>Ga0209573_1000282_pt1 | contig 119829 bp, 106 predicted proteins | sample TNRBio252014_DNA_FD_185870 | JGI IMG/M metagenome (GOLD analysis project Ga0209573, IMG submission 185870) | Wastewater treatment Type I Accumulibacter community from EBPR Bioreactor in Madison, WI, USA - TNR Reactor_6/25/2014_ DNA (SPAdes)... | ecosystem: Engineered > Bioreactor > EBPR >...
ACCACGATTTACCAGTTTTCTGCCGAGTGAGCGCCACCACCGTCCTGACCGATCGAGTCCCCCTGTTTGAAACCGAGCCGCCCGCCTTTGTGCAGGAGCAGGATTTCGCCGCCCGCCAGTATCGCGGTCGTCGCGACAACCAGGAGGACTACTATGCCTTTGCCGATGCCGCCGAACCCGAGGAGCGCAGCCTGGAGCGCCTGCTCCTTGTCGTGGGCGACGGCCTCGGCGCCCATGCAGGCGGCAGTGTGGCCAGCTACATCGGTGTGAACGCCTTTGTCCGCGCCTTCCACGAGCAGGACGGGCCGGTGTCATGGAAGCTCAAGCACGCGGTCGAGACCGCGAACGAAACGCTCGGCTTCATCACCAGCCGCATGCCCAGCGTGGCCCCGCCCATGGGCACCACGATGGTGGGCGCGCTCATCACCCCCAAGACCCTGCAATGGATCAGCGTGGGCGACTCGCCGCTGTTCCTCTTCCGCGAGGGCGCTTTGATCCGCCTCAACGCCGACCACAGCCTCTCCCCGCTCATCGATGCCCGCGCCGACCGCGGCGAGATCACCCACGAGGAGGCCGCGAACCACCCCGACCGTCACACGCTCCAGGCCGCGCTGCTCGGCATGCCGCTGATGATGATCGACGCCCCCGCCGAGCCCATGCCGCTGAAGTCTGGCGACATCGTTATCTCTGCCAGCGACGGCATTTTCACGCTCACCGACAAAGCGCTCGAAGAACTGCTCAGCTTCGGCAAGCACACCACGGCGGACAAAATCGCCGACGCGATCATCTTCGCCATCCGCCGCATCAACAACGACCGTCAGGACAACACGACGGTCGGCGTGGTCAAAATTGCATGACATGGCAAGCGTCTGGAAAGAAGTTCGGCTTGGACATTGGTCGAAGCATTTTGGGCTGCATGGCTACCAAGGTCTTCCTGGGCATGATGTGTCGCCGGATGAGAAGCTCCTGCCTGCCTACACTTACTTCGTCAGCGTTTGCGGTTTCACCTTTCGGTTCGGCAGCGTGGCACAAATAACACCCGTGCTCGATTACTATTCGAGGAAGGTCCGTCCGAGTTCCCGGTTGCCAGACAGTGAATGGCTTCGTGCTGAACACGATGTTGCACAACGGTGGTTTGAAAGGCTGCCTGCTTATCTGCTAGAAGAACCAAAACGCGTGCTTGTTGTAAGAGCGCTTCAGGAGGCGTTACAAGAGTTCAAGACAGATTTGGGCAGACTGCCGACCGAAGACATCTGTTCTTCGAATTTGAGACAGCACTAGAGTCCTAGTTCCTTCCTCACGATCTCCACACCCGCGCACATGTTCGCCAGCTTCTTTTTCGCAGCCCAGCGGGCGGTTTGGGAGAGTCCGCAATCCGGTGCAAAGACGAGTTTGTCCGCTGGCGCATGCTTCAAACAGGCACGCACCACGTCGGCGATCTGTTCCGGCGTTTCGATGTGGTAGCTTTTCACGTCGATGATGCCCACAGCCACGTCGTAGCGCTCGGACATGGGTTGGATGACGTTGAGCTCGGCGTATTCGCGATTCGCCATCTCGACGTGGACTTCATCGCAGTGGAGATCAAGGAAGGCGGGGAAGAGCGGCGCGTATTTGCGCCAGCCGACGGGATGGCCTTTGAAATTGCCGAAGCAGAGGTGCGTGCAGATGCGCGCCTTGCCGTAGCCGGATGAAACAGTGCGATTGAAAATGTCCACGAAGCGCTTTGTGTCTTCACGATAGCCGTAGCAGCTCATGCTGGGCTCATCGACGCAGATTTCCTCCGCGCCCGCCGCGACGAGATCAGCGATCTCCTTGTTCACGATGGGCAGCAGCGCCTCGGTGATGGCGTAGCGGTCTGTATAACGCTCATTCGGCGAAAGTCGGCCGCTGAGCGTGTAGGGACCGGGCACGGAGACTTTGAGCTTTTTGCCAGTGTGACCTGCAAGACGTTTCAAACGCTGAAATTCCTCCACCGTGCCGAGTCCACGCGGCGCACGCAGTTCCCCAGCGATCTCATGCTTGCCGCGCTGATCGTGCGCGGGCGGTCCAAAGCGTCGCGGACTGGCCGGTTCGAGCGCGATGCCCTCGATGAAGCCGTAGAAGCTCAGATTGAAGTCGAAGCGTGTCTGCTCGCCATCCGTGATGACATCCAGCCCGGCGGCGATTTGATCCTGGATGGCCACCTGCGCCGCATCGTCCTGCATTTCGGCGATGTCGGCGCTGCCGAATTCAGAAAGGTGCCGCGCGGAGAATTCGAGCCAGCCCGGAAACGGATAACTACCGATGACGGAGGTACGGAGCGGTTGGGATTGCATGATGCGGCATGTAACGTGAACGGCCAAGCGGTGCCACGCACGAGCCGCAAAGGACAACCGATGCGGCGGGAAGGTGCAATGCCGAGATTACAACGGTGGAATCTCACCGAGCACCTTCAGCAGCCGTTCCTTGGTTCCATGGAGTCCGCACCAGTCTTCAATGTAGGTCATGTCGAGCGCTTCGGGAGTTTGCACGGCGATGACATCGCGGGCATCATCAAGATCTTTGCTGCGGCCCCAGCGTAGCTTTTGAACGACGACATCTTCAGGTGTGGGCAGCCACGTTTCGCGCTGAATTTGCGCTGAATATAACTTTCGACGGCGCTGGAACTGCTGCTGCACAAACGGATCGTCGAACAGCTCAAAAAGCTCCACTTTGAATGGCGGCGGAGTGCGGGCTGTGCCGACCAGTCTCCGGCCCCAGGTGAGGGTGTCGAATTGAATCTGCGGATCGAATTGCACAATGAGATCGAGCTTCGCGGTGACCTTTTCAAACGCATCCCCTCCCGTGACTCCAAGAACGACATCGACATCTTTGGTCGACCTCGGAATGCCATAGACGGAGGTGGCGAAGGCCCCGGTCAGCATGTGCGTGACGCTGGCTGCCTCACAGGCATCGAGAACCGCCGCAGCCAGGCTTTCGATATTCATGCGGCGAGCGGTTTTTCGGCGGCATAGCGTCCGTGATCATGAACACGGCAGAGTCGTTCCAGCCTGCGACGGACTTCCTCCCAGCCCTCAGATTCCGTTGTGATTCCCTTCTGCGCCATCGCGCCAGCGAGCATGTTGCCAAAGACGAAGTTGGTTATCTCAAAAGCATCCGCGAGACGTTCCGCAGGCGACTGCTTTCGTGCGCGTAGCACTTTCTCGCGGTAGATGTCGTCCTGGAGAGCTTTGAGAGCGGCAGGATCGTCGTGGATGTTCATGGTGGGAAAGTAGTTCATGCCAGATGATGCTGCCAACCGGGAAATCAGGCTCCAAGCTTCGCATAATACCGCGCGATCCGCCGCGCGTGCTCATCATACGCGGCTTCAAACAGCTCCGTGGCTTTCTCGGCTCCGACGACAGCTCCAGCGGTCAGCACCTTCGGAGGTTGGCCGGCTTTCGTGAGACGATCCGCCACTTCGGCTTTGATGGCGTTCACGAGCAAACAGCCGCCGACGGTGCTTCCGGGTGCCACGGGTGTTTCGAGGCCTTCGATTTTCACCATGGCATCACCAACAGGGGCGCCGGTGTCGAGGACGATGTCAGAGAAGTCTTGGAGCTTCTTGCCGTCGCGGTGGCGGCTGGTGCTGGCTTCGCTGTGGGTGGTGCTGATGATGGCAGCGACCTTGACGCCGCGCTTTTGAAACTCCTCCGCCATCTCGACGGGGACGACGTTGCAGCCGCCGCTGGAGATGACGAGGGCGCTGTCGCCGGGCTGGAGGTCGAAGTTTCGCAGGATGCGGCTGGCGAAGCCGCTGACGTTTTCGAGGAACATGGCTTGGCGCTGACCATTCGCCCCGACGACGAGGTTGTGGAAGGTCAGCGAGAGTTCGACGATGGGATTGAAGCCCGGAAAGGAGCCGTAACGCGGCCACATCTCCTCGACGAGGATGCGACTGTGGCCAGAACCGAAGACATGGACCATTTGGCCGGCGAGAATCGTCTCCGCGAACATGTCGGCGGTCTGCTGGATGAGCGGGAGTTGGTCGCGGACGCTGTTGATGAGACGCTCGGAAGCCTGAAGGTATTGGAGGGCGGGAGTCATGAAGGGAGCAGTTTTGACAGGATTAACGGGATGGATGAGAGATTAACAGGATTTTGAATTCATCCTGTTAATCCTTGGATGAGTCCTGTGAATCCTGTCGAAGATTGAAGACAGAACCAAGGCAACCAGCGCTATCGCCGAGCATCGCTGGAGCTAGGCGGGCTTGGTTGCCGCCGGGACGCCACTCGAAGTTGTCGAGGGCTTGTTGGAGAGGTTTGAAGAGGAGGTCTTTGGCACCGGTGGCGATGCCGCCGCCGAGAATAACGACTTCGGGATCAAGGACGTTGATGAGGGAGGCGATGGCAGCGGCGAGATGGCGGACGGAGGTGAGCCAGACTTTTTTAGCGTGTTCATCGCCTGCGGCATAGGCATCGAGCAGCGCGAGCGTGGTGGCGTAGCGGCCTTCGCCGCGTTGGGCGATGGTTTGATTGCCGATGGCGTCTTCGAGACTGCCGGGCGTGTTGAAGTCATCGCATGGCGCGTTCGAATCGATGCTGAGGTGCCCGAGATGGCCTGCGCGGCCGATTTTGCCTTGGAGAAGCCTTCCACCGCTCCAGATCGCACCGCCGACGCCGGTGCCGAGAGTGAGCATGAAGGTATCCTGGCAGTTCTTCGCGGCTCCGGCCCAGACTTCGCCGAGGAGGGCGGCGTGGGCGTCATTGAGCACGCGGCAGTCGCGTTCGAGGAAGGCGGACCAGTCGAACTTTTCGAGTCCGTGCATGCGTCCGGGCATCCAATCGATGCAGGTGCCGTTTGGATTGGCCAAACCGGGTGCAGAGAGGCCGACAGCGAGTTTGGAGCCTGCCTGCGCTTCGAATTCGTGAACGATCTCGCGCACGGTGAGCGCGAAGCGCGGGGTGTCGCCCTCGAATTCACCATCACGCGTGGGTTTCGAGAGTGTGCCGAGGGTTTTCGCGGAATGCGTGTCCACCAGCGCGGCTTTGATGTTCGTGCCGCCGAGATCGATGCCGATTGCTTGATGCTGGTTGCTTGATGCTGGATTCTGGATGGCGGAACTCATGCGAGACGATGTGGCGATTGAGGTTTGATCGAGCATCCAGGATCAAGCAACTAGCATCCAGAAACCGTCCACCCACCATCGACGGCGAGGACCTGGCCGGTAATGAATTTGGAATCGGGGGAGAGCAGCAGCAGCGCAGCGGCATCGCAGTCTTCGGGGTGGCCGATGCGGCCGCCGTCGAGGGGTTGCTTGGTTTTGATGAACTGCATGATGTCGTCGTTGGTGGCGGCGCGTTTGGACATGGGCGTCTCGACGAGGGCGGGGGCGATGACGTTCACGCGGATGTTTTGCGGCGCGTAGTAGGCGGCGATGGATTTGCTGAAGCCGATGATGCCGGCCTTCGCGGCGGCGTAGGCGTGGGAGGCGAAAAACTTCGGTGATGGCGAATAGCCGAGCACGCTGGCCATGTTCAGGATGACGCCGCCGGTGCCTTGCTTGATGAACTGGCGGATGGCTGCGCGGTTCGAGAGGATGACGGAGTTCAAGTTGAGGTCGAGCGTGTAGCGCAGGCCGTCATCAGTCATTTCGTGAAGCGGGCCGTCGCCTTGGGAGCGTCCGCTGCCACCTGCGACGTGGTAGAGCGCGTCGAGGCGGTTAAACATCGCCACGACGCGCTCAGCGGCTTCAGGCGTCGAGGCATCGGCGGCGAAACCACGAGCGTTGGGGCCGAGTTCGATCAAGGCGGCATCGACATTTGCCTGTGTGCGGCTGGTGACGACGACGTTGGCTCCGGCGGCGACGAGTTTTTTTGCGGCGGAAAGGCCGAGGCCGGTGGTGCCGCCCATGATGACGATGTTTTGGCCGGAGAGAGAATGCATGGGCGGAATGTCGAATGACGATTGAAGAATGTCGAATAAGGAACGTTGATGCTGGCCTCATGAACACACGTCGCGATTTTGTCCGCAACCTCTCTGCTTTGGCTTTTACGGCTCCGTTGATGGCGGAAACGCCGAAAGTGAAGAACAACGTCTGCTTTTTCACGAAACACCTCATCGGCCTGGGCTATGACGACATCGCGGGGCTGGCCGCTGAGATGGGCGTGGATGGCATCGAGGCACCGATCCGTCCCAGCGCAGGCCACATCAAGCCGGAGCAGGTCGTGGATGAGCTGCCGAAGTTCGTCGAGGCGCTCAAAAAGCAGAACCTCGAAATGATGATCATGACCTCCGGCATCAACGAGGTGAGTGTGGAGCAGCGCACGGAGGAGGTGCTGCGCACGGCGGCGAAGCTGGGCGTGAAGCGCTTCCGCATGAACTACTTCAAGTACGACCTCAAGCTGCCGATCTGGGAGCAGCTACAGGCCATTCGGCCGAAGATCAAAGACCTCGTGGTCCTGTGCAAAGAGATCGGCATCCAGCCGATGTTTCAGAACCACAGCGGGCAGGATTACTTCGGCGCGGCGGTGTGGGACATCTTCTCGATCATGCGCGAGTATCCGGCGGCGCAGTTCAGCTTCGCCTTCGACATCCTGCACGCCACCTGCGAGGGCGGGAAGTCCTGGCCGCTGGAATTCAATCTCGTCAAAGACCACATCGGCGCGGCTTACTTCAAGGATTTCAAATGGGAGGGCCGCAAGCTCGTCACCGTGCCGCTCGGTGAAGGCCAGGTGGACCCGAAATACGGCCAGATGCTCATGAAAACCGGCTACAGCGGCCCGATCTCGCTCCACGTCGAGTACCTCGGAGGCGATCCGAAGGATGCGGCGGTGCTCAAGGGCTTCCGTGAAGCACATCTGCGAGATATGAAGACGCTGAAGGGCTGGCTCGGGTGGGCGTGAAGCCGTAGTTGAATTTCCTCCTGCACGTATGGAAAAATGTGTTCTTTCAAAGCGCCAGCGCAGTCATATATTCTTCTGATGAAAAACTGCTCCCTCATCATTTTTGCATGCATTAACACAGCGTGTCTAGCTGCCGAGGTTGGGCAAATCGATCCTGACTTCAAGCAACCATCCTTCGTAACGAAAAACGTCAATTTCTCTTATGTCAGTAAGGTTGCGACTACTCAAAGAGGAAAGATATTGATCGGCGGCTCTTTCTTGCGCGTCTCCAATGTCGAACGCAAAAATTTGGCACAACTCAACGAAGACGGCAGCTTGGACACGACATTCGTCATTCCCCAAAATCTCACGCCCCATGACGGACCCATGGCAATATTATGCGACGGTAAGATCATGATTGGGGCTTTTCTTTATGGCCCTGACACCGCAACACCGACGACTAAAGGAAAAAAAGCCGTTCCCATATTGCCCTTCGCTCGCATCAATTCGAACGGCACTTTAGACGACTCTTTTGTGCGTTCGTATGGTGGACTGGGAAATCCATATCATGCAAACTATCATGCTGCCCATTTAGACGGCAGCCTAATTTGCACCTTTGGTTTTCCGCACCCTGAATATCGCAAGCTGAACCCAGACGGCAGTTTAGCCAACGACTTTAATTTTGCCCGCCCGTCTGAAGCTCAGACAATACGTTTCGGACAGTTTGATCACAAGGGCCGCGTCATCGTGAGTATGACAATGCGCGGAGATAAGAAGGAAGAGATTCATGAGCTGCTTCGACTGACTCCTGATGGCAGCCAAGATGCTACTTTTACGCCAACCCATTCCGTTGGCACTCGTCAAGATGCGCGTTACGTTGGGAGTCACCAGCTTTGCCCAGACGGCGGCATTCTTTTTCTAATGGTAAGACTGAACAACGGAAAAAATTCATGGAGACTCATGCGCATGAGCGCCGAAGGCCACATAGATGAGTCATTTCAGTCGCCAGAGCCACCCGGAGATGGTGGTGCGGACACTTTCGCGCTTCAAGAAGATGGAAAAATCATCTGCCTAGATCACGTTGGAGGCAATAGCTTCGACACGAGAGCCACTCATGTTTACAGACTCAACTCTGATGGCAGCATTGATCCAACGTTCCCACGCAAGACCGCGCGACGCATAGGGTGGCATGGAGTCACTCTTCAGCCCGACGGCAAAATTTTACTGTATGGCGACACCATGGTTTCTCCCACCCGAGGCGAGCCGATCATCATTCGGCTGCTCAACGACCCATGTGTGGATGAACTACAGGTGTTGAGTAAACGCAGCGTGAGCTGGATACGCGGAGGATCTGCACCAGCAGTCACGCAGACGATGTTTAGTCTGAGTGTGGACGAGGGAAAGACTTGGAAAGCACTGGGCTTGGGGACGCGGGGCAAAGAGGCCTGGGAACTCGAGGGGCTGGAGTTGCCGCCAGCAGGACTTGTGCGTGCATCCGGACGCAACGCCTTGGGAGTGGTCGAGCAAACGAAGAGGTTTTTGTTTGAAGAACAATAGGGCCATAATCAACCTTTCGGCTAAATCGACTCACAACTTGAGGAAACCCAGGTTTCTCGGGCTTGCACGGGCGGGCATGCCTTCTACACTCGGCGCTCCCTTTCCCCCAAACGCATGAGCACCCACGTCAAACTTTACATTCCCGGTCCCGTCGAAGTTTCCCCTGACACCTACGCTGCGATGGCGCAGCCGATGATCGGGCATCGCGGCAAGGGTTTCCAGGACCTGTACGCCGAGATCCAGCCGATGCTGCAGACGCTGTTTGGCACGAAGCAGCAGGTGTTTTTGAGCACGTCCTCGGCCTGGGGCGTGATGGAGGGCTCGATCCGCAATCTGGTGAAGAAAAAGGTGCTCAATTGCTGCAACGGGGCCTTCTCCGACAAGTGGCTGGACGTTTCCAAACGCTGCGGCAAGGAAGCCGAGGCCTATCAGGTCGAGTGGGGCCAGCCGATCATGGCCGCCGAAATCGACAAGCGTCTCGCCACCGGCGAATTCGACGCGGTGACTTTCATCCACAATGAAACCTCCACCGGCGTGCTCAGCCCGATCGCGGAGATCGCGGCGCTGAAGAAGAAATACCCGGAGGTGATGTTCATCACGGACTCGGTGTCCGGTTTCACCACGGTGCCGGTGAACTTCGACGAACTCGGCCTGGACGTGTTGCTCACGGGCAGCCAGAAGGCCTTCGCGCTGCCGCCGGGGCTGGCGCTGTTCACCGCCAGCGAAGCGGCGATGGCGCGCGCGGCGACGATCAACGACCGCGGCTACTACTTCGACTTCCTGGAGTTCAAGGCGAACGGCGAGAAGAGCATGACGCCCTCCACGCCCTGCATTTCGCTCATCTACGGCCTGCGTCATCAGCTCAACAAGATCTTCGCCGAGGGCGTGGACAACCGCTACGCGCGTCATGCCAAGCTCAACGGCATGGTGCATGAGTGGGTGCACCGCAACGGCTTCGAGTTCTTCGCGCCGGAGGGTTACCGCTCCAAGTCGCTGACCTGCGTGGCGAACAACAAGGGCATCGACGTGGCGGCCTTCATCGGCCTGCTCAAGAAGAACCACAGCATGATCATCGACGGCGGTTACGGGAAGCTGAAGGGCAAGACCTTCCGCGTCTCGAACATGGGCGACGAGACCGAGGCGAGCATCAGCACGGTGATCGCCGCGCTGGATGACTCGCTGGCGAAGCTGTGAGGCCGCTTTTGGCGGATTAAATCGTGCGCGAGGTGAATCCGGGCGCATTTTCAGACGTTCTACCTTCTGACATGGCCAAAACTCTCCGCGCACTGCTCCCTCTCGTCATCCTGGCCGCCTGCGGCTGGTGGGGCTGGTGGCTGATCACGCACAAGCCGGAGATGAAGACGATGGAGACGCGTCCGGTGCTGGTGACGGTGGAGGGCATCACCCTGAAGAAGACGAGCTACCCGGTGCGCGTGGCCTCACAGGGCGCGGTGCAGCCGCGCACGCGCAGCACGCTGCTGCCGGAAGTGGCGGGCATGATCACGGAGGTGAGCCCTTCATTTCGCCCCGGAGGTTTTTTTGAGAAGGGCGAGGTGCTGATCAAACTGGACCCGGTGGACTATGAAACCGCCGTGACAACCGCCAAGGCCGCCGTGGCGTTGGCGAAGGTGACGCTGGTAGAAGAAGAGGCCAGGGCTGAGCAAGCGCTGGAAAACTGGAAGGCGCTAGGCCGTCAGGGCGCGCCGGGCGAGCTCGTCTCGCGCTCACCGCAGGTGGCGCGGGCCAAGGCCGATCTTGCCGCCGCCGAGGCGCGTGTGGTGAAAGCGGAGCGTGATGCGCAGCGCACCGTGATTCGTGCGCCGTATGCCGGGCAGGTTTTGGAACAGGCGGTGGATGTTGGCCAGTATGTCGGCCAAGGCACCACTTTGGGCCGCATTTTTGCCACGGACTTCGTCGAAGTGCGCCTGCCGCTGCCGGAACGCGAAAGCCAGCACATCCAACTGCCGGAGCGCTACCGCGACGCCAGCTCAGCACTGCCAGCGGCGAAGGTGAAGCTGCGCACGACCGCCGCAGGCAAGAGCGTGACCTGGGAAGGCCGCCTGGTGCGGGTGGAGAGCGCACTGGACGAAAGCACGCGCCAGACCACCGCCGTGGCGCAGATCGACAATCCTTTTTCCAAGCGCGCGGACGGCGCGCCGCCGCTGAAGATCGGCCAGTTCATCGAGGCGGAGATCGAGGGCGAGGCGCTGAACGATGTCTTCGTCATCTCCCGCTCGGCCGTGCGCGCCGGGGACGAGATCATCCTGATCACGCCGCAGAACACGCTGAAGCGCATGTTTGTGGAGCCAGTTTTCGGCACGACCCAGCACATCGTCGTCTCCGCCAGCGCCGCAAAAGCGCCGAAAGAAGGTGATGTGCTCTGCCTCACGCCGATCCCCTTCCCGGCGGACGGTGCGCGGGTGAATCCCGTCATCGACGGAGCGCCTCCGACCGACAAAGTCGCTGATCAGAAAAAGCCGGAGAAGAAATCCGCGATGCTGGTGCCCGAGCCGAAGCCGCTGCCCTGACAGGTGGCTGACAAAGCTGTTACGAGGCCGGAATAAATCTGGCATGGGGGATGCTTTGTAAATGGGTGGATGGAACCGACCCGCATCATTCCCATATCAAGCGCCCGCACCGCCTCTGGCGCGCAACCCAGCAACATCGTGCGCATGGAACCTGATCCCGGCCTCATCAAGATGGAGTCTGCCCAGGGACGCGAGTCCGTCTCCGGCGGCGACTCGGAATCCGCCCAGCGTTTCGCAGGCGAGGTGAAATACGTCGGCTACTACGCGGACAAGCTGGTCGAGACGCTGGGCATGCGCCGCCTTGAAATCGCCATCGTTGAGGACCGTGAGGGGCAGACATCCATCAGCGCCGGGCAGCAGGCCGGGAACTGGCACGGCGTGGTCAGCAGCAACCGCCGCTCCATCAGGCAAGTGCGCGAGTCGCTGGCACGCTGAGTTTTTCGTTCCCACCATGAGTTTGAATTCTGCCATTACCGCGGCCGCCTCGCTGCAACGCCTCGACGGAGTCGCGGGCGTCATGCTCTTCAAGGGCCGCCACACCATCCACCGGCAGATGCCGTTTTCCGACACCCGCGCCGAGGAGTTGCGCGAGATCATCAGCCAGATGCTTGATGGTTACCGACAGGTGCGGCGGAAAATCCGCCAGATCTACCTCGAATTCGACGGCGGCGTGCTGCTGGCCGTGGTGCAGGACGAGTCGGTGATGCTGTTCTTCCTCACCTCGCGCGCCGACGCCGATCTGGCCGCCAGCGCCGCCTCGGTGATGCTGAACGATCATGCAGGCATCCTAAACACCACCTCCTCTGATGCCCAGCCGTTGTCACGTCATGCGGACGGCATCGAGGAACTCGTCGTCACCAGTCCGCGCGCGCTTTCGCAGATCACCGAAAAAGCCGAGCCCACCGTGAACCAGTGGGGCGCGGTGCGGAAATGCGTGGAAGGCGTGCTAGGGAAGGTCATGGGCCGGGCGCAGGCCTCCAATCTCATCGAACGCACCATCGAGGAGGCTGGCATCAGCGACCCCTACCGCCTCACCGTCACCGATGTGCGCAAGCTGGCCGCCAGCGTCATCGAGCATGTGCCGAACACCTCGAAACGCCGCCAACTCCTCGTCGAACTCGATGTCGCGATGGAGCATTTGAAATTTTAATCACGTCTCTTTTCCATGAATCACCTCCGCGCCTGCTTGCTCGCTTGCTTTGCCCTCACCCTGACCGCGACTGGCCAGGAAAGTGGCAAGATCGAAGCCAAACTCGACACGATCATTCAGAAGCTCGATCAAAGCCAGGGCACGCTGAATGAAGTGGCCAAAGTGGTGAAAAAAGAGGCCGCTCCAGAGGCGCCTGCCGCGCCTGCGACCGCCGCAGCCACTGAATCAGCGGCCAAAGCGGACATCGACACCGTGCAAGTGAATGTGAACACGCTGTGGATGGTCGCCACCGCCGCGCTGGTCTTCATCATGCAGGCCGGCTTTGCCATGGTCGAGTTGGGCTTCTCACGCGCGAAGAACAGCATCAACATCATCATGAAGAACTTCCTGGACTTCTCGATCAGCGTGATCGTCTTCCTGTTCCTGGGCTTCGGGCTGATGTTTGGCTCCACCTGGGGCGGCTGGATCGGCACGGACAGCTTCTGGCTTTCCAATCATGCGGCAGACGACCAGTTGTGGGCCTTTTGGTTCTTCCAGGCCGTCTTTGCGGGCACCGCCTGCACGATCGTCTCCGGCGCAATGGCTGAGCGCACGAAATTCGTCGGCTATCTCATCTACGCCGGACTGCTGGCGGCGATTGTCTATCCGCTCGGCGGTCACTGGGCCTGGGGCAGCTTTGGCGGCGGCTTTGGCGTGGGGGGTGAGAAAGGCTGGCTGGAGGCGATGGGCTTTGTCGATTTCGCCGGTTCCACCGTGGTGCATGGCTGCGGCGGCGCGTGTGCTTTGGCGGGTATTCTTGTCGTGGGGGCAAGACATGGCCGCTTCGCCAAGGACGGCACGCCGCGTCTCATCGCCGGTCATAACATCCCGCTGGCCGCGCTCGGTGTTTTCATCCTTTGGTTCGGCTGGTTTGGCTTCAACGCCGGCTCCACACTGGTCGCCAACGGCACCATCGGCCGCATCGCGGTGAACACGACCATTGCGCCTGCTGCTGCGGCGCTTTCCGCGATGGTTTCGATGTGGTTCGTGCAAGGTCGGCCGGATGTGGGCATCACGCTCAACGGCTCGCTCGGCGGTCTGGTGGGCGTCACGGCCTGCTGCGCGAATATTTCCCCCGCCTCGGCCTTTGTCGTCGGCTTGATCGCCGGCATCATCACCACCGTCGCCACCATCGCGCTGGAGCGCATGAGGATCGACGACGCGGTGGGCGCGGTGCCGGTGCATCTCGCGAACGGCTGGTGGGGCACGCTCAGCGTGGCCTTGTTCAACATGGACGGCTTTGACGCGCACAAGCTCGGCGTGCAGGCGCTCGGCACGTTCTCCATCACGCTCACCTCCTTCGTCATCTGCTTCGCCATCTTCAAGACGGTAGATCTCGCCATCGGCCTCCGCGCCACGGAAAACGAGCAGATCGACGGCCTCGACTTCTCCGAGCACAGCGCCAACGCGTATCCCGACTTCCAGACGACGGAGCAGGCGTGAGGCAAGCAAAGTCACGCCTTGCGCAAGATCGGCGGGGCAACGGAATGGCCTCTGTGCGTTGATACGGGGTCATGATCAACCTCACCCGCCTTTACTGTGATGTCGCCCAGCCCATGGACCACCTGCGCTATGGTCGGGGCCACGGCTCGCCGACCTCTGCTTCCGAACGCCGTCCCATCGTTGTTTGGAACATCACCCGCCGCTGCAATCTGAAGTGCGTCCACTGCTACCAGGACTCGGATTCCAAGCATTACCCCGGTGAATTGAGCTGGGAGCAGTGCCAGGGCGTGGTTGATGATCTGGCCGAGTACAAAGTGCCCGCCCTGCTGCTTTCCGGCGGCGAGCCGACGATTCACCCGAAGTTCTTCGAACTGGCCGAATACGCCACCAGCAAGGGCCTGCGCCTCACGCTTTCCACCAACGGCACGCGGATCAATCCCGAGTGGGCGCAGCGCATCAAGGACATCGGCTTCTCCTACGTCGGCATCTCGCTCGATGGCATGGGGGCCACGCACGATCATTTCCGTGGCAAAGTGGGCGCGTTTGACAAGGCGGTGGCCGCGTTTCGCAACTGCAAGGCCGTCGGCCAAAAAGTCGGCCTGCGTCTCACGCTTTCCCGCCACAACATCGCCGATCTCGACGGCATCCTCGACTTCATTGAGCGCGAGGACATCGAGCGCGTGTGCTTTTACCATCTCGTCTATAGCGGACGCGGCTCCGAGCTCATGGAAGTGCCGCACGAGGAAACACGCGGTGCCATCGACAAAATCCTCGACCGCACGGCCCAATGGGCCGCCAGCGGCAAACCGCGCGAGGTTTTGACCGTGGACCAGCCCGTCGATGGTCCCTACCTCTACATGCGTCTGAAACGCGAGAACCCGGAGCGTGCCGCCCGCGCGATGGAACTCATGAACTGGAACGGCGGCGGCGCGAACAGCAGCGGCACCGGCATCAGCAACATCGACACGCAGGGCAATGTGCATCCCGACCAGTTCTGGCACGAGCTCACGCTCGGCAACGTGAAGGAGCGCAAGTTCAGCGACATCTGGAGCAACCGCGACAACGCCACGCTCAACGCCCTACGCAATCGCAAAGAGCACCTCACCGGCAAATGCGCGGAATGCAGCTTCCTGGATGTCTGCGGCGGCGGCTTCCGCGTGAGGGCGCTGCAAATGACCGGAGATTTGTGGGCTCCTGATCCTTCATGTTACCTCAATGATCAGGAGCGAAGCCACGCGCTCGCCGCATGACCGCACACTCAGCGTGGTGGCTATGAAAATTGAAGCAACCACGGCAAACGAGCGTGATTTTGCCTGGCGTGGCTCTTGCTGTTCTCGTGGATAACTGCCAACGTCGAACCATTCACGGTAGAGGCCATTGCGTTTTCTATCCGGGAGTCACCAGCAGTCTTTTCCACGATCATGAAAGCCTCGTTTGCATCCTCCTTGTCTGTTCTGCGCGGCCTGGCCGCTCCTGCGGCGGCCCTGCTGCTCTGCCAGTGCTCCATGCCAAGCCGGGAGGCCTGGCAGTACATCCAGAGCAACGGTCTGCTGACCTACCTTGGCAGCGGTGCGCAGCGGTCCTCACCGCCTTTCCGCGCCGGACATTCGGGTGCCCAGTATCCCATCGCCAGCCAGCGCGGGTTTTACAGCCCCAGGTCGCCTGCCATGTCATCTTACTATGCTGCGGCACCCCGTCAGCCCCGTGCCCCGTACCAGCCGAACCGCTATTACTCCGCGCCTTCGCAGGACAGCGGCGTCATTTATGATCGTCGGCCTTCCCCGGTTCGGCCAAGGCCCGCGCCCTCCGCGCCTCCGAGGGAAAGAATCGCCGTGGAGGAACCCTCCTCTGCTCCGCAGATCGTAAAAAACGATCCCGCGTCCTCCACATCGCCAAGCCCGGCCCCAAACATTTCTCCTCCAGCCACCGCCGACCTGCCTTACGGCACTGCGGTGCCTGGACGGGCCAACATGGTGAACAGCCCCTACGCGGGCAAAACGCAGTTGGTGGATGTCTCCGGCATGGGAACCGGCCAGACCGTGAAATGCCCCTACACCGGCAAACTCTTCAAGGTGCCGCCCCAGCAGCAGGCAGCCAACAGCACCGCTCCGCAGTTGGAGGCGAAAATCGAGACACCGAAGCTCGACTCAGAGCCCAAGGCTGAGGACAAAAAGCCCTGATTCAACGCATCCTGACGGGCAGCGCCCGGAAACCGGCAGTATTTGGTCTTGATTCACCCTTGATCAGTGGAACTCTTGCCGCCCTCAAAACTGTAAACGACAACCGATCCAATCCATCATGGGCCAGCAACTCAATAAAATCGTCAAACGCACCCGCCGCAAAAAGTATCTCGAACGCAAAAAGGCCCTCGTGAAGGCTGGAGTCTCCCGCAAAGCCCGTGCCGCGAAGGCCGAGCCCAAAGGCGTGAAAAAAGCCGCCGCCAAGAAACCTGCCGCCAAAAAAGCCGCTCCCTCCAAGCCCAAGGCCGCTGAAGTCGCCGCCGAGGTCGCTGTGGAGACGACCGCTCCGGTTGAAACCGCCGTCCAGGAATAAGACAAGCTGCCGCGAACACCGCGCCCTCAAACTTCAACACCGTCCCGGCCCTGCCGCGACGGTGTTTTGTTTTTCAAGGCAAGCTCAGCGAAACCACGGGCTGCCGGAGCCGGAGTTCGATGACGAGGAGCCTGCGCCGAAGGCGTCATGATAGCCGCGCTCAAAGCTGGCGCGGTAACGCGGATCATAGCGCCCCACATGCGCAGCCGGATCAGCCACGCGACCACTGGTGCGGTCCCGCAGACCATAATCATAACCCTGGTTGTAGGCCGGATCACGCTGCGCCTGCTGTTGCTGCGGTGGCAACGGATTCACCTGTGCCCCCTGGCCCGGCCACTGCAACCCACCCTGGTTGCTTTGCTGTGATGACTGTGTGTAGCCCTGGCCATAGCCGTCCCGGTAGGCCAGCACCGTGTTGCGGTCGAAACGCGTGGTGTGGCGGCCGTAATTTTTCGCCTGGCGCTGCTGCGCGTCCATTTGCCCATCCTGCCAGCCGCGCTCGTAGGCCATGCGATTGAGATCCGTGCCGCGTTCCCGCATCTCCAGGCGCTGGTTCGGGTCTCCATACGGATAGGCGCCTTGCGGGCCTTGCATCATCGGGTCAAGGCATTGAGTCAGAAGCAGCGGCAGGGTCAGCGAGGCGAGAAGAGTGGCTTTCATGTGAGATGAGCGTAAAAGCGCCGCCCTGCGCTGGCAAGAGCGCAATCTGCGGACTGCATGCCGCGTTTGTTTCCGCATGAAGCTGCCGCTCCTGACCTGCCTCGTTTGCTTGACCCTGCCTGCCCTGGCCCAGGGGACCGTCCGCATCGAAAAAGACCTCGCCTACCTGCCAGCGGAGAGAAAAGAAAAAGCCGACCTCTACCTGCCTGCCAACGACGACCGCAAACACCCCGGCGTGCTCATCATTCACGGCGGCGGCTGGCGCGGCGGCAAGAAGGACGCCGCGCGTGAGATCAACATCGGCACCACCCTCGCCGCGCACGGCTATGTCTGCCTGAGCATCGACTACCAGCTCGATGATCCCGCCAGCGCCACAATCTGCTGGCCGCAAAACCTGCACGACTGCAAAACTGCCGTGCGCTGGCTGCGCGCGAACGCGGAACGCCTCCAACTCGACGCTGATCACATCGGCGTCATCGGCGGTTCCGCCGGCGGCCACCTCGCCAGCATGGTCGGCGTCACCGGCCCCGAAAGCGGACTCGATCCCACCGGCCCGTATGGCGATCAATCCTGCCGCGTGAGCTGCGTCGTGGACTTGTACGGCCCCGCCGACCTCGAAAACTGGAAAGACATCGCCGCGTTGCGCACCAGCCGCGCCAAATCACCTGAACTCTACCAGCAGTTCTCCGTCCTTACGCATCTCGACCCGCGCGACCCGCCTTTTCTCATCCTCCACGGCACCGCCGACACCACGGTCGAGGTGAAGCAATCCGAGGCTCTCGCCGCCGCCCTCAAGCAACATGGTATCACGCATCAGTTGGAGATCATCGAAGGAGCGCCACACACCTTCCACCTCCAGCCCAGACAAAAAGACCTGCGCCCCCTCGTGCTCGCTTTCTTTAACCGGCACCTGAGGCCAGTCTCGAAATCCAACTGACAAACCGTCTGGCATCACCGTATTTTATAGCATCATGTTCACTCGCTCAAATCTCCAGCGCCGCGCCTTCCTCGGCAAATCCTCGCAAGGTCTTGGTGCCGTCGCGCTCGCATCCCTGCTCAAACCCGCGCATGCGGCACCGATGCGCGGCGTGCTCGGCAGACTGCCGCTGCCGCAGAAGGCGAAGCGGGTGATCTGGCTCACCATGGCGGGTGGGCCTTCGCATTTGGAGACCTTTGACCCGAAGCCGAAGCTGGCGGAGATGGACGGCAAGCCGATGCCGGAGTCGTTCACGAAGGGGCAGCAGCTCGCGCAGCTCCAGGGCAAGCCGCTGAACTGCTTCGGGCCGCAGCATTCGTTCGCGAAGTTTGGCAAGAACCAGATCGAGATCTGCTCGCTGTTTCCGCAGATCGGCAGTGTGATCGACGACATCTGCCTCATCCGCAGCATGACCACGGACGCGATCAATCACGACCCGGCGCACATGTTCATGAACACCGGCTCGCAGATCGCGGGCAGGCCGAGCATGGGATCGTGGATCACCTACGGCCTTGGCACGGAGGCAGCGGATTTGCCAGGCTTCGTCGTGCTGACCTCGCTCGGTCAAGGCGGTCAGAACCAGCCCATCGCCGCGCGGCAGTGGAGCAGCGGCTTTTTGCCCTCGAAGTATCAGGGCGTGCAGCTTCGCGCCAAAGGCGATCCCGTGTTGTATCTCACGAACCCGAACGGCGTCACGCGTGATCGACAAGGGGCCGATGTCGCGGCCATCAACGCACTGAACAAGCAGCACGACGCGCTCGTGGATGATCCAGAGATCGCCACACGCATCGCGCAGTATGAAATGGCCTTCCAGATGCAGGCCAGCGTGCCGGATTTGATGGATGTCAGCGCTGAAGGTGCCAAAACACTCGAACTCTACGGCTGCCAGCCGGGAGACGGCTCTTTTGCCTCCAACTGCCTGCTGGCACGTCGTCTCGCCGAGCGCGGCACGCGTTTCATCCAGCTTTATCACAAGGACTGGGACCACCACGGCGGCGTGAAGCTGGGTGTGGAGCAGAAGGCGAAGGAAATCGACCGCGCCTGCATGGCTCTCATCACCGATCTCAAACAACGCGGCATGCTCGACGAGACGTTCATCGTCTGGGCCGGTGAATTCGGCCGCACGCCGATGTCCCAGGGCGGCAGCGGACGCGACCATCACAACAAGGCGATGTCCGTGTGGCTGGCGGGGGCAGGAATCCAAGGCGGCATCGTCCACGGAGCCACGGACGATCTAGGCTACGCTGCCGTGGAGAAAATTACCACCGTGCATGACCTGCACGCCACGATGCTGCATCAACTCGGCATCAAGCACGACGCCTTCAGCTTCAAGTTCCAGGGACTCGACGCGCGCCTGAGCGGCGTGGAGGGCGCGAACGTGATCAAGGACATCCTTGTTTAGCGGAGCGGCCATCCAGGCCGCGATGTGGGGCGTAAATCAGGCCACCGATGAAAACCGCGCTTCTGCTCTCCCTTGTCCCATCGCTCCTGCTGGCACAAACGCCCCTCACTTTTCCGAAAGACGGTGGCGTGCTGGATGTGCGGGAGTTTGGGGCAAAGGCCGATGATGCGCTTGATGACACCGCCGCGATCCAGAAAGCGCTGGATGCTTTCCCGAATGGAAATCGCATCGTTTATCTTCCGGCGGGCCGCTGGATCGTCACTGACACGCTGCGCTGGCCGAAGGGCGAGGGCGGAAATGGTGAGAAGCGCACCATTTTGCAGGGCGCGGGCATGTTGTTGACGAAAATCGTCGTTCCTGCATCCGCGCCGGGTTTTGGCGAAAAGCCGAAAGCGGTCATCTGGACCGGGGAGAAGCCAGCGCAGCGGTTTCGCAACGCGGTGCGGGATTTGACCCTCGAAATCGGCGCGGGAAATCCGCAGGCCGTCGGCATGCAATTCAATGCGAGCAACCAGGGCACGATCCGCAACGTGATCCTGCGCGCGGCAAAAGACAGCGGGCTCATCGGCCTCGACATGGGCTTTACTGATGAGATTGGGCCTTTGCTGGTGCGCCGGTTGATGGTGGAGGGCTTTGAGACGGGCATCGTGACGAAGTGGCCGGTGAATTCGAACACCTTCGAGCATATCCTCCTGCGCGGGCAGCGGAAATTCGGCTGGCACAACTACCACCAGATGGTCTTTGCGCGGAACCTGCGGAGTGAAAACGCGGTAACGACGCTCTACAACGAGAAGGACTCGATGGGCACGGTGACACTCGTGGACTCCAAGATCACTGGCACCGGTATCGAAGCACCTGGAATTCTCAACCAACGCCACATGTATCTGCGCAACGTCGAGGTGAGCGGGCACGGCATCGCAGTCGATCACGCGGACAAAGGCCGCGACAAAGGTGATGTGAAAGAGGCAGGCGTCATTACCGAGGACACGTCTCACACGAATGTGGTGTCGCCATTCCGGTTTGAAGGCGAGAAAACTTTCGCAGAGGCCGGCAAGGTCACGCATCTGCCTGTCAAAGAAACGCCGGAGGTGCCATGGGACGGCAAGTGGGTGAATCTCGAAGCCTTCGGAGCCGATCCCGAGGCCAAAAAGGATGCCAGCGCGGCCCTGCAAAAGGCCATCGACTCTGGCGCGGACACGATCTACCTGCCTGCGGGCAAGGAATTCTTTTTCGACAGCGAGGTGACCATCCGTGGTCCGGTGCGGCGCATCATTGGGCTTGAAGGTCGCTTTTTCAGTGAAGGCAAGGCCGTGTGGCGGCTGGTGGACTCCCGCGATGACGCGCCAGTGGTCATTATTGAGCGCATGAGCAATCGCAGCGGCGGGCATGCCGTGCAGATCCGTCACGAGTCGAGGCGCACGTTGGTGGTGAGCAGCGCCATCGGTTTCGATGTGGAGGGCCACGGCACCGGCGACATCTTTGTGGATGATTTGTGCGGGCAGTTGAACCTCAACCAGCCCGGCCAGAGCGCCTGGTGTCGGCAGCTCAATGTGGAGCACCAGGGCACCATGTGCCGCAACAACGGCGGCAGGCTTTGGATACTGGGCATGAAGACCGAGAAGATCGGCACGATCATCGAGACCGTGAATGGCGGCATCACCGACGCGGCGGGCATTTTCATCTACTCCAACGCAGGCTGGCAGGAAGGCTTGCCCGCCTTCCTCATCGAAAACAGCACCGCCACGCTTTGCGGCATCAACGAGCGCAATTTCAACCGCAAACCCGTGAGCCTCTGGGTGCGCGAGACACAGGGCAGCGAGACGCGTGAGATGAAGAAGCTGCCTTGGGTTTATTTGAGCCGCTAGTTTGGTGACTCAAAGTCAGCCGTTACGCTGCCGCAGACGATAGTTCTCACCTCTCACATCTGACTTCTCACACCTGGAGGTTTTTCCACAGCCAGTCACGGCACCGGCGGTTTCCTCATCGCACGCGCCTTGTCCGTGTAAAAGACCATGGAGAGACTGAGGTTTTCTTTTTCACCCACCGGCGTGCCGACGAGCGGGATGGGGACTTTGTAAGCGAACTCGGGGCTGGGGGCGAAATCGCGGTCAAAGGCGAGCATGGGGCCGCGGATGATGAGATCGCGCCATTCTGAGTAGGGACCGGTGTAAAGATCTGTGATGCGCTCCACCTCGGCGGAGACGGGCGTCATGACGAAGCCGGCCAGCTTCGCACCGCGCTCCTCCGCTTTGGCTTTCATGGCCTCGTAATCGACGCGCTGGACAGGGAGGTTCACGCAGGGCACATCGGCATACCAGGCGACGAAGGCGGGCGAGTCGGAGATGACGAACTCGTTCTTCTCCAGCAGAAGGCGCAGGATGTAGGCGCGCTCCGGCAGGAAGGGCGGCCAGTGCGGCGGGATCTTGCTGCCCATGGTGAGGCCAAATTTCATCAGCACCGGCAGGTTCACCAGCAATGGGAGCGCGGTGATGCCCAGAGCGACCAGCGGAGCGCCCCAGCGGGCCAGGAACTCGCCGGACACCTGAAACCGCGACCACAGGACGACCAGCATCGCGGCCCCCAGGACGCTCATGGCCGGCATGAGCACGATGTAGAGGGCGTTGTCATTATTCTCTCCTTTCGCCAGGCCGAGCAGGCCCATGCCGAGCGCCACGCAGCCAAACACGAGCGCGAGCATCCAGCAGGCGGCGGCGGTTTCCGCTTTTTTAAAGCGGTGCATCAGCGCGATGAAGAACAGCAGCGCGGGCACGACGTAGCCGAGATGCGCATGCAGGTGCGCAAGCTGATCCTGCCAGCCAAGGCCGACATGCCGCAGCAGTTCATGCACCTGAATCAACGGCACAGAGGGCGTGAAATCACGCAGCAGCGAGTCATGTGCCATGGTGGAGGACTGCGCCTGAAAGAGAGCACGAATGCCGCCAAGCGGCTCACCGCAGAGCTGCGTGTTCCACCACCCCCACGCCACCAGCGCCAGCAGCGGAAACAGCGCCACGACGATCGCGCCAGCCTTCCCACGCGGCAAAAAAACCGCCACCCCTATGATGATGCCCAGCACGATCCACAGCGCCATCCAATGCGTGAGCACCAGCAGGGCGCACACGCCGCCCAGCAATACCAGCGGTGCAGACGCGCCGCGGTTTTCCGCCGCACGGCACGAGGCGGAGGCATACAGCCGGAAGGCCAGCGCAAACAGCGGCAGCAGCAGCGTCCGGGGTGATCCGCTGACCATCAGCTCCCACGCCGGCTCGCAGACCAGCAGCGCCAGGGCCGCGATGCCGGCCACATGCTCGTCAAAGAGCCGCCGCGCCGCGCCATGGGTGAAAAAAATCGTCATCAGATACCAGGCGACTCCGAAGCTGGCGATCACGCGGTCCAGCAGGTAGATGGCGCCGCCTGCCTGAGGATCGAATACCTGCCAGGGCTGCAACAAGCGAAACACCGCCGACCACAGCAGCGGCTGCAGCGGCGGCTGGACGGTTTCAGGCATCGCGGCCGGCGAGGGCTGCCGATGCGCCTTTTCCATCTGCGCCCACGCGTAGGGCTGCGTGACGAGCGTTTGATACGAACCCGTGCGGGAGATCTGCCGCGCGAGCTGCGCCTGGTTCATGCCCTCAGCGCTGCTGAGGCCCCGAAACGTCACAAACACATGCAGCAGGGCCATGACGAGGGCGGCGGCGTAAAAAATCAGTCTTGGCAGCGCACCAGGGCCGGAAGAATTGGGGGACGGCATGACCTCATCATTCCACACTCAAGGCAGACGTGCCAAGAACGTTCTCGCGTCACTCGTGCGGCTCGAAGATCACCCCCGCGCAGTCCTTGCGCCCCTCGGTCGCGGCGCAGCGCCAGTGCCAGCGCACCGCCGGTTTCACAAAGGAACCCAGATCTCCATCCAGGATGCGAAACTGCGCCAGCAGCTCTCCTCCATCACGCACGATGAGCGAACGCGCCGCCACATTGCCGGAAAGCGTGCCGCCAGGCTCCAGGGTCACCGGCCCCTCGCACACAAAGTTTCCGCTCGCATGGCCGGAGACAGTGAGCGAGCGCGCCCGCACCTCCTGCAAAAAAGTCACCTCGCAGCCCCGCGCCACCTCCAGGCGGTCGCAAACGACGAAATCAGCGATGAGCCCGTCCGTGTCGATGGTGCGCGAGGGCAGCTCCAGCACCTGCTGCTCCACGCGCTTGAGCTTTTGGGTGCAGAAGGGGCACGAGGGCGTGGAGAAATCACCCGATGTCGTCACCACGAAGAGAAAGTTGCTTTTGTCGCGCGGCAGGGCGAGCAAGGCGGCGTCCAGCGCCGCAGCATCCACTGCCTCGATGCGAAACTCCTGCGCCTTGCGCAACGCGGCCGGGCTGAAACCCGCCGGGGCGATCAAAATGCCCCGCGTGTCACGCGCCGTGCGCACCTCCTGGGCAAAACGTGTCACCGTCTCTGCTGTGGCCCCCCATTCGTTCCAGGGGGCGATCTTCACCATCGCACGACGCGGCTTGGATGACTTCGGCTGCTCGATCATGCCAAAATGCACTGAGCCATCCGGCAGCACGCGTGAACCCGCCAGCTCGCAGCCCGCCCCGGCCACCATGGAGCGCGCCAGCTCGACCAGCCGCGCCCAGTCCAGGCTGGCGATCAGCTCCGGCGACCAGCCGTCCAGCCGGTCCGCGCCGCCCTGCGGCTTCTTCGCGAAACCGGCTTCTTTGAGCGTGACGAAAGGATCGAGCATGGGGCGGGATAACTGGAGGCTAGATACTGGATGCTGGATGGAGCGTCATTAGCGGTACCAAAGCCACAACCACCCAATAATCCACCAATCCATTCATCCAACCATCCAGGATCGGGCAACCAGCATCTGACATCCAGTGATCCAGCTTGCCGCGTCTCCAAAACCCTGTTTCTTCCGCGCCTCATGTCCAAGGCAGCGAAACACGAAGAAACCAAGTTCTTTAACACCGGCACCTCACAAGACCCGTTCGTCTTTGCCTCCGGTGACGCGCTGCCGGGCATCACCGTGGCCTATGAGAGCTACGGCAAGCTCAATGACGACCGCAGCAACGCCATCCTGCTCTTCCACGCTCTTTCCGGCAGCCAGCATGCCGCCGGGGTGAACACCGCCGTGCCGCACACCGACGAGCGCTGGACGAAGGACATCCACCACGGCTGGTGGGATCTCTTCATCGGCCCGGACAAGGCGCTGGACACCAAGCGCTACTTCATCATCTGTGCGAACTACCTCGGCGGCTGCTACGGCTCCAGCGGCCCCGCCTCCATCAATCCAGCCACCGGCAAACCCTACGCCGGCAGCTTCCCACCCGTGCGCACCAGTGATGTGGTGCAGTCCCAGCTCGCCCTGCTTGATCATCTCGGCATCCAAAAACTCCATGCTGTGATCGGCGCGTCTGTGGGCGGCTTGTTGGCGATCAATCTGGCCACGCTGCACCCGGAGCGCGTGAGGCTCGTGGTCCCGATCGCCAGCGGCTGCCGAACCACCGTTTTGACGCGACTCACCCTCTTTGAGCAGGTGCTCGCCATCGAAAACGACCCGCACTTCAAAGGCGGCAACTATTACGAGAGCCAGGCCCCTGAGTATGGCATGGCCCTCGCGCGCATGATCAGCCACAAGACCTTCGTGCATCTCGACGCCATCGAGCGCCGCGCCCGCCAGGACTTGAAGCAGGGCGGCGACACGCTCTCGTGGTACCGCGTGCAGCACAACGTGGAGAGCTACATGCTCCACCAGGGCAAAAAATTCGTGAAACGCTTCGACGCGAACACCTACCTGCGCATCGCCGACATGTGGCTGCGCTTCGACCCGCTGCGGGACGCGGGCGTCTCCACCTACGCCGAGCTGTTCGCCCGCAGCGCCGCCGCCGGGCAGCACTACCTCGTCTTCAGCATCGACAGTGACTTCTGCTTCTACCCCGAGGAGCAGGCAGAGCTCGTCAGCCATCTGGAGAAAGCCGAGGTCTCGAACATGCACATCACCGTGCATTCGGACAAAGGCCACGACTCCTTCCTCCTCGAACCCCAGCTCTACACCCCGCACCTCGCCTTCACCCTCGAAGGCCGCTGGAACAAAGCCTCCGTGGACCGCACGGTGCCGGAGGTGGAGTGAAAGAAACGCTATTGAAGTTGTGCGGTGGAGGAGCGGCTTTTAGCTTAGTGGCTACTGCTGCATGACTTTCAACCGCTCCAACCTCTGCTGGCTGGCCCTGGGCCTGATCACGGCGAGCTACCTGCTCTTTTGGGCATTCCTTCTCGGAGCCACCGCGACTTACAGCACGCCGGACTCGTGGCTGAAGGTGCTCATGTCGCCGGAAATCCGGCATGCGACGTGGCTGAGTCTGGTGACGTGTTCGCTGGCCGCGGGGTTCGCGCTGCTGCTGGCAGTGCCGGTGGGGTATCTGATGTCGCGGCGGGAGTTTCGCGGCAAATCCTGGCTGGATGCGGCGCTGGACATCCCGATCATCCTGCCACCGCTGGTGGTGGGGCTGTGTTTGCTGATCTTTTTCCAAACTAAGATCGGCAAGGTGATCGAGATGGCGATTCCCTTCACTTATCAGCTCAGCGGCGTGGTGCTGGCGCAGTTCGTGGTGGCGGCGGCATTTGCGATCCGCACGATGCGCGGGACGTTTCAGCATCTCTCGGCGCGGCCGGAGGACGTGGCGCTGACGCTGGGCTGCACGCGGTTTCAAGCGCTGTGGCATGTGGCGCTGCCGGCGGCACGGCGCGGCATGGTGGCTGCATTTTGCATCGCCTGGGCGCGGAGTTTGGGGGAGTTCGGGCCGATCCTGGTCTTCGCCGGGGCCACGCGCATGAAGACGGAGGTGCTGCCGACGACGGTGTGGCTGGAACTCAGCGTGGGAAATCTCGAAGCCGCCGTGGCGGTGAGTTTGTTCATGGTGGCGCTGGCGGTGCTGGTGCTGGTGGCGGTGCGGGCGACGGGGGAAAAAGTATGATTCAACTCGATCACATCACCTGGAAGACCGGCGACCGCGTGATCCTCGCGGACGTGACCATCGCCATTCCCTCGAACACCTACGCGGTGCTCATGGGATCGACCGGCTGTGGCAAGACGACGCTGCTGGAGATCCTCTGCGGCCTGCGGAGTCCGACTTCGGGCCGTGTGCTGCTGGACAACGTGGATGTGACGGACCTGGAACCGCGTGAGCGCGGCATCGGCTATGTGCCGCAGGATCTGGCGCTCTTTCCTGGCTTGCGCGTGCGGGAGCAGATCGGTTTCGCCCCAAAGCTGCGCGGCGTGCCGCCGGAGGAGCTGAATCTGCGTGTGAATCGTCTCGCTGAGCAGTTTGGCATCGTTCCGCTGCTGGATCGTCTGCCCGACATGCTCTCTGGCGGCGAAAAGCAGCGCGTGGCGCTCGCCCGTGCGCTGGCGGCGCAGCCGAAGCTGCTGCTGCTGGATGAACCACTCTCCGCCCTGGATGAAAGCATGCGAGCGGAGGCGGTGACGCTGCTCCAGCGCGTGCAATCCGAGCATTCGCTCACTGTGCTGCACGTCACGCACTCCAGCAGTGAGGCGGCAGCTCTGGGGCACCTGCACCTGCGGATGGCGGGCGGGCGGCTGGAGGTTGGATGGTAGGGCGGGTGTTCCACCTGCCACGAGTGCGGCGGGCATTCTGCCCGCTGTTTCAGGGGCAGAATACCCCTGTCACACCTTCCTGTGCGCCGGGCGGCTGGAGGTGAAAACCGAGGCATGATTTTCAGCGTGCGCTTGGAATCTGCCGCTAGCCGCGTTTAGTGTGATCAAAACAACCCCCGCATGGATTGGAATGAATGGCAGCGCGTGCTGAAATGGCGCGCACTCGAAGAAGGCGACTCCGATGGCGTTCTCGTCAGCGCGGAGCGTCGTCGAGAGGCCACGGCGCACACGCGGGCGGGACTGGCCTCCGAGGAGATCAAGGGCGACTCATTGGACGAGCGCTCGGAGTCGTTTCTCGACAAACGGGCCGAGTGGCTGGAGCGCGAGGCCATCGGCTGGCGCGGCGAGTTGATCCGCGTGCTGGCACTGCTGCGCGTGCCGCAGGGCCGCTGGGCCTGGGCGCTGGCGGGCTGGGGGATCGCGCTGATCGCGGGCTACTGGTTCACCGATCTGGGACAATCGAGCGAGTTCAACCTGCTGGCGCTGCCGCTGGTCGGTCTGCTGGCGTGGAACGCGGTGGTGATCGTTCTGGGTGTTCTGTTTGAACTGATGCCTGCCGCACCGCTGGCAGGGCACGGCGGCTGGCTGGCGGAATTTTTGGCCCATGGCATTTCTCGTGCCGGAAAAGCGACGAAGGAAGTCGAAACGGGTGTCCCAGCAGCGGTGCGCACACGTTTTGAAGAACTGGCCTGGCCGCTGGCTTGGCGCCGCTTGCAGATGCGGCTGCGCCTTTGGCTGCATGTGGCCGCGGCGCTGCTGGCGCTCGGCGGCGCGGTGGCGCTGTATGCGCGTGGCTGGTCGAAGGAATACCGCGCGGTATGGGAGAGCACGCTGCTGGACGACAATCAGGCGAGCGCGTTCTTTGACACCTTGTTCAAGCCGGCCTCGACGGTTTTGCGCAAGCCGGTGCCGCTGGAGCAGATCCGCGGCATGCATCGCACTGCTGGCAAGGCGGCCACCCCGGCCCCGGCGCTGCCGTGGATTCATTTGTATGCCGGAACGCTGCTGGTGCTCGTCATCGTGCCGCGTTTGCTGCTGGCGGGCATTGGCGCGGCGCGTACCAGGCGCGGGATCACGCGTGGGGCGCGTTCATTGAGCTGGGGAAATTATCTGCGCGGCCTGATTCGCGCCGTGGAGGGCGGTGACGAGCGCATCCAGGTGCTGGTGCATGCCATGGAGGCCACGCCGACGCATCGCGAGGTGTGGGATCGCGGCGTGCGCGGGCGCTTCGGCGGCATGGCGCGGGCGGAGTATGTGCGCATTCCCGCCGGGGATGAGGATGAGTTTGCCGCCGAATGGCAGCCGGTGTCGGCACGGCTGGTGATGCTCTTCAGCATGGCCACCACGCCGGAGGCCGAGGTGCAGCGGCGTCTCGTCTCCGATGTGCGGCAGCGCCTGCTCACGAAGCATGCGGAGCCGGAGCTGATCGTGCTGCTCGATGGCACCAGCCTCGCCGGACGCTGGTCGGCGGAAAAAATCGCCGGACGTGAGCGCCTGTGGACGCAGATGGTCGAAGGCCTCGCCTCCGAAGTCATCGTGGCCCTGCGCAAAGAATCCGCACGCATGCCCGCCGCAGTATCGTAATGTCCTCCAAGTTTTCTTTTCTCGTGCCCGCCCTGCTCTCCAGATTCAAAGCCTCGGACCCTCCGCCCACGCAGAGCGCAGAGGCGGGCGTGCGCGATGCCTCGGACATCATCACGCTGAGCCTCATCTCCCACACAAACGCGGGCAAGACCACGCTGGCACGCACGCTGCTGCGCAAGGATGTGGGCGAGGTGCGCGACGCGCCGCATGTGACGCTGTTCAACGAATCCCACCTGCTGCTCGAAACCGGCGGCTTCATGCTGCGCCTGTGGGACACACCGGGCTTTGGCGACAGCGCCCGGCTGATGAAGCGTCTGAAGCGCGAGCGCAATCCGGTGCTGTGGTTCCTCTCGCAAACCTGGGACCGCATCACGGACCGTCCGCTCTGGTGCAGCCAGCAGGCGCTCAAAAACGTGCGTGAGGAGGCCGACGTGGTGCTCTATCTCGTCAACGCCGCCGAACCGCCCGAGGCGGCCGGTTACATCGGCCCGGAGATGGAAATCCTCGGCTGGGTGGGCAAGCCCGTCGTCGTGCTGCTCAATCAAACCGGCACGCCGGGAAGTTCCGAGTTTGAGGCGGCGGAGATCGACGCCTGGCGTGCGCATTTGGAGCCGTTTGAGATCGTGCGCACCGTGCTGCCTCTGGATGCCTTTGCCCGCTGCTGGGTGCAGGAGGACAAGCTCATGGAGTCGCTCGCGCCGCTGATGGAAGGCTCGAAAATCCCGACCTTCCAGCAGATCAAACGCGCCTGGACGCAGCGCAACATCGAGGTCTTCCGCAACTCGGGCCGTCTCATCGCTGAACAGCTCACCGCCGCGCTGCTGGACGGCGTGGAGGTGCGCGGAGAGACACTGCTGGAGCGCGTGGGCTGGCAACGCGAGGACTTGAACCGCGAGTACAACGACGCGCGGCAAAAACTCGCCGCGCAGCTTGCCGACCGGCTCGAGCATGCGACGAACAAGCTCATCGAGGCCCACGGCTTGCAGGGCGCGGCTGGTCATGCGCTGAGTCAGGTGGCCCGCGACCATTTCCATCTGCCCGAGGGCGTTTCCGAGAGCATCTGGGGCGTGGTTGGCAGCTTCGCCGGTGGTGCGATGGGCGGACTCATCGCAGATCTCAAACTCGGCGGCATGACCTTCGGCGGTGGTGCCTTGCTCGGCGGCATTGCGTCGGGCATCGGCGCGTATGCCTTGATCCGCAGCTACAATCTCGTGCGCGGCAGCGATCAGCGACTGCGCTGGTCACGCGAGCATTTCCGCGAGCAGGTGCGTCTCGCGCTGCTGACCTACCTGGCCGTCTGCCACTTCGGTCGTGGTCGTGGAGAGTGGAAAGAAAGCGAGCAGCCGCAGCACTGGCGTGAGAGCGTGGATGACGTGATCGAGGAATACTCCGACGCGCTCGACCATCTCTGGAAGACCGGTGTGCAAAAAGAAACCCAGCCCGCCATCCTGTTCCGCCAGACGCATCAACTCACGGACGATTGCATGGTGGCTTTGCTGGAACGGCTGTATCCGGGCGTGGAATCGGCCGCGTGGCATCCCTGAGCCTCACATTCGCGCAAGCGGCGTTCGAGTCTTGATTGGAAATTGTCCCAGCAACGAACGGCTCTCGCTCTGAAGTCGGCGGGGGTGATGTTGAGACTGCGCAGGCAGTCGCGATGGTCCCAGGAGACGACGGCGGCGGTGGCGAGGTGGATGGCTTGGAATTGCCAGCGCCAGAGGCGCTGTGTGGCGGGTGTGAGTGTCTTTAATCGCTCGAAGAGGAAGTCGCGCTGGAAGGAGAGGTGGCCCATTTCATCGCGCAGGAGTTTCTTGGCGACGGTTTGGACGACGGGATCGCTGCAACGCAGGGCGAGGAGTCCGAAATAGACTTCGGCGGTGAGTTCGGCGGTGAGGAGCACCTGGATGTTGAACTCGAGGTTCACGAGATCGCGCATCCAGCGGAAGATGGAGTTCGTCCATTGCTTTTGAATCAGGGTGCCGCGCAGATGCGTGACGGTGCGTGCGAGCAATGCCGCGTGGCTTTGTTCTTCAGCGACGAAAAGGTCAACGGCACGTTGATAGCCGCGCAGGTTTTCGAGCGAGGCGATGCTGCGGGTGTAGCGCCGCAAACGCGTGCCGCCGCCGCTTTCACCGAGCTGGAAAATGGCGAGGGAGCGTGAAAGGGAGGTGCGAACGTGATCGGGAAGCTCGCAGGGAGCTTCAGGGAGCTTGAGATCGCGATTGAGGCGGGTGTTGGTTTCGAAGTGGTTGATCCAGTGTTGGGTGTTCATGATGTGTCGTTCTTGGTTCGCAGTTCTCTGTTCTCGGTTGTTCAGGCGGCTTGAAGCATGGCGCGGAGGAATTCGTGGACGGGAGTGGTGCGCAGCTCGGCGGCGATCTGGCGGAGGCGTTGCATGACGGCATCGACCGTTTCATCGAGCGTGGAGGTGCCGGCGGTGACGCCGACGTTGCGTGCATCGCGGAACCACGCGGGATCGAGTTCGTCGGGGTGTTCGATTTGCAGCGTGCGCAGGCCATGCGCGGCGGCTTTTTTGGCAAGCTGGCGTGTGTTGTTGCTGTTGCGGCCACCGATGACAACGATGTGGTCGCAATCACGAATCAGGTCGTCCATGGCGGTCTGGCGTTGCTTGGTGGGATGACAGATCGTGTCGATGAAACGCACCTCGGAGCTGCGGTGGAGGCGCTTGATGGCATCGACGAGCAGCAGCGTGTTTTCGACGGGCTGTGTGGTCTGGGAGACGATGCCGAGCCGTGGATGCGACGGGATTTGCGCGAGGTCGGCTTCGTTGAGCACGACGACGGCTTGAGGAAAGTCGCCGATGAGGCCGCGAACCTCGACATGCTGGCTTTGGCCGATGACGATGGGCTGATAGCCATCGCTGACGAGGGTGGCGAGAGCGTGGTGCGCTTTTTTGACGAGCGGGCAGGTGGTGTCTATGACGGTGTGACCGGCGTTTTGCCACGCGTTACGGTGTTTGTCGGAAGCACCGTGGGCAGTGATGGCGACTTGGTGAGTCGTGGAGGACTGGAGGTCGTCGAGATCGCCGCGCTGAGCACCGACAGCGGCGAGATGGCGATCGACGAGCGGATTGTGAACAAGCTGGCCGAGGATGGTCAGCGGTGCGCGTTGGGCGGCGGTGTGGGTGGTGCGCAGGGCGTGGCGGACGCCGAAGCACATGCCGTGATGTTGGGCGAGGATGATGTTCATAGGTTTGTTCAGGGTTCTCTGTTCGCGGTTCTCAGTTGGTTTAGCTTTGTGTGGCAAAGTGAATGGGCAAAAGAAGCGTGTTAAGTTTGCTGGGCGGCTTTGACGATCTCGCCGAGCACTTCGACGTAGTCTTTGAAGGCCTTGCGACCAGCGGCGGTGAGTTCGTAGCTGGTGCGGGGGCGCGTGCCGGACTCATCGCGGGTTTCTTTGATGTAACCGGCGGTGCCGAGGGTGCGCAGGTGGGAGATGAGATTGCCGTCGCTCATGCCGAGTTCGGTTTTGAGATCCTGGAAGGCCCATTCACCCCGCGTGGAGAGCAGCGTCATGATGGAGAGGCGGCCCTTTTCGTGGATGAGCTTGTCGATTTGATCGAAGTCGATCATTTCGGCCGCACCTCCGCAGGTTTCTTGGTGAGGAAGACAGCGAGGGCGTAAATAACATGCAGCAGACCAAAGGTGAGGCCCATGACGAGTGAGGCGGGCGCTTCATCACTGGAAAGGAGTCGCACATCGCTGTTCGCGGCCCAGGCAAGGAACAGTGCCAGTCCGGCAATCACAAACGCCCAGCCCAGCCGCACCAGCGAGCGCGGCGAGAAACCTGAGGTCGAGAGCAGCGCCAGACCGTAGCACAGCACCCAGATCAGCGCGGCGAGCGTCAGATTGTGCAGAAAGACGATCAAACCGATGCCGACGCAGCCGCCAACGAGCATCGGCGGCGCAAAGGCCCGCAGCGCCATGCGCATGCCTTCGGAGACGAAGGGCTGCCCGCGTCGTTTCGCCTCTATGGCAAGCAGCAGGACGTTCAGGGACGAGGCAACGAGCAGAATGGCGATCCAGAGGTCGAGAAAGGTGCCAGGGGACATCAAACTCCCCCCCTGAGTCGCCAGCGCATGCTGCACCGGCCAGGCCGAGGCGGCGAGCGCCAGCAGGCCGCCGGTGAGCGCGGCAGGGGCGGAAACGGCCCGGTAGATGTGCGCCTTTTCCATCAAGGAGCGGATGATGCGGAGATTTTCCAACGCGGCTTCGGTCGTGCTCATGGCGATCACTTTGGCGGACAAAGTGAATGACGCAAGTGAAACTTTGTGATGCAAAGTGCATTGGCGCATAAGGGAAGGATTACGAATCAGGGTTTGCGGAGGCTTATAATTACCATAAATTAGGTTCTGATGCCTCCCGCCGCCTTTTCTCCGACCGCCGGCCGCACGTCCTCGCTTCGGACGCGCCTGCGGTTGCATTCGGCGTGTGCTTTGCTGCTCATCGCAGGCCAGGGAACGGGCTGGGCGGCTGACCCGACTGCGGAGCAGCAATACTGGCTGGAACTCACGAATCGCTTCCGCAGCGACCCGGCGGGGGAACTGGAGAAGCTGGCGAATTTTTCATCTCCGGGCGTGTGGGACACACCGAGGTCGGACGACGCCCACATCGCCTACGCGCTGAACTATTTCGGCACCAGCGCCGTCGATCTCGCGGCGCAGTTTTCCGCGCTCACCGCCGCGCCGCCAGTGGCCTGGAGCAGCGCCCTGAACAACTCAGCGACGACGTACTCAAATCTCATGGTCACCAACGACCAGCAGGCGCACACGCTCGACGGTCTCAGCCTCGACCAGCGCATTGAAAATGGCGGTTACAGCACGAACTGGCTGGAGATCGGCGAGAACCTCTTTGCGGCCACGCAAAACATCATCCACGGCCACGGCGGCTTCGTCATCGACTGGGGGGATGGCAATGGCGCGTCGCCAGGCTTCGGCAATGGCATCCAAAATCCGGCAGGGCACCGCGATGTGCTGGTGGATTCCGCCTTCAAGGAAGTGGGCATCGGTTTTCAAAGCATCGCAATCCCCGGCGGCAACGTGAGCGCCATCGGTCCGTATGTCGTCACGCAGCACTTCGCCACGCAGTACCGGTTTGATGGCGCGAATTACTTCGCGGACGCGATCCTGACCGGCTCCGTGTATCAGGACACGCTCTCCGCCGATCTGTTTTACACGCCGGGCGAGGGTCTCGCGGGTGTGGCGATCAACGTCTATGAGGATCTCAGCGGCATCCTCGTTGCCAGCGGCTTCAGCAACAGCGCCGGCGGCTACAACATCGTGCTCACCGGCCTCACGGACGGCGTGGTGTATCGCGTGGAGGCGCCGGACACGGGACTGGCGGCGCAGACCTTCACGCTCGACGCGCATGTCGAAAATTACGGCGCTCCAGTGACATTTTACGACAACGTCTATTCCTCCTTCATGGTCGTGCCCGAGCCGGGGAGCATGCTGTTATGCTTTGTTGCGGCGCTGCATGCCCTGGCCTTTCGTTCACGTCGTCACTCATCATGAAACACCTCGTTTTGCTTCTGCTTTCCGTCGCTACGCTACTGGCCCAGGAAGCGCCCTCGCCGCTCGCCACCGAGATCCGCGCCATCATCGACGAGTATGAAAACTCGGTGCGCGCGAACACGCAGAAGATCATCGCCGCGACCACCGAGGAGGAGAAAAACAAGTATCGCACGAGCATTCCGAGCGCCGGGCCTTACGCCACGAAGATGATGCAGCTAGCGCAGGCAAATCTCGACAAACCGGACGTGGTGAAAGCCGTCTCGTGGCTGGTGACAGGCGCGGCCAATTTTCCCGAGGGCCAGCAGGCGCTGAAGATGCTCGGCACAAGCTTCGCGGACCGCCAAGGCATCGCCGAGGCGGTGAAACAGCTCGAATACCACGGCCTGCCCGCCGAGCCGGTGCTGAAGGCGGTGATCGAGAAAAACACCCACCACGATGAGAAAGCCGCCGCGCTCTACGCGCTGGGCGCGATCCATTTCAAAAACTTCGACGCCTCTGCCGACCGCGTTTCCGGCGAAGCCTCGAAGGACAAGGCGCTCGACTGCTTCCAGCAGCTCAACGCCGATTATGCCGAGGTGACGATCCAGGGTTTCAAGCTCTCTGATTTCACCGCGAAGATGCTCTTTGAGATGACGAACCTGCAAGTCGGCTGCGAAGCGCCGGAGATTGAGGGCAAGGACGCGGACGGCGTCAGCCTCAAGCTCGGCGACTATCGCGGCAAACACGTCATCGTCATCTTCTGGGGCGGCTGGTGCCACGCCTGCCACGGCATCCTGCCGCTCATGAATCAAGCGGCGGCGCAGTTGAAGGACAAAAACGCCGTCGTGCTCGGCGTGAACACCGACATCGAGTCCGAGGCCAAAAAAGCGCTCGCCGATTACCAGGTCGCCTTCCGCAACGTGCTCGACAACACCACCAGCGGTCCAAACACCTCCCTCTACAACCTGCGCAACTTCCCCACGCTCTATCTGATCGATCCGAAGGGCGTGATCGCGATCAAAAACGGCTCGTTAGACGCCATGATCGCCCGGATCAACGAGGCTCAGTGATGCGAGAGGATGGGGCCGAAGTCGCCTCAAATGCCGGGTTCGATCCGCACCCTTCAGCTTTCCGAATGGTTCGGATGCATTAAAAACTTGCATTTTTTGTTAATTTCCATAATTATATGGCATTATCAGGCCCGGTTGGGGCCACTTTGCCATCATGCTTCCACTCATTGACCAAATCCTCACAACCGCCGGTTGTGGCGAGTTGCCCGCCGTCAGGCAGGCGATTGAGGATGCGTGCTTCAACCAGACGTCGTTTGTGGATGCCGTGCTGGACTGTGAGGGCGTGAGGGAGCGTGATTTCCTCATGGCGCTGGCGAAGACGCTCAGCCTGCCGTGGTGGGAGCCGAAAGAGGAGGATTCACCGACGGAGCAGGGCATGCGCCGCATGCTGCCAGCGGAAATCGCGCTGCGGCATCGTCTGCTGCCGATTTACACCGAGGAAATCAAGGAGGATGGCGCTGACCAAACTTCCGGCGAACCCGTGCGCACACTGCACATCGCGACGTTTGACCCATTGAGCCTTGTGGCGCATCAGCGCGTGGCCGCCAGCCTCACCATGCCGGTCATCTGGCATGTGGGGCCTCGCACTCGTATAGTGGAAGGGCTGCAAAAGCTCTACGGCCTCGGTGCCGACACCTTTGAGAAGATTCTGCGCGGGCGGGCCGACTGGGGCGCGGAGGATTTGCGCGATGAAGTCACTGTGCTCGACGAACCCGAGGACGAGGAAGCCTCGGTCGTGCGATTTGTGAATCAAATCATCCGTCGTGGCCTCGAACAACGCGCCACAGACATTCACGTCGAGCCACAGCAAGATCGACTGCGCATTCGTTACCGCATCGACGGCCGCCTCGAAGAGCTGCCCGTGCCGGAGAACATCAAATCGCTGCAAGCCTCCGTGATCGCCCGCCTCAAGATCATGGCGCGGCTCGACATCGCCGAAAAACGTCTTCCACAAGACGGCCGAATCAATCTCGAACTCGACGGCCTCGCCATCGACGTGCGTGTTGCCACGATTCCATCGGTTGAAGGCGAAAGCATCAGCCTGCGCCTCCTCGCGCAGCAGCAGGTCACGGTGAATCGCCTTGGCCTCACCGACAACATCCGCCCTGTCGTTGATGAGCTGCTGAAACTGCCCAACGGCATCATCCTCATCACCGGCCCGACTGGCAGCGGCAAATCGACCACGCTTTACGCCTTCCTCACCGAGCTCAATCAAACGCACCGCCGCATCGTCACCATCGAAGATCCGGTGGAATACAAGATGCCCGGCATCGTGCAGATCGCTGTGAAGCCGGAGATCGGCCTCACCTTTGGTGCTGGCCTGCGCAGCATCCTGCGTGGCGATCCGAACGTCGTGATGATCGGGGAAATGCGCGACCTGGAGACCACCGAGATCGCCGTGCGCGCCGCTTTGACCGGCCATTTGGTTTTCAGCACGCTGCACACGAACGATGCCATCGGTGGCATCACGCGACTCATCGACATGGGAGTGGAACCCTTCCTCGTCTCCAGCGCCGTGCGCGCTTTTTTCGCGCAGCGTCTGGTGAGAAAACTCTGCCCGCTGTGCAAAACGCCGACGCAGGTCGAGGAGAGTTATTTGAAGTCCATCGGCTTCCCCACGCATGTGCGCGGCCAGATCATGCGGGCCGTCGGCTGCGATGCCTGCCGTGGCAGCGGTTTCCAGGGCCGTCTCTCGATCTACGAGGTATGCCTCGTCACACACGCCTTGCAGCACCTCATCAACAGCCGCGCGCATCCTGCCGAGTTTCACAAGCAGGCGCTCAAGGACGGCTACATCCCCATGCGCGGCTACGGCTTCCAAAAAGTGCTCAGCGGCGAGACCACCATTGAGGAAGTGCTCAGCGTCACCGCCGCCTCCGACCGCCAGCACAACCCGCAAACCACCACACTCGCCTCTCCCACGCGTCTAGCCGCGTAATGCCATGCCGAACTTCGTTTACAGCGCCCAAGGCCCCGCCGGTCTCATCACCGGCGAACTCGCCGCGTCGGATCGCAGCGAGGCCTTTGCGTTGCTTGGGAAGAAAAAAATCCAGCCCATCAAGCTAGAGGCCGCAGGTGAGTCGAAAACAGCCGCCAAGACTTTAGCGAAGGGTAAAACGACCGCTCCAGCCGCCGAAACGATCAACGGCCCCATCAAGCTCAAGCTGCCACAGGTCGTACTGTTCATCGAAGAACTCGCCGATCTCGTCGGCGCGGGCATCCAGCTCGAACCCGCGCTCGCCACGATGGAGCGCCGTCGTGAGCTCTCCGGCATCAAAACGCTCGCCACGGTGCTGCGTGGCAAAGTGCGCGATGGCATGGCCTTTTCCAAAGCCGTCGCCGCCACCAGCCCGAGCTTTGGCAATTTGTTCTGCGCGCTGGTTTCTGCCGGTGAGGCCAGCGGCTCCCTGAGCACCATCTTGAAGCGTCAGGCGCAGTACATGCGCTCGTTGCAGGCTTTGCGCAGCAAGGTGCTCTCCGCGCTGCTTTATCCCGCCTTCCTCATCGTCGCGGCCGTGGCGGTCACGATGCTGTTCGTCGTTTATCTCATCCCGAAGCTCACCGAGATGCTCGATTCGACCGGTGGCTCGCTTCCATTGGCCGCGCAGATCATTCTGAAGGTCAGCGATACCTTCAAGGCAACGTGGTGGATGATCCTCATCGGCAGCATCGCCGCGTTCATCCTTGGCAGGGCCTGGATCGCACGTCCTGAGTCGGCGGTGCCGTGGTCGCGCTTCAAACTGCGTCTCCCGCTGTTCGGAAACATCTTCCGCGCCCGCTTTTACGTCCAGTTCCTTGAAACGATGGCCAACCTGCTCGGCAACGGACTCACCATGGTGCAGGCCATGCAGCTCACGCAGCAGGCCATCGACAATCCGTTCCTGCGCCAGGAGTTCGAGAGCGTCATGCGTCATGTCGGCGAGGGCGTGGCTCTCTCACGCGCTCTTGATCGCAGCGGCCAGTTTCCGCCGCTGCTTATCGACATGGTGAACGTCGGCGAGCAGACCGGCGACATGTCCGCCGCGCTAGAGCGTGCCGCCGAGCGCTTTGACCGCGAGTTGAGCAAGAAGATCGACACCCTCGCCGCGCTCATCCAGCCCCTCATCGTCTGCCTCATGGCCGCCATGGTCGGCCTCATGGCTTACCTCATGATGACCACGATCTTCCAAACCATTTCCAGCATCAACAAATAGCACACCACCATGAAACACACCCAAACCCAACCACGCCATTCGATCTCCGGCTTCACCCTCGTCGAAATGATCCTCGTCCTCGCCATCGTTGCGCTGCTTGTCGGCGCGGCCGTCGTTAATTTCGGCGGCGTGCTTGAAGGTGGCAAAAAAACCACTTCCAAAGGCCACATCACTGGCATCGTCTCCGCGCTGCGTGCCTATGAGGTGGAAAGCATGTTCCTGCCCACCACTCAGCAGGGCTTGTCTGCTCTTGTGGAAAAGCCCAGTGGTCGCCCGGTGCCGCAAAGCTGGTCCGCCAAGCTCAAGAAGCTGCCCATTGATCCCTGGGGCAATCCTTATCACTACCGCCGTCCCGGCACGAAGGACAAAAGCGGCTTTGATGTCTATTCCGCAGGCCCGGACGGTGTGCCGGACAATGCGGATGACATTGGTAGCTGGGACATTTGAACGGCTGCGCCGAAATGACGAATGACGAAAACCGAATGACGAATTTCAGAGCCATCACGAATCCACCTTCAGCCATGCTGTTCGCTCAGCGTGGCATTCGTCATTCTCGCGCTGCGGGCTTTACGCTCTTGGAAATCATCGTCGCCATGTCGCTTTTGATTCTCGTCATCGGCATCGCCGTCATGAGCATCTCAGGAGTGCGGGATGAGGACAGGCTGCGCCGCGCGGCGGCGGTCATCGAGACCTCCGCGCGACAAAATCTGCTCCAGGCGCTCAAGACGCAGCAAACGGTCCGCATCGAGCTTTCAGCGGGCGCGTTTAGTGTGGATCAGGAATTCGGCGGCATGCTGCAAGTGCGCCGTGTCGGCGAAAACGTCTTCCGCGCTCCGAAACGCGGCGAAGGCTGGAAATTCAGCCCCACCGGCATCTGTGAGCCGATCGAGGTGCGTCTCAGCGGCTCCGCAGGTGTCATCGAGATCGCCTTCGATCCGCTCACCGCGTGCGCCAAACGCAAATCCATTCAGGTCAAAGGATGAAACACACCCGCACAGCCTCATCCGCACCTGGTTTCGCTCTCCTCGAAATCATCCTCGCGCTTGCGTTGTTCTCCCTCGTGGCCGTGGGCATGACGCAGGCCATTGATGGCATCGCCAAAACCTCCAACCAAGCGCGTCAGGAGGCGCAGGTGCTGCGCGTGCTGGAGTCCGTGCTCGCCGAGGTCGCGCATCAGCCTGAATTCAAAGCCACCAGCATCACCTTCAATCCCACGGCTGATGGCATCGACGCCAGCGCCACGATTGAGAAGGTCAAACTCATCACCAAGGACAAGGTCGAGCTCGACCACATGTTTCGCATCCGCGCCGAAGCATGGATCACCGACGGGCGCGCGCGGCGCTTGAAACGCAGCATGGAAACCTATGTGTATTCGCCCAACAGCCCGATCTAAGGCCGCGTTCACGCTGCTCGAAGTCGTCCTGGCGATGGCCCTCATCGGCCTGATCCTCGGCGGCGTGTATGGCGTGGCGAACGGCACGATGCAGCTCGGCAAATCCATGAGCGAGGCGCGGGTGGCGGAGACGCGCATCACAAATTTCGTCAATCAGTGGCGCGATTACCTCGAAACGATGCCGCCGGGCATCCAGCTCACCGCCGGGGCGGAAAAAGTCGCGCGCGGCTCCTCAGCAAACCTGTTCATCCTCGGCGGCCACATGCCCTTCGTGTGGGATCGCCGCCTGAAACTCGCCGATGCCGTCGAGTTCGGCCTCGTGCGCAATCCTGGAGCCAAAGACCTTGATCTTGTCGTTCGTCACCTGAAAAAGCCGCTCCAAGCCCGCTCGCCTGATCAGCTCGACACGCTGGCAGAGCTTCCCATTCTCGAAGGTCTCAAGCAGATGCAGTGGCAGTTTTACGAGCCGGTCGAAAAGAAATGGTTCACAAGCTGGGACCCCGCCAAGCGTCCGCAGCCGCCGTTGTTCATGAAGCTGCGCTTCTCCTTCACCGCTGATCCGCGTGAGCATGAGTACACCTTTTGGATCGCCAATGATCTCTCCCAAGTCACGGCTCCGCCGCAATGACGAATGTCGAATTCAGAATGACGAATGAACTTCAAATGACCGAAGTCCTAATGACGAGCTGTGAAGCCCGCCGTAGGACGGGTGTGGCGACAGCCCGCCCGTCTCTAGGGGCATTCGAGGTTCGTTCGGACGCTCGAAAGCCGGGCGGTTCGGCGGAGGATGCTTCTCTTGTGTCCGGCATCATTACCGCCGAACACACCCAACCTACGACTCGCGGTTTCGTCATTCCTTCTTCATTCGGGTTTCGTCATTCGTCATTCCAACGCGGTTCCGCGCTCATCGCGGTGTTCTGGATGATCGCGGTGCTGGGCATGGTCATGTTTGCGGGCGCGAAGGCGCTTCAGGCGGACACGGACTACACGCGCACGATGCGCGGGCGCATCTTTGCGAAGCGGTATGCGGAAATGGGCCTCGAAGTGGCACGGCATCCGGCCATCCAGCAGGATGATCCGCTGCTGCACTTCAGCTCCAACGACGGCGGTGGTTACAACGTCACGCTGGTGTCCGAGGAGGCGCGGCTGAACATCAATCACCTCCTTCAATCCGGCGACAAGGTGCTGCTGCGCCGCTTATTCACGCGCTGGGGCTTCAAGCCGGAATTCACCGCCGCCTTGTGCGACGCGCTGAAGGACTGGGTGGATGCGGACGAGAGCGTCAGCCTCAACGGCGCGGAAAAACGCGAGTATGAAAAAGCGGGCCTGGAAGGTCTGCCGTTCAACCGTCCCTTCAAAGAGGTGGAGGAGATGCTGCATGTGCGCGGCATGGAGATCGTGAACACGACGCGGCCTGACTGGCGCGAGTGGTTCACGGTGTTCGGCGATGGCCGCGTGGACGTGAATGACGCCAGCGCCGAGCTCATCTCCCTGCTCGGCGATGTGCCGCTGGAGCGCGTGCAACCGCTGCTGACCTTCCGCGCCGGGCGCGACGGCGCACTGCACACGCAGGATGACCAGCGCCTCGCCAGCGTGCCACAGGTGGCACAGATGCTCGGTGTTTTTAACCGCCAGACCGTTGAGCAACTGACGCAATGGATTCAATTCGCAGGACCTATCCGCCGCATCGAGAGCGTCGGCTCGCTCGGGCCGCTGCAACGCAAACTCATCCTCATCACCCAAGGCGGCCAGGCGATCTGGCGGGGTGAGCTTCCTCTCCATGGCAAAGACTCGTAAACCCACCCACGAGCTGCTGCTCCCCGGCGCGAAGGTCTGGCAAAGCTGGACCGGCGCAGAGGAGGCATTGTGCCAGCCCAACGGCGAGGCCACCGCTTTTGGCAAAGAGGCGCAGCGTCGTGTGCTGGCGCTCCCTGCCACACACTTCTGGGTGCTGCCAGCCTGGCTGAAAGGCCAGGGCGAGCATCTGCGCAGCATGGCGCTGCTGCATCTCGAACGCATGGGCGTCAAAACGAACGACGACGAGGCCAGCGTGCAGGTGCGCAGCATCGCTGAGAAGGAAGGCGCGCACCTCGCCCGCATCCTCGCGCTGAAAGACCTGCCCGTGCCGCTCAGCGACACCACACATCTGCCAGACGAGGTCACGCTGCACGCGCTGTGCTATCCGCTGGTGCAGAGCAGCATCACGATCTTCCGTGAACTGGACCGACTGGTGGTCGCCATCACCAGCGGGTCACAGCTCATTTACTGCACGCCGTTGTCCTCCACTCGTCTCGACGACCATGCGCTGGCCGAGCTGAACAACATCTGCCTGCAGCTTGGCTTCCAGGGCGTGCTCGGCCGTCTCGAAAGCCTCGTGCTGTGGATTGAGGACGGAGACATCGGCAAGATCCAACGCGCCACGGGTCTCATGCCATACCGCTGTGACATGCCCGCGCCAACGATGCCTGCGCGCGGTTCCAGCCTGCTGATGCCGGAGGATCTCGTCATCGAGCGGCAGCGGCAAGGGGCGCGGTCACGCACACGTTTCATCGCGCTCACGATTGGCACCGCTTTGGCCGCCGCCATCGCGGTGATTGCCACGCTGACCTCTTTCGCCATGCAGGAGCGCAACCTGCTGCGTGAAAAAGTGGCGGAGTTGGCGCCACGCGCCGCCCGCGTCATGGATCACAAAAACGCATGGCGCGAGGCCGCGCCCGCCGTCGATCCTGACACCTGGCCGCAGCAGATGCTGCTGCACTGCATGGAGCCGGAGTCGTCGAAAGAGGCCAGCATCACGCACTGGGAGTGGACGCCGGAGCGCATGAGCATCATCGGCCGCATGCCCACCGCCTCGCTGGCGCTTGAATACACCCAGGCGCTCAAAACCAGCGACGCGCTCGCGCATTTCACCTGGGACACGCCCGCGCCGGTGATCGCCAGCGACAACAGCGCCACCTTTGAGATGAAAGGAGGGCAGCCGGATGAAGAAGAGTGAGAAAGTGCTCCTCGGCGTCTTCGCCGCGCTGTTTCTCGTCATCATCGGCGGCGGTGGCGGCATGCTGGCATTCAAGAACTATCTCGAAGTTCGCGAGGAAGTGGCATCCCTGCGCGACCGCCTCGCCGACATGAATCTGGCCATCTCCCAGGGCGCGGACTGGGCGGACAAGCAGACGTGGCTCGATGAGAGCCTGCCCGGCTTCACCAGCCATCAGGACGCCTCCGCAAAGCTGCTCGAAAAAGTCATGCAGGAGGCTGAAAAGCTCGGCCTCAGCATCGGCGGGAAGGAATTCGTCGAGCAGGCCAGGGTGCTCGGGCCTGACGGTCTGCCGGTGGAGGAAGAACTCGGTTATTTCGACCAGGCCACCGTCAAGACCACGCTCACCGGTGTGCAGGAGCAGGCGTTCTTCACCTGGCTGCACGCCTTGCAGCAGCCGAAGTCCTTCATCGGCATCACCCGCGTGCAGATCAATCCCAGCGGCACGAACAAGACCATCAACGCCGAGGTCGAGTTCACGCAGTTTTATCGTGAGAAAACCGTGCCGAAGGTCACTAGAGCCAACTGATTTATGATTTATGATTTACGACTTATGATTTGGGGAGCCTTGGCGGCCATGATTGTTTCCGTGAAAGCGGAAGACGCGCCTGCGCCGGTGGAGTTTCCGAAGCTGGAGAAATTTGAGCCGCTGTGGAAGCGCTCGATTTTCACCACGAAGGATCTGCCCTCGCCCGACGCGCCCACCGGACCGAACTTTGCGGACAACCTGAGCCTCTCCGGCATCTACGAGATCGACGGCGCGGTGGTGGCCGTGCTGGTGGATCGCGTGACTTCGCAGGTGATGGAGGCGCGTATCGGTTCCGAAAACGAGATGGGCATCAAGATCCGTCAAGTGACGCCCGGAGCCACCGTGGACAAGTCACGCATCCAGTTGCAGAAAGGCGATCAGGCCGGCTGGGTCAGCTTCGCCGATCCTGCGGTGGCGCAACCTGCCGAGATGATTCAAAAAGCGGTGATTCCCACCCAGGCTCCTGCAGCCAGGACTCAAGCTCCACCAGCCATGAACCGCAGGCCAGCCGGAATTCCCAATAATCCTATCCTGCCGCCGCCTCCCGCCTCTTCCAAGAGCGATGTGCCATTGCCGCCGCCTTGAGCGAGGGCCCAGGTAACCACCTCGAAGGCCGGAAGGAATCCATCATCGAGAGCCAAGCACGCGAACGTGGCGAGGAAAGATCACGAACGCTTCCCCCATCTGCGACATCACCAGTCCACATCCTGCCCGATCTTCTCGTCGAGCCACTTGCGCAGCTTGTCGAGGCCTTCGCCGGTTTCGGCGGAGACGGGATGGATTTTGATGCGTTTGAAGCGGTCCTTCAGCACGGCGAGGTGCTCGACGCTCTCGGGGAGGTCGATCTTGTTGGCGATGATGCACCAGGGGCGTTTGGAAAGCTCCTTGGAGTAGAGCGCAACCTCGGTGCGCACGACTTCGAGGTCGGCGACGGGATTGCGGCCCTCGGTGCCGGCGGTATCGACGACGAAGAGCAGAACGCGGCAGCGCATGATGTGGCGCAGGAAATCATGGCCGAGGCCGATGTTTTCGTGCGCGCCTTCGATGAGTCCGGGGATGTCCGCGAGCGTGCCACGGCGGTTGGGGCCGAACTCGATGACGCCGACCATGGGTTGCAGCGTGGTGAAGGGGTAGTTCGCGATCTTGGGCTTGGCGGCGCTCAGTTTGGAGAGCAGCGTGGATTTGCCCGCGTTCGGAGCGCCGACAAAACCGGCGTCGGCGATGCTGCGAAGCTCGAAGTGGAAGTCTCCTTCTTCACCGGGCGTGCCGGGGACGAATTCACGCGGGGCCTGATGCGTGGAGGTCTTGAAATGCACGTTCCCCTTCCCACCCTTGCCGCCTTTGCAGAGGACGTAGGTGGCGTTGGTCTCGGTGAGATCGGCCACGGGTTCGTAGCGGGTGACGAGCTCGTTGGTGGCGTTGTCGTATTCCTGCGTGATGCGGCTGACGAGCGTGCCGGGCGGCACTTTGTAGATCACGTCCTTGCCGCTGCGTCCGGTGCATTGCGTGGCGCCGCCTTTGGCCCCGTCCTCGGCGAGCAGGCGGTTGTTGAAGACATAATTGCGCAGGCTGTCGGTGCTGGGATCGACGAGCAGGATCAAACTGCCGCCATTCCCGCCATCGCCACCGTCAGGACCGCCTTTGGGACGAAATTTACCCCGATGGAAGTGGGCGCTGCCATCGCCGCCCTTGCCGGCGCGCGCGTGAACTTTGATCTGATCGACAAACATGACCGCCGAGTTAGCCGGGGATGGGCCGGGGAGCAAGGCTTTGCTTCACCTCCCGGCGGCCTCCTCCACGTCAGGCTCCTGCGGGTAAAACAACCGCATAGCGCGGCGGATGGGCGGGCTGGTTTGGCTGGCGGTGTAAATCGCGTCAGGTAGCTTTCGGTGTTTGGCGAAAAGATGGTAGGCGCTAAGGGCCTCGAAGCCAGCGTTGAGCGCGCCTTCCATCGGCAAGTAGCTGCGGCCCTCGACGTCGAGATTTTCCACCATGCCCCAGGGTGGGAAGTAGCCGGCCTTTTCCATGCGCCCGAACAGATCGTAAATCTCCGCCGTCCGAGGATGCAACGCGGCGGACATGAGGATGTAGTGCGGATGCACCAGCTTCTGGTCCGGCAGATCGACACCGCCGACGTAGTAGCCGTTGCCGGCATGATTTTCACCCGCCGAGAGGCCGTAGATGCCATGACGCGCGGCCTGGGACTGCGGCCAGCGTTTGGGCAGGTAGGCACGCTGCGCCCCGAGCATGGCGCGGCGCACACTGAGCCAGCGCACGCCGTCATGGAGATCGGGCGCGTCGCTGTCGAAGTCGGGATGAAAGAGGCTCTGCAGCTCGGGGATGAAGCCGGTGCCCTGCCAGGCCTTGCCGGGCGTGCGCATGGGCGGCGGGCGATGCTGGGGATCGGCGATGCCTTCCATGAGCATGACGAGGGCCGTCTCACCGCCCCAGTCCTGCCAGCCATGAGGCAGCAGCGTGATGCCGTCATCGGCAAAACCATGGGAGAGATGCCCGTCCGGCAGGCGCATGAGGTCATACTCGATGCGCTGGAGCTGCCCCACAATGTCCTCGGCCACCTCCGGCACCTGAAGCATCAAAGCGGCGAGCAGCATGGACTGCGCGTAGATGGCGGTGTCAATGCTGCTGTATTCGGTGCCAGGATGGATGTGATAGTCTCCATCCACCCGATGAACAAAGTGCGGCAGCAGCCCACGAGCGGTTTTGAGCTTCTTGACGGCCTCATGCGTGCGCGTGAGCACCCAGCGGGAGTAATCGGGCGTGACCACTCCGAGCGATTCCTCTGCCGCTGCCGCCGAGGCCAGCGCAAACATGCCGGTTGCAGACACGGACTCAAACGCGCCCGCCTCAATGTGCGCACGGTCTTTGACGAAGCCGGTCTCGATGGAATAGCTGCGCGCGAGCTTGGCGTAGGAGGCCAGGAAGGCGTAGGCATCCCAGGGCATCTGCGGCATCTCGACGCCGAGGGAAAGCGTGGAGATTTTCACCTCCGAACCCGGCTCCGCAGTCCACACGATGGTCTTGCCATCCCGCACCGACTCCGGGGCCACGGGATGCACAAACATGCGATACTGTGGCTCGTTGAGTTCGATCATCTGCGACCAGCGCACTTCCTGCGCGGGTGATTTGATCTCCAGCTTGATCTTGCCACGCCCGGCGGCCTCGATCATGACCGCGCTGACTTTCGGCTGATGCCTGGCCGTGATCTGCTCGGGATAAGCGCGCGTGAAATCCATCACGCGGCCCGCGTTCCGCGCCTGTCCGGCCAGACTGTGCCACATGCCGGCCCAGGCCTCGGGCTGCTGGCTGAGATGCACCACGATCTCATCCGTGAGCCACTCGATCTCATGTTCCGCCTGCCCGTGGAAGCCGAAGTCACTGCCCAGGTGCGTGTAGGTGGTGAAGGAATTGAGCCGCTTTGTGCCGGCCAGCACCTGCTGCGTGCTATCTCGATGAATGAAATACTCCTGCACCGGCTGCCACACGAGGCGTGTGCCGGGCTGGGCCATCGCCTGCACGCAAAGTGATGCAGCGACGGCTCCAAGGGTTGGAAGAAGACGTTTCAAGCCAAGAGCCTACGTTTCGATCCAGCTTCCCGCCACATTTGGCATGACAAAAATCACCCGTCTTGAGCTGAAAACTCAGCGCTCGTCGATCGGCACGACCTTCTGTCCGTACGGCTTGCCGACGTACGCGCTCAGCGGGCGGAACAGGCGGTTTTCGCTCCACTGCTCCAGCACATGGGCGGTCCAGCCGCTCATGCGGGCGATGGCGAAGATCGGCGTGAACAAATCGGTCGGAATGCCGAGGCTGTAATAGACGGTGGCGCTGTAGAAATCGACATTCGCGTTGAGGCCCTTCCGCTCGCGCATGATCTCGGCGATGCGCTCGGACATTTGAATCCACTTCGACTCGCCGAGCTGCGAGGTGAGCTGGACCGCCATCTCACGGAGATGCGGGGCGCGTGGGTCGAGCACCTTGTAAACACGATGCCCGATGCCCATGATCTTTTTCTTCTGCGCCAGCGCGTCCTCGACCCAGCCATCCACTTTGTCTGGCGTGCCGATTTCCTCGAGCATGTGGATCACTCCTTCGTTCGCACCGCCATGCAGCGGGCCTTTGAGCGCGCCGATGGCGGCGCTGATCGCGGAATACATGTCGCTCAGGGTCGAGGCGACGACGCGAGCGGTGAAGGTGCTGGCGTTGAAGCCGTGCTCAGCGTGCAGGATGTAGGCGACGTCGAGGGTCTTCTCAGCCTCCTTGCTCGGCACTTCGCCATTCATGAGGTAAAGGAAGTGGGCGGCCTCGCTGAGATCCTTGCGCACCGGCGGAAGCTCAAGCCCCAGACGGGAGCGATGGAAGTAGGCGGCAATCACACCGATCTGCGAGGTCAGACGGATCGCGGTGGCGAGGTTTTCGCTCACGTCGATGTCATGGCGTGTCAAATCGTAGCAGCCCAGCATTGAGACAGCCGTGCGCATGACGTCAATCGGACGGGCGGTTTTGGGCGCGTGCTTGAGGAAGTCGATCACGCCCTGGGGCAGCTCACGCTCGGCACGCAGCGCGGTCGTCAGTTTGTCCAGCTCGGCCCGGTTCGGCAGCTTGTTGTAGTACAGCAGGTGGACGACCTCCTCGTAGCTGACTTTGACCAGCTCATTGATGTCATAACCACAGTAGAAAAGAACGCCTTCAGCCCCCTTCACCTCTCCGAGACGAGTTTCAGCGGCGACGATTCCTTCAAGACCTTTGGATACAACAGACATGGCGTGTGGTGGGCGTGGGTTTAGGTGTTCTTTAAGCAGATAGCGTGCTCAAACTACGGCTCAACCAAAGAGTCATTCACAGAAAAAGAAATCTTCCCTCGTTCTGCTTCCTCTGTGTCGCGATTTCCGCCACCATTTTTGCCTTGAGTCAGGCGCATGGCCGGGATAGCAGCCGTGATGATCAGCACCTTTCGCGTCCTCTTTGTCTGCCTGGGGAACATCTGCCGCTCTCCAGCGGCGGAGGGCGTCATGCGCGCCATGATCGCGGCGGAAGGGCTGGCGGACCGCGTCACCATCCGCTCCGCCGGCACCGCTGGCTGGCATGCGGGAAAACTGCCAGACCAGCGCATGCGCAGCGCCGGACAAAACCGTGGCTACGACCTCAGCAGCCGCGCCCGGCAGGTCAGCGAGGATGATCTGCGTGACTACGACCTCGTGCTTGTCATGGACCAGCAAAACCTGCGCGACATCCGGTCCTATGACCTCGAATCACAATTCGGCTCGAAAATCCGCCTGTTCTGCGAGTTCTGCACCCAGCATGCGGAGACCGAGGTGCCTGATCCCTACTACGGCGGCGAGCAGGGCTTTGAGCATGTGCTCGATCTCCTCGAAGACGGCTGCCGCGGCGTGTTGCGCCACATTCGCTCAAGCCTCGCGTAAAATCGCCTCCGCCACGCGCATGCCGTCTGCGGCGGCGGAAATGATGCCGCCCGCATAGCCCGCGCCTTCACCGGCGGGGTAAAAATGCTTCACGCTGACGCATTCAAGCGTCTGCGCGTCACGCGGAATGCGGGTGGGCGAGGAACTGCGCGTTTCGACGCCTGTTATCACCGCGTCTTCGAGTGCAAAACCGGGCAGGGACTTGTTGATGCGCGGAATCGCCTCCTGGATCGTCTCAGTCGTGTATTCGGGCAAACATTCGCGCAGATCGGTCCACACGACGCCCGGCTCGTAGGACGGCAAAACCTTGCCAGGACCGGTGGAGGCGCGACCGGCCAAAAAATCGCCCAAAAGCTGCGCTGGGGCGTGATAATTGCCGCCACCGAGTTCAAAGGCCCGGCGCTCCAGGTTGCGCTGAAACTCGATGCCGCTCAACACATCGCCCGCAGGCATGTCCTCGGGCCGCACATCGACCATGAAGCCGCTGTTCGCGTTCGCTTCCTCACGCGCATAGCTGCTCATACCGTTCGTCACCACCATGCCCGGCTCCGAGGTGGCCGCGACCACGAGTCCGCCGGGACACATGCAAAAACTGTAGGCCGCGCGGCCCGTGCCGCAGTGCGCCACGAATTTGTAGGGCGCGGAGCCGAGACGCGCATCCCCGGCCCATTTGCCGTAGAGCGACTTGTCGATGAGCTTCTGCGGATGCTCGATGCGTACGCCGATGGAAAACGGCTTCGCCTCAAACGGCACGCCATGCCGATGCAGCATGTGAAATGTGTCCCGCGAGCTGTGACCGATGCCGAAGACGAAACGCGAGCCTTCGATGGTTGCGCCATCCGCCAGCGTCACAGCGCGCATCACGCCGTCCTCGATCACCACATCCGCCACGCGTGCGCCGAAACGCACCTCACCGCCGAGCGCGATGATTTCCTCACGCACATGCCGCACGACTTTGATGAGCCGGTCCGTGCCGATGTGCGGCCGGCTTTTGATCAAAATGTCCTCGGGTGCGCCTGCGGCGACCATTTCGCGCAACAACCACGGGATGCGATGCTCACGATCACGAATCTGCGTGTAGAGCTTGCCATCAGAGAAGGTTCCCGCGCCGCCTTCGCCGAACTGCACGTTGGATTCAGCGTTGAAGTCCCAACCGCGTCGCCAAAAGCCCGTCACATCACGCGCACGATCACCAGCGGCCTTGCCCCGCTCCAGCAGCAGCGGCTTGAGGCCCGCACGCGCCAGCAGCAGCCCGCAAAACAACCCGCACGGCCCCGTGCCAACGATCACCGGTCGGGTGGAGTCCGAACGCGCCACGTTTTGCGCGATCTCGTGATATGTCTCATCCGCAGCCGGGCCGATGCGCGGATGTTTGCCGATGCGCTTCAGTAGCCGCGCCTCGTCCTTCACCTCGACCAGCAGTGTGAAGCTGATTTCCACATGCCCGCGCCGGGCATCAATGGCACGTTGTTTGACCTGAATGCGAATCACCTCGTCATCGCGCGCACCGAGCATTTTCAGCACTGCGGCGCGCAGGTCATCTTCGCGATGATCGACGGGGAGAAGAAGCTGGGAGAGCTGTAGCATGGGTAGTGCAAGCGTCTCGCTTGCAGAACATGCAAATGCAAGCGGGACGCTTGCGCTGCTTCGTGTTCTCCGCTGCCGGACCGGTGGCGTGTGCAGGCTGAACGCATGCATGGCCTGAGCGTGTAAAATGGCCTCAGGGTATTACCCCACAGGGTATTACCCCACAGGGTATCGCCCCATTGTTAGCTGGGGGCGCAAGGGGCGAGGGCTAGCACTGCAAAGGCAACACAACCCAACCCCCAAAATATGTTCCCCCTCCAAAATAACCCCCTCCTCAATTCGCGCTACGCCGTCCCTCCTCCTAGAACACGTCATTCGATATGGCGAGCAACTTGTTGCAGTCTGAGCCTTCTGGCTGCGAGCATACTGCTGGAAACACCTGCGCAAGCGACCAACGATCCACCCATCCCGCCTGTCGTGACGACCAATCCCCCTGTCGTGACGACCCCGCCGGATGAAGTGACTGTCCCTTTTCAGATCAGCTTCACCTCGGCGGAAATCCAGGCGCTGACCATCCAGCAGCAACTTCAACAGGTGCGTGACAACGCAGGTATCAATGACAGCGTCACCCTGGCAAGCCCAAACCCGCTCACAGCCTCGAAGGGTGGACCTATCGTTGACGTGTCCCCCACACCCACCTTGAGCGACTCCTATGCCCGACGCTGGACTTTCTTCGTCGAAGGATTGGGCGGCGGTGTCACTGTGGACACGACCGGCAACGCGAACGGATATGATTTCGACACCATCGGTGCGATGATGGGCGCGTCCTACCTGGTGAACGATCACTTCGCCATTGGCGGCATGGGTGGTTATACCCGGACGGACGCCAGCCTCGTCAATGGTGGCAGCATTGAAGCCGACAGCTACCGCGGCGCGGTATTCGCCACCGTGTTCAGCGGCGGCTTTTATCTCGATGGGCAGGTCGGCCTGGCCCACAACACATACGATATCGAGCGCGCTTCCCTGCTGGGCCGCGCCACTGGCAGCACGGACGGCTTGGAGTTCAGCACACTGATCAACGGTGGCTACGACCACCATATCGACGACCTGACCCTGGGGGTCTTCTCCTCCCTCGGCTACACGCGGGTGAACTTCAACAGCTTCACGGAAACGGGATCACTCGCGCCCTTGAGCTATCCCGACCAGCACCAGGAATCCTTGCGCTCGAACCTCGGCGTCAGAATCGCTTATTCGACGGAAGTGGGTCGCATGACCCTCACCCCCCAGGCGCGTGTTTCCTGGCAGCATGAGTTCCTCGACAGTACGCAGTCCATCGACTCCAACATTGCCGCAGACCCGGGCCCGGTGCTCACCGCCAACGGACCCCACATTGGGCGCGACAGCCTCCTGCTCAGCGCCGGCCTGCACCTGCAGATCACGCCCGTCGTCGGTGCCTATGCCTTCTACGGCAGCCAGATCGGACGCACGAACTACAACTCACACAATGTGACCGCAGGCGTGAGCGTGCGCTTCTAGCCTGGCCACCCTCCGCCGTAACCCTGCAGTTCATCCAAGGCATCATCACGGCTGAGCACCGCCCGCCTCGCGCGAGCCGGTGGAGCCGGGGTGGTGCCTTTTGAACTGCTCCTCTGGGCACCCGGGAAGGTAGGGTTTCACCCCATTGTTGGCGGAGAGCGTTGGGCGAGAGTTAGAGCGCCCAGCATAAACAACTCAAAATCATACCATTAGAATGACAGCTACCTACAAGAATATCGCAGTCCATTCGACTAGAACACGCCACTCAACATGGCGCGCGGCCTGTTGCAGTCTGGGCCTCATGGCTACGGGCATGTTGCTGTTGGAAGCACCCGCCCAGGCGCAAAGCCTGGGGGCGGCGCAGACGTTTTCCGTGTTGGGGGGCTCTACTGTTACCAACACAGGGCCAACCATCCTGATTGGTGATCTGGGCGTGAGTCCGGGGTCGGCGATCGTTGGCTTCCCGCCGGGGAGCGTGACCGGGACGATCTACACGGGATTGGACGGGCCAGGGGTCGCGGCCCATGCGGACACTATCACCGCCTACAATTCCATCGCGGGGATGGCGGCGAACACGATCCTGACGGGCCAGGATCTGGGCGGGATGACGCTGACGCCGGGGGTGTATAAATTCGACACCTCGGCCCAACTGACGGGCAGCCTGTTTCTAGACGCGATGGGGGATTCGAACGCGGCCTTTCATTTCCAGATCGGCAGCACGCTGACGACGGCGGATTTTTCATCGGTCTCAGTCGTCGGGGGTCTGCAACTGGCGAATGTCTTCTGGCAGGTGGGCACCTCGGCCACATTGGGATTTGGCACAGCGTTTCTTGGCAACATCCTGGCCGATGCCAGCATCACGCTCACCACAGGGGCGGGCATCTCGGACGGCAGGGCCCTGGCGATCAACGGCGGCGTGACCCTGGACTCCAATAACATCAACAACGGCGGGCTGGTGGGCGCGCCTCTCGGCATCAACGGCACCTATTGGAAGGGCGGCATCAGCAATCTCTGGTCAGAGATGAACTGGTCTCCAGACATCACCGGCGCGGTGAACCAGAACATCCCGGCGCTCGGGGCGAATGTGATTTTTTCCGTGACGGGCGTGCCTCCGGCCAATCAGAACACCCTTCTGGACCAGAACCAGACCATCGACAGCCTGACGATCAATGACAGCGCGGCGGTGAGCATCTCCGGTCCAAACACGCTGACGATCTCCGGCGCGGGGCTGGTGACGGGCATCCGGGTCAACAGTGGCGCGGGATTGTTCACCATCGGGAGCAATCTGGTCCTGGCTGGCGCTTCCCAGACCATCACCGTGAACAACACGGCAGGCATGGTGATCAGCGGCGTGGTCGGTGGCAACATCGGCCTGACGAAGGCCGGGCTGACTCAGCTCACACTGACGGGTGAGAATCTTTACACCGGCGCCACGAACATCAACGCAGGCACCCTGCAAGTGGGCAATGGCCTCACGGGATCCATTCAAGCCAGTTCGCTGGTCACCGTGGCCCCCGGAGCCAATCTGCTCATCAATCTGGTGAACGGCGGCGTGTGGAGCAACGCGGTGGTCAACAACGGCCAGGTCCGCTGGATCGCCCCAGGTAACAACACCCAGGCGGCGGCGAGCGTGATCAGCGGAGCGGGCAGCATGCTGATCACCAGTCCGGGCACCACGTTACTGCTTGCAACGAACACCTTCACTGGTGGCACGGTGATCAACACGCCAGGCAATGTTCTGGTGGGCAATCCACTGGGCAACACATCGACCGCCTTTGGCACCGGCACGCTGAACATCCAGCAGGGCAACGTGGACACGCTGGCCGCGCAGATTCTTCAAATCAATACCGGCGGTTATACGCAGAGCGGTGGCGAGATCCGCATGCATTTGCAGGGCACCGCTCCAGGCACCTACACGCAGTTCAATGTGACAGGGACGAGCACCCTGACAGGCGGCACGGTGTTCGTTTATGATGACAGCGGCCTGTATGTGCCCAGCGGTGCATCGGCTGGCAATCCGACCGGCGACAGGCAGACGATCATCCAGACCACGGGCGGATTGACCGGCCAGTTCGCCTCGAACGCGCCCTTCTCGAGATTCTACAATGCGCAGTTCAACCAAAACTTTTTCTACCGCCAGGGCGACACGCTGCTCTACCCGACGGTGACTTACGATGCTAACAACGCCTACATCACCTGGGTTCAAGCTCCGTTCACATCAGTGCCCGGCCTGACGCCCAACCAAATCGCCACCGGTGGCGGCCTGAATGGCTTCCAATTTCTGAATCCAGGCAATGCGGCGATCACCTACCTCAACGGCCAGCCCATCTCGCAACTACCGGCTCTCTATGACCTGATCGCGCCGGATGAATTGACCGCGATTTTCCAGATCGGTTTTCACGCGGCTGAAATTCAGGCGTCGAGCATCCAGCAGCATCTGCAACAACTGCGTGACGGAGTCCGTCGTAACAGCGGCGACCTGTCGAGAGACACGATCTCATCCTCGGCAAACGGCGGCAGCAATACCGGCACTTCATCCACGGTCATCGAATCCTATGAGCGCCGCTGGAATTTCTTCGTCGAAGGCATGGGCGGCGGTGCCAATGTCAGCGCGACCAGCAATGCGAGCGGTTACGACTTCAACACTGGCGGCACCATGATGGGCGCCGACTACCTGGTGAACGAGAACTTCGCCTTTGGTGCCACGGGCGGCTACACCCGGTCGGACGCCAGCCTCGTCAATGGCGGCAGCATTGAAGCTGACAGCTTCCGCAGCACGGTGTACGCCACCCTGTTTGGCGGCGGCTTTTATGTCGAAGGGCAGACCGGCCTAGCCTACAACTCCTATGAAACCGAGCGCGCCTCACTGCTGGGCCGCGCCAGCGGCAGCACGAATGGCGTGGAGTTCACTTCGCTGATCAACGGGGGCTACGACCACCATATCGACGACCTGACCCTGGGGATCTTTTCCTCCCTCTCTTATACACGGGTGAACTTTGACAGCTTCACGGAATCGGGTTCGCTCACGCCCCTGAACTACCCCGACCAGCACCAGGAATCCCTGCGCTCCAACCTCGGCGTCAGGGTCAGTTACTCGATGCCAGTGGGCCGCATGAGGCTCACCCCGCAGGCGCGTGTTTCCTGGCAGCATGAGTTTCTCGACAGCATGCAGTCCATCGACTCCAGCTTTGCCGCAGGCCCAGGTCCGGTGTTCGGCGTCAACGGACCTGATATTGGCCGCGACAGCCTGCGAGTCAGCGCCGGTCTGCACCTCCAGATCACGCCCGCCGTCGGTGCTTACCTCTTTTACGGCGGCCAGCTCGCACGCGCGAACTACAACTCCCACAACGTGACCCTGGGCATGAACATCAGCTTCTAGCCAGATCTGAATGGGGCGCGAACAGGTCGGGCTTAATTTCACTTTGGGTGGCATTTGCCAGCCTTGGGAACCGCTGATTAAAGCCAGATCTCAGAGTTTGGAGCGCCGCAGGGGATTGATCCAAAAGGTTTTCTCTGCGGCGTTCCTGCCTCTGCGGTTTTAAATCAGTGTTTCCTTTGTTTTTACACGGCAAGAGAAGGGAGAGACGCGAGAGAATTAGATTCAGAACTCTTGCGTCACTCCAATCACTCGCGGTGTTTTTCTGAAACGTCAGGGGCTGGCAGCCATCTTCTGCCAAGCCCAAGGGGTGCCGAGCCTCAGCGAGTGCCCCCCTGGGTTGCCCCGCACGGTTTCTCTATCCCGTGGAAGCCCAACGGGGTTCCGTATCTTGCGGCATCGCGGGTGATCACGTTTCAACCTAACTCTACATCCCATGATCCCCACCGGCATGAAATCCCCTACTTCCTGTTCGTCGTCTTTTCCGGTGGTGGTGTGTGCCAGCCGAAGACCTTGTCCCCATTGAAAAGCGGATGATGCTCCGGCGTCGCGCCGCCGTAATCGGCGATGGCCCCGGCTTTTTCCACCGTGCCGACCCGCAGATTGGCATACACATCACCCTCGTCATAGAGCACATGCAGCGGGTCGTTCGTGCGCAGTTGCACGCCCTTGACCGGACGAACCACGGTGAACTTCCAGGTGTTGTCGATGTGCTGGATGGAGCCGAGTTCTCGATAAATCAGCGCCTTCGGCACATTCTTGAGATCATGCTGCGCCGCCAGATTGGCTTTCCACGGATCGTAGGCCGGGCTGGCGGGATTGCTGTAATCTCCGGCAAAGAATGACTGCCGTGGCAGCGGATCACGCTGTGACCAGCGAACCTCAGCAGGAGACTGCGTGGCCGGAAACGCATGCCGAACCGGCAGAGGATCGACGCGATCCGCGATCTTGTTCACGAGCGAAAACACATCGCTCACACGGCCATAAGTGAAGAACTGGTGCGAATCAACCAGCTCCGAGGTCGCCACGCGAGTCTTTTTGACCGTGAGGCGGTGTTCGTTTGCGTTGGAGAAGAGGTTGAAGCTCAGCAGGTAGTCAATGTCCTTGTCCAGCGCCGTCGGCCCTTGATGATTGATACCCGCTTCTTTCGGAGCGCGGAGTGTCTGCGTGCCGGTCGTCGTTTCCTCGGTGCTGAGGTTATACACGCGCATCTGGCCTCGGCGCAGCAGGTTCGTGCTCAGGCTGTCCGCCAGCGCCCGTCCCAGATCAGGACGACGAGCGCCATCGACCGTCACATCCTCGGCAAAAATCGCCACCTTGGGCTTTTCCGCGCTTTTCACGCTCCAGTCGCCCTCGGCGCGGAGTTGTGTGGCGGGTATCATGCTCAACAGAGCAAACGTTGCGAGGACGGTTCGTGACTTTTGCATGGCCTCTTTGGAGTTCAGCAGATGCTAACGGTTCAATTTTGGCTTGGGAAGCAAAATCTCGGCCAGCGCGATCAGGTCTTGTACCCATGCCACAAGCGGGAAGCACGGGACCTTGGGCATAAGGGTTGACCATCTGGCAACACTCGGACACCTCACTCATGTCTCATTTGTCCGATATAGGCTTGAGCACGCTCTGCTTTGTGAACCACTCGCGCACCAGCCGAAACACCTCGTCTCGCATTGTCTGGTCGATGGGATGTCCCTGACCATCGGCGATGAGGCGGTCGTTGGGCACTTGTTTGCATCCAGCGCCTGCTTGAGCGCGGCGGACTGCTCCGGGCGCACGACGTTGTCGTTCGCGCCATGCAGCATGAGAAAGGGCGTGCGGATTTTCTCCGCCGCCTTGGCCGAGGGCGCGGCATAACCTGCCTGCGGCGAAATACCGCTGCCGGTGATCGCGGCGGCCTTCACCGCGTCCACTTTGGCCGATGCGAGGCCAATGGTCACAAAACCGCCCATGCTGTGGCCGTAGGCGGCGATTCGTGTGGCATCGACCTCGGGCAGTGTGCGCAAAAGATCGAGACAGGTGCTCGCACGGCGGATGTTTTCAGCGCTCGCGCCAAACTGCGCGCGATCCCCGCCCTGGCCGGTATGCGTGTAATTCGGCGCGATGCATACCAGGCACCATTTCACCATCTCACGCGCCTTCATCATTCCAAAGCTCTGCGCGTTGCCTCCGAGACCGTGGCTGATCAATACCGCCGGAAACGGCCCTTTGCCCTCCGGCTTCAACAAGATGCCTTCCATGATGAAATCGCCATCGCGATAGGTCCAACGCTCGCCATCAAGGTGGAAGCCGGCCTTGCTCACGATGCTTTCACGAACAGGCGGACGCACATCGCGCCCCTTGGCTCCAGATTCGGCGGTGCTTTCAGAAACACGCGCCTCGATCTCCAAGACGCCCTTTTTCAGCCGCTGATCAAAGAACGCAGCGACCATCCCGCTGATGTCCTGGCCCGCAAAACCCGGCCCACCGTGACCTGCGCCGTGGATCGTGTGAAAATGAGCGCTCACACCGGTTTTCTTGAGCGCTTCAAACAAAAGCTGGCTCTGGTTGATCGGCACGGTCGGGTCTTTGTCGCCATGCACGATGAGAAACGGCGGATCATCCTTGCTGATATAAGTGATCGGGTTCACACGCACGGCCTTGGACTTGTTTTCCAACACCGCGCCACCGATGAGCTTCGCCTCAGGTGCATCCGCTGAGGCATGACGCTCATAACCCGGCGTGGCGACGAACACGCTGAAGTCTGTCGGTCCAAAGTAATCGCACACCGCCTGCACGCGGCTGGATTGGTCCAGATTCGCGCCCACATCGAACTCCTTCACATCGCCGCTCGTGCCGAGCAGCGCCACGAGATGCCCGCCTGCGGAGCTGCCCCACACGCCGAAGCGTTTCACATCAAGGTTATACTCCTTCGCATGCGCCCGCAGCCAGCGGATCGCCGCCTTGCAGTCCTCGATCTGCGCCGGAAATACCGCATGACCGCTCAGGCGGTAATTGATGCTCGCCACCGCGTAACCGCGCTCGATGTAACCACCGCGCAGCGGCGGACAGCCGTCCTTGCTGCCATTCTGCCAGCCGCCGCCATGCACCCAGATGATGAGCGGCAGTGGGCCGTCCGCTTTTTCTGGCAGATACAGGTCGAGCTTGTGCCGCTCGTGCCCGCCTTCGACATAGACCATATCACGATGCGATTTCATGACCGCAGTCTGGGCCAATGAGCAAGTGGCAAGACACAAACAAGCGGCGATGAATTTCATGGCCGAGTGAATGCCCGCAGCCCGCGAAAGTTGCGCAGCACTCAAGGTTTCCGCACCAGCGCCCGCACCTCCACCGCCGCGATGGCCTGATGGAAGATGATCTGCGTGCCGAGCTGCGGCGCGGTCGTCGCAGCACCGCCCTTTCGCCGCGCTGGCAAGGGTTGCTCGACCACGGACTGGATTTCAGACACATGACCGACAGCATTGCCGAACTGGTCGATCAACGCCGAGCCGCTCGATCCCGGTGCCCAGTCCGTCGTGGTCTCCAACCACACGGGAACAGGCGCTTCCACGCCTTCAGGCAGTTTCTCCGCCTCTTTTTTCCGCATGAAGGGACGCTTCACGAAACGGCTCACAATGCCCTCGCTGAAATAACCGCGCTTCCCGCTCGGATCGCTGAAGCACCACACTGCATCACCCGGACTCACGTCAAAACCCAGCGGCAGAGGTGTCAGCGGCTTTTCCGACTTCACGCGGATGATGGCGGAGTCGGTGCCGTTGTTGCAGGCGAGCACTTCGGTGACAGGCAGCAGCGCATCGTCCTCCGTGGCCGCCACGAGCCAGCCTTCTTTAAAATTCGCCGGAGGCGCGATGACATGCGCGCACGTTGCCACCGCGCCATCCGCCGTGATCGCATAACCGCCCGCCAGATCGAGATGCCAGCGATCACATTTCGAGCAGAGGAAATAAGCGCCCACGCGGATGTGAGACATCCTCGCCCGCTGCCAGCGCTCACGCGGCGCGAGCGGCTGTGTGTCTGCGGGTGGCAAAACAAGGTCGCAATGCGTTCGCTTCGACTGCTCTCCTGCTTTCGACATCGGAAGCAGCGCGGATTCTCCCTGCAACTTCTTCGCCTGCTCCATCAAGGCAGCGTTCTGTCTTGAACCACGGCCTTCAACATAAACCGGCACGCCAGGAGCCTGCGCCATCACAACGCTGGCCGCAGCCAGCGTGAAAAGAAGGATGCAGGCTCTTTTCATGACGATCAGCCGATTTTCTCGGAGCCAAAGTGGCCGCGCAGCGCCTCGGGAATCAGAATCGTTCCATCCACCTGCTGATACGTTTCGACCAGCGCCACAAACAAACGCGCCAGCGCCGTGCCGGAGCCGTTCAGCGTGTGCGGAATGCGATTTTTGCCGTTTTCATCCTTGTAGCGCAGGTTCATGCGGCGGGCCTGGTAGTCGCCGAAGTTGGAGCAGCTCGAAACTTCGAGATAAGTCCCCTGCCCCGGTGCCCAGACCTCGATGTCATAGGTTTTGGCCGAGCCAAAACCGATGTCGCCAGTGCAGAGCTCGATCACGCGATAATGCAGGCCGAGCAGTTGCAGCACCTTCTCCGCATTCCCCGTCAAGCTCTCCAGTTCGGCCATGCTCGTCTCCGGCGTGGTGATTTTGACCAACTCGACCTTGTCGAACTGATGCATGCGGATCAAACCGCGCGTGCCGAGGCCCGCACTGCCTGCCTCACGACGGAAGCAGGGCGTGTAGGCCGCGTAGTTGATCGACAGCTTCTCCAGCGGCACGATCTCATCGCGATGGAGATTCGTCACCGGCACTTCGGCCGTCGGGATGAGATACAGATTATCCTCGGGGCTGTGATAGACCTGATCGCCGAATTTTGGAAGCTGCCCCGTGCCCTCAAGGCACTCCGGCTTCACCAGCAAGGGTGGGCTGATCTCCTCATAGCCATGCTGCGTCGTGTGTAAATCGAGCAGGAAGCTGATCAAAGCGCGCTCCAGCCGAGCACCCGCGCCGCGATACACCACAAAGGCGCTGCCGGTGATCTTCACACCCGCTTCAAAATCCAGCATGCCCAGCGCGGCACCGAGCACGGTGTGATCCTTCGGTTGAAACGCAAACTCCGGCTTAGCGCCCCACACACGCACTTCGGGATTCTCCTCCGCAGTGCTGCCCACCGGGCAGGCCTCATGCGGCAGGTTCGGAATGCTCAGCAGCAGGTCGCGCTGCTTGGCATCGCTCGCATCGGCCTCACGCCCGATTTCGTCGATACGGCTGCCGATGCCGCGCACTTCCGCCTCAATGGCGCTGGTGTCCTGGCCGTTCTTTTTGGCGATGCCGATCTCCTTGCTGATGCGGTTGCGATCGCTCTGCAATTTCTGCCGCTCCGTCTCCGCCGCACGTCGCTGCGCGTCAATCGCCAGCACTTCATCGACCAGGGACGCAAAATCGCCGCTGCGTCCGGCGAGGCGCTGTTTGACTTGGTCTGGGTTGTCACGAATGAGGCGGATGTCGAGCATAAGGGCGGGGAGGTTAGCGGGAGTGCGCGGCTTGTCGAGTGCGGGAAGGCAGCATTGACAGCCTCGCAGTCAGTCCGAACATCCCGGCGTGATCTACCTCGACGCCAACGCCACCACGCCCGTCGATCCCGCCGTGATTGACGCGATGCTGCCGTTCCTGTGCGAGCACTACGCCAATCCCTCCGCCGCTTATGCCGGAGGACGTGTCGTGCGCCGCGCCATCGAGAAAGCGCGTGAGGAAGTCGCGGTGCTGCTCGGAGCACAAACGGACGAGATCGTCTTCACCAGCGGCGGCACGGAGTCGATCAACGCCGTGCATGCCTCGGTGCGTTCCCTTTGGCCGGAGAAGCCGGAGCTTGTCGTCACCGGCAGCGAGCACGCCGCAGTGCTCGAATCCGCGCGACGCTGGCAGTCGCAGGGCGGCAAGGTCATCCAGGCTCCCGTGAAGGCCGATGGCCGCGTCGATCTCGACGCACTGCGCACGCTCGTCCGCCCCGGCATCACCGCGCTCGTCTCCATCATGTGGGCGAACAACGAAACCGGTGTTCTCGCGCCGATGAGCGAAATCGTCGGCATCGCGCATGCCGCTGGAGCTTTGGTGCATACCGACGCCGTGCAGGCAGCCGGGAAAATCCATCTCGATGTCAAAACGACGCCCGTCGATTTCCTCAGCCTCAGCGGGCACAAGATGCACGCGCCGAAGGGCATCGGTGCGCTCTACCTCAGCCGCCGCGCGCGATTTGAGCCGCTGCTCCTCGGTGGCGGGCAGGAAAACGAACGCCGCAGCGGCACCGAGAACGTCCCCGGCATCGTCGGTCTAGGCAAAGCCGCCGAACGGGCACGGCATCATCTCGACGACGGCACCAAGGCCCGCCTCCACGCGATGCGCGACCGCTTTGAGCACATCATCCACGCCGCCGTGCCCGGCATGCGCCTGCATGGCTGCCGCGAGCATCGCCTGCACAACACCAGCTCCTTCTACCTGCCGGAGATCGACGCCGCCGGCATGCTCATCCTGCTCGACAAGGCCGGCATCGCCTGCTCCGCCGGTTCCGCCTGCCACAGCGCCGCTTTGCACCCCTCCCACGTCCTCGAAGCCATGGGCGTCAGCGCCCGCGACGCCGCCTGCACCCTGCGCGTCTCCTTCCACCGCTTCAACACCAAACCCGAGGCCGAAACCGCCGCGCGAGCCTTCATCGAAGCTGCGATGAAAATGCGCGCGATGCAGGGCGATTCCGCACTCGTCACCTCCGCCGTCTAACCTCTCACTTCTCACCTCTTACTGCTTTTCCCATGGCCCACCGCTTCACCTGCACCGAACGCGTCCAGTTCTCCGACACCGACATGGCCGGCATCGTCCATTTCTCGAACTTCTTCCGCTACATGGAACGCGTGGAGCATGCCTTCTTCCGCAGCCTCGGCTTCTCCATCGTCGATCCTCCGGTTGAGGGAGCAGAACGTGTCGGCTGGCCGCGTGTGCATGCCGCATGCGACTACATGGCCCCGCTGCGCTTCGAGGAGGAATTTGAGTGCGAGCTGCTGATTGAGGAAGTCCGCAGCAAGGTCATCCGCCACATCATTCGCTTCTGGAAAAGCGATGGTGAGCTCGCCGCCGAAGGCCGCATCACCGCCGCCTGCGTCCGCAAAGACCCCGCCACCGGCAAAATGAAGGCCATCGAAATCCCCCAGCGCTTCCGCGACAAGATCGAAGCCGCGCCAGCAGAGTTGCTGAAGCGCCCGGATAAAGTCCGTATGTCATGAATCGTTTCCTACGTCACGCTTTGGCCGTAGTTCTGATCACAACCGTCGCATTTGGCGTTTTCTCTTATTTGATCACTGGCGAAAATTTGATCGAACGCTCTCGCTTCTACCTCTTCGATCCCGCTATATGGGAAAAGGCTACCCCGCCCCAGCGCTATTACATGGCGAGGTTTCTGATTGATCAAAACCTCCTCATTGGCAAAACAAAGAGCCAGATCGTTCAGATGCTCGGCGGGTCCAAGACCGGCTCACATGTCGCATATCACCTGGGGCCAGAACATGGCACGATGTTCAGAATTGATGATGACTGGCTCCATATTCAATTCGACGACGAATCAAGCGACTCTTTGGCAATAAGCGCGGGGATTCACTCCGATTAGTCCTCAGGCGGACTCTTGCATTCCGTCGCTTCATCAGCGAAGAACCGGTTTCCACTCCCACCACCGTGAACTCCCAACCCAAAAGCAAGAAAATGGAAACCTGGATCATCTTTGCCCTTCTCACCGTGCTCTCCTGGGGCGTCTATGGCGTCATTCTGCACAAAGGCCGCGGCCTGATGCCGATGGGCGCTGAAACCCCGCATGCCAGCCTCAAGGCCTTCCTGCTGGTCTGCGTCGCCTATGCCATCATCGGCATCGTGGCCGCCGTGATGATCAAGCTGCGCGGCTCGAACTGGAGCTTCACCGGCAGCGGCATTTCGTGGAGCCTGATTGCCGGAGTCTGCGGAGCCCTCGGCGCCTTCACCCTGGTGCTCGCGCTCGGTGCGGCGGCTCCGCTCAAAGGCACCGCTGCTGCGGCCGCCGTGATGCCCATCGTCTTTGCCGGTGCGCCGATCATCAACACCATCACAGCCATGCTGCTGCATCCCCCGGCGGGCGGCTTCAAGTCGTTGCCCGTTCCCTTCATCCTCGGGTGCGTCATGGCCGCGTCGGGAGCCTTCCTGGTCGCCAAATACGCGCCTTCCAACACCGGCGGGGCCAAGCCCGGCGCTGCGGCCAAGCCTCATTGATGGAGCCAGCCATGCCGTCAAGGCAGGTCAAGTGTCGTCAAACGGGTCCAGCACGCCCCATTGACCTCCATGACCACCTCATGACGGCGAAGCCTTGACCTCTGCCTCCCCATGCCCCGCCTTCTCCTTTTCGACATCGACGGCACGCTCATCGACAGCAACGGCGCTGGCGGTGCGGCGATCCTTGATGCTGCCGAGGAGCACTTCGGCATTCAGCGAGATGCTTTACCGCCGCTGCAGCTCGCCGGGGCCACCGATCCAGCGATTGCGATGGATATTTTCCAACTCGTGGAGCGCGAGCACACTCCTGAGGAGATCACCGCGTTTCTCGACCGCTATCTCGCGAACCTTCAGCGTCGTCTTCAAGCCGCTGACTTCAGCGGCTACACGCTGCCCGGCGTCGTGCCGCTGCTCGACGCCCTGCGCGCGGAAAGCGCGGCCCATCTCGGCCTGCTGACCGGCAATGTGCGCCGTGGCGCTGTGATCAAACTCTCGCGTCACGGGATTTACGAACACTTCATCGAAGGTGGCTTCGGCAGTGATCATCACGACCGCAACCAGCTCGGTCCCGTGGCCCTGCAACGCATGCAGGACGCCACAGGCACACGCTTTGATCTCGCCGATGTCATCGTCATCGGGGACACGCCGAAGGACATCCGCTGCGCCGAGGCCTTCGGCGCGAAATGCCTCGCTGTCGCCACCGGCCAGTATTCCACCGCTGAATTGAGCGCGCTGAATCCCTGGCGCTGCGTCGATTCGTTTGCTGACGTGCCCGCCACGGTCGATTTGCTGCTGCGAGACTGAGCTGCCATGAGCCACGCCACCGATGCCACCCGCGCCATGCGGCTCTCGCTTACCATCGGGTTCCTCATGCTCGTGCTCAAGGTGAGCGCTTATGTGCTCACCGGTTCGGCGGCCATCCTCGGGGATGCGGCGGAATCCGTCGTTCATGTCGCCGCCGTGATGTTTGCGACCTTCAGCCTCGGTTTGTTGCACAAGCCCGCCGACTCCGACCATCCCTACGGCCACAGCAAGATCGCCTTCTTCTCCGCTGGCATCGAGGGCGGCCTCATCGTCGTGGCGGCGCTGTTCATCATCTATGAGTCCGTGCGCCGCTGGTTCCTGCACCTGCCACCAGCAAACTTGGATGAAGGCCTGGCCCTTACCGCGCTCAGCATCCTCATCAATGCCGCGCTCGGCGCTTACCTCATCCGCACTGGCAAACGCGGCGGCTCGCTGATTCTCGAATCGAACGGCAAACATGTGCTCACCGATGTGTGGACCAGCCTCGGTGCCATCATCGGCCTCGGACTCGTCGCGCTGACCGGCTGGCATGGCTGGGATCCCATCTTTGGCATCCTCATGGCCGCGAACATCATCTGGACCGGCTACGGCCTCATGCGCCAAAGCGTCGGCGGCCTGATGGACAGCGCCGATCCCAAGCTCGATGCCGCGCTCGATGCCGCCCTGCGCCGTGAAACCGAAAAGCACGGCCTCAAATTCCACGCCCTCCGCCATCGCGATGCCGGTGAGATGCACTACGTCGAGGTCCACCTGCTCTTCGCCGACGACATCATGCTGCGTGACGCCCACCGCACCGCCACCGAGATCGAGCACGCCGTGCAGGCCAGCGTGGACCGCCCCGTGCTCATCACCACCCATCTCGAATGCCAGGGCGATCACGATGAACTCCACCAGCACGGCGAGGCCAGCGATCCGAACAGCAAACGCGCATGATCCCGCTCGATGCCACCGCCCTGAACGATCCCACGCTTCCGTGGCACGTCACGGTGCTGGATGAAGTCGCTTCCACCAGCGACTGGCTCAAACAACGCGCCGCCGAACTGCCCATCGGCGCCGTCGTTTTCACCGAAAGCCAAACCGCCGGTCGTGGCCGTCGCGAGAACCGCTGGATCGCCCCACGTGGCAAAGACCTCATGTTTTCGCTGCTGCTTCGTCCTGAGGCACCGTTTGAACAATGGCCGCGCATCACCACGCTGGCCGCGCTGGCGATCTGCAAAGCCATCGATGCCGAACTGCCGCTTCAACCGCGCATCAAGTGGCCCAACGACATCTACCTGAGTGATCGCAAAGTCAGCGGCCTGCTTGCGGAGACGGTTTCAACACGCTCGGGCATGATTCTCGTGCTCGGCATCGGCTTGAACGTCAATTCACGGGAATTCGCCCCCGGCATCGTCGCCACCTCGCTGCTCAACGAACTGCCAGCCACGCCCCTCGGCGAACTGGACCGCAATTCCCTCGCCAGCCGCGTGCTGGAGTCACTTCACGCCGAGTTCCAGCGCATCGACGATGATTACAGCGCCGCCATCGCCGAAGTGCGCACACGAAGCTGGCTCCTCGGTCGCCAAATCCGCGCCCAGGCCCCTCAAGGCGAAATTTTCGGACGTGTGCTCGATTTGAATGAAGAAGGCCACCTCATTCTCCAATTCCCCGACGGCAGCACCCACACGCTGACCAGCGCCGACGAGGTGCGTGACACAGGAGCGCGGACGCCCCCGTCCGCCGCCCCTTGATGGCGGATGAGGGCATCCGCACTCCTGCAATTCGGCATTCGACATTCTGGTTTCGTCATTCACTTTCTGCGCCCCCATGTTCCGCGCCATTCTCACGTCCCGTCTTCAATCCGCCTTCACCGCGGCAGGCATCGAGCTGCCTGAAGGTTTTCTGCCCAACGTCGTCATCGCTTCCGACACGCGCTACGGCGACTACCAGAGCAACGCGGCCATGACGCTGGCCAAGCAGCTCAAGACGAACCCCCGTGCGCTAGCCGAGCAGATCAAGGCGGCGCTTCAGGTGGAGGATCTGTGTGAGAAAATCACCGTGGACGGCCCCGGCTTCCTCAATTTCACGCTCAGCGCCGCCGCGCTGGCGCACAGGCTTGCCGTGATCGTCAAAGATGACCATGTCGGCGTGCCGCAGGTCGAACAGGCTCGGCGCATCGTCGTGGACTTTTCCGCACCGAACATCGCCAAGCCGATGCACGTCGGCCACATTCGCAGCACGTTCATCGGTGATTCGCTGGCACGCATCGCCCGCTTCATCGGCCACCAGGTCATCACCGACAACCACATCGGCGACTGGGGCACGCAGTTCGGCATGATCCTGCACGGCTGGAAAACCATCCTCAATCATGAGGCGCTCGACAAAGACCCGATCCAGGAACTTGTGCGTGTTTACAAGGCGGTGAACGCGCAAACGAAGGCCGACGAGGCCGTGCTGACCACCTGCCGCACCGAGCTGGTGAAGCTCCAGCAGGGCGATCCTGACAACATGGAGATCTGGACGCGCTGCGTGGCGCTGTCCTTGGAGCAGTTGCGTCAGATCTACGGCAAGCTCGACATTCACTTCGACCACTACCTCGGCGAGAGCGCCTACAACGACAAGCTCGCGCCGCTCGTCGAGCATCTGCTCAACAGCGGCATCGCGGAAATCAGCGACGGCGCCACCTGCGTGTTCTTCCGCGACGTGCCGGAGCTTGCTGACAAGCCCTGCCTCATCCGCAAGAGCGACGGTGGCTTCCTGTATGCCACTACTGATCTCGCGACGATTGATCACCGCATTAACGAGTGGAAGGCGGATGAAATCTGGTATGTCGTCGGTGCGCCGCAGGAACTGCACTTTCGTCAGCTCTTCCAAGTCGCGAAAAAGCGCGGCCAGACCACGCGCATGCAGCACATTGCTTTTGGCAGCATCCTTGGACAGGACGGCAAGATGTTCAAAACGCGCTCCGGCGAGAGCGTCGGCCTGCTCGAAGTGCTCGACGAGGCCATCGAACGCGTTAAAGCGCGCATGGACGACCTTGAATTCGAACAGGAACTTAGCCGTGGAATACACGAGTCCCAACAGACGATGAGCGACGTTACTCAGCGTGTAAAACCCCAGCCTGCGAAAAACTTCTCAGAGCAGGAGAAAGTCGAGATTTCACAAATCATCGGCATTGGTGCCGTGAAATACGCGGAGCTGAGCCAGCACCGCATGACCGACTACAAGTTCAGTTGGGACAAGATGCTGGCGCTGCAAGGCAACACCGCGCCCTACCTCATCAACGCCTACGTCCGCACCAAGAGCATCTTCCGCAAGCTGGATGGCGAGATCACGCTCACGCCTGATTTGACCATCACGGAGCCTGCCGAGCGCGCCCTGGCACTCAAACTGGCCCAGCTCGCCGAAATCACGCACGACGTGCTGCTCGACTTCCGCCCAAACCTGCTAGCCAGCTATCTCTACGAACTCGCCGACACCTACCACAGCTTCTACGAAGCCTGCAACGTGCTGCGGTCCGAAGGAGCCGTGCGCAACACACGTCTGACGCTTTGCGAAGCCACCAGCCGCGTTTTGAAGACCGGTCTTGGCCTTCTCGGCATCCAGACGACGGAGCGGATGTGATCCGTTTCAAAATCGCACGCGCAGATAAGTGCCGATAACGGACTCGTGCCGCCATTCGGCGGGTGTGCGGGTGGAAACGATCATGTAGAAGAAGTCCAGGTCGGTGCGTTTGCTGGTTTTGAAGCTCAGACCGACGGGGACAAGGCGGTTCTCGCTCCACTGGCTGCGATGCAGGTCGAAGAGCCATTCGTTGCTGGCAAAGACGCGAGTCAACGGCCCGATGGTCTCTGGCAGCGTCCAGCCGAGCTGCCAGCGATGCCGCAGGCGGCTCGTGGTGAGCGCGGCGTCTTCATTCCAGCGCCACTCCATGCGGTTCCGCCAGTCCAGGCGCAGATTTGGCGTGAGATTGCAGTGCGGATTCAGCTCCAACTCGGGGCGGCCTTGAAGATAACGCCGCCCGCTTTTGACATCCTCGATTTGCAGCAAAGACAACCCAAGGCCGCCATCCAGCCACGGCAGCAGCTCACGTTTGATGCGTGGACTGGCAAGCTGAACGACCGAGCCATCGTGAGCATCCTGACGACCGGCCAGAAACAGCCCCGCGCTGGTTTTCTCCTGCCGCCAGGCCTCCAGCCAGACCCAGGTCCACCATTCATCCGCGCCTGCCGGAATAACGATCAGCAGCAAGATGAAACCTATCCATGAAAACTTTGCCATGATAGCAGACACAGCATTTGGGCCGCCATGTCGTGAAACTTCATTGCGTCATTCTTGCGCCGAGGCTGTGAGCCTTGCACCGGCCTTCACCGCAACGTGAGAAGCGCCCGATGCGAGGAATTGCTGGCATATTCGACATTCGTCATTCATTCATTCGGCTTTCCCCATGGTCCCTCTCCTCGACGTCAACGCCCAGAACCACCCGCTCGAATCCGAACTCCAGGCCGCCTTCACGCAGGTGCTGAAACATGGCCGGTTCATCATGGGGCCGGAACTGGAGACGTTTGAGGCGGAGATCGCGGCCATGGTCGGTGTGAAGCACGCGCTGTCAGTTTCCTCGGGCACGGACGCGCTGCTGCTGGCGCTCATGGCGCTGGACATCAAACCGGGTGACGAGGTGCTGTGCCCCGCGTTCACCTTTTTCGCCACGGCGGGAGCTGTCTCACGTCTCGGAGCTGTGCCGGTGTTCACAGATGTTTGCCCGATCTGTTTCAACCTGGACGTGAACGACGCGCGGAAAAAGATCACCGCCAAAACGAAGGCGATCATCCCAGTGCATCTGTTCGGTCAGTGCGCGGACATGGACCCAATCCTCGCCCTGGCGAAGGAACACGGACTCAAGGTGGTCGAGGACGCGGCGCAGTCGATCGGCGCGAAGTACAAGGGACGCGACAGCGGCACGATGGGTGATTTCGGCACCTACAGCTTCTTCCCGAGCAAGAACCTCGGCGGATTCGGCGACGGTGGCATGCTGGTGACGAATGACGACGCTCTAGCCGAATACGCCCGCGTGCTGCGCGTGCATGGCGGCAAGCCGAAGTACTACCATCACTACGTCGGCGCGAATTTCCGCATGGACACGCTGCAATGCGCCCTGCTGAGCGTGAAAGTGAAGCGCTACGCCCAATACACGGCAGATCGTCAGCGCAACGCGGCCCATTACGTCGCCGAGCTGTCCAAACTGCCCGGCGTGGTGCAGGCCGACCCAGCGCACTGCAAGTGCGTGAGCACGCAGGACACTTGGCTGGCCGCACAAAACGCGAAGATCGTGCTTCCGGTCGGTTACGCGCACAACGATCACATCTGGAACCAGTTCACGCTGCGTGTGCTCGACGGCAAACGTGACTCTCTGCGTGACCATCTCGTGGCGAAGAAGATCGGCTGCGACATCTACTACCCCGTCACGCTCGATCAGCAGAAGTGCTTTGCGAATCTGCCCGCAAGCTCGCTCAGCGGCTGCGATGTCTCGCACCGCGTGGCCGGTGAGGTGCTGAGCATCCCGATCTACGGTGAACTCACCGAAGCTCAGCGCCAGGAAGTGATCGCGGCGATTGCCGAGTGGCTGTGATCTGAAACAGAACGACTGTGGCGACAGCCCGGTCGTCTGTTTGTGCGCGCGGTTTGCCAACGAGAACCCCAAAGCATCTGGGCGGGCTGGCGCCACACCCAGCCTACAAAATCAGGGCTTCGGCACAGGAGGTGTCGTCGGAGCAGGAGCCGCAGGAACAGGAGCGGTTGGAGGAGTCGCGGCAGATGGTGGCGCACTTGGTGCAGGTGCGGGCGCTGCAGATGGAGGAGCGCTGGTCGCGGGTGCTGGAGAGGCCGCGGGGGGAGACGCGGGCTGAGGAGCCGGAACCACCGGCACCGGAGGTGTCGTGGCCGCAGGAGCCCCTGGAGGAGTGACCATGGGCGAAAGACCCGAAGGAGCCGAGTTCAGCTTGAGCTTCGGAATATCAGCGCCAGGACCAGTTGCAGGCTTTGGCTCGACCTTCGGTGCTGGCGGAGGATCGACTTCCTTGGTCGGCAGCGAGGCGGCGATCCAGCCGAGGCGGTCCTGGCTCACGCTCTGGAACTCGGCCATGTCCGGGAACTTCACGGCCAGGTCTTCGTAGGCTTTTTTGGCCTCGTCTTGCTTGCCGTCGGCCCAGAGCAGATCGCCAAGGCGAACCTGGGCGAGCGGAGCAGCCTCGTGGGAGGCGAACTCATTCACGATGCGCTCAAAGATGGCCTGCGCCTCCTTGCGGTCACCCATGGCATCAAGCTTGGTTCCGAGTCCGAGCAGCGTGTGTACGAACAAAGGATGCGAGCTGTTTTTGCTGGTGAATTCCTTCAGCTCATCGACGGCGGAGGTTTTTTTGTTCTGATCCCAAAGCAAGTCGGCCTTGAGCAGCAGCGCATTGGCGGCGGCGTTGGTGCCTGCGTAACGCGAGATGACAAGGTCGCAATCCTCGACGGTCTTCGCGCTCGTGAACGCCTCGGCGGCCTCGTTGGCCTTGAGGGTGCTTTGATGGCGGATGAGACCGTAGGCGATAATCGCGACCACCGCGATGATGAAGAGCCAGACGAGCTTGCGGAAGTTGTCCTCCAGGAACTTTTCCATGCCGGTGGCGGGGAGTTCTTGGGAAATGGAGTCGAGTTGGGACATGAGAGGAGTTTGTGAGTTGAAATGAGCCGCAGGCTCAGAAAATGACGAATGAGGAAATCAGAATGACGAATGAATGTCGAAGCTCAAATGACGAAGGCAGATGCGACGGGTCCGCGCTCAGGCATTCGACATTCGGAATTCGTCATTGCGAAGCTCACGCGCCCACTTTGGCACGGGCCTCGTCGGCCAGCGCGGTGGAGAGGTAACGCTCGCCGGTGGAGCAGGCGACGGTGACGATGAGCTTGCCAGCGTTTTCAGGGCGCTTGGCGATCTCGATGGCGGCGCAGACGTTCGCACCGGTGCTGATGCCGACGAGGATGCCCTCTTCCTTGGCAAGACGACGTGCCATGGCGAAGGCATCGTCATTGCTGACCTTGATGCATTCGGTGATCTGCGGGTGGCCGGCAGAATCCTTCAAGTGAAGGTTGGCAGGAACGAATCCGGCACCGGTGCCCTGAATCTTATGCGGGCCGGGCTGCACGGGCTGACCAGCGAGGGTCTGATTGATGACGGGGGATGCCTCGGGCTCGACAGCGATGGCCTGGAAGCTCGGTTTGCGCGGCTTGATGACCTCGCAGCAGCCGGTGATCGTGCCACCCGTGCCGACGGCGGCGACGAGGATGTCGATCTTGCCATCGGTGTCGCTCCACAGCTCTTCAGCAGTGGTTTTCGCGTGGATGGCCGGATTGGCGGGATTTTCAAACTGCTGCGGCATCCACGCGTTCGGCGTGCTGGCGACGATTTCGGTGGCCTTGGCGATGGCACCTTTCATGCCCTGCGCACCGGGAGTAAGCACGAGGTCGGCACCGAGCAATGCGAGCAGTGTGCGGCGCTCCAAGGACATCGTCTCAGGCATCGTCAAAATGAGCTTGTAGCCCTTGGCGGCAGCGACAAACGCGAGCGCGATGCCAGTGTTGCCGCTGGTAGGCTCAACGATCACGGTGTCAGCCTTGAGAATGCCGCGCTTTTCAGCGTCCTCGATCATGGCCATGCCGATACGATCTTTCACGCTGCCGAGCGGATTGAAGAACTCGCACTTCAAAGCAATCGTGGCGTTGAGGCCGGCGGTGACTTTGTTGAGTTTCACCAGCGGTGTTTTGCCGACGGTTTCGACGATGTTGTTGTAGATGCCCATGTTCGTGTGCGGTTGACGGTTGATGACGATGGTTTGCCGTTGTTGACGGAGGTTCCGAAATCAATGCTGGGAGCAGAATTCTTCGAAGCGGTCCATGCCGGCGTTGATGACATCGAGGCCGGTGGCGTAGCTGAAACGGATGGTGTGCTCGGCGCCGAAGGCCAGACCGGGAACGACGGAGACTTTCTGCTTGCTGAGAAGTTTCTCGCAGAAGTTCACGCTCTTCATCTGCATCGGCTCGATATCGACGAGGAAGTAGAAAGCGCCCATCGGCTCGACGACACGGACGTTCTTGATGTTGCTCAGGCGGCCGAGCATGTACTGGCGGCGCACGTCGAATTCGTCACGCATGTCGCTGACGATCTGCTGATCCATCTGCAAGGCTGCCAGGGCGCCGTATTGGGCAAAGGTGGTCGGATTGCTGGTGGTGTGGCTCTGGATGGTGTCGATGGCGTCAGCGATCTTCTTGGGAGCGGCGGTGTAGCCGAGACGCCAGCCGGTCATCGCGTAGGCTTTCGAGAAGCCGTTGATGGTGATGGTGTGGTCGTAGATGTCCTTGCCCAAGGAAGCGATGCTGACGTGCTCAAGGCCGCCATAGACGAGCTTTTCGTAGATTTCGTCAGACAGGATCACGATGCCTTCGCCCACGGCGATTTCGGCCAGCGCGGTAAGTTCCGCCTTCGTGTACACAGAGCCGGTCGGGTTGCCGGGAGTGTTGAGGATGATCATCTTCGTCATCGGGGACATGGCGTCCTCAAACTCATCCGGGGTCAGCTTCCAGCCGTTTTCACGCTTCGTTTCAACAATGACCGGGATGCCGCCGACCAGACGCACCATTTCCGGGTAGCTGGTCCAGTAAGGGGCCGGGATGATCACTTCGTCGCCCGGATTCACGCAGGCGAGGATGGCGTTGTAGCAGGAGTGCTTGGCACCGCAGTTCACGCTGATCTGGGAAGGCTCATACTGCACGTTGTTGTCCACCATGAGCTTCGCGGCGATGGCCTCGCGCAGCTCGAGGATGCCGGCGCTCTCGGTGTAGCGGGTTTTGCCGGTATTCAGCGCCTCAATGGCGGCGGCGATGATGGGAGCGGGTGTGTTGAAGTCAGGCTCACCTGCGCCAAAGCTCAGCACGTCCACGCCCTGCTTCTTGAGCGCCTTCGCCTGGCTGGTGATGGACAGGGTCATTGAAGGGGCGACTTCGGCGATGTTTTTGGCGATAAAATCCATGGTCTGGGGATGGTTGGGCGGGTGGGAAAAACGGGGGGCCGCCTATAAAGGAGGGCGCGGGAAGTTTGTCAATCAATCGTCCCGCCACGGGCAAAGGGCGGCTTGTGTCCGGCACGACGCCGACTTAGTCATGCGGGACATGATTCCCGACCGCCAGCCGCCCTCTTCCCGTCCCCGCCAGCCGACCGTTCCCATCCGCGGCATGGCCCTGGATGTCCTCGGCGAATGGTCCGGCGGTGAACGCTTCGCCGCCGATCTCATGGACCACATCCAGCGTGACAACGGTCTCAGCCTGCCCGACGCCGCCTTCCTGCGCGACATCGTGCTCACCACTCTGCGGAATCTGTCCCTACTCGACCACTGGATCGCCTTGATCACCGAGGACAAGCACCTCGACCACCGCAGCCGCTGGGGACTGCGCATCGGACTCTGCCAGGTTTTGATCCTCAAAGTCTCCGAATACGCCGCCGTGAACGAAACCGTGGCCGCCACCGGCCGTGCCCGCAGCCTGATCAATGCCGTCCTGCGTCGTGCCTGCCGCGAATCCGCCGAGCTGCTGGCCATAGTTGACGGCCTGCCGCTCGAAACCCGCACCTCGCACCCCAAATGGCTCATCGAGCACTGGCTCGGCCTCTTTGGCGAAGCCAAAACCACCGCGCTCTGCGAGTGGAACCAAGTCCCCGCCCCGATCTGCGCCCGCATCAACCGCCTCTACCCGCACCTGGACGCTCCAGAAGAAGATTTCATCGTCTGCGACCACCTCCCACGTGAAGAACTGAGCGTCGGCAAAGTGTACATGCAGGACCCCAGCACCGCTATCGCCCCGCGCCTGCTCGCTCCCCAGCCCGGCCACCGAGTTCTCGATGCCTGCGCCGCCCCCGGTGGCAAAACCGCCCTGCTCGCCCAGCTCATGGAAAACCAGGGCGAAATCATCGCCTGCGATGTCTCGCCCGGCCGTTTACGTCGTCTCGACGGCAATCTGAACCGCCTCCACGTCGCCAACGCGCACATCGAAGAACACGATTGGTCAAACCCGCAAATCCCCGCCTTCGCCAAGCCCGGTTTCGACCGCATCCTGCTCGACGTGCCCTGTTCCAACACCGGCGTCATGCGCCGTCGTGTAGATGTGCGCTGGCGTCTCCATCCCGACGATTTTCAAGTACAGACGCAAACGCAGACGCAGCTCCTCAAAAACTGCCTTCGCGTCCTCAAACCCGGCGGCATCCTCGTTTACAGCACCTGCAGCATCGAACCCGCCGAAAACGAGCAGCTTGTCGCCAGCGTCCTTGAATCGACTCCCGGCTACGAACCCATCAAACTCCGCCACAGCTTCCCACCCGACGACCAAATGGACGGTGCCTTCGCCGCGGCGATTCGGCGGGTGTGAGAAGTTCCACCCTGCTCATCGCTTCAGTGCTTCGGCAGTGGAGCTGCTTTCATCGGCTGCCATCCTAGTCCTGTGTTTTGAGGAGAAGCCTTTACTATCGCTTTCACATTATCTTTCACGCCTTTTGCCGCAGTCGGCGCGTTTGACACCATGTCATAAGCCCCCTTGATACGAGTCCATAAATCGGGCGCGGTCACCGCATGAACTGCGCCTTCGATGGTATCCACGCCAGCCTGAGTGCCGCTAGCCAGATTGTCACCTTGTGCCGACATTTGTTTTGTTAACGCTTCGGTTCGTTTCTGTCTGCTGCCATCATACCCATAGATGTAATCACCTGGATCATCACTATCGGAATTTGATCGAGCGCGACTCTGGGGTGTCGGCTGGGCTTGGGCATGAGATCCACCGCCAGACTTGGATACACTATTCTGTACATAAGCTGGCTGCGGCGGGGGAGTATAGCCACCACTGGGATTGTGCTCTTGTCCCTGTACATAAACCTGCTGCGGCTGTGGTGAGTAACCGCCGCCTGGATTGTGCGCTGGGCCGTATGTGTAAACTTGCTGAGGCTGTGGTGTGTAGCCACCACCGGGATTGTGCGTCGGACCTTGGACGTAAACCTGTTGTGGTTGTGGCGTGTAACCGCCACCCGGCCGATGTACCGGACCATAGACATACTCATATTGAGGCGGTGGCGTGTATGTATAGTCTCCAGGCAGCAGCGTCAGAGGAGGAATAGCCGGTTGTAAACTATGGTTCGTCCGTATCGGTTGATCAGGTCCAGTGAAGTCATCTGCGGCCAGAGGTTCTGTGCGACCACGCCCAGCATCCAAGCGGACTTTCTGCTCGTTATATTTATTCCTCTTGATCTCTCCCGTCGCGTATCTGTAGATCAGATTTGCCGTGTCAGTGGCAGCAGCTTTCAAACGTGATCTGGCTTCGGCAAGCACTTTCACATTCGTGGCTTCTGTGGCACTCATTCTGGCGTCAATATCATCCATGGATGCGCCAGGATTGGCCCGGTACCAGGCTTTGCTTGAAAAAACCGCCTGAACTTCGGCTGCGCGGGACACATATCCGTGCTTCGCGTATAAAAAATTGATCGCGTAACGCAACTGCTCGAAGTTCCACTTGGAAACCTCTTTCGCAGTGACCAATCTTTCACGAAATACTTCGCATGCAGAATCCCAGTCCCCGCCCTGCGCAGGAGGGTCGATGCTTGTTCCCTCTCCGGCTTGCGGTTGAGCTGGAGACATTTGCCCGCCAGGAGCAGCATCCTCCGCTCTGGAGAAATACAGATTTGGCTCCCCAGGACCAAAATCTAGCACCAGCTCCTCAACATCTAGGCTGACTATTTTAGGTGAATAAGATTGTCCTCCATCCGGCGAGTGAATCAAAATTCCTCCATTGATTTGCCATTTCCCATTTTCATCCTGCCCCCCGCTTCGAGGATGATGGACGTAACGCCCATCCTCGAAGTACTGCGAATATCGTCTGTGGTGTTTCCAGCCCCCGACAATCAGCTTCCTCCATTTTTTCTCCTCCACCTCTATCGTCGATGGTTGTTTTTGGCCGTGTGGTTCTTCCTTAGTGCCAGCCGCACCATCAATCACACGAGTGGCTATGATTTTGGTTCGGTCACTTTTCTCAAGGGTGAAATTATCTTGGGTTAATTCCAGTATCTTGCCCGATCTGAAGGTTCCCACATTGAAGAGGCCTTTGAACAAATCACCGTTTTCGACGTGCCAATGCCCTTTAGCGCTGGCTTCATTCCGCTGCCAATCGATTGACGCCCATGTTCCATCAGCTTTGAACATGATTCCATCCATTCCTTGCTTGCCGGGCGGATCCTCAGATTGCCTCCAGAGACCAATCAATATTTTCGGAGCTTCCAAATTAATGCGTTGTTGCTCCGCTTCTGCCACGCGGTCCTCCTCCTCTTGCATCCGCATGCCATCCGCGTTCAAAAGAACCTCGCCTTTTCTAAAGACCCCCTCGCTAGTCATCTTAATGCCGTTGGAATAAATGTCGGCGTAACTGACTCTTTGGGAGCCGAAGGCGGTGAAAACAAATCTCATCCTTTTCCCCTCGTTTGCATAAGACGCGATGATGATCCCTTGCTTGGACTCCATCTCGCACTCGGAATCTGAAATCAGGGTGATTTTGCTTGTTGGATTTCGAGAGGATTGGAACACCTCACGCTGAAATCCTTTTTGGAGAGGCGGCGGTATTGGCTGCCTATTCTCCGCAACCAAAGGCGCAAGCCCCTTTGCGACATCGAGCACCTCATGTGGGCCGGCTTGTTCAAAAACGTTCTTGCCGGTGGCATCTGGAGCCACGGTAGCAATAGTGCCATTGGATGCACCTAGTTCCTCATTGGACACGGAGCCGTCCTTGCGTGCGATAAAGATCGAATATCCGCTCAAGCTTTTTCCGGCAACCGCACCCTCGTAGTTTCCTGTTGTGGCACTGACTACAGTGGGTACTTTCAGCGCACGCCCGGGTACTCGCTTGTTTGCCTCCGCCACATTCCAATAGGGAGGCCAGGATGCGACGGCAGGATTTTCGAAGAGAAGCGGGATGCTTCCAGGGCTCGCATTGTTCACCCCCTTGGTCATGGCCCAATGATTCTCATTTTTCTGAAGTGCCTTGTCGAAGCTTGGAGCTATCCCGATGTCATTGTCAGCTTTGTAGGGAGTGAAATGCGCCTCTTTGGCAAACTGCCGCTCGTCTTGAATCATTTGGCTCATGCCGCCTTCGTTGAATAGTTCCCGCAGGGCGTCGTTAGATGTGATTCCATCCGGGTAGTTGCCGCCGTGTTCGGCGGCATATCGGTGCAGCACATTTGCGATATTGCGGCAATCAAAGCATATACCCTGATGATAAACACGGTTTTTCACTTCGTGTAAACGTGCAACGACCAGTGCAAAGCCGAGAATCAGCACGACTCCAACTATCAGCCAATGCACTATTCCCCAACGTTTTTTGGTCGATGAGGTTGAGTCGCTTGTTGTGTTTTTATCCATGAGCGTTCTATCTGTAGTTGTGAGGTTGCTATTCGCGCAGAAACTGAAGCATTCATCACCCGCCCACGGCGATGCTGACCTCCGTGCTCCACTGGCCCACCTGCGCGTCGTCCACGCGGTAGATAGCGCGGTATTTCCACTGGGTGAGGGTGACGGGGAACGGGGTGGTGTCGGTGTAGCCGGGGGTGGTGTCGAAGGTGAGCACCTGATAACCGGTGCCGCGGTCCACCTGGATCTCGCACTGATCAAGGAATTTGCCGTAGCCGAGCCAGCCCCAGCCGATCTCGACCTTGTTGCCGTTGAGGGTGACGGTGAGCTTCGGTGCCAGGACGGTGTAGTCAGGCGCTCCTTCCTCGGAGCCATGGATGCCCAGGTCGGCGCAGAGGGCCTCGCCGCAGTTGTCGTTCTCCTTGAACTCGGCGATCTTATTAAAGAGGTAAGTCAATGCCCCCTCGTCCTGAGCGGTGACACCGCTGGGCAGCGCCGGGGCGGTGAAGACGGGGAGGGTGAGGGCACCGCCGCCGCCCGTTTGAGCCTCTTTGACGGCCTGGGTGCAGGCGAGGTTCCAGGCGCGGGCGGCGGGCAGCCAGGAGCCGAGGAGGTAGATGAGCCAGCGGCATTTGGCGATGAGGGCGTCCACCTGCTCGGTGGTGAGGCCGAGCGCGGCGGCGTAGCCGCTGATCTTGTTTCTGAAATTCTCCAGCCAGACGATTTGATCTGCCTGGCGGACGGGGTAGTAACGCTGGTGTTTCATGGTTCGTGTTCGTTTGGATTTCGTTGGCGTGGGGGAAGTGGCGGGCGGGGTGTAGCCGGGATCACCGGGCTCCAGGACGTAGCTGGGAGTACCCCAGCGCAGGTTCGGATTGTCCCAGGTGTAGGGCTGGCCGTTCTCGTCCACTGCGTCCCAATAAAGTGTTTTCATGGCGGAAAAGGCCGGTCACCGGCCGCAGGTAGCGAGGTTTTTCCGCCGGGAGACGCGTCACCTGCGGCAGGCGACGCGGCTTTTGCGAAAGGTGACGGTGCCCGCCGAAAAAAAGCGCGGTCTCCAGCGAGAGGTGACGCGTCACCTGCGGGAAAAAACCGGTCACGTGCGCCGGGTGGCGTGTCACCTGCCGTGCGGGACGGGTGTGTTGCGGCGGGAGACCGGTCACCTGCGGGAATAGCGCGGTCACCCGGCGCTCCGTGGAAGGGAGACGGAAGGCAGGAGGGCGTGACATGCCCGGCCTGAGATGTCTGGAGCGTGCGACCGGAGGACGGAACCCCAAGGCAGCCTGATTTCCCGGCCTCGCTGGATGATTCATCCGTGCGAAGGAGCGGTCCGCCACCAAACCACCATGCGGAGAGGCCTGACAACGCTCTCCGCCTTGAGTAATCAGCAACTTATGCTTCGAATCCCGTGGAGCCGTGGAGCCGTGGAGCCGTGGAGCCGTGGAGCCGTGGAGCCGTGGAGCCGTGGAGCCGTGCCCGCAATGCTTCGCAAAGCGATGCAGGCAGGCGTGGAGGCCGTGAGAGCGGGAGGCTTCATCAACGGCTTTTTTACCCGCCCCTCCTAAATCCTACAAGAATCTTTTTTCGCACCGGGGCACCGGCTCGCGCAAGGCATTCATTCTTAACTCATTATTTCCCTCATTTTTCTGCATCCTTAGGCATTCAATCGACCCGTAAACGGGAGCGTGTCAGACTGCTGTGTTTTCCTCATCGTGGCCATCGGAACAGCAGAGCTACTGGCGCTTCGCACCACGCATGATTTCCTTGAGGCAAGCGCTCACCTTCGGCGTCTTGTCAGGATCAAGCCACGCCCGCTTCACCCAGAAACCCTGAATGCTGGTGGAGGTGATTTTCTCGCTGCTGGCAGCGAACTCCTCCAACATGTCTCCCGCGCGGCGGAAAAAGCGGTGCTGGAGCTTCTGCGGATCGAGAATCCAGTATTCCTGCACCTCATGCAGCTCGTAGGAGGCGAATTTCGGCCCCAGGTCGTTCTTTGCTGTCGAAGGCGACAACGCCTCCGCCACAAACATTGGCGCGAAAGCCGCGTGCGATTCCCCCAGACGCTCCGCCTGCCGTGCGGTGAAGTAACCGAGGTCCGGCATGAACGTCTCCCGCGCACTGAGACGCACCGCCACTGATCCACGATACAGCGCTCCGCCGAGGTCGGTTTTTTCGATGTATGAATGCAGCAGGTGATCCATAAAGCTCACGAGCGTGGCGTGCCGGAGATTGACGGGCGAGTGCATGGAAATCTGTCCTCCAATGAGATCCGCGAACACTCCCGGCTGCAACCAGTGGAGAAACTGCTCGGAACTGAGCATGCCGCCGCCGTTCCTGCGGAACACCTTCGGTTTGGCGGGCTGGAGCAGTGCGGCGGGCATGGTGGAACGTCCTCACTCATGGCAGCTTCACAAGCCAGAAAATCCTCGCTTCCGCCCCGCCTACGTCGCAGGATGATCACCACGCCATGAAATTCACCGCTCTCCTCCTCGCCCTTGGACTCGCTTTCCAAATCCAGGCCGCTGACGCGCCGAACGCCGCCGGTTTGCAGCTCTACAGCCTGCGCAGCCAGTTCACGCTGCGTGGCGTGCCGTGGACGCTCGACCGCGTGAAGGAGTTTGGCATCAAGGAGGTCGAACTCGCCGGAACCTACAACCTCAGCGCCGAGCAGTTCAAAACCGAGCTTGAACAACGCGGCCTGAAGGCTGTCAGCAGCCACTTCCCGTATGACCGCTACAAGAACGACCTCGACAACGTCGTGAAGGAAGCGAAGACGCTCGGCATCAAATTCGCGGGCTGTGCCTGGATCAATCACAAGGACAGCTTCGACGAGGCCGAGTGCCGCGAAGCCGCCGCCGTCTTCAACAAAGCAGGCGAGGCGCTCGCCAAGGAAGGCATCACCATGTTCTACCACGCGCACGGCTTCGAGTTTGAGCCGCACGGCGACGGCACCTTGTTCGATCTCTTCATGCAGGAGACCAAGCCAGAGTTTGTCTCTGTGCAGATGGACGTGCTGTGGATCGTCTTTCCCGGTCAGGATCCCGCGAAGCTGCTGGAGAAATACAGCGGCCGCTGGAAGCTCATGCACCTCAAGGATTTGAAGAAAGGCATCGCCACCGGCTCCCTCAGCGGCAAGACCGACGTCGCCAACGATGTCGTCCTCGGCTCCGGCCAGATGGACTGGGCCTCCATTTTCGCCGCCGCGCGCAAGAACGGCATCCAGCACTACTTCATCGAGGACGAATCCCCCACCTCCATGGATCAGATCCCAGCGAGCCTGAAATTCCTCCGCGCGAACGGCTTCGAGTGATCCCATGTCACGCCGCCTCCACGCCATCATCCTGCATGGCGTTTTCATCCTCTCCGGCATTTCGGCGCTGATCTACCAGCTCGTCTGGCAGCGTGCGCTGCTTACAATCTATGGCAGCAACGTCGAATCCGTGGCGATGGTAGTGGCGGCCTTCCTCGCTGGGCTGGGCATCGGCAGTCTCTCAGGCGGCTGTATTTCCAAATCGACGCGCGCACCGCTCGTGCTGCTCTTTGGTCTCGCTGAACTCGGCGTCGGTGCCTACGGACTCGTATCGCTGAAGTTGTTCGACGCGGTTGGCGCAATCACCTCCGCTCAAGCCCACGGCCTCACCACCGGCGCGTTGGTCTTTCTGCTCGTGTTTCTGCCAACATTGCTCATGGGAGCCACACTGCCGCTGCTCGTGGCTCATCAGGTGCGCGACACCGCGCATGTCGGGCAAAGTGTGAGCCGACTCTACTTCGTGAACACCCTCGGAGCCGCGCTCGGAGCCTTCATCGCCGCGCACTGGCTGCTTGGCAGCTTTGGCATGAGCGGCACGACTCGCATTGCGGCCAGTTTGAATGCGCTGGCGGCTTTTATCGTGCTCATTGCACTGCGTAAGGCACCCCAAGCCGCCGATCAGCCTTCTCCATCGCTCATATCTGATCCCTCAGCCCAAATCCCTTTCCGCACCGCCCTGCTGTGGTCTGCACTCTCTGGTTTTCTCGCCCTCTCCTGGGAAATCATCTGGTCCCGCGTCTTTAACTTCGCCAGCGCCTCACGTGCGCCAGTCTTCGGCTACATGCTCGGCAGTTACCTGCTCGGACTCGCGCTCGGTTCGTTGTTTAGTCCGCGATTGCTGGCTAAAACCGGCGATCTCCGCACCAAACTCGCGCGCTGGGTGCTGCTTTCGAGTGTGGCGGGATTTCTCGTCGCACCGTTCACCGCCATCGCTGCATTACATGTGTTTTGGGAATGTGGTTATGTTTTCATCATCGTTGCTGGCGCATTGCTTGGCATCACTTTCCCGCTACTCTGCCACGCGGCCATTCCACCTGGCAACAACACTGGCAGCCAGCTTTCGCGGCTCTACCTCGCCAACATCATCGGCTCCGGCGCAGGCAGCTTGCTCACCGGTTTCGTCTTCATGGAATGGATGAGCCTCCAAGTGCTGGGCTGGCTGCTGCTCGCCGTTTCCTGGCTCTGGGTCGAAGGCATCGCCCGTTTTCAACTGCCCACCAAGTTGCGCCTTCAGCCGCTGTTCATGCTCTTGATTACCCTGAGCCCGTTTCAGAGCTTTTATGAGCGCCTCCAATACAAGAACGAGTTCGCTTACGGCATGCGCTTCGCGCAAACCATCGAATCCCGCCATGGTGTCGTCACGGTGGACACCAGCAACGCAGTTTATGGCAATGGCGCTTACGACGGCATGATCGGCACGAAGCTGGAGCCAAAATCCTGGCTCGTGCGGCCCTACTTCCTCTCCGCCGTGCGGGATCGCATCGAAAACGTGCTCGTCATCGGCGTCGCCAGCGGATCGTGGACTCAAATTCTCGTCAATCATCCGCAGGTGAAAAAAGTCACTGCCATCGAACTCAGTCACGGCTACCTCGATCTCATTCGCGCCCGCCCCGAAGTCGCCAGCCTGCTCACCAATCCCAAACTCGAACTCGTCATCGACGACGGCCGCCGCTGGCTGCGCCAGCATCCCGACGCAAAATTTGACGCCATTGTGATGAACACCACGCATCACTGGCGCGAGTTCGCCTCCGCGCTGCTCTCCCGCGAGTTCTTGACCGAGGTCAAAGCGCATCTCACGCCCGATGGCATCGCCTTTTGGAACTGCACCGAGTCGCCCCGCGCCGCCCGCACCGGCATGGAGGTCTTCCCGCACACGATGATGGTGATGAACCACTGCCTCGCCAGCAACGCGCCGCTGGAGCCGAATCGTGACCGCTGGCAGAAAATTCTCGCCGATTACCGCATCGACAGCCAGCCCGTCATCGCCGTCGATCAAATCGAAGCCACACTCGATTTTCTCACCCAAGAAGCCCTGCCAGAACCCGGCCACATGTCCCGCTGGTGCCGCCGTGAGGCGATGCAGGCGGCTTGGGGCGATCCCGAAATCATCACCGATGACAATCTCGGCCACGAGTATCCGTGAGGGGCGATTTGCATTCTCGTGCTCTCTCGTTCATAAACCTGGGTGAATCCTGACGTGCTCATCATCGGCGGCGGCAGCGCAGGCGTGGCGGCTGCTATAGCGGCGGCACGTCAGGGCGTGGACACGCTGCTGGTAGAGCGGAACGGCTTCTTCGGCGGCGCGGGCACGGCCTCGCTCGTGCATTCCTTTTGTGGTCTGTATGATCTGCCGCCAACGCCAGATGCAGCACCCAAGGTCGCGAATCCAGGCCTTCCCGTCGAGCTGGAGCGCGAATTGCTCGCGCAAGGCATCGCGCACGGTCCGCTGCGCATGGGCAGGGTCGATGTGCTGATGCATCAGCCGCAGCGGCTGGCTCTTTTTTACGATCAGTGGTGCTCCAGGCAGCCGAACTTGAAGGTGCTGCTGCACACCGAGGTCATTGATGCCGTGGTGGAATGCCATCGCATCAGCGAAGTGACGCTGCACTGCCGTGGCACGTCCTGGAAGCTGCGCCCGCGCACGATTGTCGATGCCAGCGGTGATGCGATGCTCGCGGTGCTCGCGAATCAGCGTTGGGCGCAAACTCCCGCCCAAGAGCTGCAACGCCCGGCTTACATCGTGGGTCTGGGTGGCATTGAGTCTGGCACGTTCACAGGAGACGGCCCGCTGAAAATCTCCGGCTGCCTCGCACGCGCCATCAAAGACCAAAAACTGCCCACCGCAGCCGCCGGGGCGCATTTCCGTGCTGGCACCGCGAAGAACGAAGCCTTCCTCACGCTCGATCTAACCGGTGATTCCCCGGAATGCCCGTTTGATGCCACCGACGCGCGCAGTTTGACCTGGATCGAGATGCAGGGCCGCGAAGTGACCTTCGCCGTCGTCGATCATCTGCGTGCCTCGTTCGAAGGTTTCGCTCATGCCTCAGTCGCTACACTTCCAGTGCGTGCGGGCATTCGCGAAAGCCGCTCTTGGATTGGCGAGGCTGTTTTAACGGAAGAAGACATCCTCGAAAGTCGCAGCGGGGATCAAGCCATCGCCAACGCGACGTGGCCGATTGAACTGCGTGAAACGGCCCGTGGGCCAAGACTGCTGTATCCGCGTGAGCCAAAAGCCTGCGGCATTCCGCTGGGATGTTTGCGGGCACGTGATTTGCGGAACGTGTTCGTCGCCGGACGCTGTATTTCGGCCACGCATCGCGCCCAGGCGAGCATCCGGGTGATGGGAACGGCTTTGGCAACCGGTCAGGCGGCTGGAATGGCTGCTGCGCTCACGGTGGGAGACACGCCGACTCTCGCCCAACGAGTGCGGCATGTTTTGAGCCAAAACGAAGGCTGAGGCTGCGCCCGCGTTTCGGAATGATGCTTGCCCTGCGGGCGGGCTTTCGTCATCATCCGCACATGACTCGAACCATCCTCGCCATCGGCGCACACTACGATGACTGTCCGTTTGGAATTCCCGGCACCCTTTTGCGAGCGGTGCAGAAGCATCAGCGCGTGGTCATCCTGAGTTTAATCGGCGATTACGCCGACTGGCCGCCAGTGCGCGGACGGGCGCAGGGCTTGATCGAGTTGTCAAAGCAACTCGCCGCTGAGCGCGGCATGGAGATGCGTTTCCTGCCGTGGAAGAGCATGGGCTTTGAGCCGACGCTGGAAACGAAGCGCGCCGTGGCCGAGGTGGTGGCGGAGGTGAAACCGGACACGGCGTTCATGCTGTGGCCGCGCGACCGACACCCTGACCACGAGGCCGCCAGCGCGATCTGTCATGCGGCGCTGCAACAACCGGCGCGGCTGACGGGCCGAGATGATGCGCGCACTCCATCGCGTGTGTTTTGGTATGACAACGGTCCCGGACACACCATCGGCTTCGAGCCGGACACTTACATTGACGTGTCGTCCGAGTGGGAGGCCTCACGCGAATGGCTGGGGCGACTAATGGCCTTTGTGCGGCAGGAAGACTACGATCCGGCGAAAACGGACGCCGCGCTGGAGACAAAAACGGTCTTGTCCCGCTATCGCGGCCTGGCCTGCGGCGTGAAACACGCGGAGGCGCTCAAAAGCATGCGTCCCATCGTGCGGGAAGACTGGTGAGGGGTGACTTTCAACAAAACCACGACGAGCTGGCGATGTAAGCACGACCATCGCAGCACGGTGGCAAAAAAAGAGCGCCAGGAGTGATCCTGACGCCCTCGTGTCATTCAGCGATGAATGATGATTACAGTTGTGGCGCAGCCGGAGGCGCTGGAGCCGCCGGTGGTGAGGCAGGAGCAGGAGGCGTGAGGGCATCTTGCGCCTTTTTGGCAGCGTCTTCGATGGCCTTGGCGGCTTCAGCGGCCTTTTTCGCCGCCGCTTCTTTGAGCGCGGCGGCTTCTTTCTCAGCCGCTTCCTTGAGGACGAGGAGTTCTTTCTCGGCGGCAGCTTTGGCGATTTTCAATTCCTCGGCTTTTTTCGCAGCATCGGCCTTGGCGATCTCCAATTCCTTGGCGGCGGCGTCCGTGCTGGATTTGACGGCTTCCTTGAGAGCTTCCGTGGCCTTTTGGGTGTCTTCGGCGGCCTTGGAGGCGTCCGTTGTCTTGTTGCATGAGGCAAGGCCGCAAGCAAGCAGCCCGATCAGGAGAATATGGGTGGGTTTCATAGGGGACTCACCCTCCACGACATCCCTGATGAAACAAGCCTGGAGATGACAAATAGCGGTGAGCATGACATCCGCCACTGCCAACTGGACTTCATCCAAGCATCCGCTTATTTTCGGACATGAGCACCCCCCAAGGCGAGCACGATTTGAGCATCGAACGCGTCAATCAACGTGCACAGGACATCGAGGGCAAGCTGCCGAAGCTCAAGACGATGTTTGAGCAGGGCAAGATCATGCTGGGCATGGTGAAGGACTACTGGAACGGCAGCTACCGCGAGGTTCCTTACTGGGCGATCAGCGCGGTGGCGCTGGCGCTGCTGTATGTGCTCAATCCGGCGGATGTGCTGCCAGACGTGCTGCTGGGCGTCGGTTATCTGGACGACGCAACGGTCGTGGCATTCTGCCTGAAACTGGTGCAGCGGGAGATTGAGCGTTATCAGGAGTGGGTGGCGAAGGCGAAAACTGGAGGCGACAAGGTAGTGGATGTGGTTGTTTGAGTTCTCGGTTCGAGGTTGGAACAGCGAACCGACAACGGCGAACAGGATAAAACAAAACCGCCGTGCAGGGGCGCTGCACGGCGGTGGATCAAACGGACTCTTGTTTCGGCTTACTTGGCAGGCGTGCCATAGACCTGAACTTCACAGTAGTGGTTCATGTCGTTGCTGGTGTTGCCGTTGCTCCAGAGGCGCACGTAGCGGCCTTTGGCGCCCTTGCCATCAATGATACGGCCATGATTGGTTTCGACGTAGGCAGGATCACCGCCTTTGCCCAAGGCGGAGCTGTCGTCATCGTCGGAGTTCCATAGGGTGGTGACACCGGTCTTGAATTCAGGATCGTCAGAAACCTGCACGAGCACGTCGATGTAGGCCTGGGCCTGCTTGTGGTAGTGCCACATGGCGACCTTGTGGATGTTGGCCGGAGCTTCCAGATCGATCTGAATCCACTGCTTGCCAGGCATGAGCTCGACGAAGGAGCCGTCAGCGCCGTCGGCGTCGCCGTCGGTGACGAGGGTGAGATCGCCAATGATCGGAGCGGAATCGGAGCTGCTGACTTTCTTGCCTTTGGCAAGGTTCACGGTGCCCTTGGGAACCTGAATGGAGAGAACCGGCTTGTAGGTGCCGGGCTTTTCGAGGTTTGGCAGCTCAGCAGGCACCGGGGTGCCGATGAACATGGGCTTGGGGAACTCGAGCTTGATTTCTTCGAGGTCACCGGCTGGAACGGCGGCTGCAGGAGCAGCGGCGGCACCTTCGGCCTTTTTGTCTTCGGTCTTGCCGCAGGAGGCAAGGGTGATAGCGAGCGCGAGGCCCGTGAGGATGTGGATGCTATTTTTCATGGGGGAAGTGGCTGGATGTTTAAGCTTGGAAGTCTTCGGGCTTGAAGATGTATTTGCCGCCGTTCTGGATGGACTCGTAGGCCTTGAGCACGGTGACGCAGGACTTGAAGGCATCGACGACGTTGCAGGTGAGGTGCTCGGCCTTGTTCATCTGCACGGCCTCAATGAAGTTCTGCACATGTGGTGAGTGCGGCTTGCGGGTGAGCTTCACACCGAGTTCCCACTGGGCCAGGGCCTTGCTCTCGCGGACGTCGGCGACGCTGACGGCACCGTAGGATGGAGGCTTGGGCTTTTCCCAGTCGCGGGGATGCTCCCAAAACTTGTTTTTGGCTTTGTCGGCGGCCTTGAGAATGGGTGGATTGTCTCCCCCGGCGAATTCGTCCCAAGCCTGTCCGGGTTCGGCGTAGAGCTGGTTGCCGGCGGTGTCGAGTTCGGAGATGATGGCGGTGCCGCCGATGCCCATGTGCTTTTCATACGCACCTTGAGATCCGGTGGTGGTGAGCACCTGATAGTAGGCGCGGAGGGCTCCTGCGGGCGTCTTGAATTCGTAGATGCACATGACGTTGTCAGGCAGCTCGAACTTGGGCTTGCCCTCGGTGCCGTCAAAGTAATCGACTCCGCCAGAAGCCATGACGGAGACCGGAGTGGAGTCGTACATCCAGTTGAACATGTCAATCTGGTGCGCGCCGAGATCGGAGAGAGGACCGCCGCCGAACTTGGAGAAGAAGCGCCAGTTGCGGAACTCCTCGATGCTGGCGTAGCCGTGCTTGGTGAGCACGTCCTGGGGGATGTCATAGCCTTTGACGGCACCCTGCGGGGCGCTGCCGGAGACACCACGGTTCCACTGAGCGTAGGCGTGGGTGATGCGGCCGAGCATTTTGCCGGGCTTGATGACGTTGTCCCGCAGGTTGAGGTAACGCGGGTTCGAGTGGCGCTGGTGGCCGATCTGGAAGATGCGGTCGCCGAACTCCTTGCCGGCGCGAACCATGTCGCGGGCACCTTCAATCGTGTTGCTCATCATCTTCTCGCAGTACACGTGCTTGCCCTTGGAGAGGCAAAGACGCGAGTAAGGAGCGTGAAGGAAGTCAGGCGTGGCGATGAAGACGGCCTCAATCGAAGGCTCCTTATCGAGCATCTCATTGATGTCTTCGTAGATTTTAACCTCGCCTTCGACCTGATGCTTGTTTTCACCGAGGAACCCACCGCGTGTCTTCGCGACGGAGAACTTCCAGATGTCGCACATGGCGACCCACTGGATGCCAGGAACATCTTTGGAGGCGACTCGAAGAGCGTTGCCCTGCGCGCCGCAGCCGACGAGGGCGCACTTAATCGTGCGACCGGGGGCGGTCTGCTGGGCGACTGCGGTCTTGCTGGTGGCGAGATAAAGCCCGCTGCTGGTGAGAGCGCTGGTGCGGAGGAAACCGCGGCGGTCCATGAAGCGGGACAGCGGCGCTGAGGAGGAAGGAAGTGGCTGGGAATTCATAGGGGCAATCAGGCGCGTGGGTTCACGGGCTTTTACGTCCGCAGGACGTTATTCGGCCTTCTTGCGGAACAAAATTCCATCAAGGGAGAAAGTCTTCGCCTTCGAGGTCACGAGCGCCGCGGCCACGATGAGAACGGAGAGGCCGATGTTGGTCACCATTTCGGTGTCATCTGGCAGCGCGGCCAGACCGAAGCCCAGCATCAAGAACACAAGACCAGCGGCCAGCAGACCCAGTTCCGTGAAAATGCCGATGGTGACCCAGATGCCGACGGGGATGAGAATGTAGCCAATCGTGGCGGCGAAGCCTTTGCATGCGGCCTCGGGGAGGAAGCTGTTGTCAGACATGAGCTTGGCCAGCGGCTCGGTCTTCTTGGCATAATTTTCGAGACCGAACGTGGTGGTCGGGCCGTTGCCCCAGCGGAACTTGTCGAGACCCGCCATAAAGAGACGCATGCCGACCCAGAGACGAAGGAGAAGATGGGCGAAGGCGTAGCCAGAATTGCCACAGCACTTGGAAGAGGAAGAGTCAGACATGAATGGGTTGGGTTGCTGGTTAGGGTGGAAGGGTGGCGATTCTGAACCGTTGGACTTGGAAATCCAGCAGAATTTAGAATCCGAATCCTTCGGAATTGTGAACCACCGCAGCCGGTGAAAATGCTGGAGCGCCGGACTGGCGGCCCAGCGTGTTTCTCGGGCTTTCCACTCACCGTGCTTGCCATTTACAGCGGAACCGCTTAAAAAAGGATGCTTAATTCATCACTCCCATCCGCAACCATGAGCTCCCTCTCTTCTCCCAAGCTCCCCGCCCAAGGCATTCTCGAACCCCTTGGCGAGGAGGATCGCGACATCCTCAGCGGCTACGGCGAATTTCTTCCTGTGCAGCCCGGCCAGCACCTCATTGAGGAAGGCATGCAGCAAAACAGCCTGTTCTTTGTCGCCTCCGGCAAATTTCACGCCACTGCCATGCGCGGCGGTCACAAGGTGCTGCTCGGCTCGATCCAAAAAGGCGAGACCGTCGGTGAGATCAATCTTCTCGATCCCAACGTTGCCAGCGCCACCGTCACCGCCGTGGAATTCTCCCAGGTCTGGCGCATTGATGGCGAGAGCCTCGAAGGCTACATCAACGAGTACCCGCGTGCCGCAGCCTGGCTGCTCATCGGCGTGGGCCGCACCATCGCCCACCGTCTGCGTGCGGTGAACGAGAAGATCGCCGCCTTCTACAGCGCCTAACGTCCAGCCACCGGGTTTAAATATCCGCGTTGAATGATTCGTTCATTGCGGAAACATGGTCTTGGTGGGACATTGAGAAAACATGTCGGGCCTGCTGCCATTTCCCCCACAAACCTGGCTGGATGCCATCCAGGTCATTGTTCTTCTCACCGCAGGCCACGCGCTGATGGATTACCCGCTTCAGGGTGAGTTCCTCTCCACCTGCAAAAACCGCCACCTGCTGGCCTCGCGTCATGATCCGACGCGCCCTGTTTCCATCTGGCCCCTCTGCATGACGGCCCACTGCCTGCTCCACGCCGTCATGGTCTGGGCCGTCACCGGCTGCTTCATCCTCTGCCTCGTCGAGCTGGCCCTGCACTGGATCATCGACTTCGCCAAATGCGAGAGCTGGACCACTTTCCATCAGGACCAGTGGCTGCACATCATCTGTAAAATCGGCTACGTCGTCGTGGCCATGCTGGTTTAGGCCTGCCAGTTCAAAGTTTCAGGTTTCAAGTTTGTGCCTGCGCGTCAATTCATGTCGGGCGACAACTTGAAACTTTGAACCTGTAACTTGAAACTCTGAGCGTATGCAGCGCACCGCCATTTTAAACGTCGTCGGCCTCACCTCGCGCCTCATCGGTGAGCACACGCCTGCGATCCGCGCTTTCGTGGAGCGCAATCGCTCCACGCTCATCGAGCCGGTGCTGCCCGCCGTCACCTGCACGGCGCAGGCCACCTATCTGACCGGCAGGCTGCCGCGCGACCACGGCGCCGTCGCCAACGGCTGGTATGACCGCGAGTACGCCGAGCACCGCTTCTGGAAACAACCCGAACAGCTCATGCAGGGCGAAAAACTCTGGGAAGCGCTCCGCCGCGTCGATCCGCAGTTCACCTGCGCCAAGCTCTTTTGGTGGTTCAACATGTATTCCACCGCGGACATCTCCATCACTCCGCGGCCCCTTTATCCCGCCGATGGCCGCAAAGTCTTCGACATCCACACGCAGCCCATGCCGCTGCGGGATCGCATCAAAAAAGACCTCGGCCCCTTCCCATTCCGCAGCTTCTGGGGCCCCGGCTCCGACATCAAATCCTCCATCTGGATCGCTGAGAGCGCCAAATGGATCGAGGAAAAGCACTGGCCCGGCCTCTCGCTCGTTTACCTGCCGCATCTCGACTACAACCTCCAGCGCGTCGGCCTCGACATGGAGAAAATCCGTTTCGATCTCCGCCAGATCGACAACGTCGTCGGCGATCTCATCCGCTTCTACGAGACGCGGAACATCAAGGTCGTCCTCCTTTCCGAATACGGCATCACCAACGTCGAACAGCCCGTCCATCTGAACCGCGTCTTCCGCGAACGCGGCTGGCTCAGCATCAAAGACGAGCTCGGCCGCGAAACCCTCGATCTCGGCGGCTCCAAGGCCTTCGCCATCGCCGATCATCAGATCGCCCACGTCTATGTGAACGATCAGAGCCTCCTCGCCAACGTGCGCGGCGCCCTGGAGGCCACGCCCGGCGTCGCCCAGGTGCTCGGCAAGATGGAAAAACATCTCCACGGCCTCAATCACGAGCGCAGCGGCGATCTCATCGCCGTCGCCGACGCCAAAAGCTGGTTCACGTATTACTACTGGCAGGACGACCTCAAAGCCCCCGACTTCGCCCGCTGCGTCGATATCCACCGCAAATGCGGCTACGACCCCGTCGAACTCTTCCTCGATCCGCAGCTCAAGTGGCCCAAGCTCAAGATCGCCGGCAAACTCGCCAAGAAAGCCCTCGGCCAGCGCATGCTCATGGACGTTATTCCGCTCGATGCCTCGCTCGTCAAAGGCTCCCACGGCCGCATCCCCGAAGACCGCAGCGACTGGCCCGTCCTCATCGGCGACTTCGACCAGCTCCCCCGCACCGGCATCCTCGCCGCCCACGAAGTCTGCAACCACCTCTTCCGCCTCTGCTCCAGCGGGCATGGGTATGGCAATGTGGGGCTGTGATCCGCAGTTCTACCCACGCTGGAAGGAAATCGTGACTGGCTTATCGCTTTGCTTCGAATGAATCAAAGATACGTCGCCATTTATCGGGATAGACCGAGGTTCCCAAATCGAATGCGAATGGGTAAACCTGCCCACTAAAGCTAATTTCTCCTTGGAGCTGTTCCCACATGATGCCGATGTCATGATGCTGAGTGATACGAGTCAGCTTCACTGAATGGCCTGCTGGAACAAACCCAATCAAATTGGTTTCGCCTTGGTCAACAGTTGTTAGATCGAAAAGCGCTTGCCCGGTGTTCGGCTTATAACTGAAGCCATAAAGCCGCAGCTCCTTCTTGGTTATAACGTCCTTGGCCGCGATTCCCTTGAAGCGTGGATCATTAGTGACATCGACATTGTATGAGCAGCCAGCCATACAGAGGTAAGCAAGAGACAATGAGAGTAGAATGTGGCGCATAACATTTGATGCGCTTGCTACCCTCCCGCCGTGATCTGCACGATCTCGATCACGTCTCCGTCACACACCGTGGCCGTCTCAATCTCACGCGGCAGCAGCGCGGTTTGATTCTGCTCCACCACCACCGGCTTTCCGGCCAGACCGACGGCTGCCAGCAACGACTTCACCGTCTGCGGGGCTTCAAACTCACGCTTCTCTCCGTTCAAAGTGATCTTCATGGCTGTTCAATCCGCTAAAAATTCGTCATTCGGGTTTCGTCATTCGTCATTCACCGCTCAGGCCACCATCGTCGCGAGGATCGACGCATCCCAGTCCTTCCACACGGGATCAAGACCGCTATGGCGCAGCATCTCGGCCACGCTTTGCGCCGAACGCTGGTCAGCGATGCCAAACTGGCCTTCGGCACGATTCGTCTCGGCTTTTTCTTCCACTTCGACGCGTTTGCCGCGCACAGTGAGATGCAGATCATCGTTCCCAGCGCCCGTGTAGCCACCGGGTTCAGTGTGACTGCCCGCGCTCATCACCGTGATGCCCAGCGGGGCCAGCGCATCGCGCAGCGGTGCCGACTCACGCGTGCTCAAAATGATGCCCACTTCCGGGAACGTGAGGCGGAACGCGCAGATCGTCTGCACCAGCGCCCAATCGGGAAAATCCGTCATCGGGGTGAATCCGCCCGCCGCCGGCCGCAAACGCGGAAACGCCACGGTGAAGGTCGATTTCCAGCAGTGCTTATACAGATGCTCCAAATGCGCCGCGAGCCGCAGCGCCTCCAAGCGCCAGTCGCTCAGTCCAAACAACGCGCCGATGCCGATGCGGCGGAATCCGCCCGCATAACCGCGTTCCGGGCACGCCAGCCGCCAATCGAAGTCCTTCTTTGGCCCCGCCGTGTGCATCTGCTCATACACGACGCGATCATAGGTCTCCTGATACACCACGAGGCCTTCCGCGCCTGCCTTGACCATGCGCTCGTACTCCGGCGCCTCCATCGGCCCGACCTCAATACCAATCGTCGGCACCAAATCACGCAGCGCCCTGATGCACTCCTCCAGATAGCCATCACTCACAAAACGCGGATGCTCCCCCGCCACGAGCAGGATGTTCCGAAAGCCCTGCGCCACCAGATGCTTCGCCTCGGCCACGACTTGATCCACCGTGAGCGTCACGCGCAGGATCGCGTTATTGTCCCGTGAGAAACCGCAGTAACTGCAGTTGTTCACGCACTCGTTCGACACATACAGCGGCGCGAACAGCCGCATCGTCTTCCCGAAGTTTCGCCGAGTAATGGTCTGCGATTCCCGCGCCATCGCCTCGATCTGCGCCGGGGCCTTCGGCTCCAGCAACGCCGCAAAACGCTCCATCAGCTGCGATTTGCGCTGCGGGAGGGCATCAAGCGTGGGGATGAAGGGGGTTGGCATGAACACCTCGACTTATGCCACAATCCGCCTTCCGCAATCCACAATCCGGCTCAAGCGTCTTGCCCTGGATTCGGCTTCCCGATAATCTGCGCGGAAATTCAAACAATTCAGCCACCTCCATGTCCGCCACACTCGCAGAACTCCTCGGCACGATGATCCTCGTTCTACTCGGCGACGGCGTCGTGGCCAACGTGGTGCTGAAGCAGACCAAGGGGCACAACGCAGGATGGATTGTCGTCACTGCCGGCTGGGGTTTCGCGGTGGCAGTGGCGGTTTACTGCACCGGTGCCATCAGCGGCGCACATTTGAATCCGGCGGTGACGCTCGGGATGGCGGCCATCGGTAAATTCGAATGGATGCTCGTTCCTGGATACATCGCCGCGCAGTTGGCGGGCGCGTTCCTCGGCGCTGTGCTCGTCTGGCTGGCCTATCTGCCGCATTGGAAGGAAACCCAAGACCAGGGGGGAAAGCTGGCCGTTTTCTGCACCGCTCCGGCGATCCGCCACACCGTCGGGAACCTAATTTGCGAAATCATCGGCACCGCCGTGCTGGTGCTCGGCGTGCTGGCGATCCTGTCGCCTGCAAATCTCCTGCCGAACTCCGGTTTCGACAAAGGCTTCGGTCCGGCGCTGGTCGGCATGCTGGTGTGGTCGATCGGCCTGTCCCTCGGCGGCCCCACCGGTTACGCCATCAATCCCGCCCGTGATCTTGGGCCGCGTCTCGCGCATTTTGTGCTTCCCATTCCAGGCAAAGGCAGCGGCGACTGGGGCTACGCGTGGATTCCTGTTCTCGGACCTGCCATTGGAGGCATCCTGGGGGCACTGCTCTACCAGGCGCTCTGGCCGGTGGTTTGAGCGTGGCGGAGAGGGTGGGATTCGAACCCACGGTGAGAATTACCCCACGCCAGTTTTCAAGACTGGAGCCATAAACCACTCGACCACCTCTCCAGGTGCTGCTTTGCGGCGGGCGGACATTAGGCAACTGATGGCGGCATGCAAAGCGGAACTTTGCGCGAGTTGAAGCAAGGTCACGATTGATCCCGCACATGGGCGCATTCATGGTCCGTCCGCATGATTCACACGACCGCCTTGATCGACCCGCGCGCCCAAATCGACCCCACCGCAGAAATCGGGCCGTATGTGGTGATCGAAGGACCAGCGCAAGTGGGAGCGGGCTGCCGGATTGAGGCGCATGCGCAGCTCGTGGGGGAGGTGGTGGTGGGCGCGGGCACCAAGATCGGACGCGCGGCGGTGATCGGCGGGGAGCCGCAGGATCTCGGATTTGATCCCGCCATACAGAGCAGCGTGGTCTTGGGCCAGAATAATGTGATCCGCGAGCATGTGACGATCCATCGCGGCAGCAAATCAGGCGGGGTGACGCGGATCGGAGACGGCAATTACCTGATGACAGGCTGTCACTTGGCGCACGATGTGGTGCTGGGGGACAAGAACATCATCGCCAACGCGGCGCTGCTGGCGGGGCACATCCAGGTGGGAAACAGCACCTTCATCGGCGGCGGGGCGGTGTTTCACCAGTTTCTGCGCATCGGGGACTTCTGCGTGGTGCAGGGAAACGGCAGCTTCAGCAAGGACATCCCGCATTATTGCGCGGCGCAGCGCATCAACCGCATCACGGGATTGAATGTGATCGGCTTGAAGCGCCAGGGCTTCAACGCGGAGGACCGGCGGGCAATCAAGGAACTCTTCCAACTGCTGTTTTGCGAAGGCATGAACCTCTCACAAGCGACAGAGCAGGCCAAAGCGCGAGAATGGCCTGAGAAGGCCCTGCGCCTGCTGGATTTCGTGCGAGCACCCAGCAAAAAAGGCGTTTGCCCGGTGCGCCCCGGACGGGAGGATGACTGAAGCCGAAGGCTTGAAAAAAAGCCGGGCTTTTTCTTGTCACCCGGACGGCGGTGGCCTATGAAAGCCGGTTTTCCAAGCCTGCTGCCGCCGGCCACTTTTTCCCGTGCCATGAATCTTCTCCGAATCTGTGTGACAGCCCTGTTTTGTTCCCTCGCGGTGACGGGAACAGCCAGGGGACAAGGTTTTCTCGACAGCCTCACGAGCGACTTAAACATCCGAGGTCTGGCCACGACGATGGACCCGGAAACCGGCATCGTGACAGTGACCGGAGATGTGAACATTGTGTACGGAGATGTCGAAATCCGCTGTGGCAGCGCACGCTACAATCAAACCACGGGAGAGGTGTTGGCCCAGGATGGTGTGACGATCTGGCGCGCCGGAACTATTTACCGCGGTGATTCGATCACTTACAATTCGGTTTCCGGGGAAATGTCCGGGCAGAACGTGGTCTCAGGAATGGTCGCCGGTCCCAGCATGATCTTCTACAAAGCGGAGGATTTTCAATCCAAAGGCAAGCTGGAGAACCAAATTGACGCGAAGGTGGTGAACTTCACCTCGCATGATGTGCAGAACCCGAACTTCCACCTCGGGGCCAAGGAAATGACCGTTTATCCGGGTGATCACATGGAAATGAGGAATGTGAAAATCTACGGCGGCGACACACCGCTGTTTTGGCTGCCCAAGTACACTCAATCACTCGAAGAAAACGGCCTGAGTCTCAGCCCTGGGTATCAAAGCCGCTGGGGAGCCTATTTGCTGACACGTTACACCTTCATGCATGGTGACCACACCATGGCCAGGTATAAACTGGATCTGCGCAGCCGCCGCGGGATAGCGGGAGGCGTGGATTTCATTTCACTCCGCCATAAGGCCAACGAACAAAATTTTGGCACCCTCAAGCTCTATGCCGCCCATGACACCGATGCCACCATAAACCAAGCGGGCACCACGCGTTTCCCTGTGCCTGAGAACCGCTTCCGCATCAATTTTCAGCATCGTGTTTATCTCCCCGGACCGGACGTGAGCACTTGGTATCTGGACTTCGACATTAACAAAATCAGCGACTACCACTTCTACGAGGACTACTTTTTCAACGACTTCCGCACGGATCGTGAGCCAGACAATCATGTCTCTTTGATTCACACCAACGACGCCTACGTCGCCACCTTGATGGCCAAGTTCAAGGCCAACAATTTTTACCGCACCACGACGCGCCTGCCCGAGCTTTCAGTCGATTTCGCGCGTCGGCCTCTCTGGGGAACCGGCATCTACCATCAAGGCAGTCTGTCCGCGGGAATTTACAACGAAGTGGTCGGCAGGCAGGAAGAAGCCGAGTTGCTGCGGCTCCAGGCTCTGGGAGCCGGCCCCAATCTGGCAGCCGTGATGAATGACACCCTCGGAACCGCCCCCTCGGCCTTCAGAACCCTGGCAGGCCTCCCACGGGACGCATCCCTCAACGCGACAGACATCTCCACTGGCTTGGGAGTGATCGCCAGCCGCCTCCAGGAGCCAGATTTCGCGCGCTTTCACACCTACCATGAGTTGCTGTATCCAAAGACCTACCTGGGATGGCTGAATGTGACGCCTCGCATTGGCGCCGGGCTGACCAGCTACGGCAGCATCGACGGCAGCGTCACCGGCCTGCAAAGCTTCAGCAGAGGCATCTTCCATCTGGGCCTGGACTTGTCCTTCAAGCTCACCCGGACCTGGAACAATGTTTACTCGGAAAGCCTGGGATTGAATGGCCTCCGGCACATTTTCCAGCCTTACATCAATTACTCCTACCTCGACGCCAAGCAGGATCCCGGCCTCCCGGCTATTGATCGAATTTCATCTCCCACCACCCGTCCGCGCTCCATTGACGTGCCTTTTTTCACCGCCGTGGACAGCCTGCGTTCCTGGAACGTCGCCCGAGTTGGTTTTCGTAATGTGTTTCAGACCAAGCGGGATTACGTCAGTAACAACAACGGCTACGGCAGTTTCACCGACGCGTCGGATCAGACTTCTCCGCTCACTTATGCCTGGGCCGGCATGAACACCTACGTTGACTTGTTCGCCAAGGATCCAGAGTTCGGACGTGACATCTCCAACATCTACAATGAAATTTTCTGGCGCCCGGTTAATTGGCTGTCGCTGCGTTCAGACTGGCAGATTCCTATTTCGAGCGGCATCGGCAATTACACCGAGTTGAACAACTTCCTCACCTGGATGCCCAGCAAAAGTGTGTCGATAGATTTTGGCCATCAATACATTTCAGACCATCCCTTCTTCCTGGAAAGCAGCCGCCTGTTCACCCGCCTGTTCACACGCGTGAGCGAAAATTACGGCATCAGCATGACTCATATCTTTGAGGCTGACGACGGCACTTTGGAGTTCCAGAGCTACAGTGTGACACGAGATTTGAGCAGTTGGACAGCCTCGCTTGGAATCATGGCCCGTGACAACCGCAACGGCGTCACCGATGTGGGCCTGCTGCTCACATTTACCCTGAAGGACTTCCCCAAACTGAATTTCGACTTCAATATTGACCCAAATCCGACTGGCACTGGCGGCACGCAATAACTTGGTGTCCAAGTCCGCTGGGATCAGCCAGACACTTCGACAAGGAGTTCACGAGGCAGTTCCAGCCACTGGATCTCCGAAGGTTGAGAGTTGATACGGCGGCACGACCTGTGATGTGCGGCCAGACACGCACAAGGCCACAAGCAGAAGCAACTTTTTCATGAGTGGCAATCAGTTCAGCCCCACATCCTCGGGCATCTTCGCCATCACCTTGTACACCGGGCCCAGTTCCTCCAGAATCGCCCCCCACATCTGGCCGGGTGTGTCAACGGTGAGGACAAGAGGCTGGGCACGGGTAGTGATCCAGGAGCGGAGCTCCAGCTCGTTTTCGAGCTGACCACCGCTCCAGCCAGAGTAGCCGACGAAACCGCGCACATCATGACCGAGGCTCAGGGCGTGCAGTGCGTCCGCCACAGAAAGATGCGTCTGGCAGCGCAGGGTGCGGCGCTTTTTGTTCCAGTGCAACGCGGCGAAGGCCAGCTTGTCCGTGGCGACGGGGCCTCCCATGAAGACCGGCACCTCGCCCAGCGAACCCAGATCCTGGTCTGGCAGCAGATCGGCCACGCGCTGCTCCAGCGGGCGATTCAGGATGTAGCCGAAGGCACCGTCCTTCGCGTTGTGCGCGGCCATAAAGACCACGGAGCGCGCGAAATTGGGATCATGCAGCGCGGGTGAGGCCAGCAGGAGGCTGCCGCTGAGAGAGGAAGATGATTCGTTCGTGGGTTCCGAATTCATGTCGAGGTCTGACGCAATAACCACGCCAGACGCTCGATTGTAAAACGAGTTTTCCAACTCGTTGCCCCACAAACCTACGAACTTCGCTTTACGCAGCCGCCACCTCGAAGCCCTTGCGGTAGGTCTTGGTGAGCAGCTTGTCGGCCTCCGGCGCGTTGGTGAAGCGGAGGTTCGCGGCGTCCCATTCCAGCGGCGTCTGCTTCTCGTCCATGCGGCCGGTGATCGGGTCGATCTTCGGAATGGCGAGACGTGTTGCCACATTGCCAAGCTGCACGGTTTCCGCAAGCGGTCCGGCGTAGTGGAAGCCGTCGCTGGTTTGTTTCCCGGCGAGGCAGGCGTCGATCCAGGTGTGCCAGTGGCTGCGGCCTTCCTCCTTCGGGTATTTGAGGCCGGTGAACTTGTCGAGCGGGTAAACACGCGGCCCGGCAACATGGGCCTGCACGAGGCAGCCGTTTTCACCGATGAAAATGCTGCCGCTGCCAGGCAGGTCGATGTCTCCCGGCATCTGCGCCAGTTTATAGCTAGGCTTCAGGCCGCCGTCCATCCAGGTGACCTTGATCGTCTTGCCTGCGGTGTATTGAGTACCGGGGAAGACGTAGTTGATGGTCTCGTGCGTTGGCCAGATCTGGTCGTTCACACCGCTGTTCTTGGCCTGGATGCTGAGGGGCGCGGTCAGTTCGAGCGCGGTGAAAACAGGATCGAGAATGTGGCAACCGAAGTCACCCAGCGCGCCGCCGCCGAAGTCCTGCCAGTCACGCCAGATGAAGGGATGATACGCAGGAGCGTAGTCACGCATCGGCGCGGCGCCGATCCACAGATCCCAGTCAAGATTCGCTGGCGCTTTGGCCGGAGGTGGCGGCTGGAACATGCGCGTGCGCTCATTGCCCGTCACACCGACCCAGGACCAGACTTCCTTCACCTTGCCGATCACGCCTTCCTTGATCATGCGCGTGCCCATGCGGTACTCGATGGAGGAGTGTATCTGGTTGCCCATCTGTGTGATGACGCCCTTTTTCTCCGCCCACAGGCGCATCTGCCGCGCCTCCCACACCGTGTGGGCCAGCGGCTTCTGGCAATAGACGTGCTTGCCCATCTGCATGGCCGCCACGGCCACCGGCGCGTGCATGTGATCGGGAATGCCCACCGTCACCGCGTCAAAGCCGTCGCCCAGCTCGCTGAACATCTTGCGGTAGTCGGCGAAATGCTTCACGCCGGGATGCGCCTCATCCGCCTTGTCGAAGCGGTTCGCGTCGACATCGCAGAAGCCGACGAACTTCACCGCCGCATGTGATCCCACGTTCTTCAAGTCGCTGAAGCCCATGCCATTCACCCCCACGCAGGCGACTTGCAGCTTGCTGTTGAGGTTTTGACCACGAACGAACGCCGGAAAGGCAGCGGCAGCGGTGGCGAGCGTGGAATTCTTCAAAAAGGAGCGGCGGGAGTTGGGCATGATGATCTTCGTTTGGATGGTGTGCCTCAAACATACGCCGCTAATCGGCTGGATTTGCATCAACGTTTCTTCGCCCGCTGAAACCTGCTTTGTCGCTCTGTTTCGGTGGCTGCCGTTGTCTTTGGCTCTGGTTTGGAGACGACGCGCGTTTGGGACTCCTCTTTGGCTGGTGTCGCCCGCAAACGCTCCCGATGTTGCAGAGCTTCTGTCGGTGGTTTGGCGGCCATCGGTCTCGCTTTCACCTCGCTCCGCGCCAGTTGCGGCAGCTTCCAGCCGGTGCGTGTGACGAATGCCTCCCACAGCACGAGCAGCAGCGCGAGAGTGAACAGCCACACGCTCAGATCGGTGAAACGCGGGACCGTGGGGCTGCGCCATGCCTGGCTCATCTCCAACAGCTCGCGACCGCCGCTGGTCTGCGAGACGCGGCGCAGTTCCTCCACCCGGCTTTCATCAAAGGCCCACTCCGTGCTCGTGCCGACGATGGCGGGGCCGAAGCTCACTGCCTGGCCGCCCACCTGCACCGCGCCGCGCACCATCTCGCCCTCGGGCAGCTCGGTGCTGGCTTGAAAATGACCGGGCGCGACACGCTCCCACGCCAGTTCATGCTGCGAGTCGGCGCGCAGGCCATGCGCCAGCACCACACGCGGCGCTTTGGCACGCAGCCTTGGCTCCCACTCCTCGTCGTAGAGCAGATCGAGCGTGAGCGTGCTGCCCTCGATGCGATGCCGCACGCCGATGCCGGGCGGCAATGCCTCGCCCATGAGCCAGCGCACCTGCGTCTGCAAAAAGTCGCCATACTTCGGCCAGGCGCGCACGCGCTGCGAATGCTCGCCACCGAGCGGAAAGCTCACCGCCGCCGTTCGCCCGGTGCCACGCGGCCCGAAGGCGACGAGCGGCGCGGCGTATTCATCCTGGGTGATGAGCGCCTGGCTGGCCCAGTCTCGCAGGTAGCTCAGATTAAAGCCATCCACCTGCCCCGGCCAGTCGAGCGGCTGGCTGCTGATCTCAAACCAGCCACCTGCGGCCTTCGTGCCAACGGGTTCGGCGATGAACGCGCTGCGTGCCACGGCCACGGTTTCCTGGCTGAAGATGCTCGGCAGTTCCTCCGCCTTGTCGGTGTAAAAAATGCGGCCCTTGCCGAGCTTCGCGATGTCATCGAGCAGCCACGCGTCAGGATCACCGCGTGTGCCCAGGGCGATGACACTGACCGTGCCGCTGTTCTTGGTGATCTCGTCGATCAGGCTCTTGTAAGCGTCCGGCTGCTCCGAATCGGCGGCATCGGAAAACAAAATAATGTGGCGCTGGCCTGCGGGCGCGGCTTTGAGCTGGTCCCACGCGGCTTTGAGGCCGTTATAGACATAGATGCCACCGCCGGTGCTCTCGATGCGGCGCACGGCGCTCTCCATCTTGTCACGGTTCGGCCCGACCGGCTGCAACGGCACCATTTCATGCGCCTCGCTGTCCACGGCGAAGACAGTGAGCAAATCCTGCGGCCCGAGGAAGCGGATCGCGTTCGCCGCGCCTTCATCCGCCAGCGACATCTTGGTGAAGCCGTTCTGCACCGTCATGCTCATCGAGCCGCTGCGGTCCATGACAATGGCCATCGCCACCATGAGCTTGCGGTGCTCCTGCTTCATCTCCAGCGACACCGGCAGCAGCGGATCGAGCGGCGACTCGAAATAACCACCGGCGGCAAAGCTTTGCTTGCCACCCGCCATGAGAATGCTGCCGCCCTGCTCACGCACATAAAAGTCCATCGCGGGCAGGAACTCGGAGGGCAGCTCAAAGGCGGGCACATTGTTGAAGATAACGCATTTCGCCCCGGCGAGCTGCCCTGGACGCAGCGAGCGCAGCTCTGTGACCGTCTCGACCGTGAAACCCTGCCGCCTCAGTGTTTCTGCCACGGGATCGTTGGTGTATTTCGTCAGCAGCAGCACACGCGGACCACCGGCGATCTCGATCATCGCCTCATGACGGTTGTTGCCGCTGTGCGCGTCTTTGGCGGGTTGAATGACGGCCTCGTAATGCGCCACACCAGCGGAGGGCAGACGGTCGGTGAAGCGAATCGTGCCGCTGCCGAGCTGCACCGGCACCTCGCTCGTTTTGAGCTCACGCCCGTTGCGCAGCACCGTGAGCGGCACCTTGCCATCCGCAGTGCCGCGCACTTCGATCTCGATGAGAAACGGCTCTCCGAGCTGGGCGCGGGCGGGAAGCTTCATGGCCGAGACACGGAAGTCGGTCGTTTCAGCCTCGCGGGCGAGCCGGTGGTCCAGTTCGACGCCTTGCTGCGTAAGTTTGGCCGCGAGACCGGTCAGCGGCTCGGTGGAGTAGCCATCGGTGATGGCCAGAATGCGCGCAGGCCGCCCGCGTCCTTCACGCTGCGCAAATGCAAGCGCCTGATTCACCGCCTGGGCGGTGCGCGTCTGCGTTTGATTGCGCGCATACATCTCCGCGCCCTCCGCGCCGCGTTTCATCACCTCGGCGGCATAATTGAGGTAAAACAGGCGATCTTGGCTGCCACGGCCCTTTTCGAGCAGCTTCTCCCATTCCGGCAGGCCCTTCGCCATTGCCTGCTCCGCCGAAACGGAGCTGTCCAGCAGCACCCAGAGGTCAATCCCGTCCGCCAGCCGCCGCCACTGCGGCTGCGCGAGGATGAGCGTGATCAACACCACCAGCACCAGCCGCAATGGCCGCCACAACGACAAGCGCGGCAGCAACCAGCCCGCCAGTAGCACGACGGGAAGCAACGCGAACCATTCTGGATGGCGGAGGATCATGCGATTGAATGGGGGTCAAGGTTTTGCGCGGCAGCGTCCTGGAGTGCGCCGGCCCTCCGGCGCTTTCGAACGTTCACCGGCCCGCGAAAAGCTTCAGAGGACTGGAGCACTCCAGAACGCTGCCGCGACCGCCACGTTCCATGCGTCTGCAACACTTTGTTTACACGGCTTGCGCAGACATGTTCAATGCGTTGATGAGCCTGGAAAACATCAAACATCAAATTCTCTCCCTCCCGGAAGGAGAGATGCGGCAACTCTTGGAGTGGCTCTCTTTTTATCTGGAGGATCAGGCCGAACTGAATCCAGACTTTGTCGCCAGCATTGAACGCGGCATGGCGCAGCTCCGTGATATTGATCGCTGAACTCATGCACGCACCGCCTCCTGCGCTTCGCGTTTGGAGTTGGTGAACCACCAGCTTCCCAGCAGCAGGAACAGCAGGGCCAGGAGCCAGAGGCGCTGGTTGGGATCGGACTCATGCAGGGTTTCGATTTGCACGGCCTTGATCTGGTCGATCTCGTTGAAGGGCCGCGCCTGCGTGAGATCGGCCTCGCGGGTGTCGGCAAAATGAGCGGCGGCGGTGAGCAGCACTTTTTCTCCCTGGCGCACGATGAAGCGGCCGGGTTTCGACGGGGCGCGGAGCAGGCGTGCTTGGGCGAGTGGAATCTCCGTCGTTTCGAGCCTGAGCGGTGCGGCTTCAGGCCCGGTTTGATGCGCCACGCTGATTTTTTGACGCACATCGAAGTTCGCGGCCTCAGGCGCGAGCTTGTCGCCACGCAGGGTCTCAAGAAAACGATGCAGCAGCACGGCGAGCGCGGGCAGCTTGCGCGCGTTCGAGGTTTCGAGATCAAACTGGCACAGCAACTGCCGCCCGCCCGCTGGCATCTGCCGCAGCGAGATGAGCGGACGCTCGCCCTGCCACAGCAACACACGATCTTGAGCGAGACGCGACAGCGGCTTCGAGTCACGCACGAGCAACCCCTGCCAGTTCAAGCCTTCAACGAGCGGATGCGGCTCGGCGACGATGCTGCCTTTGAGATAAGGGGCCGTTTCATCCGCCCTGGCCTGAAAAAAGCAGCCGTGCCGTTGCTCAGGCAGCGAAAAATCCGGTGTCATCACCGCGGCCACCAGGTCTGACTCACCCGGCACGCCGACGATGCGCACATGCGCGTGACGGCTGAACATTTCGGCCAGCGCGGATGGCGCGGCATCCAGCGGGCAGAGCGAGAGCAGCTTCGGCAGCGGACGCACCAGCGGCAGCTCGTTGTCGAGCTTGAGCGCGTCGTCGCTGAGCTGGAGGACGAGTTCTTGAACATCACCGGGCGGAAACGGGCCGGAAAGTGTCTGCGTCTCATCCGGGCCGAGCTTGAGCGGCTTCCAGGGCGATTCGGCACCGCCAGCCGAGGCGCGCCACTGCCGCTCCTGCGAACTGCGGCTGTAATTTTTCACCAGCGCATGCCAGACCCACTGGCTGTCTTTTTCCTCCACAGTCACACCAGCCCAGCCGGCATTGTCGGTTTCCTGGCCCACGGAAATGACCTTGGCGGCAAACTGGGGTGAAGCAGGCAAGGGATGATCAGTGATGAGCACCACCACGCCCTTCGGTCCCGCCAGTCCGCGTGCCACGCGCAACGCAGGTGTGAAATCATGCACGCCGAGCAGGGGTTCCCACTGCGTGAGCGCCTGACTCAACTCACCGGGCTGTGTGCCGTGATACAGACTCGGTGCCTCGGCGTCAGAAGACAGCAGCGTGAGCTCTGCCCGCGCGAGCGGACCTTCGAGCAGGCCGAGGACATCCTCCGCCGCCTGCATGGCTGGCTCACGAAACGCCTGCATGCTCGCGGAAGCATCCATGACAATGGCGATGCGTTGCACAGCATCGCTTTTCAACCAACGCGGCTGTACCAGCAGCCAAGTGAGCAGCAGCACCATGAGCAGTTGCAGCCAGAACGGGATAGAGGTGCGCAGACGCTCGAAGCGGTTGCCGGTGCGGCTTTCGCGCTTCATCTGCTCCAGCAGGAAAAGCGTGGTGGCTGGCACGCGACGGTTGCGGCGCTGGAGAAAATGAATCGCCACCACGGCGGGAAGACCGAGCAACGCCCAAAGGCCCCAGGTGTTGGCAAGCGTGAGGCTCATGCGCTTTCCACGCCTCCACTCGCGATGCCTTCGTGCTGCAGCGCTTTTTGAAAATCCACAGCGGCGGAGACACGGGCCATGGCGATGCCGTGTTTCAGCGCGGCGGCCTTCCACAGCTCAAAGTGGCGTTTGTAGGCCGACTCGTAGCGTTTGAGCAGCGCAGATTCGACGCGGTGCTCATGCGGCAGGCTGGTTTCGGGGTCGATGAACTCGTAGTTGCCGTCCCAGCCGGGATCAGCCTCGTCCTGCGCATACGGCGCGAAGACGATGCCACGACCGTTGCGCGCGCTGAGGCAGGCGAGCGTTGATTCAGGTTCGCCAGGGAACAGCAGGTCGCTGATGAGCAGGCGCATGGCCCCGGAGCGCAGCGGAAGACGGTTCAGAGCCGGTGCGGCGGCGCTGGCGTGCAGTTCGCGCACCCGCTCGGGCCACTGGCCGCTGAGAATGACCTCGGGCTCCAGATGTTGATGGTTTCCACCGGCTATCGCATGGCAGCGCAAAGTCGCGCCGGATTGCAGCGATGCTTCAACAACAAAGGCGAACAGCTCCAGCGCTCGCTGTTCCTTCGCCGGAAAGGCGAACATGGAGGCGGAGACATCGAAGATCACATCCACGAGCGGTCGCACCTCCTCGCGGTAGAGCTTCATGGAGTAGGTGCCGGTGCGCGCGTAGGCCTGCCAGTTGATCTGGCGTGGATCATCACCGGGTAGGTAGATGCGGTGATCCTGGAAATCGAGACTGCTGCCTGTGCCGCCGCCCATGAACTCGCCCGCATGCCCCCGCCAGCGCTGCTGGCGGAAGGGCAGCTTCAGCACCCGCGCCCAGCCACGGGCGCGCGCGTGCAGCGAGCGCAGGGCGGTGGCGTCATTGAGCAACGTCATTGGCACGGTGGGGTGAGTTGTCGGCGAGAGTCAGCGCCTCGTGTTCGAGCCGGGTGTAGTCGGCAAAGCGCATCCTGGCACGGATCAGCGCGGCAATGAGCCACAGGACACTGAAAAAACTGCCCGTGATCATGATGCTGTTGCGGCTTTTATAATCCACGGTCTCAGCGCCAAACAACGTGGTCACGGGTGTCAGCACTCCCAGCATGGCAAAGTCACGCGCGTTCATGACCTCGCAGAAGATCACCAGCAGAATGCCGATGCACACCATGCAGAGCTGCACCACCCACCAGTTGGCAAAGATGTTCGTGCGGTTGATGCGCACGAGCACCGGCGTGAAGGCGGCAGCGCAGATACAGAACATGGGGCCAGGGCCATCATACCATTGCCAAGATGACTTCTGATGAGCAACGCCCGCCACTATGCTCATCGCCATCACGCATAGTACAGCGGAAAACAGCACGCCGGAAGCCCAGCCAGGATGCAGCAGCCGGCCGGCCAGACAGCCTAAACTTCCGTGCTTTGCCAACGCGGCCACCGTGGTGGGAAAGCGCGGCATTTCCTCGGTCATCACGTCCATGCAGGCGATGAGCGTCAGTCCAAACGAGGGAATGAAAGCCCACAGCGCCATTCTCTCATCCTTGCAGAAATAGCACAGCAGCAGGCCGAGGATCATCAGCGCCGCATGCACGCCAAACGCGATGACGCGCTTCCGCGTGCTGTGATTCTCCGATGGCGGCGCGATGCGAGATGAACCAAGCGCCAGGAAGTACCAAATGGTGTAAACCGACAGCGCCAGGATGCCGAGAATGATGCTCCACTGCTCCCAGCCTGCCAGCGCGAAGAATTCCCGCAGCATTCGGTCCGCCTCCGCTACCGAGACGAGGAACGCGGTGCAAAATCCCAGCGGCACCGCGCCAAAACCAACGCCGGCCAGGAGCAGCAGCCGCAGGATCACCGAAGCCTGCGAGGAGAATGCCAGCAGCGCCGCCGTCATGATGCCGGAGCCGAGCACCAGCACCAGCAGCGCCACCGCCTCGCGTAAAATCTCCACGCCGCCGAAAAAATACCGCGCCACCATGTAGGGCAGCAGAGATCCCGCCATCAGCACGCTCTGACTGAACAACGCCACCCACTTGCCCTGCAAGATGCGGGAGGACGAGATGGAGGTCAGCGTCAGCATGTCCAGCGTGCCGTCGGCGGCCTCGGCGTTCAGCGCGTTGAAGGCGCGCAGCGGCAGCACCACCAGCAGCATGAGTCCGGCGATGCCCCAGAACACGCCGTTCACCACCTCCACCGGCGTCCCCAGCGTCACCGTGGCCAGCAGCAGGATGATGAAACTGTGAAATAGCAGCAGCGCGATGGTGAAAAAGCGCGTGCGCAGCCCCTGCCGCAGCTCCTTGACCAGGATGGGGCTGAAGTGGTCTCCAAAATCACGCGGCAGAGGCAGGGCGGAGGTGGTCATGGCTGTGCGCACCTCCTTGCGATGAATGGCAGCAGGTTGGGTGAAGCCATCGTGTGGAAAAGCAATGGACAGCAGAATGGGGACAGCAGAATCAAACCCTTCTGCTGTCCCCATTCTGCTGTCTGACTCGGTTTTCCAAAATCACCAAGCGCGCTGATTTGCAGTAGAGGGACGAATGACGAAGTCCAAGCGCCTGAGGGCGCGGCTGCATGGTTCGGAGTTTGGAGTTCGTTCGTCATTCGGATTTACTCATTCGTCATTCTCCAAGCCTCCTGGCGTGCGCTTCTGGTCCCACGCCATGCCACCACCGCTGCCACCAGCAGCACCACCGGCCAGAGCGAGGCGCTCCACAGGCCCATCTGTAAAAACTCAGGCTTGTCCGCCGCCTGAGCGGTCGCATAGCCCACGGGCATGAGCGGCGGCAGCGCGCAGGTGAACCAGGCCGTGACGCTTTTCATGGCGAAGGGCATCATCAGCATGCTGGTCAGCAGGGTGACCACCAGGTTCAGGCCCAGCCAGAGGAAGATGAAGGGCGGCAGCAGATCACGCGCATGCCGCGTCGGCAGGATTTGCAGGAGCGCCGCGAGCATCCACATCGACGCGGCGCTGATCACCACGAGCTGCGCCTCCTCCAAGCCGCGCTGCTGCCATGTCTGCACCGCCACCAGCCCCGTCAGCAGCAGTGAATAAACAAAACCCGTGACCCAGCCTGGCGCCAGAAACGCCAGCACCACGCGACCAGCCCAGCCATGACGATAAAACGTCGCGTACACCGACGGCACCTCGTTCACACGCTCCGTCAGCACGTCCAGCATCACCAGCGAGAGCAATGTGGCCGAGACGACCGTCAGCTCTGCGCCCATGCTCGTTTCCCACGCCAGCAACAGCAGAATCAGCAGCACCGCCAGATGCACCGAGCGCTTCACCACCGCCAGCAGCGACGCCGCCGGGGCGATGCGCGTGGCCGCCAAACCGAGACAGAAAAAAATCACCCAGACGGCGAGGCCCAGGATCACCGGCACCGACACACTGCCACCACCACCGCCCATGCCAAAGACGGAAAACGTCGTGATGGGGACTCCCGAGCCGGCGCTCATGCGCGACAGCATGAAGAACGAGGCCATGCCGCAGCCGCCCATCAGCAGCGGCAGACCAATGATCACCGCCCGCAGCCAAAACTGCCGCTGCGTGGACAGCGCGATGACCACTGCCGCCACCACCACGCCCGCCAGCCATTTGTAAAACAACGCCGTCACCTCGCCGAACAGATCGAGACCACCAAACACATACCGCGCCACCACATACGGCAGCACGCTCAGCGCGATCAGCAGCGACTGCGAGGCGATGGAAGCCCACTTGCCAAACACGATGCGGCCGGCGGAGAGCCGCGTGAGCACCAGCATGTCCAACGTGCGCGCCTTCAACTCATCCGCCACGGCGGAAAATCCGCGCAGCGGCAGGATCACGCACAGCACCAGTGTGATGATGCCGTCAAACCAGCCGCTCACCTCGGCGGCATTCCCCGCGCCTCCGCTCATCAGCGTGAACAAAATCAGCAGCAGATGCAACACTAGCATCACCCCGCCAAACAACCGCGTCCGCAGCCCCTGCCGCAGCTCCTTCACCACCATCGGCGAGAGGCGGTCGGGGAAGTCGGTGATGGCGAGCGCGGCGTTCATGCGAAAGTGGGAAATGACGAAACCAGAATGACGAATGCAGAGTGAATGACGAAGCCCGAAATCCGAACGCAGGCGCTCGGAATTTCGTCATTCGGACTTGGGCATTCCTTCGTCATTCTGAATTCGTCATTCGTCATTTTTCACGGGCAGCGGCGGAGGTGGCGTCTTGAGCTTCCCTTTGTCAATCTGTCCCAGCATGTCGATGAACGCGTCCTCCAGCTTGCGCTCCTCGCGGTGGTAATCGACCACCGGTAGGCCGTCCTGGATCATGCGCCGCAGCACACCGGCCAGCGTGGCATCATCTGTGGCCTGGATACGGAGACGTGCGCCGCGTTTGGTCTCCTCCTCGATCTTGATCAGCGGCGCGGTCAGTGCCCATTCGATGAGTTTCGCCGGTTCGGCGGCGATCTGCACGTTCACCAGCGTTTCGCCCGTGGTTTCCGTGCCGCGCATCATGCTGGCGGCATCGCCATGATGCACGATGCGGCCTCTGTCGATGAACAGCAGCGTGTCACACATCTCGCCGAGCTCGCTGAGGATGTGGGAGCTGATGAGGATCGTCTTGCCTTCCTGCGCGAGGATGCGGATGAGGCTTTTCAGCTCCACCCGCGCCTTCGGGTCAAGACCGGCCGCCGGTTCATCCATGATGAGGATCTGCGGGTCATGCAGCAGCGCGCGCCCGAGGCAAAGCCGCTGCGTCTGGCCCTTGGACATCTTGTTGCTCATGCGGTCGGCCAGCGGCGTGAGATCGGTGAAGTCCATCACCTCCTGGATGCGCCGCAGGCGGTCCGCACCTTTGAAGCCGAGCGCACGCGCGTAAAAGTCCATGTACTCCAGCACCGTCATGTGCTCGTAGGTGCCGAAGCTGTCCGGCATCCAGCCCAGCAGTCGGCGCACCTTGGAGGGATGATGCACCACATTGTGCCCGCCCATGCGCACCTGCCCGCTGCCGGGTGAATCCAGCGTGGCCATGATGCGCATCGTCGTGGTCTTGCCCGCGCCGTTCGCGCCGACGAAGCCGACGACACGCCCGTGATCAATGCTGAATGAGACCCCATCCACTGCCTTCAACGCGCCAAAGCTGCGATGCAGATCGTCCACGACGACCGCTGGCTGATTGCGGTCGATCTCTGGGGCGTGGGAGGAGGAAGACATGGGGCGTGATGCGGAGATTCAGGCGTGAGAGGAGCGGAGAATGACGAATGGCGAATTTCCGAATGACGAATGAATGACGAAGCCCCAAGCCCGAACGCGGCGGCGCACGCGGGTGGATTCGTCATTCGTGCTTGGGTGTTCCTTCGTCATTCGTCATTCTGATTTCGTCATTCTCGCCTACGGCATCGCCACCGGGCCGAAGACGACGATCTGATCATCCTGCCAGCGGATGGCAGGCAGCGTGTCGAGTGTGAAACCGGGTGCTGAGCGCGCCTTGGCGATGAAATAGGACTTCTGGCTCGTGATGGCGCTGTTGATCTGCGCCCGCAGCGAACGCTCACCCGCATTGACCGCCGCCTCGCGCCACAAACGCTGCGCACTGTCGTCCGTTGGGACCAATGTAGCGCTCTGGCCCGTGCTGAGCGGTTCCTTGAGCCGCCAGTGCCCGCCTGCGGCATCCTGGTAAAACAACTCGTCCACCGTGAAGCCGAGCGCGGAGATCAGCGTCGGCGCCTCACCTGCCGCCGCGCCCGCCTTGAGTTCCAGCCGTGAGCGCGAGGAGACCACGGAGCGCAGCACCTGGCCCTGCTCGGCACGGCTTTGGAAGAAGTTGCCGCGTCGTTCGCGGCCCTCCTGAGTCAGGTTCACCGGCTGGCTGCCGGTGCTGCTTTTCAGCTTCACCCACGGCGTGTCCGGCAGCGCCACCGGCTCGATCAGCACCGGCTGCTTCATCTCAAAACCGGTGCCAAGCAGCACACCTGTGCGGCTGATCTGCTCCTGTGTCACATACGCCGCCGCCTCCTCAGGCTCGAGATTGATGGCGATGAACCGCCGCCCGCTGCCGCCCATGCCGTCTTGAACCAAGATCAGCCCCACCATCACGATGCTGGCGCCGATGGACAGCAGCGGCGTGGTGATGAACAGCTTGTGCCGCTTCCCGGCGGGCGCGAGCACGAACAAGTTCACCGGCCCCACCAGCACGCCGAAAATCACCAGGAACACCAGCACCTGCCACGACGCGAAGCTGCGCTTGCCCAGCAGCGCCAGCAGCGGCCAGTCACCCGCCAGAGTGTGTCCGACGATGAGGTTGTCCGCGCGTCTCCCTGTTACCCAGTAACGGCTCACCATTTCTGAAGCGGGCAGTTTTTTGCCATCCCAGCCCAGCACGGTGATCTTGCCCAGCGAGGTGGGCTGCTTGCCCGTGTTCTCACCTTCCGGCAATCCCAATGACGACGCCGCGGCGCCTGGCGAGAGATAAAAATGCAGCTTCCCGCCCAGCCGCACCCATTCCAGCAGAGCGCGGCGCACCGCGGGCTTCACCTTCTGCCAGTCCGTGCTGCTGAGCAGGATGAAATCAAAACCGCTGAAGCCCAGCCACGACTCCGGCAGATCCTCCGGCTCAAACTGACTGCCAAACTGATCACTCCTCCCGCCATAATGACGCCCGCTGGAGCTCGATTTCGACTCCACCTCCTTGTTCAGCGCCACGATGCTGTATTCCGCAAGCCCGGCGCTGATGGCGACCGCCGGATAACCAGCGACGCGATTCTCATGATCATAGTGCTGCCGGTCCGCGAATCCCGTACCCGTCACCTCCACCCGCAACGCGTGACCACCGTTGCCATGACTGCGGTCGCCGTAGCCCACCGCCTGGGGCACCAGAAACAACGCCGACTGCGTCGAACGAGCCGCCACATCGAGCGCGAAGCTGCTGTGGTGCTGGTTCTGCGCCCGGTAGTTCTGCGTCTGCGAGTGGAATGCAAAATCCCAACGCGCATTCCGCCCCGTGCCGTTCGTTGCCACGACACGAACGGGCGCGTAGCCGGAGGACGGCAGCGGGTCAAACACACTGCGCACCTGCACCCGCGTGCCGGTGGCGCGGTCGATCTCGTCATCCGCGATGTTTTTCTGCGCCTGCGCCGTGGTGGCGGCCAGCAGCATCACACACGAGAGCAACCACCGATGCTTCTTCATGCAGCCTCCTTCAATGTCCGCGGTGTCGCGAGGTTTTGCACCGGCACCTCGGCCAAAATGGCCCGCACGATGCCCGCGCTCGTTTTACCATCCATGCGCGCGGTGTAATCCAGCAGCACGCGATGATTGAGCACCGGCAGCGCCAGCGCCTGCACGTCTTCAAAACTCGCGTTCGGCCTGCCATGCATCAAGGCGCGCGCCTTGGCCGCCGCCGCCAGGCTCAGCGCCGCGCGCGGACTCGCGCCGAAGCGCACGCCTTGTGACGCCTGCGACTGCCCCGGATGTGTGGCGTCCACAATGCGCGCGATGTAGTCCGCCACGATCTCTGGCAGAAAAATCCGCCGCGCCGTGGCCTGCATCTGCGCAAACGCCTCGCGCGTGAGCATCGACGCCACCTGCGGCTCCACGCCGAGCTCACGATGCGTCACGATCTTTGCCAGCGTCGCCGCCGAGTTGCGCAGCACCTCCAGCTTGAACAAAAAGCGGTCCACCTGCGCCTCCGGCAGCGGATAGGTGCCTTCGAGTTCGATGGGGTTCTGCGTCGCCAGCACAAAGAACGGCTCCGGCAGCGTGTGAGTCTGCCCCAGCACCGTCACGCGGCGCTCCTGCATCGCTTCGAGCAGCGCTGACTGGGTTTTGGGCGAAGCGCGGTTGATCTCATCCGCCAGCAGCAGGTTCGTAAAGATCGGCCCCGGCTGAAACACAAACTCACGTTTGCCATCCACCTCCTGCAGCACCGGATTGCCCGTGATGTCCCCCGGCAGCAGGTCCGGCGTGAACTGCACGCGCCGCGTCGTGAGGCTCAGCGCCTTTGACAGCCCCTTCACCAGCTCCGTCTTGCCCAGGCCCGGCAGGCCCTCCAGCAAAACATGCCCGCGCGCGATCACGCCACAGAGCATCAGCTCGATGAGTTCCTCCTGCCCAAACAGCACCTCGTTCAACGTTCGTCGCAATGCCTCGACGTGCTGCGAGGCCGACTGAATTTCCGAGTCCGAGGCGTGGGAATCTGTCATTCGCACGACTAAAACAAGAACCGCCGCGCGAAGTCGAGATGAAAAAAGCACTTCACCTACATTTCACACACACCCTAGGAGGGGAATCATCCTGATCTGAGGGATCAGGATGATCCCGCTCCTAGCTTCAACTTCCAGCCTGCTTGACACGCGCCGCTTGGCATAAACAATAGAGCCATGCAACTTACGCTCACCGGTCCGATTGAGGCGTTCATCCAGCGCCAGCTCACTCAGGGCTACAAGGACGCCGACGAAGTCGCCCGTCAGGCATTGCTGCGCTGGATGGCGGAAGAATCCGACACACCGCCTAATATCCAGTCCCGCCTTGATGAAGCCGCACAGGGCCGGTTCATTCCCGGTGATCGCGCTAATATCGAACGCATCATCGCCGCCGCCTGATGTCTGCTCGATACGATGAGAGCGAGCATGTGTTTTGTGATTTGCAGGCGATTTACGGCTACATTCGTCAGGATGACGAGCCTCTCGCCCGTCGCTTCCTCGAAGCCGCCTATGACTCGTTCGATTTTCTCGCCGAGCATCCGCTGATCGGTCGTGTCCGCCCCGAATTCGCTCACCCCGGCCTCCGCTCGTGGCGCGTGCAAGGCTTCCGCAACCACCTCATCTTTTATCGCCCCCAGAACGACCGCATCCAAATCTGGCGCGTCCTCCACGGCTCCCGCGATCTCCACCAGCTCGTGAAGTGAGATGGTTCAGGTGGGGGATCATCCTGATCCCCTGGCCCAAGGGATCGAGACGATCCCGCTCCTTCACTTAAACACCCGCTTCAGCACCGCCTTCTCCTCCGGCGTCAGCGACTCACGCCATACCTGTTCCCCGCCCTGGCCGGCATTCTGCACCGCACCGGCCGCCTGCGGGCCTTTGGCCGTCTTGTCCACCTCGTGTCTGCCGTCTTGCAGCGCCAGCATGCTGCCCACCTGCGCGCGTGACAGGTCCGTGTTCGACACCGCCTCGTTCTTGTTCGTGCCAAAATTGTTTTCCTCCTCGGACAGCGTCAGCGGCGCCGTGCCCGGCCCACGGGTGATGCCGCCGCTGCCCGGGCCTTTGCCCTGTTTTTTGAGCATGCCCAGCATCTCCGCCAGCTTGTCGTCCTCCCCTTCCCCGTCGCCGAGGAAGCCCGGGTTCTCGCACAGGCCGTTGCAGGTGCCCGCCTGCTTTTTCATCGACTCACGCAGTTGTTTCATCTGCGCCTCAGACAGGCTTTTCAAATTTTTCGGATCAATGCCGGCGAGCGCCTTCAGCATCTCAGGATCAAGCTCCAGTGTGCCCGACTTCATGTCCGCCAGCGCCTGGTCAAAATCCTTCAGCAACTGCTCCTTCGCCGCTGGTGAAAGCTGCTCCGCATAATTTTGCAGCGCGTTCAGGCTCCGCTCCGCCGTGGTTAAATTTTGTCCCAGACGTTGAATGTCACGCTGAAGCTGCTCCTTGAGCGTGTCCCCCGCGTTCAGACTCTCGTGGCTGAACCACTTCTCCGGCGGCTGATCACGCAGCTCGGCGATCTTCTCCAATTGCTCGTCTTTTTCCTCCTCCGTGACGATCTGCTCCTCCTGCAGCTTCTCCAGCCAGTGTTCCATCTGCCCCCAGGCCTGCGGCTCCACCGTCGGCGCCGATGCTTCCGCGTCCTGCGCCACTGGCAGCCACAAGGCCAGCGCCACCGAGCCAAAAAACACCGCGAACGGCCCGCCCACCGTCTGCCAGCGCCACCGCCAGCCGTCATCAGCCTGCTCAATGACCGCAGGCCACATCCCGCGCCCCGCCGCCGCCGTGCTCAGCGCATTGTGCAACCGCAGTTCCGACTCCAGCCGCACCAGCGCCTGCTCAGACGAGATAAACTGCCGCCGAGCCATCCACCAGCCCGCGATCAGCAGCGCCACCCCAACACCCGCCGCCCACCACCATGCATGTGTCACGTCCAGCATCATCCCACGCGAACGCAGCGCAAAAATCACCGCAAATCCCAGCACGCCCGCCGCCACCAGCAGCGGCATCGCCCGCGCCAGCCACCAGCCGAGATTGACCTTGGTTCGCGTCCGGCCAGCCAGACGCCGCCACGAGATGGAAAGATGCGCTTGATCAGTCATGCCCGGATTCATAACGGATCACGCCGCGGATGACGAGCACAATCATTCCCGCAACCCGGAGCATTGAATGCCTAGACTGATCCATCCAGGTCGTGATAGCCGGTCTGGTACTGGCTGAACTCCTGAAACACATTTTCCCGCAGGGGGGACTCGGGGTGGATCAGCCGGTGAAACGCGGACCGGTCGAGCACGAGACACTCAGCGGCCTCACAACCCGCCGCGACGCGGACGCTGGCGGTGCGTGGCAGATTTTGCAGAAGCCCGATCTCACCAAAGAAGTCTCCGGCTCCAAGATGACGCACGAAGATCTCCGCTCCATCCGCTGTCCGCAGCGTGACTTCGAACTCGCCTTTTTCGATGATGAAAAAGGCGTCGGCTTCGTCACCCTGACGGATAAAAACCTCCCCTGGATGTCCTCTACGAAAGGATGCCTCGGGCATCAATGCCTGGATCTGGTGGCGATCCAGCCGCGAGGTTAGGCGCGCAAAGGAGTCCGTCACTTTTCGACGGCGGATGAGGGCGATGAGTTCCTCCCCCACGAGATTGAGCTCCCCCAGCAGGCGCTCGTAGGCATCCAGCGTGCAGCGCAGCGCCACCACCGGCGCGCTGTCCGCAGACACGCGGGCGGTGATCGGATGGGGCAGGCGTTTGAGCAGGGCGGTCTCTCCCACCACCTGACCAGCCCCCATCACGGCGAGCAGCCGGGCAGCGCCGCCCTCTTTGCAGCCGTGCAGCTCCACCGCGCCGGATTCGATCACGAAGAAGGCATCGCCAGTATCACCTTGGTGGAAGATTTCAGAGCCAGGCTCAAAGGTCATCACCTGCATCTGCTGATCCACACTCTGGTAGAAGGTGCTCATCTCCTCACCCGAGAGCCGGTCACCAAATGCCTCGACCTGGGCTGGAGTGGGTGCCTGCCTTTCCTGTGCTGGTGCGGAAGGTCTGGCCGCAGCATCAAGCATCCCCTGGAAGGTCAGGTCAAATCCACTCGGGCCGGGCAGCGGCTCACTGCGCACCTTTAGCTGCCGGTCTGGCCGGGCCTCGAAACGGGTACAGCCCAGCAGCACGGCGACACAGAGCATGGAAAGAACCTCCGTTTGCCCGGTGGCGATGCAACGCCGCCCGCCCGCGCCGAAAGGAGCAAAGGCACCCGGCTGGCGGTGCTCATTGCGCGGAGGCAGGCAGCGCCAGGGGTCGAAGCGTTCCGGCTCAGGGTAAAAGCGCGGATCAAAGTGCTCCTGAGTGAGGGAGATGAGCTGGAGATCCCCCTTGCGGATTCGTTTCCCTTCATAGTCAAACTCGCGCGTAGACCGGCACGGAAAGGCAAACCAAATGGGATATCGGCGCAGCGTCTCGAAATAGACGGCAGTCAGCAGAGGCATCTCCCGCAACGCCTCATAACGAATGCCTCCCGCAAACGCGCGCTGGATCTCCTCCGTGACCTGACGCCGCAGGTCCTCATCTCGAAACAGCTCATGGAGCATGAAGCTCACCACGCGGTTGATGTAGAAGGCAGAGCCGATGCAGGTGGCCAGCGTCATGTAAATGATGTCGCGGTCCGCCAGCGGGCTGCCGTCGTCATACCTGGCTGCATCCAGGCAACCAATGATGGTGGCGTGCGAGCGCTCGGCATCACCCTTTTGGCGCCAGTGTTTCAGAAGCTCACGACCAAAATCCAGGCTCACACGCCGGGCACGGCGATACTTTGGCCCCCACAATGCCAGCGGCAGTTTGGCACAGCCCGCCACCTGCATCATCGTGGTGCAGTAGAGCTTCAGCGCGGGCAGCACAGGCTGGACATCGCATTGCGCGATCAGCGGTCCGGCGGCCACGGTGAGCGCATCGGCCGTGAGATCCATGACGTCATAGCTTCTGCCAGGAGTGAGGCTGGCGATGTGGCGCAGCATCGCCTGCGCTGCCTCAGGCACATGCTCGGCAGCCACCTGCCGCGAGAAAGCCAGGCTGGCGCAGCGGCGAACCTGACGGTGACGCGCACCTTTGAGCAAAAAGATCAGCTCCGCGGCATCCAGCTCCTTCGCGAGGGATTGATAGATGAACGACTGGTCGATCATCGCCTCGCCTTCCTCGCTGAAAAACTCACGCGCCAGCGGCCCGGTCAGCACCGTGGCCTCCAGGCCGGCCACCGAGAGACGAAAGCTCGACCCCAGGCTGCGCTCGCAGTCTTGGAACAGCTTCCAGGGATGGTAGAGCAGCTTGAAAACATGCCCGACCAAAGGCAGACCGCGAGCTTTCGGCGGACGGGGTGAACCGGGACTGGGGGAAAAGCCGAAAGGGCAGGAACCTTGCATGGGATGAAAATTCCTTCTCAGTTGATCACTCCATTTACCATTCAACATCGCTGAACCTGCGGTAAACCGCACGGAAGCCCAGCCTTCGCGCCACCGGTGTCATGACTCGTGCGATCAGGAGTTGCAGACCCGCAGGCAGTGCGGCGACCACGATCTGGGATTTCATCGAACTCATTGTTAGGAAGCCCTGCAAAATGGCCCCCGGCCCGAAGAAGGGCATCCCCTCGCCAGCCTTGCCATAGGCAGTGTCCAGAAAGAGATCGAAATCCAGCGCCGGAGTCACCGTCTGGATCACGACCAGATCCGTGTCGCCCGCATTGTAATGTTCATGCGGAACCTGCCGGGGCATCATCACCGTCTCACCCGGACCGGCCACGCCATGCTTGTCTCCCACCCGGTAGGTGAGCTGACCGGACTCCACCTCAAAACATTCGTCCTGATGCAGATGGATGTGACGCGTCACCCGCAGGCCGCCTCGGCGGAACGTTGCCCGCGTCTTCACACAGGCCCCCTGGCTGGAAGCCGCCGTCTCAATGAACTCCAGACTGTCTCCAGTGGCAGGAATGTGCAGAACTTGATGAATCGCGGCCATGCAGTGGAATGAAACAGCGTGCTAAGTAAGAGGGAAAGTCCGGGAAAGAGCAAGCAAAAGCTCCCTCAAGCAATGTGTGAGCCACAAGACAGCGGAAACAAAACGCAAAAGGCCAGGCGCTCCGGCGACGTGCGGTGGACGCACCACCACGGGCATGTTCAACAACCGCTGCCTTTAAAGCCAGGCGAAGGCGCTCCAGACCTCATCCCCGCTCTTTGACACTCGATTCAAAGCTAACTTGAGGGTTAGATGTGAATGTGAGGCTAACGTCGATGCCTCCTACGCCTGAACGGGGCGAGGCTTCGACTGCGGGTTGAGGTTGTAGCGGTCATGACGGCTGGGAACTAGCGGCGGGTCAGGCGTTAGGAGGGACGGCTTATTCTGCTTCTTTCGGTGTTACAGCGTGCCGACCGCACTTGGGGCAATTGCCGCCATCCTTCATCAATCTTACAACGTGTCTCCCGAACGAGAGACTCTGTCCACATTCGCATTTGATTCCAATTCGCTTGTCTATGGCTTCGGCGATGACACACGCTATGAAGATCGGTGCGAGCAACGTGGGAAACATGCTCCAAAAAAACCAAGCTCTCTCCCAAGACGACGACTCTGCCAATTTGTGGGTTAAATACAAGGCACCGACCATTCCGATGATAAGGGGTGCGAAAAGCGCGACTCCCATCGGAAAGCCGAGTTTTCGAAGCTGAGCATTGTATTCGTCTAAACCCATTTCTTGGCAGAACGTCGAGGTGTGGCACCGGCTACCGGGAGCGCCACTCCGCAACAGGGTTAAGGGTTGTAGTCAAGAGGGTCATTTCAACTCGGGGCGTGTAGCCGGTTGTCCACCACCGGCTTGTTCGGCCTCGTTCGTTGATGATGGCTGTTCATGGAATAGGGTGAACGTAACGTGTCACGGCTGCCTCAGCGGTGTCCACTCCGAAGATGTAGTCAACGCGGGAGGCTATTGCGACTACCAGTGGAGTCTCTGGCCGAGTCACATCCTCAACAATAATACAATCGGACGGATCATGGACGATCCACGCATGTGATGTGGAGGGGTGGGGAGTGGCAAATACGGGACGCCGAGTGTGCTCACGAATAGCCGGAACGCTGCTAACAGGGCCGGAAAGGCGTCGGGCTAAGTATGACCGTCCTGCCTTAGCCGCGAAGGCAGTATCAGAGTATCCCGTGGTGATGTGACGGTCAGAGTATGCGAAGTGGCAGGTCACTCGCCCTGCAGGGATACGGTATCGCTCTGAGAGCCGCCAGAATGATGGAGCCTGATTATTCAGACGCATCAACCGCGTGGCGTCGCTGGTCATTAGGAGCGGTGAAGTGGAACTCGCTGACACTCCATCAAAAGCGTATGGTGACGTGCAACTCGATACAAGCAGCTCAACTAGTGCTAGCATGATGGCAGTCTTCGTCTTCATCGGGCGGGTGACGCTGTTAGTTGGCAGAACAATTGAGACATTAACAGAAGCGTTGCTTAGAGTGCAACGCCATCTCCAACAAGAATGTGATTCATCCGGGAAGTTGGTGCGGAATGGCTGAGGTGATGGCACAAGGCCTGGATGAGCCAGAGTTTGCTGTATCACGCGTTTGGTGTGCGCGAGGGCTACGAGTATCGCAGCACGAAGTATGTTGA
>Ga0209573_1000283_pt1 | contig 119751 bp, 87 predicted proteins | sample TNRBio252014_DNA_FD_185870 | JGI IMG/M metagenome (GOLD analysis project Ga0209573, IMG submission 185870) | Wastewater treatment Type I Accumulibacter community from EBPR Bioreactor in Madison, WI, USA - TNR Reactor_6/25/2014_ DNA (SPAdes)... | ecosystem: Engineered > Bioreactor > EBPR >...
GCTTTTACAAGTATTATCAAGACCCTCCGTAAAAGAGGGCAGGATGTTATTGAAGGGTTGATGTTTGTAATGCAAACCGGGGAAATGCCCGATTTCAAGCCTGTTTGACGCTAATCAGTTACCTGGATACCAACGCCGAGCAATCAAAAAAAGTACAAAACCCGGATGGAAAAGGAACGGCGTCTTTGTTGATTGACGTGATCTTAATAATATATAGCCAGAATGAGGATATTGTTATTTTGATTATTATCCATTCCGCATTTGTATAGGCGCTGAAATAGTTATCGAGAAATCGCTTTTTCATACATCAGATAATCAGTGTAATGGATTTGGTTGCTATGAATATAGTAATTTTTCCTGTATAATTTTAGCGTATCAAAATCAAACGGGGTTGTATCCTCGTTTTTTAGGATGATCTCCATTATTTCTTTTCCTGTTTTTTCTAAATGACCGGGGTCTTCCTGATCTGTGCCATAAGGATAATTATGCTGGGTACAAATAGAATAGAAGAAGAAAGCAATATAACTGGCATTTTTACTGTAATCAAAATATTTCAGGTAGGGAATAAGTCGTTCGTTTTCATCAGACAAATAAAAAACATAAGCGTAATTAGGAAAAGAATTATACATCGGGAGCCTTGAAAAAGGGTGAAACTCGCCAATTGCCAGCGATAGTATCAAATAAACTCCAAATAGGAAATACTTTTTCATTTGAAGAAATTAGCTATGCTGGAATAAATACAACAACATCTGATGTAGTGAAGAACATCAGATGTTGTTTATAGTGGTGAACTTATAAAAATTTAAAGAATTCAGCCTTAATCGATCCACAACCGCTGATATGGAATCAACGTTTCGTTCACTTCCAGATTATTCAACTGGCGCAGGCGTTCTACCGTAATGCCGTATTGACGGGCTATGCGGTACATATTATCGCCTTCTTGTACGGTGTGAACGCGGCGGCCATTTTCGCGGGTGACCGCATTGGAATACTCCGAAACCTGGTTCACGGGTTCGGAAGAAGGATAATAGTCGTAGCGGGAAGTCGAATTAGCCGAAAACATATCGTTGTCAAAACCGCTTACCCCTTTTACTTGCTGCGTATTGGTACGCTGCGTGGCGGGCACTTCGTCGTACGCGCTGGGGATAAAGTCATTATCGTAGCTGGAAGTCGTGCTTTTGTTCGTCGTAGTCTGATACGGATTGGGTTGACTCGTAATCGTAGGCACAGGCGTATCGAGGTATTGCACGCCGCCGCTATAAGGCTGAATGCCCGCGCTGGCGGCCTTATTGGCGCTTGATCGCGGCGCGGGAAGGCTGCTGCTAACGCTTTTTGAGGTCCAGACATCGGATTTGTCGTATGATGCCGGCGAATCGGTCGTATTGACGGGGTAATATGGCGTGATAGTCTTTGCCGTAGTCGGCTGCGGACAATCGCAATCGCTGGTTTTCAGTTTTTGCCCTATTTTGATATAATCCGTTTTGCCCAGGTTGTTGAACTCGCGGAATTTGGCCTCCGTGTAGCCGTATTTCATAGCGATAGATGCCACCGTTTCTCCCGATGCCACCGTATGGTATTTCACCGTGTTACCTGTTTGGTCGTAAGGCACAGGATAATACGTATTCACATCGCTTTCCACTCCTTTGGGGTTCAGCGCCGTAGAAGCGGAAGAGGGGATGGAGGTGGTAGAAGTAGTTGATGCGGATACCTGCAACTGTCCACCGTTGCGGATAGTATTCGAATTGCCCAGGTTATTCCACTGGCGAAGTTGCTCTACGCTGACGCCGTAGCGTTTAGACAGGCTGTACAGCGTTTCTCCTTTTTGAACCGTGTGGTATTTGGTTTGGGCCGTATTAGCTGTAGTAGTGGTGGTAGCCGGTTTTTTTTCGTCTAAATAGGTATAAGGCGTCTTAGGTGTGACGTCGTAGTCTTGTGGTACTGCTGTTTGTCTGTAGTCGTATTGGCTTGTCGAGCTCTGGCCGGGCAGTTTGCCGCAGAGTTCCATGAGGTAGCGCTCCGGCGTACGGCCACGGATACTCTTGAGAATCAACGCGTTTTGCTGTGCGTCGGCGGCATTAAAACCGATGCGTTCTTCTGTTACGCCGATTTCGGGCACAAATACCAGGTCGGCTACCGTATTGATATTGCCTTTATTGGCTTGCTTGAAAATGTAAGAACCCGTGCACGGGTTTTCGAGCCGGCCTTCGAAATACACCTGCGCCTTGGGATTGGTGGAGATGTTTTCACCGATCGTGCCGTATTGCGTATTGAAAAGGAAGCTGTATTTCGGCGAAATGTAGCTGATCTGCTGGTTGTCGCGCTTGTAATACGCAGCCAGCGAAACCGGCGACACCAGGTATTGCTTGGTCGTAATCTCGTATATGATATATACTTCGTCGGCATCGCTGTTGATGCGCGTGGCGGTGTTTTGACTAAACTGGCCGTTGCTGCAGCTGATGTAGGAAAGAGGCAACGTGTTTTGCAGGTCTTTGCTTTCTTTGCCTACTTCGAGTACGAGTTTTTCCCCCTGGCCTATGTTGACCAGGTAAGATACGTAACCCTCTCCGCTCTTATTGTAGGTGTATTCGAGCCGCTCCATACAGGCGGGATCAAAAAACACGTAAATACGGGCGGCCTGGCTTTGCAGGGGGAGCATCAGTATCAGTAAACTGGCGAAAGAGACAGGGATGCGAATTAAGTTCTTCATGGTGATAATTTTGTGGAAGCGCATCATGCTTTTTAATAAGGTGTGAGTAACAAATGATTATACATCGAAATAACGCAAATAGCAACACAAAGATTGTGAGCTCTTTACGCTTTTCACATTACTGAACGGTAAAATTTAACAAGATATTCGCCAGAATAAGCATGGATATTTACGTATAAAGATACAAAACGTTTCAAGTTACAACTATGTTTTAACTTTTTTTATAAAAAAAATATTTGCCAATAAATTATATGTTATTGATAATGAGTTTATTAAGATAATAAAAAACCTATCTCGTCTTTTGAAAAATTCAACTGTTCGTTGGCGTTGATGATGTCGTCGGCCAACTGGGCTTTTTTGGCCTGCAGGGTCATTATTTTTTCTTCTATGCTGTCTTTGGTGATGAATTTAACGGCTATCACGTGCTTGTCCTGCCCGATGCGATGGGCGCGGGCTATGGCCTGCTGCTCGGTAGCGGGGTTCCACCAGGGGTCGAGGATGAATACGTAGTCGGCAGCGGTGAGGTTGAGGCCGGCGCCGCCGGCTTTGATGGAGATCAGAAATGATTGCACCTCGGGCTGCTCTTCAAATCGCCGCACCTGCTCGGCGCGCTTGCGGGTTTCTATGTCGCCGCTGAGCCAGGCGTAGGGTAATTCCTGAGATTCAAAATGCTGTTTGAAATAATCCAAATATTTCACAAAAGAACTGAAAAACAAAGCTTTGTGGCCGCTTCGGCGTATGATGTCCCAATGTTCCAGCACGTCGTTGTATTTTCCGCTTTCGTGGGGGTAGTCGTCGAGTACCATGCCGGGGTGGTTCACCAATTGCCGCAGCCGGGTCAGCGATTGCAGCACCATGAGTTTGTATTGGGGGTTGTGGGCGTCGAAGGAATCCAGCAAGGCGTTGCGGGCGGCGGACTTTTCTTTTTCGTAGATTTTTTTCTGCTCGGCGGTCATTTCGCTATAGAAGAGTTTGGTGGTGAGCGGCGGCAAGTCGCGGGCCACTTCTTCTTTGGTTCTGCGCAGCAGGTAGGGCTGCACCAGACTGCGAAGGCGGCGGCTGCGCTGCTCGTCCCGGTTTTTTTCGATGGGGGTGATGAATTCTTTTCTAAAAAAGGCGTAGTTGCCCAATAAGCCGGGGTTGATGAATTGCATCTGCGCCCACAGATCGGATAGCGAGTTTTCAATGGGCGTGCCGCTGAGCGAGATTTTGTGGCGCGCTTTCAGGTTGTTGACGGCCTTGAATATTTTACTGTCGGGGTTTTTGATTTGTTGACTTTCGTCTAATACGATGTATTCAAATTCTATTTTCTGCAATAGCTCTTCGTCGCGAAGCGCGGTCTGGTAGGTGGTAAGCAGTACGTCGAAGCGGCGCAGCAGGCGCAGGTCGGTATAGCGTTTGGCGCCGGTATGGTTGCAAACGTTGAGAGAAGGCGCAAAACGCCTGATTTCCTGCTCCCAGTTGAATACCAGCGAGGCGGGCATGATGAGCAGGGCGCCCAGCGGTTTGAGTAGATGCTGGTCGAGGGGCTGGGTTTGAAACAGGTCGAGCTGGGCGGGACCCGCATCTGCACCCGGCGCCGGGCTGTCGGGCAATAGCGCTTTGGCGTGTAGCAGGATGGCGATGGTTTGCAGGGTTTTCCCCAATCCCATATCGTCGGCCAGCAGTGCGCCCAATCCCTGTTGATAATGACCGGCCAGCCAGCGCATGCCCTCCAGCTGATAGGGGCGTAGGTCGGCTTTGAGCAGGGTAGGGGGCGCCAACAGCGCAGTATCAGGCGCTTCAATGCCGTCGTGGTGCAAGTCGAGTTCTTCAAGCAGGGTGTACTGGCTTTTTTCTAGCCGCAGGCCGCCGTCGGTTTTTTTGGCAAATTGTACGAGACTTTGGTATCTGGCCATCCATTCCAGTGGAATCAGGAAATAATCGCCGTTGGGCAGCGGGTAAAAGCGGTTGTGGCTTTTAATGTAAGGCGCCAATTGCTGAAAAGGGATGCGGAATTCGCCCACCTGTACTTCTCCGAGCAGGTCAAACCAGTCGTTGTCGCCGCCGGCGCTCAGTTGTAGTCCTGCCGGCTGTAGATACACGGTTTTGTCTTCGACGGCGGGGGCTACTACAGAAAATCCTTCGCGTTCGAGTTTTTCCCGGTGATCGGCCAGCCAGCCCAGCAAAAAATAGGGATCGTCGGCAGCCTGGATTTCGGGTTGAAAAAAACTGCCTTCGGCGTGCACGAGTCCCAACTCCGGCAGCCTTTCGATACAGCGTTTTTCCGCGTCGAAATCGCGGCTGACCTTTACGATGTGGATGTCGTCGCCGTTGATCTCCAGGGTGGTGCGGCGGTCTTTTTTATCGCTCCAGTTGAAGGCGGCGTTGGCGTATACCATCTGCACGCTGAGCACCCATTGCCCGCCAAATAGGTTGCGCACGGGTTCTAGCCGGCAGGCTTGCAGGTGGTCGTCGTGGGTTACGCCAAATCCTTCTGCCTGGATTTCCGTCTTCGAGGCCACTTTGAGGATAAACTTGCGGAAATACGCCGCCGCCGAGGCGCCGGGTATAGCCACTTCGTCTTTCTGGCGAAAGGGCTTTACCATATTGCCGTTGATGTGTTCGAGGCGAAAGAGGGCGTAATCGGCCAGAAGCCAGCCGGGGTCGTTGGTGAGCGGGGTTAGTTCGTCGAATTGCCGGAAACGGATCTTGCGTTCGCCCAAAGTAGCGCTGAGCCGGTAGTTGACGCCTTCGGGAGTTTTCCGGAATGCCAGCACGGGTTGCAGGGGCTGCGCGGCAAATTTTACGATAAAGTCTTTTACAAGTACTTTTCTCGCTACTTTCCAGCTTAAAGGCAATTTTCGGCGGTGAACTACCGTCAGCCATTGGTCGAGTAGTCGGTGTATATAGTTTATAATCAGGGGTTTAATGTCTTCTTCTTGAAATAGCTCGGCAAGCGGCAGCTTTTTCTTTCTGGTTGCATTGTAGCGATGTTCGAGCGCTGTGGGCTGTAATTGTTCGATCCAATCCAGCAGCTTTTGCTGGTCGGCATCGGGCTGCAGGCCCAGGGGAGACAAAGTAGCTGTAGTGGCTTTTTGCACCAGGTGGGTCAGCGTGCCGTCGGCATCTTTTTTTACAATATACGCTTCGGGCAGGTAAATGCCCTCAGCCCATTCGTACAGGTTGAAAACGATTTCCAGGGCCTGGTCTGTGGGTGATGTTTGGTTTGTCATCGCTAATCTTGTTCCGGCCCGCAAAATGAACAAATTTTTTCCTTTTGAAAAAAAAATTCAAAAACACCCCCTTTACCTCCTAACTTTGCCTGAAACAATAGCCTAGCCATGTTTTCCAACGTAGAACCCGCTTTGCAACAGGAGTTGCAGGAAATTCGCGATGCCGGCTTGTTCAAGCAGGAGCGCATCATCGTGTCGCCGCAAGGCCCTGAAATTACAATAAATACCGGCCAGGAGGTGCTCAACTTCTGCGCCAATAACTACCTGGGTTTGTCGTCGCATCCCGAGGTGATCAAAGCCGCCCACGAGGCCATCGATACGCACGGCTTCGGCTTGTCGTCGGTGCGGTTTATCTGCGGCACCCAGGATATCCACAAAGAGTTGGAGGGCAAAATTGCCGAGTTTCTGGGCATGGAAGACGCCATCCTCTACGCCGCGGCATTCGACGCCAACGGCGGTTTGTTTGAGCCCCTGCTCGGCGAAGAAGACGCCATCATCTCCGACGAACTCAACCACGCTTCGATTATCGACGGTATTCGCTTGTGCAAGGCCCAGCGTTTTCGCTATAAGCACAACGATATGGCCGACCTCGAAGATAAGCTCAAAGAAGCCGCCGGCGCACGCCGCCGGCTGATCTCTACCGATGGGGCTTTCTCCATGGACGGCACGATCGCCCAGCTCGACAAGATTTGCGACCTCGCCGAGCGCTACAATGCGATGGTGATGATCGACGAATGTCATGCTACCGGCTTCCTGGGCAAGACCGGCCGCGGCACCCACGAATACCGCGGAGTGATGGATCGCATCGATATTATCACCGGCACGCTGGGCAAAGCGCTGGGAGGCGCTTCCGGCGGCTTTACCGCTGCCAAAAAGGAGATTGTCGATATGCTGCGACAGCGCTCCAGGCCCTATCTGTTTTCCAATACGGTGGCCCCAGCTATCGTCGGCGCTTCTATCCGGGTGCTGGAGTTGCTGAGCGGTTCAACCCAGTTGCGTGACAAGCTGGAGGCCAATACGCGTTATTTCCGCAAGGCGATGACCGAAGCCGGCTTCGATATCCTGCCCGGCGAGCATCCTATTGTACCTATTATGCTGTACGACGCCCCGCTGGCCCAAAATTTTGCCCGCCAATTGCTGGATGAAGGTATCTACGTAATCGGATTTTTCTTCCCGGTAGTGCCCAAAGGTAAAGCACGCATCCGCGTACAACTCTCCGCCGCCCACGAACCCGAACACCTCGACAAGGCGGTGGCCGCGTTTGTGAAGGTGGGGAAGGAGTTGGGAGTGATAGGGTAGGTTGTGGGTTGTGGGTTATGGGTTATGGGTTATGGGTTATGGGTTATGGGTTGTCGGTTTCAACCCATAACTCACAACCCACAACTTCAACTTTTAACAATCCGCTTCGTCTTCTGCCGTCCTTGCAATTGCAGGCGGAAGAAATACGTGCCGGGGGGCAGGCCGTGCAAATCAACCTGTATCTTGTGCTCGCCGGCGCTTAAACGCTGGTTGGTCACTACCCGGAGTTCGTTGCCGATAGAGTCAAACAGGCTGAGTTTGGCCCATTCGTCGGCAGAGGTAAAGCTGATCGTCGTCCAGTTGCTGCAGGGATTGGGATAGGCGCCCATTAGAATAGCCTCTTCCGATTTGGGTTCCGGCCGGGTAGAAGTAGCCGTGCAGTTGAGCAATAGCGGCAGGTACTGGAAGTCGTTATAAAGCAGCGAGCGTACTTCGTCTTCACTCACCTCAAACCAGTCCATCAAAAGCGAACCATACACATCGCGGAAGTCGTGTTGCATGGGCACACCCTCGTCGCCGCTTACATCGGCAGAAATTTCGGGATTATCGCCGAGTATAGCCGGGTTTACGCAAGATCCGAACAACATAAGGGGCGCAGCAGTGCCGTGGTCGGTACCGAAGCTATCATTAGAGCGGATACGGCGGCCAAATTCGGAGAAGGTCATACATACCACTCGCTGTTCAAGTCCCAGCATTTGCAGGTCGGTTTGGAAAGCAGCCACGGCATCTGATAATGTCTGGAGCAACTCTGCATGGTCGCCCAAAGTTACGTCGCCTTGTTGTACCTGGTTGGCGTGGGTGTCAAAACCGCCCAGGCTTACTACGTATACCCTTGTTTGAAGGCCGCCGGCCATTAGCAGCGCCACATTTTTGAGTTGCGCTGCCAATCGGTTGTCTTCGGGATATGTGGCCATATTGCTGCCGTTTTGAGCGGCATCGGTGATCACATCGCCGTAGGCATTTGTCTGACTGATCGACAAGCGCAAAAAGGCCAATTCTTCGCCGTAGGGCGTATCGGGCAAGTCGCTGGGGCTACCCTCCGTAAGCGGCGCCAATGAGAAGGGGTCGTTGAGCGTAAGGCTGAAATTGGAAGCCGTTCCCTGGCAGGTTTCCGACACGATGCTGCCCATTGTAATTGCAAACGGATCGGGATATTCACCGTTGGGATACCCGTCGGGATAAGCGGGGTAGAGCCCTTCGAAATAACGACCGAGCCAGCCGGTGGTCCAGACCTCTTCGGCGGGCGAACCGCTGGTCCAGATATCTGAAGAGCGGAAGTGGGAGCGGTTTTGGTTGGGATATCCCACACTCTGCACAATACCCATTTTGCCCTCGTCGTATAGACCGCGAATGCCTGTCATCACCGGGTGCAGGCCAACCGTATCCTCTAATGACAGGATGCTGTTCTGGGGTAAAAGAATATTGCCGCGTACATTGGCCAGGTTGTCGTATTGGTCTATCGGCACCACCATATTGAGTCCGTCGTTGCCGCCGTTGAGTTGGATAAGCACCAGTACGCGATCGGATTCGGGATTAACGATGCGGGACAGGAATGAACGGGGCATAGCTGATACCCGCATACCATTGAGCAGGAGCGGCACGCTTACTGCTGTACCTGCTGCTTTTATGAATTGTCTTCTTTTCATGGTTTACTTTTTTTTTAAATCACAAAAATTAGCTCAGATAAAATTCGGGCATGCTAAGCATGACCTGCAGCAGGTTTCTGAGTTTAACCGCCACGGCATCCGCGAGGTTTTGATCCGAAGGATTGGCTTCATAAGCAGCGTATTCTACGGTCCACTCGTAATCGGGCAAGCCGGGCAAGAGTACTTCTTTGAGTGCGGTCTTTTGACTATCGGTAATAGGTTGCGGGAATAAAAGCTTGGCGAATCCATCTATTACCGCGTTGGGATCAAACGGATCGGGTAGCAGGGTAATAGCGTGCAGCGGGTCGATACGGGCGCGTAATTGCCCCTGGCCGACGCCATCGCCGGCTAATAAATTGGTATACCCCATGCGAGATTGCAGCGTGGTGGCATTGATCCACACCCGGTAAAACTGGGGTTCCTGGTAATATGCTTTCCAACCGGCCACACTGGGCGGATTGTAGTATTCCATCTCCATAGGGATAATAGCCTGGAAGATGCGGAAGTGCAGCGTGTATCGCTGTGCAAGCACAGGGGGAAAAGCCACTTCCAGTTGTTTTAGCGCGGAAATGCTAAAATCGATAGGATTTTTGATCATGGGCCCCACGTTGAGAATATCGTAGAAGTGGGCGCTGCCAAGGAGGGCTTCCAGTACCGGTTTGATTTCGTAATCATTTTCGATCAGCAACTGGGCCATGGGCTGAATGACATTAGCCTCGGCATTGTCGTCGATAATATAGTACACAAGCCAGCGGTACAACTTGCGGCTGATAAAACGAGCCACTTCGTCTTGCTCAAAAATGAGGTCTATCAGGTGGGCGTATTCCAGATTGCCCATATTGCTAATCTGGACGTTATTAAAGCGCTCCGATAACTGTTTGACGCCGTTGTCATGCTGGCCGACAAAAAACACGCTGGTCACATCCTGGTCGGGGTTGGTTGTGTTATAGCCGCGGTCGCGCCAGCCGGTAAGCACCCGCGCCATTTGGACTACGTCCTGTTCGGTGTAATTTGTATAGTCGCCCGGGCCTGCAAGAGGGCCTTTTCCTATCGTAAAAAGCTCCAGCAATTCGCGGGCATAATTTTCATTGGGAGCACTTGAAGTATTTTGGTTGCCGTTGAGAAACCGGAGCATCGTCGGATCGATGGTTATTTGTTTGATCAATTCGCGGAAATTGCCCCAGGCAAACGAGCGCAGCAGGATAGAATGTCTGTATAGAAATTTGGGGTCAAGCACGTTGCTTACCGCAAAATGATTATGCCAGAAAAGCGTCATTTTTTCGCGCAAACTAACCCCTTCCGTTCTCAGTAATTCCATCGTCCAGGCTCTCAGGCTTTGAGCGCGGTATGGAGTGAGATTGACTGTAGTGGAGTAGGGGGCGTCAATCCATGTTTCGCCGATAGGCACGTTGGGGTCGGTAGCATTATTGGGATTGACTGGTGGCGCGGGGGCCGGGGTGTCGGCAAACAACAGGGCGAGGGTAGGATATAATCCCTGACTTACTGCCTGCTCTATTTGTGCACGGCTTGGGCCGAACATGCTACGCCGCAATAAGTGGGCGGCCTCGTCATACCCCCAAGGGCCGGCATAAGGCTCAAGTCCAGAGGTTAATCCAAGGGAAGGCGTCAGGGCTGTTGTGCGCTTTTGCACAATAGTATTGACCCTGGAGCGTTTGGCGCCAAACAGCGCGGCTAGCGTAGCTCTTCTGTCCATATGAAATGATTTTAGGAGAAAAAAATAAATAATGCGCAACCTTTGGACTAAGACATCCGTATAAGGTTTAACGTATTGTTAAAATTAATTTTTAGCAAAATAGGCACAATTGGCAATAACACATTTTTCATAAGAATCAATATTTCAAAGTCTATTTTTGTGGTTACGTAAAAAATGTGTTTATTTGCATCATTGTAGGTGAAATTAGACCTACTATAAGAGAACTTAATCAGCCCCATCGTTCTCCGCAAGAGGACACTTGTGTTCTCTTCATTTTTACCCTTCATTCGTATCAGGAAATCCTCCGGTAAAGCGGGAGGCATGTCACACTTTTCCGGAGTATTTAGCAATGACGCACCGTAAGGGGCGCCGATTTTTTTATTGTAAACAAATTATACATCCATCATGTGTAAAACTCTACACTTGACAGTTGCCGCCTTTTATCGGGCTGGACGGCTATTGTCTTTTATCATCCCTATGCTGCTTACTGTGCAAAGTTATGCCATGCTGAGTGTGTCTTTCAATGTGACGCAACCAGTGTGCTACGGCCTTCCAAACGGCAGCGTTACCGCTACGGCCAGCGGAGGTGTTGCGCCGTATGTCTATGTTTGGAACACCGGCGTGGTGGGACCCACCCTGTCGGGTATTACTGCCGGCACGTATAGCGTGACGGTGACCGACGCTACGAGCACTTCTATTGTGCAAAGCGTGATTGTCAACCAGCCCCCCTTGGTTGTTATCGATTTTGTGGTTAACCAATGTACTTTTCCCTTTACGCTCACCGCAGTGGGCGGCGGAGGGGTACCGCCTTACGGCTATTATTGGAATACGGGGCAGACTACCGCCACCCTTACCAATATTCCCAACGGCACGTATTGTGTGACGGTTACCGATAGCCATAATTGTGGCGCCGTTGAGTGCATTACATTAACTTACACCCCGCTTAACCTGACCGTTTCAGCTACCGGCGTTACTTGTCCGGGTGTCAACAACGGGACGGTATCTGCTTCGGGATCGGGAGGTACGCCGCCTTATTCTTTCTTATGGAGTAATGGCGCTACTACGCCTAACCAAACCAATCTGGCGCCGGGTACCTACTCCGTAACCCTTACTGATTCGCAGGGCTGTACCCGAACGGCTTCGGCTACTGTGGCCAATAAACCGCCGATTATTATTAGCGTCGCTACTACCCAGCCGACTTGTACAGGGTATAGCAACGGCAGTCTTAGCGCTTCAGTGACAGGCGGTACGCCACCGTATACTTACTTGTGGAGTACGGGCCAAACTACCGCGACGATCTCCAACCTGTCGGCCGGCACCTATACATTGGTTGTAACAGATGCAAATGGCTGTACCAAGTCTACAGCTGTCAGCCTGCAGCCTTATTCCAACCTCACCGTCGGCGCCTTTGGTACGCCCGTAACCTGCCCCGGCTTTAATAACGGCTTTTTGACTGCTTCCGCCAACAACGGCATTCAGCCTTATACTTATCTATGGAGCAATGGCAGTACCCAGCAAAATCAATCGAACGTAGCTCCCGGCACATACACTGTGACAGTTACCGATGCTGTGGGTTGTAGCGGTACCGCTACTGCAACTGTAGCGCCAGCGCCGCCTTTCTCGATAAGTGTCACGGGTTCTAATATTACTACCTGCGGCGCGGCAAACGGTGTGGCCAATGCCAATATTATTACGGGTACCGGTCCGTTTACCTATGCCTGGAGCAATGGTGGCAATACGGCTTCTATCACCGGCCTGGTTGCCGGCACATATAGCGTAACGGTAACCAACGGCGTAGGCTGTCTGGCTACAGGCTCCATTACACTCACAGCGCCACCACCGGTTTTTGTCACAATCAATGCTACGCCCTTGGTATGCGTGGGCGCTGCTACCGGTACCGCTACCGCAATTGTGTCGGGCGGTACGGCGCCGTTTTCTTTCTTGTGGAATACTGGCGCCACTACACAAACGATTTCCAACCTGGCACCGGGCGTTTATTCCGTGACGGTCACCGATGCAGTAGGATGCCAGGATGACGCTACTACCGTCATCGCAGCAGCACCAGCTGTTATTGTCAATATTGCCGGCACTAACATTGTGTGCGGCCCCGGAAATACAGGCTCTGCCTCGGCACTCGTTAATGGCGGCACTCCGCCGTTTACTTACTTGTGGAGCACCGGCGCTACTACAGTCGGCGTGACGGGCCTTGTAGAAGGTACCTATTCGGTGACAGTAACCGACGCTAATGGTTGCTCCGGACAGGATAATATCTCTATCGATATCATCGACAACCTGACTGTTAATATTATAAAGCAAAATGTACTTTGTTTTGGCGGCTCTACGGGATCTGCAGCAGCTTCCGGCAGCGGCGGCACGGCTCCGTATTCTTTTGTTTGGAGTACGGGTTCTACCAATGCGGCTATCAACAACCTGACAGCCGGCAGTTATTCGGTGACCATCACCGATGCCAACGGCTGTACGGCTACCAATGCCACCACGGTTACGCAACCGCCGGTATTAAATGTGACGCTGAACGCCACCGCGCTGGTTTGTACAGGCGCAAACAACGGCTCCGCCTCCGCTACCGCTACCGGCGGCACACAACCCTATACGTATGCCTGGAGCAACGGCGGCAACAGCAGCACAATCAACAACCTGGGCGCAGGTACCTTCACGGTGACGGTAACCGACGCCAATGGCTGCCAGAAAACGGCAACGGCTACTATCAACCAGGCGCCCCCGGTAGATATCTCAATTGAATCCGAACAGGTATTCTGCGGCCCCGAAGACAGTGGAGACGCCACCGTGGTAGTTAATAGCGGAACACCTCCTTTTACTTACACCTGGAGTAATGGCAGCACTGCCGAATCTATTGAAAATATCGGCGATGGCGCCTATAGCGTGACGGTCATTGACGCCAATGGTTGCAGCGATGTAGCTGAAATAGAAATCGAAGTGATCAGTGATTTTTCGCTGAGCATCATTCCCCGCAATTTGCTGTGCAACGGCGATAATTCAGGGGGAATTCTGATCATTCCCAATGGCGGTACACCTCCATATTCCTTTAACTGGAATACCGGCTTCACCGGAAATGAATTGTCGGATATCGCTGCAGGTACATACAGTGTGACCGTCACAGAAACCAATGGTTGTACGCTGACTGAAACAATTACGATCACCCAACCGCCCGTATTAATGGCTACGCCAACCGCGGTTAATGTGGATTGCTTTGGCGGTAATGACGGCATGGCGACTGTCATCGGGGTCGGCGGCACGCCTCCTTATTCCTACCTGTGGAGCAACGGACAGACTACAGCCACTGCTACAAACCTCACGTCAGGCGCTTATTCGGTAACGCTGACCGACTCTAATTTCTGTACAGCTACGGCCAACGTAAATATCACGCAACCACCTGCACTTAATATTAATGTAACCACCGGCACTATTAACTGCTTTGGCTCAAGCACAGGATCGGCCACTGCCATCGCTTCAGGCGGCACGGGACCCTACAGCTACTTGTGGAGCAACGGAGCAACAACGTCAACGGTGAGCGGTTTGCCCGCAGGCACCTACGGAGTTACGGTAACCGATGCGCTGGGCTGTTCAAATAGCACACAAACAGTGTCTGTTTCTCAATTGCCCCAACTACAAATTTCCTTTAACGTAACGGATATTATTTGTGTAAATACGCCGATTGGCGCCATTAGCGCTACTGTTACCGGTGGCGCCGGGCCATACAGCTTCCTATGGAGCACGGGCGCCACTACAAACAGCATCAGCAATCTGGCGGCAGGCACCTACGGATTAACGGTTACAGATATAAACGGTTGTATCACAAGCGGTTCTGAAACGGTTGTTCAGTCGCCGAGCCTCATGGTCACCGTCGTCGATATCGATATCACTTGTTTTGGACTGACCAACGGCTCGGCAACGGCTAACGTAGTAGGCGGCACGCCTCCATTTTCTTTCACATGGAGCAACGGCGGCAGCGCCGCTACTATCAACAACCTGGCGCCAGGTACGTATTCCGTGACGGTAAACGACTCTGCAGGTTGTTCAGGTACAGCTTCCGGGACAATCACTCAGCCAACCCAGCTTACGCTGACCACTACGGATACCGACGTGGCTTGTTTTGGCGGAGCGAACGGTACCGCTTCCTGTATTGCAAACGGAGGCACGCCTCCTTATTCTTTTGTCTGGAGCAACGGCGCATTGAATCCGAGCATAAGCGGCCTGGCGGCAGGTTCTTATACCGTAACAGCTACCGACGCCAAGGGCTGTACGCAAACCGCTACAGTGACAATCACGCAACCACCAGCGCTGCAAGTGACTACCACTCCGTTGACCAGCACCTGCCAGGGCGGAACCAGTGGTTCTGCATCGGTTAGTGCCAATGGCGGCACTCCGCCGTATTCTTTCAACTGGAGCAACGGCCAGACATCGTCTACGGCTACGGGCTTGGGAGGTGGTTCGCATTCCGTGACCGTCACCGACTCAAACGGTTGTTCTTCCACTTCTACTGTTAACGTCTCGACTTTCGCGCAACCCTCCTGTACGGTTACGATTACCCAGCCTATCACGGATTATGTAAACGGCAACGGTCAGGCGACCTGCACGGCTAGCGGCGGCACACCTCCGTATTCGTTTGCATGGAGTAACGGCCAGAATACGCCTTTAGCAATCAACCTTAATTCTGGAACGTATACGGTAACGGTTACCGATGCCAACGGTTGTACTACCACCTGCTCGGTTACCTTCGGTTTGCCGGCGCTGATCGGCGACTTTGTGTGGCTGGATATCGACCGTGACGGCATCCAGGATCCGGGCGAAGTGGGTATTCCCAATGTGACGGTATATGTATCAGGTACAGCTGAAAACACGCCTTATGCCGATACTACGGTCACCAACGCCAACGGTCTTTACTACTTCGAGGTACCTCCGGGCACCTACAAGGTAACCTTCACCGTGCCCAGCGCCACCTTTACCCCGTCGCCCCGGGATGCCGGCAGCAACGACGCAGTGGACAGCGACGGAGATTTGATCATGTTGATGACCGATCTGTTTACCATCTCAGCCGGTGAAATAGACCTTACCTTTGACCAGGGCTTTTATCCTCCCTGCCAAAACGTGACCGACCCCGGCATTATCGGCTATGATCAAGTACTCTGCGGACCGGGCAATGTTCCCAATCCGATTATCAGCGTTGAAGACCCCTCTGGCGGTTATGGCGAACTGCAATACCTCTGGATGATGAGTACCCAGCCGGGCCCCTTTAACGCCCAAACCTGGCAGCCGATACCCAACTCTAATACGCCGTATCTCATTTTAGGGCCGGTTTATCAAACTACTTATTATACGCGTTGCGTGCGCCGCGACAGTTGTACTACGTATATTGAACCGAGCCCCGTGGCCATCATAGTGGATGACGTGGCGGTAGCCAATATTACCGGAAATTCTTTTGCCTGCACCAACCTGTCGACTAACTTCTCCGTCAGCGGCAATACTCCCAACCCGCAGGTACAATGGACACTGGCCCCCGGTATTGTAGCCGAAACGCCTCTCAACCAGGCTAATATAACGGTGCATTTTACTTCGTTCGGTACCTTCACACTTTTTGCATCGGTTACGGAAAATGGATGTACAGCTACTAATTTCAAAACAGTAACTGTTTCCAACTGCTTCAGTTCGCTGAGTATCGACGTCAATGTAATGAACCAGCAGATGCGCTCGATAAGCGTGCACTGGGCTGTACCTGAATTGACGGATATGGTGCATTATATCGTGGAGCGCTCGTCGGACGGCGTGATATTCAGCCCTATTGCCGACGTAACCGACCCGGTTTCTACTTCCGGCATGATGAACCACTTCGAATATATCGATGTGGCGCCCAAACTCGGAAGAACGTACTACCGTGTCCGGGCAGTGCGCAGCAGTGGAGAGCCTATTTATTCCGACATCAAATCAGCAGTAATTTATGGCGACTCCGAGCTGGCCTTGTACTATCCGAACCCCGTAGACGACGAACTCACCATTGAGTTGTTTGAAACATTCAATGAAGAGGTACACGTTGAACTGACCAACGCACACGGGGCTATGTTGTACATTGCCAAAGCGCCCGCGAATGCCGAGCGAGTGATGATCAATTTTGCCGAATATCCTTCTGGCACTTATTTTGTGCGACTGAAGTACGGCAAAACGGATGTGAAAACACTGAAAATATTGAAGCGATGATTTGATTAGTGTGGGCTGTGGGTGTTTATAGGTGTATAAGTTTATACCCTGTCACCTTGTCACCATCGGAGTCGTTCCGCATTCGTTACCTCCGAAGTCACTCCCCAGCCGTCACCAAATATAATTGTGGATTGGGATCGAAGAGGCTGCCTCCTTGTGGATGTGCAGCCTCTTCTCTTTTTAGTTAGTTATATTTTAATGTTAACTTAATGTAAATTTAGAGTTAATTAAATGTTGACATTGTCCTTTTTTTGGGGTAACTTTGTATACCAGGCATAAAGCTTAGGAATATAAAGCATACTGGTATAATGAAATGGACGACCATCCTTCTTGCTTGTTTAATCACCACCACTTGGGGGCAACAACCCCAGCCGGTATTGTGGTTGGGGTTAGAGAAGGAGGTAGTGTCGGCGTCTAAAGCAGGATTAGAGGAAGAAGCAAAAGTCCTGGAGATTACATTTCAACTCGACGGCGGTCTGATACTCATAGATGGGGCCATACAAGGAGAACAGGGTAGTTTTATCTTCGATACAGGGTCTCCCGTCTTACTGGTCAATGATCCCTCCCGAACTGGCGTTGACGAAGTGTTTTCGATTGGTCTTCATCAGTTGAAAACGATGCACAAAGTGACCGTCACTGATCTGTCGTGGGCGGGTTTTGACTTTCAATCGCAGGAAGCCTATGCTACCGACCTCCAGCATCTGGAAGATCTTACTCAAAAGAATATTTTGGGTATAATTGGTTTTGAAGGCCTTCAGGCATACGAAATTCAATTTGATTTAAAGCAAAAAGTAATGCGTTTCAGGCCTGGTGGCCGTGATTACACCGACCACGCCCGTATGGTTAAAGCGCCGTTCGAAATGGCGGGCCATTTGCCGGTAATCACCATGACCTTGGGTGGAAAAAAAATCAGGTTTGGTCTCGATTCAGGAGCTTCAGTGAATGTAATAGACGAAAAAACAGCCCGAGCAAATAAAAAATGGATGACTGATCTGTACCAGGAAGTGTTAATCAACGATATTAATAAAAACACTTCTCAGGTAAAACGCGTAAGTACTTCGCATTTGCAATTACAAGATGTACTGGAGGGAGAAATGGCCTTTTGCGTGTTGGATCTCGCCCCCGTCAGTGAAATTGCCGACATGCCTATCGACGGCCTATTGGGCCTGCCATTTTTCAGAAATTATTCGATCACCATCGATTTTAAAGGACAAGCGCTTTATTTTTTTAGGAATTGATAAGAAACTAAACCCTATCGCTAAACTGCGAATGCACTAAACCTTTCTAAACCTTACCGGAATTGTAATTCAAATCTTAATCCAATGTTAAATTATCGTTTACAAACGGTCTCAAACTTAATGCAAAGTTAAACCGCTTTCTTCCTGCCCCTGAGCGGTTCGCGTTAATTTTGCGGTGAATTTTTATTGACAAATTCGATTATCTGAGCAAGTGTCAATTTCATTCACTCAAATTAACTCCATGTATTCACAGCGACTTTGTTTTGCAACTTTTTTTAGCCTTATTTCACTCTTTTTTACTCAAATTTTCGCCCAGAAAAGCACGCTCAGCGGCATTATGACCGATGAAGTTACTGCCGAGCCGTTAATAGGCGCTTCTATTTCCTATATGCAGGATGGAAGCCCCGTCGGCACAGTATCCGACTGGGACGGCTCCTACCTGCTTGAAAATATACCGGCAGGCGCTGTTCAGTTTATTGTCAGATATACAGGTTATCAACCCGATACCTTGAATTTGACGTTCACTGCCGGCGAACAAAAACAGGCCGACATCAAACTCGCCACTGCGGTCGAAACGCTTGCAGGCGTTTTGGTGGTAGGCAAAGTAGACCGCAGCGCCGCAGCCGCCCTGCAATTGTTGCAGCAACGCAGTCCTGCAATGCTCACGGGTATTGCCAGCCGCGACATCGAACGCAGCCCCGACCGTACTACGGGCGATGTGCTTAAACGCGTAAGCGGTACCACCGTTCAGGATAATAAGTTTGTCATCGTGCGGGGGCTTGCCGACCGTTATAATACCGCCCTGCTCAACGGGTTGTACTTGCCATCGACTGAGCCCGATCGCAAGGCTTTTGCGTTCGACCTTTTCCCCTCTGCGATGGTCTCCAATTTGTTGATATTCAAAACCGCTACGCCCGACCTGCCCGGAGAATTCGCCGGCGGCGTGGTGCAGGTGAATACCAAAGAAGTACCCGACGAGCCTTTCTTTAAAATAGCTCTGGGCACGAGTTACAATTCGCAATCTACATTTGAGCCCTACCAATTTTATAGCGGCAGCAAAACGGACATACTGGGTTATGACAACGGCAGCCGCGACCTGCCCACCGGCGTTACAAAGGAAGGTTTGACCAATATCGATACCCGTTACGACGTATCCAGGCTCGTGAAGAACGACTGGCAGGTTAACTCCTACGAATCCATGCGCCCCGGCCTGAACATGCAGTTGTCTGGCGCGACAAGAGTAGGCCGCAACTTCGGCGTAATGGGCGCATTTACCTACAACAACACGCCGCGTATCGTCAACCACGTGCGCGCCGATTACAACGTAGGCCCCAACCTCCCGGAGAACCAATTGTACAAAAACCAGGATACCCAATACAGAAAAGACGTGTCGATGGGTGGTATGCTCAATTTGACATACAAAGTCTCAGACAATTTCAAGATTGGCTTGAATAACCTGGTGAGTTTCGACGGGCAGGACCAGTTTGTATTTCGCTTTGGCGAAGAATACGAGCAACAGCGTTTTACCAACGCCTATTCCTTCTGGTACGAAAGCACGCGCCTCGTCATCAATCAATTGATTACCGAATCGGACCTCAACGGCAAGGGCCTGAAACTGAAGGCCGCCGTTTCTTACAATAATATCTACCGGAATACCCCCTCGCTGCGTCGTATGACCTATACCCGTACCTTCGACGCAGAAGAAGGACAGGGCTTTGACGCTTATATTCCGTTCAGCGCTGCGCCGTCGCCCAACTACGCCGGGCGTTTTTATTCTGCTCAGACAGAAGAGTCGATCAACGGCAATGTGGATTTGAAAATCCCTTACCGTATCGGCGCCAGCGAAAACCAGATTAAAATAGGCGCTTTCGGTGAAAATCGCGACCGCGCTTTTGATGCACGCGTGTTGGGTTATACCGTTGCCCGCAACAACAAATTTGATTACAACCTGCTCAAGTTGCCTATCCAATCTTTATTTGAAGAAGAAAACATCAGCGAATCCGGATTTGTGCTTCGCGAATCAACCAACCCCAACGACTCTTACGAAGCAGGAGGAAAAACGATAGGCGGTTACGCTATGGTGGAGCAAATGATCGGCCCTAAACTGCGCGTCATTGCCGGCGCCCGGGTAGAAAATTTCAGCCAAAGCCTCCTCACATCGACTTTCGGAGGTATGCCCATCGACTTTGAACGCGAAGTAACCGACGTATTGCCCTCGTTGAATTTGTCGTATGCGCTTACCGAAAAATCAAACCTGCGATTTGCGGCTTCGCAAACCGTGTCCAGGCCTAATTTCCGCGAACTGGCGCCGTTTTCATTCTATGATTTTAACTTGTCGCTGGCTGTAATCGGTAATCCCGATCTGGAGAGGGCCAAAATCACGAATTTGGACCTTAAATACGAACTGTTCGCCAGCGCCGGAGAAGCTATTTCGATCTCTACTTTTTACAAATATTTCCAAAACCCGATCGAACAATTCTACGAAGTATTGGGTAGTGGTACCCGTAATATTAATTTTAAAAACGCCAAACAAGCAGTTAACTACGGCGCCGAACTCGAATTTCGCATGAAACTGGGCAGAGTTGCCGATGTTTTGAGCAATTTCTATGTGTTCGCCAATCTGGCATACATCAGCTCTGAAATCGACGTATCAGTAGACCCCAGCACACAACTCAACGGCAACAGGCCCCTGCAGGGCCAATCGCCCTACATCCTCAACGGCGGTATTGCATACAGCAACCCCACGATAGGATTTGACGCCACGGTATTGTTTAACCGAATTGGCCGCCGCATCTGGCTGGTAGGTTCTAACTCTTACCTCGATACTTATGAAAATCCGCGCAACCTGTTCGACCTGCAATTTGCCAAACGCGTATTCAAAAACGGCGAGATAAAGCTGAATATCTCCGATATCCTGAACAACGAGTTTGTGTACTATCAGGATCAAAACGACAATGGCAAATACGACAAAGTTGAAGATACCAAAATTTTGAGCTCAAAGGTAGGTACCAATGTATCTATGACGCTTTCCTATAAATTTTAAACCCTGCGCCGGGTATTCCTGGAAATGGAATTCCCGGCACTGTTTTTTCTCTCGCGACTTTTTTCTAAGCAGGACTGATAAACCTCGACAGCTCGCATTTGCACGCGACACTGGATTGAATTGCTTATTTCAAAAGCCATTTATTTATTAAAAATTACCCTTATGAGGTTGTTATTTACCATCTTGTTTTGCTTGTTAACAAGCGCAATAACGCTTCAGGCACAATCGGTTGTGACCATTAGTTCTAATATCACGACCAACACGACCTGGACCAGCAACAACATCTACTTGTTGTCGGGCCCCAGCTTTATTTATGTAACCAACAATGCCACGCTGACAATCGAAGCAGGTACCCTTATTAAAGGCAATCCTTCCGCACTTGTCATTACGCGTGGCGCAAAAATTATTGCCGACGGCACTAAAACCCGCCCCATTGTATTTACATCCAGTCAGCCGGCCGGACAGCGTGCCGCTGGTGACTGGGGTGGACTTGCTCTGCTCGGTCGCGCACCAATTAACGTGCCCGGTGGTGAATCCACGCTTGAAGGCGGCCTTGATCCTGATCTTGGCAAATACGGCGGCGGCGCCACCCCCGATCCCAACGACAACTCGGGCGTGTTGCGCTATGTGCGTATCGAATTTGCCGGTATCGCCTTCCAGCCCAACAACGAAATCAACTCGCTAACAATGGGCGGCGTGGGTGCAGGTACACTCATAGATCACGTACAGACCAGCTTCGGCGGTGACGATGCATTTGAATGGTTTGGCGGCACTGTAAACGGCAAGTTTCTCGTTGCATACAAAACCGTAGACGACATATTTGACACTGACTTCGGCTATGTGGGTAAAAACCAGTTTGTACTGGGTATCAGCGATCCCAACGTGGCTGACATCTCGGGCTCTAACGGTTTTGAATCGGACAACGACGGCACAGGTACAACCAACACGCCGCTCACTGATCCGAAGTTTGTCAACCTGTCGATCTTCGGTCCACTACAAACGCCGAATACCACGATCAACAGCAACTTCCGCCGTGGCGCTCACCTGCGTCGCAGTACCTCACTCGATATCTACAATTCTGCCATTGTAGGTTTCCCCACTGCCTTGCGCCTGGAGAGCAGCAACAGCGTCAATGCTTTCCTGAATGGCGACCTCGACCTGAGCGCCAACATCTGGAGTGGTACTATTGACTCTACTACCACTACCTACCAAGACGTACTAACTCAACTGAACGCATCCAACAACACCGTTGTGAACGGTCCGGCGGATTTGTTGGTAGCAAATCCCTATTCTACTTCAAACCCTGATTTCCGTCCGCAACCCGGCTCACCACTGCTCGGCGGCGCCGATGCAGGTATATACTCCGATCCATTTTATACTTCGGCGACCTATCGCGGAGCGTTCGGCCCCAACAGCGATTGGGAGAAATGCTGGACGGAATGGGACCCGGAAAATGCCGATTATAGCACGGCGCCGGTCGACTATGTAGCTGCTTACAGCGCATTCACCAGCCAGGTAAACAACAATATTGTCAGCTTTGCCGCTCCTGCAGGCGCCGGCTTGGCCTATGCCTGGGATTTCGGCGATTTCACCACTTCCACCCAGGCTAATCCGCAGCATGTATATCAGGCTTTGGGCACCTACAACGTGAGCCTGTTGATCACTACCGCTCGTGGTTGTTCAAAAACGATCGCCGGCACAGTAACAATTACCTCGGGTACCCCCGAAATTGCCGTTAACGGCGACATTACGACCAATACGACCTGGACCAGCAACAATATCTACCGTCTCACCGGTGCCGCTTGTATCTACGTGCGCAATAATTCCACGTTGACCATTCAGCCCGGTACTATCATCAAAGGCGCCCCCTCTGCACTTGTTATCACCAGAGGCTCCAAGATCATCGCTGACGGTACAGCAGAACAGCCTATCGTATTCACATCTGCACAGCCTGCAGGTCAACGCGCTGCCGGCGACTGGGGCGGTTTGATCATCCTGGGCAATGCGCCCATCAACACGCCCGGCGGTACGTCGGTAGTAGAAGGCGGCTGCGATCCCACTTTGGCTACTTACGGCGGTACTAATGCTGCCGACAACTCGGGTATCCTTCGCTACGTTCGCGTTGAATTTGCCGGTATTGCCTTCCAGCCCAACAACGAATTGAATTCGTTTACTTTTGGCGGCGTAGGTAGCGGCACGGTTATTGAACACGTACAATCGAGCTTTGGCGGCGACGACGCCCTCGAATGGTTCGGCGGTACGGTTAACGGCAAATGGGTAATCGCCTACAAAACGGTTGACGACATGTTCGACACCGACTTCGGCTACCAGGGCAAAAACCAGTTTGTACTGGGTATCAGCGATCCCAACATCGCCGACATCTCGGGCTCTAACGGTTTTGAATCTGATAATGACGGCACGGGTACCACCAATACACCGCTGACCGATCCTAAATTCGTAAACCTGTCGATCTTCGGTCCCAAGCAGACGGCTAACACCACCATCAACAGCAACTTCCGTCGCGGCGCACATATTCGCCGCAGCTCTTCGCACGATATCTATAACTCGGCTATCGTAGGTTTCCCCACGGCCCTACGCCTGGAAAGCAGCAATAGCATCACGGCATTCCTGAACGGAGACCTCGATCTGAGCGCCAATATCTGGAGCGGTACGATCGACTCTACTAGCACAAACTATCAGGCAGTACTTACACAGCTTACTGCTTCTAACAACACCCTGGTATCCGGCCCTGCCGATTTGTTGGTGGGTGATCCGTATACAATCGACAACCCGGATTTCCGTCCGCAAGCCGGCTCTCCGCTGCTCAGCGGCGCCGATGCGAGCATCTATGCCGACAACTTCTTTACGACGGTTGATTATCGCGGCGCTTTCGGCCCCGACAGCAACTGGGAAAAGTGCTGGACGGAGTGGGATCCCAACAACGCGGATTACAGCATTTCGCCGCTCAACTACTTTACCAACCGCCCCGATGCTTTTAACTTCTCACAAAGCGGCGGCCTTGTGGTTTTTGCAGCTCCTGCCGGCGATTTTAGCTACAATTGGGATTTCGGCTTGCCCGGCGATGGCGACGTATCTACGGTAGCTAATCCTATATTCACGTATGAAGAATCGGGTCAGTTTACGGTAACGCTTACGGTAACCAACGGCCGCGGTTGTTCAACCGAAATCACCGAGACGCTTGACATCGTAACAGGCGTTAAAGACATCGAAGGTCTCAGCTACATGAACGTATTCCCGAACCCCACTTCGGGCGATGCTACGCTGGACTTCTATTTGAATGAAAGCCTGTACGGCGAAGTGGCTATGTTTGACATCACGGGCCGCCTGGTCTTCCGCCTCGATCAGCAATTCGAGCTCGGCCAAAACCAGCTTACGCTGCCTACCAACAACGTAGCCAACGGCATTTACATGATTCGTTTGATGGCTGAAAATGGTGTAAAAACCCTGAAGCTGCGCGTATCGAAATAATATTGATATTCGATCTCTCTGATCAAGACGGCTGGGTGGCTTTGCTGCCCGGCCGTCTGTGTTTGGGGGGGTGACGTACCAGGAAAGTCTGAGATGGTGACGGCCTTGTAATGGGGCAATGGTGGTGACGTCCCGGGACCATCCTAGGTGGTGACAGCTGGGGAGTAGAGACGCAAAATTTTGCGTCTCTACGTTCCCCGAAACAATATCCGGTATTCCTTTGAAATGGGTTCCTTTTCGTAATACACCCGTTCCAGGAAAAGGCCGCTGGGCGGCGCTGTATATTGGGCGGGGGCATTTGTCGGTTGCGCCAGAAAGCTGCGGACATCCTCCTTGCTCAGATTGCCGCGGCCCACCTCTACCAGTACGCCGACGATGCGCCGTACCATCTTCCACAAAAAGTGAGAGCCTATCACGTGAATAACCAGCATATCGCCATCTTCGTGGATTTGCAGGTGCTGTAATACCACAATCGTCGATTTCTCGTTGGGGTCCTCGTTTGAAAAAGACTGAAAATCTTTTTTTCCTATAAAAAGCGGGCAGGCTTCCTGCATCGCTTTCACATCCAGTTCGTCCTTAATCCACCACATATAGCGTTTGCCGAAGGCGTGGCGCCGGCGGCTGATCACGTATACATAGCTGCGGGCCACCGCGTCGAAGCGGGCGTGAAAGCGTGGATTTGCCTTCTCCACGTGCAGAATATTCACATCGTGGGGCAACTCGTCGTTGAGTTTCATGCGGACGACCGAAGGTGTCAGCTTCGTGTCCACTTCGAGGTGGGCCACCTGGGCCAGGGCGTGCACTCCTGTATCGGTGCGGCCCGCGCCATATACATCGAGGCGCTCGGTCTGGAATACTTTACGGGCGGCGCCTACCACTTCTCCCATTACACTGCGCTCTTCGCGTTGGATTTGCCAGCCGCTGTAGCGCGACCCGTCGTATTCGAGGGTAAGTTTGAATTTTGCCATGCAGTGATTTACTTTCGCACTGCAATGATAAGCATTTTGCACTTATGCAATTAGTTTGTATCTTTGTGCCCGCCATAAAGGCCTATTTTTCTTACCATATTTGGCCCCATAGTACAACGGATAGTATGTAGGTTTCCGGAACCTAAGATCCAGGTTCGATTCCTGGTGGGGCTACTTTTCCGACTTTACGACTGTAGGACTGTACGACTTTACGACTGTACGACTGTCAGTTGAGCAGGCCAGGGCCTGCAGCCGTAAGGCAAAGGCACTGGTCCCGATAGGACAAAAAAATCCGTCAGGATTTTGCGGGCCTATCGGGGTTCGATTCCTGGTGGGGCTACTTTTGAGACTTTACGACTTTACGACTGTGCGACCTTTACGACTCGTAGTGGAAGTCCTTTGAGCAGGCCAGGGCCTGCAGCCGTAAGGCAAAGGCACTGGTCCCGATAGGACAAAAAAATCCGCCAGGATTTTGCAGGACTATCGGGGTTCGATTCCTGGTGGGGCTACTTTTTGGACTATTAGACGATATTTTTTTTACCACAGAGGTACACAGAGTTTCCACGGAGTTCCACTGAGCTAGATTTTGACTCCGTGAAACTCCGTGGTTAAATAATTGGTTTAAGTTGACGACATTAGACTTTAGGACTTTACGACCTCTCCCTCTCCCCTAAGCGCTGGGCATCTGCGAAAAATCCGTAAACATTACTTCCCACTGATGCCCGTCGATATCGGCGAAAGAGTCATAGTACATCCAGCCGTGGTCGGTGGAATCCCGGTATCTGCTGCCGCCGTTGGCCAGGGCGGCTTGAGTAATGTCGTCTACAGCTTCCCGGCTATCCACTTCGATAGCAATTAATACTTGTGTCGACGCGCCGTCGGCGATAGGCCTGTTGGTGAAAGTCTGAAAAAACTCGTGGGTAATCAGCATGGCGTATATCAGGCCGTCATTGAGCACGAGGCAAACTGCCTTGTCGTCGCTGAATTGTTCGTTGAAGCTAAAACCCAAACCGGTCCAGAATGCCCTGGTTTTTTGCAGGTCTTTTACAGGCAGGTTGACGTAAATGGCTTTTACAGTCATGGTCGTGGTGATTGTAGATGTTATGAAATTTATTTAAAACAAAAATACTGAAAATATTTAAATTAAAAACAAAATAAAATAAAAAGTTTTAAATAAATTTTCTTCTACACAAGTGCACTCCCTTACTCCCTCCATTCAATGCCAGGGCCCTTTATGCGTAATCATAGCAACGGCCAGTGCGCCGACGAACAAAGTCACCAGGCAAGCCGGTATGCCGGCGATCAGGCAGGCCAGGGACAGGTTGAAATTATATACAATCACCGATGCGCCCATAACCGCTATCATAAGTAAAAATCTTCGCTGGTTTTTTCTGCGCATATTGGAGCGCACCACAAAGGCTTGCCGGTAGAGGTGAAAAGTGATTAGTGCGTCTATAAAAAGGAAAATGAGAAATAAGGCTGTCATTTTGCCGATGTTTTGTTATCTGGATACCAATTGTAACGCAAAACAAAAATAGCCGTGACCAGGAAAGGTATAGCTGATAAAATAATCCGATAATTTAAAGAGGCGATACCCGCTACAAATATCAGCAACATGATAGTACTTAGGCAGGCTAGCCCAAGGAAGGTTAACCATCTATTGGGCGTTTTTTGGAAAATTGTGAAGAGGATAATTAATTGCCCGAGTAGAGGAATCAAAATAGCAGGATGCGTAAAGTTAGAGGCAGCGCGTGCGGAGCCGAATACGATCTCGTATTCCATCTGAAAGAGGAAACTGTGTTGATCTTTCCCCCATTCGATATAGCCGAAAAGGGAGGTGAGGATCAATAAGACATTTAATGTTTTTTTCATAATAGTGTGTTTAGGTGTGGGTAATTTGCTGTTTTTTTTAGCTGGATAAATTAATCAATTCATTTATAGCAAAAAAATGGGACGCCGTACCGCCTAACACAAAAAGGTGCCAAATAGCGTGATAATATTTGCGATGGTCTTTTACAAAAAAATAAACCCCGGCGGTATAGCTCAAACCTCCCAGCAGCACCCACCAAAAGACGGACAGCGGCATGTTGTCGGCAATGGGCCTGGCCACAAACACGACCATCCAGCCTAGTGCCAGATACAAAATTAGGGAAAGTACCTCAGCCCTGTTTATGAAAAATAGCTTGTAAAAAATACCAAATACCACGATACTCCACATGATCGAAAGGAATATGGTGGCGGTGGTAGGGTCGGTGTACTTGATGATAACAGGCGTGTATGTGCCTGCAATAAGAAAGTAGATGCTGATATGGTCGAGTTTTAGCAACAAGTATTTTCTCTTTTGGTCGTTGGCTAAGTGGTAGAGGGTAGAAAAGGTATAGACGAGTAGCATTCCTGCCAGAAAGATACCGACAGAAGCAAACAAAGACAGACTCCCGGCCATGTATGCCTTGTAAAGGACATTGGGCCCTGCTGCAAGGCTAAACGCAATCCCCAGCATGTGCGTAAGCCCGTTGATGCGTTCTTCATGGGGTGTCTGGTTACTGTCGAAAGCTGCTTTTTCTGGCATCTGTTTTTTTTAAAGATACGTTTAATGGTGGTTAAAAGTTCTGCAGCTCGCGGTTTCGACTCCGATTTTTTACCACAAAGGCTCTAAGAACACCAAGTACCACAAAGTGAAAATTATTATTGCATTGATAAGAAATTCATGCTTGGTGGTACTTGGTGTACTTGGTGTCTTAGTGGTAAAAAACCGGGGTATAAGACTATTTTCAATACAAAAGCACCAAGGGCACGAAGTACCACAAAGGTTTGGGTTGCACTGTCGCATCTGCATAACCAAGAAAAAAATTAAATTTGTGAACATGATTTAACCATTCCTCCTGCAAATGAGGATAAAACACCTGATACATGATAACCCGTTACCCCCTTTTTGCTTTGCTGGCCGCGCTGATCGTCGCCTTTTCGTCGTGTGGCAAGGACGAAACACCCAAAGTAGAAGAAAGTCCCTTTTTTAGTTTTTTTGACGAGGCGGCTATTACCATAGATACGACGCCGGTAGCCGCTGATACCTGGGAATACGGCTTTGTATTCAATCCATTGGTAGATGGACAGATCACGAGCCTGGGACTGAAATTACCTGTTACGGGCACTTTTTCGGTCAAACTATGGAATCTGGACGGCGGCACACGGGTCATTTTGAAAGAGCAGCAAATCACTTCTGCCACTGAACATGTTCCGGTGTTTGTAGATATACCGGCCGTTGCCGTGCAAAAAGAAGCCAAACTGGGCATTACTATCCTCGCTAATTCGTTTTACCGGCTCGAAAAACAAAACGCCACCGATTTTTCTTATCCTCGGGTGCTCAAAAATATCCGGATTGTTTCTTTTAACGAAGAAACGAATACTTCCGGACTGGCTGTTTTTCCCGAAACGGCCAACTCCACCCGCGTAGCGCCCTGCGTAAATGTGATTTTTATTGCCGACTAAACGATTGTTCGCCATGAGAATAGCGGCCGGGCTGATGTGTTTTCTTTTTGTTGCATTGGGACAGGTACATGCCCAGCAGCGACAACTGGATTCGCTGGCCAGGCTGGAAAAGAAGTATGTAAAAGAAGATACCATTCGCGCCAAACTCCTCAACGACCTGGCCAGGGGGTATTATGCCGTTTCGCCGGCCAAGGGCTTGCAATACGCCGATAAAGCCATCGCGCTAGCCGAAAAGCTGCCCGATAAGAAATGGCTGGCAGGCGCCTATAGCGCCAAAGGCACTAATAAAATGGCGTTGAGCGATTTTACCGCTGCGCTGGAGTATTATCAAAAGGCATTGACCTTCAACCAACAACTCGGCAATCAGCAGGGTATCGCCAACAATTACAACAACATCGGACTGGTTTATTATTCTATTTTTGAATACCCGAGGGCGCTGGAATTTTACCAGAAAACTCTCACTATTAATGAACAAACCGGCAATAAAAACGGCATCACGAATGCACTGGGCAATATTGGCAATATCCACAGCGAATTGAACGATTACGCCAAAGCTATCGAGTATTATCAACGGGCATTGGCTATGTGCGAAAGTACGGGCAATATGCAGGCCATGTCGGGCATACTGGTCAATATAGGCAATGTGTATACCCAATTATCCGATTACCCCCAAGCGCTGGAATACAAGCAAAGGGCATTGGAACTAAGCGAAAGGCAGGGCAATAAATCGAGAATCGCCAACAACCTCAGCAATATAGGCAATGTGTATACCCAAATGGGGAATTACGCCGCTGCTTTGCAACACCACCAAAAAGCGCTGAATATTAATGAAGCCATTCAGGATAAAAAAGGGATAGCTTCCAACTTATCAGGTATTTGTACGGTTTATTTGTTGCAACAAGATTATACCACTGCCGGCGTTTACGCCCAAAAGGCCCTGGCGACATCCCGCAGCATCGGCTTATTGAGTACGGAAAGCGAGGCTTTGCTGAGCCTCAGCAAAATATACGAAAATACCCAACGCTTCGACAGCGCTTATATCGCTTATGAGCAGTACATAGCCCTTCGGGATAGTATAAATAATGTGGAAATACAAAAACAGGTAACTAAAAAAACCTTGCAATTTGAATTCAGCAAAAAAGAGGACTCGCTGCGCCAACAACAATTGCTCACCGATGTAAAATTAAACCAACAAATTCTGCTGGCTACCCGGCAGCGGCAGGAATTGCAACTCAAACAAAACGCCATCGATCTGTCGAAAAAGGAACGCGAATTACAGCACCTGGCCTACCTCAAAACCCAGGCCGATCTGCAATACGCGCAAAGCGAAAATAAAGCCAAAGAAGAGCAACTCGTACTGGCCGAAAACGAGAAAAAATTACAGGCTACGCAAGTCAATTTACAGCAAACACAATTGCAACTCATTGCCAAAGAATTGCAAGCGCAAAAAACACAGCGCATAATTTACATATTCGGTATTTGTCTGTTGGGTTTGCTTTCTTTTCTTATTTTTAGAAATTATAAAAACCAACAAAAATCAAATGCCATTATTAGTCTGGAAAAAAAGAAATCCGACGACCTGCTGCTCAATATTCTTCCCGGCGAGGTAGCCGAAGAACTCAAAGAAAAAGGCGAAGCGCCTGCCCGCCACTACGACGAGGTAACGGTGTTGTTTACCGATTTTGTGGATTTTACCAGCTTTGCAGAAAACAGATCGCCCCAGGCTTTAGTGAGCGAATTGCACGCCTGTTTTAAAGCCTTCGATGAGATTATCGAACGCCATGGCATGGAGAAGATCAAAACGATCGGCGATGCCTATATGGCCGTGTCAGGCCTCCCCGTTGCCGATGCCCAGCACGCCCGCAATGCAGCCCGGGCGGCACTGGAAATACAATCCTGCATCAAACAGCGGCAACAAGCAGAGGAGGATACTTTTGAGATCAGGATAGGCCTCCACAGCGGCCCTGTAGTGGCGGGTATCGTCGGCGCCAAAAAATTCGCCTACGATATTTGGGGCGATACGGTGAATACCGCCGCACGCATGGAGACCAGCAGCGAACCCGGAAAGATCAATATCAGCGGGGCTACTCATGCGCTGCTGCATAATGATTTTACCTGCACTTATCGCGGCAAAATTACCGCAAAAAATAAAGGGGAAATTGATATGTATTTTTTGGAGGGGCGTAATGAATAGAAATACGGCAATAATTTGTCGGCGCGTAGAAAAAAACGACCTATTGACCGTCCATTCGCCCTTAAATATCTGCCAAAGCTGCAATGCTGTAGCGCCAACTCACATTCAACCTATATATTTGTCAACAAACTCCACCACCTATGCTAAACTGGTATGTTGACAATTTCAAACGTGCGCAGGGCAAACGGACTCTGCTTGTTACACTTGGATTTCTTTATGCACTTGAGTTAATAAACTTACTGTCCTGGCGGTATACGCCGTTCTCAGCCAGGGAACTTGAAGACTCAAATTGGAAGGTGTACTTGTTTATGCTGCTTGGCGGCTTGTTTTTCAGTTTTTGGGTCTATTTTAGAAATAAGTTAAAAAAAAACCTTCAATTTTTTCTTCGCATTTCTATCCTGGGGCAAGCTGTGTTTATGGCCTTACAAGGTTTTGCCATCCGTATCCTGGATATCGATCTATTTGTATTTGCCCGTTGTGGTTGGGGAGTGTTCTTTGTTAGTTCTTTCGGATTGATTATCTCCATACTCACATACCGGGTATATCCGAGACAGCGAACCTGGGCCTACGCTTTTATTTCATTGTCTGGTATAATGGCGGCGACCTTTTTCTTACTTGTCATGGCTGTTTTCGCTGATATTGGCAAGAATAACAACTATATCCTGTTTTATCTTTTAGGCGCCACAGGATTTTTTTTGGGACTTTTTTTTAAAAAAATTTTGTTTGGAGAGCCGATTGACAATGAAAAAGAAGACGACAATCCATTGGCGATTCATAAATTGTTGACTTCAAAAATTCCACAGACGCTGCTTCCGCTGATTGGAATAGGTTTGTTTACATACTTTGTATTCGATATACTTACAGAAGATAAATTGGCCTCATTTGGATATGTAAAACCTGAAGAAAATCAGAACGATTTTAGCATGGCAGTTCGATATTTTTCAACATTTGTTGGTACTGCCGTTTCCTGCTGGTTGAGTTTTAATTTTAAAAAAAGAAAACTGGTTTTGGCCGGCTATATGCTGTTCCAGTTAATTAGTCTTGGATTATTAGCCCGTCTTTTTTACCTGATTTATCCAATTGACCATACTTCAGTACTTATACTACTGAATGCGCTTGTAGGTTTTTCTACAGGAATATTTGTGCTTGCCATTCAGACTACTGCGGAATCTTTCGGCAACAGACTTCGCCCAACTGCTACCATTTTGGTTTCATCTTTATACCGAGGAACGGCATTTGTATTTTCATTTGGGCTACTACTGCCAAACCAGATGGAATATCCTGTTTATTTTAGTCACGCTGCTTTATGGATGGGAATTACCGTAGTTGTTGTCGGGATTTTTTCCGTGACCGCATTGGACTCCTCCAATTTTGACGGCAACGCGGATCTAAGAGGCTTTGACGTCGATATTTTTAATCCCGACGAATCCAAGAAGTTCCTCAAAGTTTTTGATGAAATTGAACACCAGGAGTGGCTAAACCCGCTCCAAAAGGAGCAGTTTCTGGAGGAGTGCAACAAACGTATCCTTGAAAATTTAAGACCTGTTTTTGGCGATTGGATTTATCATTGCGTTTTATACGAATATGATCAGGTAAATAATCGATTAGATTCGCCCACTCCGCAAAATAACCCCAACGCATGGCTAGGTTTGAAAGCCGGTGAGCCGCAATTCAGCGAATATTTATCGTTTGCACGATGGATGCTGCAGGAAAGAGGAGAAATGAAAAGTCTAATCGAGACTAGTTTTAAAGAAGGTAACGATAAACTTGAAGGTGTCATCCTTCATAATTTAAGTAAAAAATATAACCCGCCGGAAGGTTTTGCGTGTATAGATTTGGCTGGTATCCGACTGCCCTGTGATGCTAAAACAGGCCTTAATTACTATTTGTCATTGTCAGATGAAAAATTGGACAAGGAGCAACGACTTGAAATACTAAATTCAATTGAAAGTCAGGTCGATTTTCATCACAATACATTCAACCAACTGCTTGATTTTGGTTTCAGCGAAGATGCAATTGACAGTCTACGCAGAAATTTTATCATCCGAAAAATTGAATCGCTGCAAATGCCGGGCGAATATTTCCTCACATACATGTTTACAAAAAATGATCTAAAAGTAGCGCTTGTAATTTTGGCAGCCAACGAAAAAATTCAATCCAAGCTACTTGAAATTAATGCGATAGTATCTGCTTTTATGAATATTCGAGGCGCAAAATTATACGCTAGATATTTGCAGGAGAGTTATCTTGATCGCGAGGTAGTCTTGCCCGGACTCAATAACGGAAATATCTTCATCCAAATTAGAGATATAGTCGCATTAGAGTTGCATGACGGCTTTTCAACCCTGTATTACCTCAGTGAGGAAAGACAATTACAAAGACAGAACATTAATATAGATTTGGAGGAAATACCAAGACGTTTTTTTATCCAGGCTCCTGGCGCCGCGAGATGGACGCCGGGAACGCTTATTCAATGCCACAGAAGGTATTTCGTGAATTTACACCACAGTTGGCGACCTCAAAATCCGGTAGCTGCCAATCATATTAACCGACGGCTTGTTGATTTAGTTAAAGGAAGGCAAGGTAAAGGTGGATGTCTTATTTTGAACATCGAAGAACAGAAATGGGTGGTACCGGTAAGCACAATTAAAACCAGAGATTTTATTCTTTCTATAATCCGGCCAAAATAAATAAGCCACTGACGCCCTGATTTCGGCCACCCGGATTTTTGCATTGATCTTTGATTGAATATTGATCTGCGTTCGCATTCAGCGGGAGTAGCTTAATATTTCATCTAATGAAAAAAACTGCATTTATTGAATCGCTGGAACCCCGTTTCCGTCAGCCCGATGGTTATCGCATCGGATATTATCCTTCCATCCGGGGAAGGGTGCGCTATGGCGTATTGCAGGCTCGCCGGGAAAGGGCTTTTGCCCTATTTACTTCCGGATTAGGCGCCCACCTCGAGATGGATTTCGAAAACGCGCAGACCCTCGCCAATATGGGGATCACTTGCTTTTTTATTGAGCGTTTTGGCGAGGGCGGTTCTGCTCGTCCCTTTTCCGGTACTGACCGTCAGAAACCGGCCCTTGTTTTACCTTCGGAATACGGCAGAGACATTTTAGCGTTTGTTCACTTTCAGCAAAAGACTTTTCAATCAAATTTGGAAAAGCCGCTAATCTTAATTGGTATTTGCTACGGTTGCCTGACAAGCTTGTATGCCTGCCTGCAAAACGACCGGGTTTTTGACCACCTGTTTTTAACCTCGCCAATGCTCGGCCTTCGTTGGTCGAATGGCGCAGAGCAAGAATGGGTATTCCCGGTTAGCCCCGAAACAGACCTCGAGTACATTGGCAGAGCCAGGAATTGGGACTGGAAGTTGGCTCAAAAACTTATCGCAGAAGACCTGACCTCTCACGACCCTGCCCGCTCCTCGATTAAGCATCTGTGGTGGCGACAATACCCCCGCCTCAGGCTGGGGGGCTATACCTACGGCTTTATCCACCGGTCATCTTTAGGGGTGGTACGGCTTTTTCAAGAGGGAGAACTAGAGAAAATATCAACGCCCATCTCTTTGATCTCGGCTTCTGAAGATGTCATAAACAACAATGCCCGGCATGTTGTCGCCGCTGCGCGATTGCAACATGCTTCACATCACATTATTGATGGGGCCAGGCACGGGCTGTGGAGAGAAACGGATCAATACAGGGATAAAATGCTGGATCTATTGAAAGACGCGCTGGATAAATTGGAAGGTATCAAAACCCGGAGGTTGGAACAACTTAACAATTTGAGTATATGAATACGACGATCTTTATTCAAAAACAGTTTTTTCAGTACTACCTTACTTTTTTCTTGACCGTCTTTATTTTATCATGTGCTATTGCGCAAATAAGTTATGATGGAAATAGTAAGCTTTCTTTAAACGGCAAAGACACAATACCGCTTGCGGTTGCTCATTTTGCAGGCAATTCAGGGGAGTCGACCCTCGCTCATAACGAGATAATGCGAATTATAGTCGTGGATGGCGTGATCGAGGATCATCTAGCAAATGCTCTTCAACAGCTACTTCTCGATCTTGACAATAAAGCAATAGATACCATCACATTAATCATCAGGAGTATTGGCGGTAACGCTAATGCAGGACTAGCCATATATGATGTTATGGCATATATACCAAGCCCGGTAAAGACTATCGCATTTGACTACTGTGCATCTGCCGCAGCTCTCCTTTTGAGTAGTGGCGAAAAGGGGCTCCGCTATGCAAGTCGCAGTTGCAATATCATGATTCACAAGGCACAACCGGCACATTCGGGGTCAGATATTGCTGCAAAATTGGCCCAGAGGCTCAACAAAGAATTGTTGGAGATTCTTGCCTATCATACGGGCCAAAGTATTGAAAAACTGAATTCAGATTTACAAACAGATTATTGGATGACTGCTCAGGAAGCATTGGATTATGGGTTAATAGACAATATAATTGATTAAATATCAATTGTATAAATATTAATATTTACCAACTAAAGACAAAACTTTATTTTTTAACTAATTAACATTTTAACGATGAAAAATTTGATATTCTGGCTGCTCCTGTCAGCAGCCGCGGGCCCGCTTTATGCCCAATTGGGCGCTGCCAGTATGCCCATACTTTCTCTCAATGAGGAAGAATACGGCCGTTTTGATGCTTTGTATAAGTGGTTTCACGCAAACGGAGAACTCTCCAACCAAGAGTTTAACGTCAGCAGAAAAATGAAGGCTGAACTTCGTCAGCTCGGTTTTGAAATTAAAACCCTCGGAAATTTTCCCGGTTTTCTTGCCTTGTACGACAATGGAGGGGGCAAGGAAACGTGGTATTGGCGGGTAGAACTGGATTCCAACCCGCATAAAGAAGCGGAAAGTACCGGGGTTGATTTTGCCAGCAAGGTTAGGACCACTTTAAACGGCGATAGCGTCTGGGTGGTTAGCTCATGCGGGCATAGTCTACACCAAGCGGTAGCCCTTTCGGCTGCGCACCTGCTGGTGAAGAATAAACACTTGTGGACGGGCAACAAACTCGGTATTATCGTTGAACATGCCGAGGAAGTTGGTAATGGAAGTTCAGATCTAATTCAGGCAGGGATTTTTGAACTATTTGGTTCGCCTGACGGTATCCTCTCCATGCACAATTCTGCGGAAATCTCTGCAGGAAAGGTGGCGGTTGTCGCCGGAGATGTTCCCATGATGCCGCTTGTCATGAATGTAGATATCGAAGTACAGGCAGAAAACGGTTGCCACGTCGGAGAGCATTACAAGTGTGTGGATGTGAACTTGCTGGCCGCTCAAATATTGGTGCGCCTTCAGGAAATCAAAAGCAGATTGCTGCACCCTGTGAATGAACCTGCCATTTTGGGCTGCGGAAGGATTTACGGGGGTACCCGCCGCAATATTCACCCATTGAGCTGTACGATGGAATTCAGCATTCGCTGCTATACACCAGAAGTTCGGGATAAAATCATGAGTCGCCTCCGGCAAATCGCGGAGGGCGAGGCTATGGCTGCAGGCGCGCCTATGCCCAGGATTACAGCTTTCGAAGCGGTTCCTGCTCTGGTTAATGACTCTGAATTAGGCAAAAAGGTGATAGCTTCCTTTGAAAAGTCTTTAGGCCGGGAGCATATTATACCTTATCACCCGGTTATGCTCGCCGAACCATTTTCAAAATACGGCCTGACCAAAGAGCGCGTCCCAATCTTGATGTTTTGGCTGGGCGGCGCCAGGGATAAGTGCGATGAGGCAAGCGATTACAGGCACGAATGTTCAGGCTTGCATTCGCCCGATTATCTACCGGATTATCCCGTCGCACTCCGGACCGGGGCAATAGCAGTGGCGAACGCCTTTATTTACCTGTTTAACGACTGAGCCGGCTAATTTGACCCTGGTTCGTTTTTCACTCTGCAGCAGGGGGAGTATACTCCTCGCTGCAGAGATCCTTTATCGCTTCACCAATTTTCGAATATACATTTTTCTGTCAGTCTGAATGAGCGCAAAATATATTCCAAGCGGCAGCCGGCTAATCGAAAATGTTGGTGCGAAATTGGTTTGTTCCAATTGCCCTGCGATGTTGTATAGCTTAATATTTTCAACCTTTTCATCGTCGGGGAAAACGACGTTTACTTCGTCATTCGCAGGATTTGGAAATAACTGCATTTCGCCGGCATCTGGTATCTCCTGTCCGGCGGTAGGTAGTTGCTCCGGATCTTTTATTCTCCAATACCCTCTGCCGTAGGTGCCCACGCGAACGGTGCTGTCGGGCTCGTAATAGTGTATATCGCCGATAACCACGTAAGGCAAAGTTGCGTTGTTAAACAATGCCCAGCTGCCGCCGCCGTCTTCGGTTTTCCATACGCCGAGGTCGGCGCCGACATACAATGTGTTGGAATTGAAGGGATTTACGCATAGGGTAGTGGCCGGAATGGGTGGGAAATTATTGGAAATATTTACCCAGCTATTTCCCCCGTTGATTGATTTAAATACTTGATTTTGATTGTCAAAGGAACCCACCGTGGCATACACCACGCCGAGCTGATGGGGGTCGGCAGCCAAATCGGTGATGGGCGAGCCGGGCGAACTGCCGAGGGCGACCCAACTGCTTCCTGCATCCACCGACCGGTATACGATGCCGTCGTGCAATTTGGCGGCATATACCAGGTTGGGATTTGTTTTGTCAAATTCAAAACAACTGATGTAGCCCGTATTGGCGGTGGTTTGCCAATTAGCCCCCCCGTCGACGGTTTTGTACATAAAGTAGTCGTTGGACGAGAGTAGCACCGACGGGTTTTCGGGATGCATAACCATCGGCATTCGCCACTGGTCGTCGGCGCTGGTACCATTGTTGATCAGCGCCCAGTTAAGCCCGGAATTAATCGACTTAATGCGCCGGTATTTGGCAAAACTGGTGGTGTACCAAATATTTTTATCGCTAAAATCAATAGCGCTGCCAAAGACGTCGCCATTGATCCGATTGTCCCAGGCCGGTATGTCGTGGGCCTGTAGGTTGGAAAAAAAGCCCACATCCTGCGCGCCGCCGATGACAACATCGGGATCAGTCTGAGCGGAAACCAGGGTATAAAACTGGTGGGTAATCAGACCGTTAGAAATAGACGTCCAGTTGTTACCGCCGTCGCTGCTGTAGTTTACGCCGCCGTCATTCACATCAAAGAGATCGCCGGTCAGCGGATGGTAAATAGTCTGGTGGTGGTCCACGTGTAAGGCGGCGGTACTCATCAGCGTAGTGTCGATAAGCGACCAGCTTTGCCCGCCGTTCAGGCTTTTCCAAAACCGCGTTCCTCCGGCAAAAACGACGTTGGTATCGTTGGGAGCATAACAGACGGTATTGGCAAACCACCCCTGGCACACGTTTTGCGACGGCGGGGGATAGCAATGGAGATCTACATTTGTATTAACGGGTGTCCAGGTGAGGCCGTAGTTATTCGATTTATACAATCCCTTCATCGGACCGACGCCATCGAGGATGCTTTTCGACATATTCAGCAACAGTTTATTGGGATAGCTGGGATGTACCGTTATGCTGGCATAACCAAACTCATTGCCGTTGGGCAGTCCGTTGCCGATTTGCGTCCAGTTTTGCCCTGCATTTACAGAGCGGAAAAAACCGCCGGGTATATTGGCATTGTAATAGCGGGCGGCGAGATAAAGCGTATCGGGGTGGACGGGATCGGAGATCATTCGCGAGGGCAGCCTGTCGAGCACATAATTAAAAGTGTTACCGCCGTCAGAAGAAAAATACACCCCGAATGAAGTCGCCACGCATACCTTACTCGTATCCGTGTTGCTCCAGTGAATATCCATGCCCGCAAAATTTTGGCTAAGCGCCGCCGTCAGAGGAGTCAGGGCAAAAGTCTGTCCGCCGTTGTTAGACGCCAATACGCCGATGCCGCTTGAAAACTCCGTAAGCAAAGAATACCCTTCGCCAGTAGCGATCAATATTCTGTTGGGGTTTTTGGGATTAATGGCGATGGCGCCGATAGCCAGCGAAGGCAAAAAATCGGTGAGGGGCGTCCAGTGGGCGCCATAATCCACGGTTTTCCACAAGCCGCCGCCGGCAGCGCCGGCATAAATAACATTCGAATCCGTCGGGTGAAAAGCAATAGAAATGATACGTCCGCTGACATTAGCGGGGCCGAAATTCTGCCATTGGTTTAGCGTTTTTTCATTGCTATCGATGCGCTGCAACTTCTCCCATTCCTGCCATCTCGACCAATCGGGATTGATCACATTTGTCGCATCTCTGTTTAATGCATAATCGGCTGCGCGTTTATATTGCTTGTGCGCTATTAATTCCGGAGTTAATACGGGGCGTTCAATATTATAATTGATTTGTGCCGGCAGCGCAGCGCTGTGCAGCAGTATTATTATCCAAAATATATTTTTATTAAATAGGTGCATTTCTTCGAGTATTTACTGATTTGATGCAGATTTCAATTCGATTACTGACAAAATTGTCACCATTACAATTTCGAGAACAAAATAGATCAAACCTGGCACAGTAAGTTTTTGATATAAATAAATAATCAAGCCCAATGTGAGGCAACAATACAGCAGGTTTGCCATTGCGGTAATTTTCATGTGCAAGTACAAATTTCCTATTTGGCCCAAAAAGCAAAGAAAGGAATGTATACAAAAGATGCATGCAATAAACGATAGCGGATACAATACTTTTGCCGGCATTCCAAAAGCGGGTTCAAATCTCGTTAAAACCAAACCCAGCATAACAGCCGATACGAGCGCGCCTATGCTATCGACGAGGAAGAGTTTTTTTAGGAATGGCATGGTTGTTTTTTCGTGGCAATTTAGGGGTATTCACAATACTCATGTTGAGGTTCATCAAAAAAACCTGGCGGGGTCGCGCCCGGGCTCAAGTCATGCCCAAAACTTGGCGGTGCGAGCTATAAAATGCTAATCGTCAAATATGTTGCTTGATTTTCCAGGGTTTAAAGTACAACTTTTGCTTTATTAGCAACCGGAATCAGCTTAATATCCCGACTAACCACCTGGAGCCGCCTCCCGCCGTGACAACTCCTCCAATACTTTCTCGTACAGGGGTTGCAATTCGCCCACATCATCTCGCAATTGCTTCATCAGCAGGTCGTAATCGGCTTGGGTAATATCGTATTGTGCAAAAATCTGGTCGTAATACACACGGATCATACTGTCTTTGACCGCCGGCGGCAGGTGTTGTACGGCTGCTTCGGCCATGTGTAAATCGGCGAGCAAAAGAACGCGCTGGTCATCGCTTAATGCTACCTGCTCTTCTTTTTTGGTACAAGAGGCTATTACGATAATGCATATCGATGCGAGGACGATTAACTGCTTCATTCTTTCAAATGTTGTTTGGGAAAATAAAAACCTATGAGCCGGCCTGTCGATTGGTTAAATTCTTTCCAGTGTGCCACCTCGGCCTGAACCCCCACAATACCGCAAGTGGGCACATTGGGGATATACGACTCTGCAAACATATTCGCTACGCTGGTCAGGGTAGGGTTGTGCCCAAAGAACAGCACCGTGTCATACCTATCGTCTATTTGATGGACAATACGCACAATATCCTGTGGCATAGCCTCATAGATATTATCATCTACCAAAATATCGGAAGCCGGAATGCCAAAAGCGGCTGCGAAAAAAGAAGCGGTAGTAAAAGCCCGGTTGGCCGGGCTTGACACCAGCCGGTCGGGGTGAATACCCATTCCTTTTAACAAAACAGCCATTTGCGGGGCATCGCGCAAACCCCGGCTGCTCAACGGCCTGTCTATATCCTGGAGCTCGGGATCGTCCCAACTCGATTTGGCATGGCGAATAAGGAATAACTTTTTCATAATGATGCAAGATAATACGTCTACACGACAGCCGTTTAAAAAAACAATCACAGCTATAAATCATGTGGCGCAAAAAACGAACTTTGCGAATGAATGAAAAAAGTTGCTATGTATTACAATGACAAAGTTGTTTGGATAACCGGGGCTTCATCCGGCATTGGGGAACATTTTGTATACGCATTGGCCGAGCAGGGCGCCAGATTGGCGATTTCGAGCCGTAACGAAAAAGAGTTGCACCGAGTCAGGCAAAATTGTCACGGCAAAGTCGAGATCCTGGTGGCGCCGCTGGATGTGGCCAATTTTAATAACGTGCCCGTTGTTGCTCAACAAATTTACGACCACTTCGGCCGTATTGACATGGTGATCAATAATGCGGGTATTTCACAGCGGGCGCTCATCAAAGATACCGCATTAGAAGTAGATCAAAAAATCATGGACGTTAATTATTTCGGCGCCCTGGCTGTTACCAAAGCGGTATTGCCTTTTATGTGGCATCAAGGCGCCGGACAAATCGTAGTGATTAGTAGTGTGATGGGCAAAATCGGCGTGCCGCGCCGCTCTGCTTATGCTGCCTCCAAACACGCCCTGCATGGCTATTTTGATACCCTGCGGGCGGAAGTGGCTGCCGATAATATTAAAGTAACAGTTATCTGCCCCGGTTATGTGCGTACAAACGTTACTATTAATGCGCTTAAGGGTGATGGCTCCGCCAACCAGGTGATGGCCGATGCTACCCGCAAAGGTCTTGACCCCACAGTTTTTGCCCAAAGGGCCTTGCGCGCTATAGCCCGACAGAAAAGAGAGGTTTTTATCGGTGGCAAAGAAATCCACGCAGTGACACTTAAACGCTTGTTTCCCAGCTTGTTTTATTATCTGATTGAAAAATTTAAAACAAACTAAATGCGCATTAAAGAACTAGCCCTTCTTGTTTTTTTTGCCTTGTTTGGCAGCCTGCTTACTAATTCGCTATCAGCCCAAACCCAAAGGGATTCGATGGTGGCGATTACCACCACGGACGGCAATGAGTTTATCGGCTTGCTCGTCGATTCGGATAGCTCGCGAATAGTGCTTTCTACTGAAAAATTCGGCCCCCTGACCATTCGTCAAACCGATATCCTGAGTATTGTTTATATCAACAGAGGAGGCCTGGGCAATCGATACTTCAATACCTGGGCCGAAAACCCTTATGCCTGGCGCTATTTTGCAGGAGTATCCGGATATGGCATTCCACAAGGCCAATTTGTTTATTACAATACCATGGCGTTTGTCAACCAATTCGGCTATGGCGTGAGTAATAATTTATCGATCACCTTGGGAACCGTCCCGACTTTTCTTTTTTTCGGCGCCGATGTGGTGCCCATTTGGGTACACGCTAAACTTAGTATCCCCATTAGCGAAAATAAATGGAACGCAGGCGCCGGGGTGTTGTACATCTTGCCACTGGGCGAAGAAGAAGAATCGGCCGGGTTTATTTACGGCGTAAGCACCCACGGTACCAAAGACAAGCATATTTCTTTTATATTGGGCAATGGTTTTGATCGCGACGGCCTTTGGGATAAATTCACCATTGGCATCAGCGGCACCTACCGCACCGGCAGGCGGCACTACCTGCTCACAGAAAGCTACTGGCTGGGCGTCCCCGGAGAACGTGTATTTATTTTGGGCATCGGTGGCCGCTATACCGCCCGGCGCCTGGCCATCGAATATGGCATTGCACACCCGCTTTACAATGATTTTAACGATAGCATCAATACAACCCCCATCGGTATACCGCACGCGAGTTTAATCGTACCCTTGGGTGGAAGGAAGGATTAACAAAATGTTTCCCTATGAAAAAGCAACTTACACTTATCCTGCTTGTGACCGCCGGATTGGCAGCCACAGCTATGGCTCAACCACAAACAACTTGGGAAGGCAATATCTCCACCAATTGGAATTACAGCCCTAATTGGAGTTCGGGAGTGCCCGATAACACGAAAACAGCTCGCTTTGTAGCCGCCAGACCGAATTATCCCGTCCTTGATCATAATGTAGAAGTAGCAGTTTTAATTGTCGAAGGCGGAAATATCAACCTGGGCGGATACACTTTGCAAGTAAACGGAAATGTCACCATCACGGGCGCAAATCCCAATGTATTAAATATTAGCAATGGCGTCTTAACTGCCAGCAATTTTGTACTAGTTGAAGATGTTACGTTCAACAATATTGAACTTCGCAAAACCGGCGCCAATAATACCGCTTTTTACAACGACGTAGTGTTTAACGGTACTACTGTCATTAATACGACCTCCACCGCCGGTTTCGGCAGCATTTTTATACTGGGCAGCACCGACGGTTATGATATTACATTTAATGACGACGTTTATTTCCGAAACAATGGCGTCAATACAGTCATTCAAATAGGCGCCGACACCGGTTCTATTGCATTAAACGGCGACGTCTACCTGCAAAATACGCAACCCGGCTCTTATATCCGGTTTGGCGACGATGGAACTATCGCCGTTGCTGCCGATAAGGCATTCAAGATCGAAAGCGATAATTATAATACCGGAACGCTCTATTTTAACAACGTAACCCAAAACGGCAGCGCTCCCAACGATACGCTACTAATGAACTCGCTTGATATTCGCAATAGCACTTTTGGCGGCGCTTTCACAGCTGATCTGAATACCAGTTTGATTTTGGTGGACTCCTCAACTTTTCTCAGCGAATGCACCTTGATCGCCCCCAGTCTGGCAAATATTCGGAACAGTCTCTTCCAGGATGCGGCTTTGTTTAACAAAACCGGAGCGGGCGCCAATTCCTGGGGAGGGGGCAATACCTTCAACGACGCCTGCGAAATCAATAAGTCGGGCAGCGGCTCGATCTCTACGGCTTCGATTGAAGGCGATACCTTTAATATGGATGTAAAGCTTAAATCATCCGGCACGGGTGATCTTCGAATCGGTTCGGATTATGGGGAAACCAGTATTTTTAAAAAAAATATCGACTTCACCAATTCGGCCAAACAGGTGATATTCGGCCCGGGCTCTATTTTGCTCAACGGAACAACGTCGCAATCATTGATCGGCGCCGATTCTCTGACTCATTATTTTGACTACCTGGAAGTGGATAACCCCGATGGAGTTGTACTTCAGATGCCTATAAACATTGGCGCGCAGCTTACCTTCACGGATGGCATTGTGCAATCCAGCGATACCACCGCGGTGACATTTACGGCTTCAGGATTTTCTTTAGGCGCTTCTAATGCCTCGCACATCGACGGGCTAGTGCGCAAACTCGACCTGGGCATCGGGATGTTGTTTACTTTTCCTGTCGGCGACTCGAGTTATTATGCGCCTATCTCGGTTAGGGGGTTTTCAGGAACTCCCGATTTTGAAGCGCTGTACAATTACTTTGATCCCGATATAGCCATGTACGACGCCACCCAGGTTGAGGCGCCCATCGATCACATCAGCCGTAGAGAACACTGGCTGCTCAACCTGCTCAGCAGCGGCAGTGCGTATGTTAAACTGAGCTGGGATACGCGCAGCTTGGGTGTGGACACCCCTGCCGACTTAGTAGTAGCCCGCTGGGATGGCTCGAAGTGGGTGAGCGAAGGCGCCGGAACGCTCACCGGCGATGCATCTGCAGGGACTATTGAAACTGCAGCGCCGGTAACCAATTTCAGCCCCTTTACTTTGGCTTCTATCACGGCATTCAACCCATTGCCCATCGAGCTGCTTTATTTTAAAGCTAGTCCGGTTGGACAAACGATTGAATTGGAGTGGGCAACGGCCACAGAGCATAACAACGCCTATTTTACGGTAGAGCGCAGTGTCGACGGAAGGATTTTTGAGGATATAACCACTTTGCCGGGCGCCGGCAATAGCCAACAAATGATCGTTTACAGCAGCCAGGATGATTACCCGCTCGATGGGATCAGCTATTACCGCCTGCGCCAAACCGATTTCGACGGGGCGTCTTCTTTTTCGGGCATATTAAGCGTACATCGCACCACTGATCAGGGGCATATCAGTGTGTTTCCCGTGCCTTCACCCGATAGGCGGTATACGCTGCGTTGGCCCGCTTCATTTGATGTTCGTCGCATCTCTCTTGTAGACGCCACCGGTAGGGCCTTGCCCTTGCAGCCCCCCATAGACGCTACACAAATTACGCTTGAGCTGACTCGCTTGCCTGCAGGGGTTTACTTCGTTTCGTTGCAATCGCCCCAGCAACAGAGGTGGGTGAAAATTATACTGGATTGATTTGTTGATCAGCGCATCAGCACATCAATTTATCGGCATAATCTTAAGCTGCGGGTGTTGACTGAGGTGTCGCAGAATAATCCGGGTGATTTCGGGGTTGCCCTGATAGCGGCGCAGGCAATCGTGCAAAGCTTCTTGATTGCCTTGCCAGTCATCTTTATCGATATAGCCGAAACCGCTGAAATTCCCGTTTTCAATTAAAAAAACAGCCCATTCCTGTCGGGTGCGGCCCTGGTCGAGGATGAAAAAATCCTGGTCGAAAGCGTAATACAGCGCTTGTTGGGCCTCTTCCGCCCGGGCATTGTAATCCTCCGTGGGTTCTATGCCCACACAAGCGCCTTTGCATTGCTTGAGGTGAAAATTAAAGCAGGGTCCTTTGCCGGCCTGTATGGAGGTAAAGCAGGCGCAAAGCTCGTGGGCCTGAAGTACGTGTTGCAGTCGCCCGCGGGCATGGCTTATCTTGGGATACTCCGACAACACCCTTAGATTATTGCGCTCCCGGGCGGTAGTCACTTCTGCGATGTCGAAGCACAAATAGCCTTCGGGGTTGAAAAAGCTGTGAATGACATACGGGAATTGCTTTTGCCTTTGTGCGCGGTTGACCGAGGGGCTTAGGCGTTTTATTTCGTATGATTCGAGCAGTAGCGCGGCTAATTCACTGCCTGTGAGCTCGAAAGAAATATCGTCGACAAGCTGTTGTAGTTTGGCTGCTTTGGCAGACTGGTCGGCAAAGTGCTCGGCTACGCGTTTCCGGATATTAATGCTTTTTCCTACGTAAACAACCTCCCCTTTGTCGTTGTGAAAATAGTACACCCCGCAGGCTTCGGGCAGGTTGTTGATGCTGTCCATACTCAGATTGCCCGGCAACCTGGATTCTTTGATACCCAGGTTTACGAGATGGTGTACGTGCTCGCGATTGACACCCTGAGACAAGATACGCTCAAAAAGTACGGTGGTGGCCATGGCGTCGGCCATGGCGCGGTGGCGTTGGTCTACTTGTATATTGAAATGTGAGATCAGATTGCCCAGACTATACGACCGAAGCCCCGGAAAAGCCTGCCGGCTTAGCCGCACGGTGCACAACTGTTTGCGGCTATACGAAAAACCCAGCCGGGCAAATTCTTCGCGAATAAAATTATAATCAAAACGCACATTGTGCGCTACAAACACAGCGCCTTCCGTAAGTTTTACGATATCGCGGGCTACTTCATAGAATTTGGGCGCATGCCGTACCATCTCCTGCGTGATGCCGGTCAGTTCGGTGATGCCATAGGGAATATAGCATTCGGGATTCAGCAGCGTCTCGTAGGTGTCGACCACTTTGGCGCCGTCGTGCAGCACGATGGCGATCTCCGTGATCTTATCCCGGTGCGCCTGCCCACCTGTTGTTTCAATATCTACGATAGCATATAGCAAATCGCGCATGTTTGACGTATCTTTCGATTCGGCTATTCCCGAAAGGGCTTGATTATTTAATAAACATTATCATGGCAAATATAAAAAATTTTGTTTTGGTATGCCTGCTTTTGCAAATGGCTTGTACGACAAAAACGACCAAAGAAATAGGCGGCAAAACGGAAAACCAGCCGGTGCTGACCGATACGCTGATTGCAGAACAGTTGCCTGATACGGTTGCCATACCTGCGCCTCCCAAACCGGAAGGCATCGCAGTGGGCGCAGCCAGGGTGGGGGAGTACCTGCCCCTGCTGGCCGGACAGGGCGTTGCGCTGGTGGTCAACCAGACTTCCACGATCGGCGAAGTGCACCTGGCCGATACCCTGCAATCGCTGGGCATACCGGTGCGCGTGATTTTTGCCCCCGAACACGGCTTTCGCGGCCAGGCCGACGCCGGCGAGAAAATCACCGACGGCCGCGACCCCAAAACGGGTATTCCCATTATTTCCCTTTATGGTAAAAAGAAAAAACCGACGGCTGAAGACCTCAAAGACGTGAGTTGGGTGATTTTTGATATTCAGGATGTGGGCGCCCGCTTTTATACGTACATCCTCACGATGCACTACGTGATGGAGGCATGCGCAGAAACGGGCATTCGCATGATGATACTGGACCGCCCGAACCCCACCGGAAATTATGTGGACGGCCCGGTCTTAAAACCCGGCTTCCAATCTTTTGTAGGCATTCACCCAGTGCCTATTGTACACGGCATGACCATCGGCGAATACGCCGGTATGATTAATGGCGAACGCTGGCTTAAAGACAGCCTCCAATGCCGGCTCACGGTCATTCCCGTAAATAATTATCACCACGAGCGGATATACGACCTACCCATCAAACCGTCGCCTAATTTACCCAATAACCGGTCGATTTATTTGTATCCCTCGCTTTGTTTATTCGAGGGCACGGCAGTTAGCGTAGGCAGGGGCACCGACAAGCAATTCCAGGTATACGGCCATCCCGATTCTCCCCTCGGCAATTATTATTTTACACCAGAGCCCAAACCGGGTGCTACCCAGCCGCCGTTACAGGGCCTGCGGTGCCGCGGCTTCGACCTGAGTAATTTGCCGGCCGATTCGCTTTTCCACGCCGCGCAAATCGATCTGGGCTACCTGATCGATTTTTACCAGGCTTTCCCCGATAAGTCCAACTTTTTTCTAAAAAACAATTTTATCGATTTACTCGCCGGAAGCGATGAATTGCGGAAGCAGATTATAGAAGGAAAAACAGAAGCAGAAATCCGGGCAGGCTGGGAAGCCGATTTATCTCAATTCAAAAAAACAAGAGCAAAATATCTGCTTTATCCGGATGGCAATGATTGGTGAGAAATGACGAATGAAGAATTACGAATTACGAATGATTTTCTAATTATCAATTTTTTTAATAATTATGAATATTCGTAATTCGTAATTCCCCATTCGTAATTATTTAATGCTGCACCGCCATTTTCAGCGTCTTGATACCGGCGTCAGTGCGGACGCGGATCATATAGTTGCCGTTGGCGAGATCTTTTGCATTCAGTTGGATGCGCTCCGACTTAATATTGTCGAAGTTTTGTTGCTGCACTATTCTGCCTGTTACGTCAAACACGCTAACCTGTACCGTTGAAGAGGGCGTTTCGAGGTTGAACTCGAGCGTAGCCAGCTCGTTTACGGGGTTGGGGAAGAGCGCAACTGCGCCATCGGGCAGAATAATATCAGTGGTGCCTACCGGAGCGGAAGAGATGCTCAGACGAGCTACCGGAACGATATCGAGGCCAAAGCCCAGCAAGTCGAGCGTACCGGTGTTGCTTACGTCGAGTACGCCGGCATAACGCGGCTTGTCTAATGAATCCGTATAGAAATTCATTGCTGCGTAGTCGAGGTTGTCGGCGGCTTGTAGGAAGCAGCTCTGATCGTCATCAGTGGCATATTCGATGGCTGCAATATAATATGTATTGTCTTCGAGGGCAATTTCAGCGCCGTCGAGGTCAACGGGGATCGTAATCAGGTCGGTACCTTCGTCGCCTTCAAAGAAATAAGAGTTAAAGGCAAGCACGGTGTAGTCGCCCGGCTCGATATAACGGCCGTCGGTTACGCCGTTCCAGCTATAGAGGTAAGTCGTAACGCTTTTACCAACCAGTTCGTCGGCATTAACCACGCCAAAAGTAATATAGCGGGCATACAGGTCGGTGCCTTCGGGTACGAAATAAGCGTTGCCGTAAGTAAAGCTCTCGTCGGCGGCGGGAGCTACGCTGCGCGTGGCGCCCAGGTCTTTGGAGAACAGAGAGTCGCTAACCGCAAAAGTAAACTCGCGCTCATTATTGCTCAGGTCCGTATCCGGATTGTCAATGGCCAGCGAGTAGGTAGCTGTGTACACATCGGGTACGGCGGGTACGTCAAACTCAAGGGGGAAGAATACGTTTTCTGCCAGTGAGTCGGATGCGACAGGGCCGTATTCCAGATCTTCCTGATAAACCACATCGCCGTTGGAATTGACAACCGTCATCGTTAGCGTGGGGCTATCCTGCGTTTCGCTGCCGATGTTCTGAATGTCGGCGATAAAACCGATAGATTCTACTTGCGTATAAGGCGTTACTGCGTTGGGAGCGATTGCATAGAAGGCGTTTACGCGCATGTCGTTTGCCGGACGCGGGTCGGCGTCGGTAAGGCGCACGTCATCAATCTGCCAGTTGTAGGCACAGCCGATGGGGCTGCCGCCGTTGAGGGTTTCGTTAGAAGAAAGGAACTGGAAGGCGATATAAATATTGGACTCGCCTGCTGCGTAATCCGTAATGTCGATTTCGATCGTCTGCGGGTTGATGTTCTGGTCGCCTTCGATCACGCCGCCAAACTGGTTGGCCGTGATGTCGGGAAATACTTCGATAGCCACCCAGCTGGCAGTGTCGTTCAGGTTGGTACCTACGCGAACCTGCGGTCGGTCGCTATACGTGCGATAAAAAGTTTCGAAAAGCAGCCATACTTTCTCTTTTTGAGAGCAGTCAATTACGGGTGAGATCAACCACGAATCCTGGTTGGCGCCCAGGTTGCAGTTGAGGTCGGAATCGAAGATCATCCAGCCGTTGGCGGCAGTAGTGGATGCAAGCGGGTTAGTAGCAAAGGAACCGGTAGGACCTTCGGTGGTATAGAACCAAACCGAGGTGGGCTGGCCGTTGCCTTCTACTTCTACGGTCGTCCAGTCACTGGGAAAACCGCCGGCAAAATCTTCGGTGTAAAAATCGCCCTGCGCTAATGCAGTGGCACTGCCGAAACACAGCAGGAGTACGGCAATGGCGAATTTGTTGGATAGTGTACGTAAATTCATGTTAAAATGATTTTATTAAGTGAAACAACAGCAGGTGAATTGTCTGATGTTTAAAATAAAGAAGCGCAAAAGTAGTAATTTTTTAACAACAAGATAGCCTCGCAAAGATAGGGGCTTTCTTGTGGGCGGGTTGGGATTAATGTACATAAGGTCGCTTATTTTGCAAAATGTATCAATAGGAGGAACCCGATTTGACCAACTCGAATTCTCGAAGAAGCTGCTGTTTGTCAACGGGCGCCACACCCACGTGCTCACAAACCTGCCCCCCGGCCAGGTTGGCCAGCAAGGCTGTATCTTCGATGGACAGCGACAAGGCGACGGCCAGTGAGGCTATGCTGATCACTGTGTCTCCGGCGCCGCAAACATCGGCAATATCACGCGGGTGGGTGGGCGCCAACAGGTGTTGGCCGTCGTTTTCTATGAATAACCCTTTGTCCGACAAGGTGATAAGCGTATATCTGTTATCCAACTTCTCTCTGATGTAACGGGCTGCCCGCTGCAGGCTCTCTGCTTCGGGGCCTACACTAAACGATACCTGCTGCTGGATTTCTTTCAGGTTGGGTTTGAATAAGGTGGCTTGGCGGTAAGCCCAAAAGTTTTTGTTTTTAGGGTCTACGGTGGTGGGGATACCCCTGCGTACGGCTTCGTCCATCACGGACTGAATGACGGGGGTGGTCAATACGCCTTTGTTGTAGTCCTGAAAAATGATAACGTGAATTTCGGTACTATCCAGTAATTTATTTATCGCCTCAATCAGCAGTTCGGTTTCTTGCTCGCTGAGGTCGTGGGTATCTTCTTCGTCGAGGCGCAACAAGTGTTGGTGTTGGGCGATGATGCGGGTTTTTACCGTAGTGGTTCGCGTATTCGATTTAACGATGCCTTCTGATGGCAACCCATAGCCGGCCATCAGCGCCATCAGTGCCGCGCCGTTGGCGTCGCTGCCGGCTACGCTGCACAGGTAGGGCGTGGCGCCCATGGCTTTGATATTGAGCGCTACATTGGCAGCGCCGCCCACGCGGTCTTCGATTTGCTGTAATTGTACCACGGGCACCGGCGCCTCGGGTGAAATGCGGCTGACCGCTCCGTGGACATAGCGGTCTATCATGATGTCTCCCACGATCAATACCCGCAATTGCTCAAAAGCGCGGAAGATGGCGCCTGTCTCGGTTTTTTCAGTCACTTTATGTAACAGTTTAGCGATAGGGTTTAGTGCATGCGCAGTTTAGCGATAGGGTTTAGTGCCTTCGGCAGTTTAGCGATAGGGTTTAGTGCATGCGCAGTTTAGCTAAACCCTAACGCTAAACCCAATCGCTAAACCCTCCTAAACAGTTACCACTTTAAAAAAATATCAGAAGTGGACGTATTAATCCGTTTTGCATCCGCTTTTTCTGCGCACGCGGCCCCGGCTGCCCACCAGCCCGTTGTCCATGAAATTATAGGAAATACTAATCCCGCCGATAAAATACAGGTCGGCGCCTCTGTTGTCGCCGCGCGGCGTTCCGGTAGGCACATTAACAGGGGGCGTACCCAGGAATTCACCCGTGCGGTTGCTCAATTCGGCGGCCAGGGGGCCGTTGCCGGCCAGTAATTCGTCGTAGGCCATGTACGTGGTGCTCACGTCGTCGAGGTAATCGGTGAAAGCCCTGCGCCCGCCCAACTCCAGGCCGACATTCCAGGTGTCGTTCAGCGCGTATTTGACGCCGATGCCCAGCGGAATGGAAAAATCAAACAACTTATACCGAGGAAATCTGCCGGCTAAACCCTGTCCTTCGGTGCCAACTGGCGCCAACAATACTTTCTGTCCCAGGTATCGCGTAGATGGATTGAAGTGCATCACCGCAAAACCGCCGAACAGGTATGCCGACAAGGGTTGTTCCAGATTATAAGGCTGAAAACCGGGCAGGTTGAATTCTCCCGTTAAGGCCAATTCGTAGATGGGCGTTTCGAAGCTCAGGTTGCGCTGCCGAATGGTCTGGTCGGAGGCATTGGCGTCTTTTCCCGATAATTTGCCGTAAGACAAACCCAACTTGACAGAAGCAAAGTTGTGGATGTTGTACCGCCCAAATACACCGGCGGCAAAATGAGTCTCGCCGATATATACTTTTGACGAGTTGGCGCTCAAATCTCCCATGTAGTTGGATACCCCGGCCAGAATACCGGCCTCAAAGTATTGCCCCCGCAGCGCGGTGCTTGTCAGAAACAAGACTAACCATATGCATTTTTTCATGTGGGTCGTTTTCTTTTTCCGCAAATTTATAACTTTGCAGCGCTACAAAAAACAAATCACCTTCAATCCAGACACAACCGGGCTAAAAAGTGATTCCCGGTAGCCCATCGTCATTTTTTTATCATTAATGCCATCGTGATATCATATGCCGCCGCAAATGGCGTTAGATCAACTATGGCGTATTATTAATTTTTTTTAAAACCAAATTTTACGATGAAGTGTAAATGGCTGCTCCCGGCTGTCTTCTTTTTGGCAACCACTAGCTACGCGCAAGACCAGGCACCCGACAACTGGTTTAATCTCGATGCAAAAAAGGATGGAATCCCGGGTTTGAGTACGGAAAAAACTTATCAGGAACTCCTCAAAGGTAAAAAAGCCCGCACGATTGTGGTGGCGGTGCTCGATTCAGGCGTCGACTATGAACACGAAGACCTCAATGACGTGATGTGGGTAAATGAAGACGAGATTGCCGGCAATGGCATCGACGACGATAACAACGGCTATATCGACGATATCCACGGCTGGAATTTCCTGGGTAATAGCAAAGGCGAAAATGTACACCATGATAACCTGGAAGTAACCAGGCAATATGTCCAGCTGCATAAACGCTTCAAGGATGTGTCCGACGCTGCCGGCTTGTCGAAAAAAGACCGCGCCGACTACGACAAATACAAGCTGTACGGCAAGGTGATCGAAGATAAGATCGAAGAAATGACGCCTAATGTCGGACTGTACGGCTCTACGCTCGAAGCGTTTACTAAATTACAAGAAGCCATCGGCAAACCCGCCGCAGATATTACGCTTACCGACCTGGAAAACTTCCGCACCAGCGACCCATTCCTGCCCCGCGTGGCCGCCGTGGCAATCGATTTGCTGAAGCAGGGCGAGACTTATGCCGGTTTTATTGATCAGGTGAAGGAAGCTTACGAGTATTTCTACGAAAGGGTAAATTATAACTATAATACGGAGTTTGATCCCCGCGCCATTGTGGGCGATGATTATAATAATGTAAATGAGCGCTACTACGGCAATAACGACGTGAAGGGCCCCTTCTCCTATCACGGCACACACGTATCGGGTATCATCGCAGCCAAAAGAGGCAACAACCTGGGTATCGAAGGCGTGGCCGACCATGTGCGTATCATGGCCGTCCGCACGGTGCCCAACGGCGACGAACGCGACAAAGACGTGGCAAATGCTATCCGCTACGCCGTCGACAACGGCGCGCAAGTGATCAATATGAGTTTTGGTAAAGGCGAATCTCCTAACAAAGATGCAGTCGATGAAGCCGTGAAATACGCCATGAAAAACGATGTGCTGCTGATTCACGGCGCCGGCAACGACAGCGAGGAAATCAAATACGACAATAATTTCCCCAATGATAAATTCAAAAAAAGCGGTCTTTTTAAACCCAAATACGCCAAAAACTGGATGGAAGTGGGCGCCCACGGCTGGCAAACCGATGAGAATATGACTGCCGATTTTTCAAACTATAGCGCCACGCTGGTCGATGTATTTGCTCCCGGTGTTGATATCTATTCTACTGAGCCCGAAAATTCCTACAAAGTCCAGCAAGGTACTAGTATGGCAGCACCCATGGTGGCCGGCCTCGCAGCGCTGCTGCGCTCGTATTTCCCCGATCTGTCTGCTACACAGGTAAAAGAGATAATTATGTCGTCTTCTGTCAGGCAGACGCAAAAAGTAAAACGCCCAGGAGAGGATGCCCTGGCTTCTTTTAGCGATCTTTGCGTTACCGGCGGTATCGTCAATGCCTATAATGCCGTGAAAATGGCCTCTGAAACCAAAGGCAAACGCAAAAAACCGGCAGGCATCGATAACACCGCCGCCGGAAATATGGATAAAAAAGCCGCTAAGCAGGCGGTAATTAAGCCATAGGTTGTAGGTTGTAGGTTGTAAGTTGTAAGTGTTTTGTGCACCTACAACCTACAACCTACAACCCACAACCCACAACCCACAACCATGCCCAAACTCTACCTCCTCAGCCTGGCCCTGATTGCCGGGATTTACACCTCGAACGCCCAGGATGGCCGCCTCAACAAAGGCAATGCCTTGCTGCCGAGTATCAGCTACGCGGCACAGGCGCCTGGCGGTGATCTCGTGGATCGCTTCGGGCCCAATTTTAACGTCGGCCTTAGCCTCGATTACCTGACCAGCGAAAAAAACTGGATTTTCGGGCTGACGGGGCAATACCTCTTCGGACAAGACGTAAAAACCGACGTGCTGGCAGGCCTAAGAACGCCCGAGGGTTCTATTATCGGCAACGACCGCTCGTATGTGGATATTCAGTTGAAAGAACGCGGCTTTTATGCAGGTTTGCATATCGGTAAGCTGGTGTCTTTTTCCAGCCTGAACCCCCGCTCCGGATTCCGGTTTACGGTCGGCGCAGGGCTTCTTCAGCATAAAATCCGCATACAGGACGACCCCCTGACCGGCGTGCCGCAATTGAGCGATACTTACAAAAAAGGCTACGACCGCCTCACCAACGGCCTGGCACTCCAGGAATTTGTCGGCTACCAATTACTCAGCAATAACCGTCGTATCAACTTTTTTGCCGGCTTTGAATTTACGCAGGCCTTTACCCGCAGCCGCCGCGATTTTGACTTCGATACCCGCCAGAAGGACGACGCCGACCGCCTCGATCTCCTCTTCGGTTTCCGACTGGGCTGGATTTTGCCGTTTTATTTCGGCCAGGCAGCGGATGAGGTGTATTATTAGGTGACGACCACGTAGGGTGAACGTTTACCGTTCACCGGTGAAGATGGTGACAAGGTGACAAGGTGACAAGGTGACAGGGTGACAGGGTGACAAAGTCGTACAATGCAGTTAATAGTAATTTGGGGATATTCGTTTGTAGTTGGGCTGTACGGATTAGTCATCGCCCTTGCCGCTATATTTAACACAAAAGCAAAACTATGGATACAGGGCCGGAAAAACTGGCCCGAACGCCTGCAACAGGCGGTGAAACCCCTGCAGGAGGCCGGCAAGCCTATAGTATGGGTGCATTGCGCTTCGCTGGGTGAATTCGAGCAGGGCAGGCCGCTTATCGAGGCGCTGCGCGCACAATACCCGCAGCCGGCTATCGTGCTTACCTTTTATTCGCCATCAGGCTATCAGATCCGCCAGAATTATGCTCATGCCGACGTAGTGTGTTATATGCCGCTCGATACATGCCGCAATGCTTTAATTTTTATAAAAATACTACAGCCCAGTTTGGTTGTTTTTGTAAAATACGAATTCTGGTACCACCACCTGCAAGCGCTTTTTCAGGCACAAATCCCCGTTATCCTGGTTGCCGCCCTGTTTCGCCCCGGACAGCTATTTTTCAAGTGGTACGGCGAGCCTTTTCGCCAACTGTTGATGGGGTATAGCCGAATTTTTGCACAAAACGAGGCTTCGGCTGCCCTGCTTCGAAAAGCCGGCGTAAACCAGGTGGAAGTGGCCGGTGATACCAGAGTAGACCGGGTGATACAAATGGCTGCTCAGCCGGCCAATTACGAGGCGGTTGAGGTTTTTGCCGGAAGCTCGCCAGTATGGGTTTGCGGCAGTACCTGGCCGCAGGACGAAGCGCTGCTGCTCCCATTTATCAATACGCAATTGCCGCCGGATTGGAAAGTAATCATCGCACCCCACGAAATCTCGGAAAATCATATCGCTGCATTGGAAAAAGCCGTTGCCATAGGCGCTGTGCGTTATTCGCGATACGCACAAACACCGGCGGCCACGGCTGCCCGCGTCTTGATCATCGACAACGTGGGCATGTTGGCCCACCTTTACCAATACGGCCGTTTGGCCTATATCGGCGGCGGTTTCGGCCACGGCATCCACAATACGCTCGAGCCGGCGGCGTTCGGCCTACCCGTCATATTAGGCCCCCGGTATGAAAAATTTGAAGAAGCGGTTTATCTTGTGGCACATGGCGGCTTTTTCGCTGTATCGTCCGCCGATGAGTTGCACAGGTCTTTTCAACACTTGCTCAAGGAAGAAGCCCGGCAGCAAGCCTCGGTGGAAATACGCAGCTATCTGCAAAAAATGCAGGGCGCTACAGCCCGAATAATGAGTTACCTGGCAAACTCAGGATGGCTGACACAGCGATAACAAGGAGTTACGTATGCGGCGATTTGTTTTTTTACTGCACTATACCTGGCAATGGCTTGCCTTTTATTGCCGTGCAAAAACCATCTACAACTTACAATCGCCCTTTCTTACCGAATTGGCGCAGGCGGTAGTAGAAGACCGGCGCCGGTTTTATGCCTTTGAATTAGTTAGAGGCTTGCGCCAAATATTTGCCAAAGATTCCACGCCCATTACAATCCGGGATATAGGAGCCCCTTCAAAAGTATGGTCGGGCTCCCGGCGCCCAATAAGCGACATTGCGAAGTACAATGCCATTAGCCCATCTACCGGCGAAATGCTCTTCCGCCTGGCCAACTGGCTTAAACCGGCTACCATGCTCGAACTGGGTACTTCGCTGGGCCTCTCGGCGGTATACCAGTCGGCTGCGGCGTCGCAGGCACGCTTTGTTACAATAGAAGGCCACGCCGAATTGGCCGCCATCGCCCGTCGCACGCTGGGTTTGGCCCAGTTGCCGCAGGTGGAAGTCCTACACGCTTCATTTTCTCATGCGCTGGCCACCTACCTTCCCTCGTTTCAACGGCTCGACTATCTTTTTATCGACGGCGACCACCGCTACGAACCCACGATTGAATACGTATGGCAATGCCTGCCCTATGCCCACGAAAATAGCGTATTTGTGATAGCCGATATTCACTGGTCGGCAGAAATGAACCGCGCCTGGCGGCATTTGCAGGCGCTTCAGGAAGTAAGCCACAGCGTCGACTTATTTGATATCGGGCTGTTGTTTTTCCGAAAAGGATATCCCGAAAAAACGCATTGCAGTCTTATCCGCTATCGCCACAAGCCCTGGAGGGTGGGAGTTTTTTAGCACTTAGCACTCAGCTGCCCGGTCTTAGCAGCTGACTGCGGAGTGCTAACTGCTAAATTTAACACATGTTAAACTCCCCGTCTTCTATTTCAAATTTAAAAAAATCACCTATATTGCATGCATAACGATTCAAGAATCGTTGTAGTAAAGCCACGCAAGTACCAAATAGTTTTTGCCTCAACATTTTAACAATAAAGGTTGGACTTCGAGTGACTATGGCGGGCCTCAGCTTCTTTCGGGGAGTTCCCAATTGGGACAAGGGGATTACAGAACCACAATAGCCGCCTTAAACCTGTTTATCTGGGGGCCAAAATCTCCCTGTACTTGTGTGGCTTTCTTTTTTTTATGTTTAGTGCATTCGCAGTTTAGCGATAGGGTTTAGGGCATGCGCAGTTTAGTTTTCTAAACATACCGCTAACCCACAACCCACAACCCACAACCCACAACCCACAACCCACAACCCACAACCCTCCTCATTTTTTTTCCAGGTTTTAGAGTTAGCAGAACAATAAATTCACTACCTTCGGCGTCAGTCATTCGGTGACTGTATGTTGTGCATTTTGTGCAATAGAAGCCTGCCGGAGGAGCATTTCAAACCCTACGTAAATCCACATCCCCATGCGTTTTGTTAACTTCCATTCGCTCAGCAAAACGGCCGTATTGGCCCTGCTGGCTACTGCTATTTCTTTTGGTATTTATTCATGTAAAAGCGATGTACGCGCCAAAAAGATGCCCGACAGCGTGAGCGCGTATGTGTACGCCCACACTTCAGGTATCGTATCCAAAGCTGCGCCCGTGCGTATTCGCTTTGTATCGCCGGTAGTGGCCGCCGACAAAGCGGGTGAAGCCGCCGACGCTTCACTGCTTACCCTGTCGCCCTCGGCTAAAGGCGTACTCACCTGGGAAGACCCCCAAACGCTGCGCTTCGACCCCCAGGGCCCCTTGTCTTCTAGCACTACTTATGTGGGTAGCGTTAAGCTCAACTCGCTATTTGACAACGTACCTGCCGAAGCCGCCGTGTTCGAATTCGATTTTCGCACGCGCGATCAACATTTTGAAGTGAAAATTGACGGACTGTTTGCCGCCAACCCCAAAGAGTTGTCCAAACAAGAACTCAAAGGCTCGCTCTTTACCGCCGATGTGGCCACGGCCGAAGAAATCCAGCAACTCCTCAAAGCCGACCAGCAGGGCAAAAACCTGTCGATCGACTGGACGCACACCGGCGACGGCCTCCAGCACGATTTTTTTGTGCGAGGTGTAGCTCGTGGCGATAAGGACGGAGAAATGTCGCTGAGTTGGAACGGCTCGCCGATCGGACTCAGCCTCAAAGGCAACGAAAAGGTGGAGGTGCCCTCGCTCAGCAATTTTAAAGTAACCGACGCCCGCGTAGTGCAGGGCGAAGACCAATATATCCTGCTCCATTTCTCCGACCCGCTGAAGGAATCGCAAACGCTCGACGGACTCGTCACGCTGGCCAACTATGCCGGCAACCTGCGCTTTTTGATAGACGGCCAGCAATTGCGCATTTATCCTTCGGAAAAGCTGAGTGGCGAACAACGCGTGTTTGTCAACGCAGGTGTGCGCAATACCGCCGACAGGCAGATGAAACAAGCCAGCGAGTGGAGTGTGACGCTGGAAGACGTCAAACCCCAGGTGCGCCTGGTAGGCCGAGGCGTGATTATGCCCAATTCGAATGGACTTATCTTTCCATTCGAAGCGGTAGGTCTTAACGCAGTTGATGTAGAGGTATTTAAAATTTTTAATAATAATATTCTCCAATTCCTCCAGACCAACGAACTCGACCAAAGCGGCTACGACTTGTACCGCGTGGGCCGCGTGGTGCTCCAACGTAAAGTGTCGCTGCAGTCGCTCAACCCCAACGCTCGTACGGCCGAATGGACCCGCTATGCCCTCGACCTGAGCAAGATGATCTCACAGGATCCCGACGCGATCTACCAGATAAGGATCGGCTTTAGGCCTTCTTATTCGCTTAGCCGCTGCAGCGCCGGCAATGTAGGCGCCCAGCAGGAAGAAGATGCGCTAACCGCTACGGATGATTTCCCAAAAGATGAAGATGGCGAACTCCGCACGATTATGGACTACTGGTACGGTCCCGATGGCTATTACGAAGACTACCAGTGGGAACAACGCGAAGACCCCTGCTATTCAGCCTATTACAACTCCGAGCGATTCGTACAGCGCAATGTGGTGGCTTCCAACCTCGGCATAATCGCCAAGGGCGGCAATGACAACAGCTATATGGTGGTCGTAGCTGATTTGCGTACGGCTAAACCCATTTCCGGCGCCGATTTGCAGTTTTATGACTTCCAACAACAACTCCTCACCCAAGCCAAAACTGACGCCAACGGTATCGCATCGGTGACTATGTCGCGCAAACCTTTTGTAGTGGTGGCCAAACAAGGTACCGAAAAAGGCTACCTCCGCATGGGCGACGGCAACTCGCTGTCGCTGAGCCGCTTTGACGTGGACGGACAGGTGACCCAAAAAGGGCTCAAAGGATTTCTCTATGGAGAACGCGGCGTATGGCGCCCCGGCGATTCTGTATTCCTGAATTTTATCCTGGAAGACCGCACCCAACGCTTGCCGGCTAATTACCCGATTTCGTTTGAATTGTACGACCCGCGCGGACAATTACAGGAAAAACGCACCGTGTTGAACCAGGTCAATAATGTCTATCCGCTTCATTTTGCTACCCGCAGCGACGCCCCTACTGGCAATTGGATGGCCAAAGTAAAAGCCGGCGGGGCTAACTTCGAACGCACGATCAAGGTAGAGACCATCAAACCCAACCGCATCAATATCCAATTGGATTTTGGCAAAGAATACCTCAGCGCCGCCGACGAACCCATCAAAACGACCTTGAAAGCCAATTGGCTGCACGGCGCCCCGGCAGCCAATCTTCGCGCCAAAGTGGAAGTGCAACTCAAACCGACGAAAACGACATTCCCGAAATACGGCGGCTTTGTCTTTGACGACCCCGCCCGCCGCATGGAGGAAACCGAAGCCCGCACGGTTTACGATAGCCAACTCGACGGCAACGGCACGGCGCCGCTTAAACTCGAATTACTCAACAACCAACAGGCGCCCGGCAAAGTGTTGGCCAGCTTCAAAACCCGCATCTTTGAACGCGGCGGCGATTTTAGTTCGGATAATGTGACGGTGCCTTACCATCCCTACAATGTATACGCCGGTATCGACGTACCCCAGAATCGCTACGGCGAAAAACGGGTGGATCTGAATAAAAATGCCGACCTGGGCTTTGTCGCCCTCGACGTCACCGGCAAACCTATGTCGGGTCGCTCGCTCAAAGTAGGCCTGTACCGCGTGGAATGGCGCTGGTGGTGGGATTCGGGCTACGACGACGTGACTCGCTATAACACCGGCAACCACTACGATGCCCTCGAGACCAAAGACGTGGTGACCAATGCACAGGGCGAAGCCAAGTGGAATATCAATATCAAAGAATGGGGCCGCTACATGGTGCGCGTATGCGATACCGAAAGCGGCCACTGCACCGGCGATTATTTCTATTCCGGTTATCCCTGGTATGAAGACAACGACCAAAACCGCGAGGCTGCGGCTATGATCAATTTTGCCGCTGATAAAAAGAAATACAATGTGGGCGAAACCGTATCGCTGACGGTGCCCACCGGTGAAGCCGGCCGCGTGCTGCTCACCCTCGAAAACGGCACTAAAGTGCTACAGTCTTTCTGGAAAGACGCCAAAGCCGGCGATAATACGATCACGTTTACCGCTACCGCCGATATGGCGCCTACCATATACGCTCACGTATCGCTTATACAGCCGCACGCGCAGGTCAAAAACGACCTGCCCATCAGGTTGTACGGCGTTATCCCCGTCCACGTAGAAGACCCGGCTACCCGCCTGGCGCCCAAAATCGCCATGCCCGAGGTACTCCAACCCGAACAAAGCGTGACGGTGGAGGTGTCGGAAGAAAAAGGCCAGGCTATGGCCTACACGGTGGCTATCGTCGATGAGGGATTGCTTGGCCTGACCCGCTTTAAAACCCCCAACCCTTGGGATGCCTTCTATGCCCGCGAAGCCCTCGGCGTGCGCACCTGGGACGTCTACGACCAGGTGCTGGGCGCCTACGGCGCTGAACTGGAGCGTATCCTCAGCATCGGCGGCGACGCCGAACTGGTGCGGGGCGCCGCCAAAGACAAGGTTAATCGCTTTAAACCTGTGGTGATCCACCTCGGGCCCTTTATGCTGCAAAAAGGCCAAAAAGCCCGGCATACCGTGAAACTGCCCAACTATGTCGGCGCGGTGCGCACCATGGTTGTAGCTGCCAACAAAGGCGCCTACGGCAGTGCGGAAAAAACCACGCCCGTACGCAAGCCCCTCATGGTGCTGGCTACGCTGCCACGCGTATTGAGCCCGGGCGAATCGCTCAAACTGCCGGTCAATGTGTTTGCCATGGAAGCGAAGGTGAAAAGCGCCACGGTTTCGGTAAAAGAAAACAGCGGCCTGGTGAAAATCAACGGACAAAGCTCGCAGACGCTCAACTTCTCCGCCCCCGGTGATAAGATGGCTTATTTCGACCTGCAAGTGGCTGAAAAAGTGGGCGTAGCCAAGTTTACCGTGGTGGCCGAAGGCGCCGGCGAAAAAGCTTCGCAGGAGATCACGCTCGAAGTGCGCAACCCGAACCCCTACGTAACGGAAGTTGTCTCCAAAGTACTGGCCTCCGGAGAAACCTGGTCGCCGACTATTAAACCGCTGGGCATGCCGGGTACCAACAAGTTGACCCTCGAAGTATCGGGCATCCCGCCGATTAACCTCGGCGAACGCCTCGACTATTTGCTGCAATATCCCTACGGCTGTCTCGAACAAACCCTGTCGGGGGGCTTTCCGCAATTGTACGTAAGCAAGTTACTCGAACTCAGCGAAGACCAAAAGCAGCGTGTGCCTAAACATATCAAAGCCACCATCGACAGGCTCAAGCAATTCCAGACCTCCCAGGGCGGCTTTGCATACTGGCCCGGCCAAACCGGCCCCGACCAGTGGACGACCACCTACGCAGGCCACTTCCTGCTCGAAGCCAAAGCGCTGGGGTATACCGTACCTCCGGCTATGCTGGAACGCTGGATAGATTTCCAGAAAAAATCATCGAGGTTGTGGGATCCGCAACTGCGCGAATACGGGTATTATCCCGAAGACAGCTACGAACTTATCCAGGCCTACCGCCTGTACACCCTGGCATTGGCCAAAGAAGCCGATATGGCCGGCATGAACCGCCTGCGCGAACACAAAGGCTTGAGCTCCGCAGCTAAATGGCGCCTGGCCGCCGCTTATGCCGTGGCCGGTAAACCCGAGGTGGCAAAGAGTATCATCGCCAACGTAAGCAAAGAACCAAAGCCGTATACCGAACTCTCGTATACCTACGGCTCTGACCTGCGCGACCGGGCGATGATCCTGGAAACCCTGCTGCTGCTCGGCGACAAAACCAATGCCGCCGAGATGGTCAAATACGTCTCCGAACAACTCAGCGCCGACCGTTGGCACAGCACCCAGACGATTTCTTTCTCTCTGCTGGCCATAGGCAAATTCGTGGGCGATTCTGACGTAAGCAAAAAGGTTCAGTTTGTCTACCAGATCAACGGCGGACAAAGCGTCAATGCCGGCTCGAATACGCCGGTTATGCAAATCAGCATACCTATGAACGGCAGCGAGAAAAAGGTGATGGTGAAAAACAGCAACGGCGGCGTACTGTACGCCCGGGTAATCCAGCAAGGTCAGCCCCTGGCCGGTCAGGACAAAAGCGGCGCCAACCAACTCGACATGGCCGTGGCCTACTTCGATATGCAAGGCAAAACGATCAACCCCTCCACGATTGCCCAAGGCACCGACTTTGTCGCCGAAGTGAAGGTGACGCACCCGGGCGTACGGGGCATTCCCTACCGCGAACTGGCCCTGAGCCAGATTTTCCCCTCCGGCTGGGAGATCGTCAACTCGCGCATGGATCAGCTGCAGGCCTTCCAGTCCGGCGACCGCCCTGAATACCGCGATTTCCGCGACGATCGCGTGAATACTTTCTTTGATTTGAACGAACAACAAACGGTGGTGTACCGCGTGCAACTCAACGCAGCCTATCAGGGGCGGTATTACCTGCCCGCGGTATCCTGCGAAGCTATGTACGATAATTCGATCTACGCCCGTAAGCAGGGCATGTGGGTGGAAGTCGGAGTACCGTCGGAGATATAGGAGAGGGAGAGAGGGAGAGAATTTTCAGAGATTCCTCTCTCCCTCTAACCCTCTTTCCAATTTAAGTACATATCCTTGCTGATTAAATTTTCTTTGCCTTTTTCTATCCTGAACACGCCGGCAATTAAGCCTTCATCAGTAACTTGGTGTTCAACCCGCAACGGGAGATCGGGGAGTGCCTCCGGGGCGCATAACATCACCCTGATATCGGTTTCAGTCAAATTGAAAGAAAAGCACAGGGGGAAATGGTTGATGTTGCGGATACGCAAATCTTTATAACCGTATGCCAGGGTAGCGTCAAGCCCGAGAATTGTATAGCTGGTTTCAGGTGTGTACACATTCGTACTATGACCATGTCGCTCGGAGATCTCCAGACCAGTACGCAACGCCAATTCATACATAGCTGAACTGAGTTGGCAGAGGCCGCCCCCGAAATCTTCGATCAGGCGGCCGTCTACGATATTTCGGCCCCGCCTGTACCCCCGGCGTTCGCCCGGATTGCCCACGATATGCCAAAACGACAATATTCGACCTGGGGGAATGACAAGTCCTTCCAAATGGGTGATAGCTATGTGTATATTATGCAACTTGGCTTCCAGCGTTGCACCCGGCCTAACCGGTTGTTTCACCTCGCGCTGAACCGGAAAACTTATACGTTTACCCACCTTAGATACGAACAACCGGCTACGCCCCTTGTACCAATCGCCCCAAAATCGATGTTGTAAGCGCAACCACCTGCGAACGGATATGGGCAACAGGTAATACCACTGCCTGATCATTGTGTAAATGGTTGGTTTTGCAAACGTTCGCAAGCGCGTTCTATGTCAATTGCCGCTACTGCGCCTACTACGCGCACGTGATTGGCGCCGGCGGGCCCATATACATAACCTGGCACGACAGCAATTTTGTGTTTTTCAAATAAATGAGTCGCCACAACCTCGCCAGGTGTAGGGTATTTTTGCTGCCATTTCCGCGACAACATTTGATAATACGGCCGCACATCGGGAAAAAGAAAAAAACCGCCTTTGGGTTGCATAGCAATGTGAAACTCCTCCCTGGCCTCTAATGCCTCATATAGAATGGTCAATTGCCGCCCTATCTGGCCGGCATGGGTTATTGTATCTTGTTCTACTTCCGAATCGTTTAACAGGGTACCCGCTACTTCCTGGTGAAAACTGCCGAGGTTGAGCGTGAGGTTGGTATGCACTTTCAGGGCTGCGGAAATAACAGGCTCAGCCGCCGTCATCCAACCCAGGCGCCAGCCCATCATTGCGTAACGCTTTGAAAAACTGTTTATTAATACAAGATAAGGAGGCCAACTCGCTTCGCAAAGCAAGTTGTAATGGGGTTGCCCAAAAACAAAACCGTCGTATACTTCATCGTGAACGATTACAAATCCGTTCATTTCGGCCATTGTGCCCAAGGCCCGGAATACTTCGCGGGAGTATACGGCCCCTGTAGGATTTTCAGGAGAATTTATAAACAATATGCGCGTACGATCGTTTATTGCCGCTTTGACGTCTTCCGGATCGAGCACAAACCCGTTTTCAACGCGTGTAGGTATGCGTACTGGCACACGGTTTAGCAGCCGTACTACGGTTTCGTATAACATATAAGAAGGATCGGGAATCAATATTTCATCGCCGATTTCAGAGAGACACAACACAGATAACCAAATGGCTTCGGCAGCGCCGTGGGTGACTAATACTTCTGTTTCGGGATTCGGCTTGAGTTGGTAAAGCCGATGATAGCGATCGGCAATTGCCAAGCGCAGACTCGGTTCACCTCTCGAGGGCGCATATTTATTGGGCAAAATCCCCCTGGATATCTGTTCCTGAATGAATGCCGCAAAGCGTTTTTCCACTTGCCCGGGTGGGCCGAAAAAAGGTTCTCCTATACTTAGATTTATTACCTCCGGATCTGCAGCAGCCAGATCTGCAATTTTTTTGGAGAGGTAATGAGGAATTTCTTGTATAACCCTGTTCATATTTCTTAATAGTTAGAATTCATGTAGTCCCCTCGATCTTTTCCGTACTTTTCAACTGGAAAACCCGGTCATCTGGGTTTTGCTTCACTGCCTGCCAGGATGCCTCCGTCGATCGTAAGCTCGATGCCCGTTACGTACTTGCTTTCATGGCAAGCCAGGTATAGGGCGCCGTAGGCTACGTCCATCGGTTCGCCGAAGTGGCCCAGGGGAATCCCGAATTCCACGTCTTTGATAATCGCTTCACGTTGGGGGTCGTCACCCAGCATGGCGTCCCACATGGGGGTCATGATCGCTGCGGGGTGAATGCTGTTACAGCGGATCTTGTAGCCTTTTTCGGCGCAGTAAAGCGCCACGCTTTTCGAGTGGTTTCTCACCGCCGCCTTGCTCGACGCGTAGGCCACGGCGCCGGGAATACCCACCACGCCGCTGCGTGATGAGATATTTACAATACTGCCGCCCTGCGCTTTCATAAGCTTGATGGCGTACTTACAGCCCAGCATTACGCCGGTGGAGTTCACGAGGTGTACTTCGTCCCAGGTGGCCAGGTCGGCGTTTTCGGCGTCGAAAGGGCCTGGGGCTTCCAGGAAACCGGTGATACCCGCGTTGTTTACCAGCACGTCGAGCCGGCCGAATTGCTGCGAGATATAATCGCTTGCGGCTATCCAGTCTTCCTCCAGTCGCACATCCAGTCGGCGGTACTCCGCGCGATCGCCCAGGCTGCGGGCTACCTGTTCACCTTCGTCATCTCTGATATCAGAGAGGATCACATAGCCGCCTTCCTTGTGAAATAATTCGGCGATAGCCTTGCCAATGCCCCTCGCCGCGCCGGTAATGAGGATGATTTTGTGGGTTAATCGCATGTGTTCAATAATTTATTTAGCCCAGAGTCGTAAAGTCCTAAAGTCGCACAGTCGCACAGTCCCCTCACGGCGCCTGGTGGTCATAGCTCAGCACTCGTTTCAACTTCCATGCTCCCTCCTCCAAAATCCAGACATGCGTAAACTTTGCCGAGCTCGTCAAATATTTGGGCTGCTCGCCTTTTTGTCCATAAAACAAATGTTCACCATGTTGAATAGCGCCGTAAAGCGTGCCATTATTTTTTAATAAAAACACTTCCAGTGAATTCTCCAGCAATTCCCGGGTGGGTTTATAATCCAAATTGCACAATCGGGGAATGCTGCCTATAAATGCTTCTTTTGAAGTAGAAAGGCCGCCCTGATCGTGATAACATTCAAAATCATCGCTGATTAATAACCTGAGTAGAGCGGTATCGCAATGGTTAAATCCCAGTTTGAAGAGTAAACTGTCCTGGCGTCTGAGTATTTCGAAAACCTCTTTTTGTTCGGGGCTATCTCCTCCTGGCTTTTTGTGTGATGACGTTGAGATTTGGGCGTTGCAGCTCCCTAATATAGTCATCATGGCCGCTAAAATTAAAGGGAGTGTTTTTATCATTGTAGTGGGTAAGTTTAGTTGTATTTGACTTTGGGATGGAGATAAGGCAACAGGAAAGTATGGCGAGTCTTTCTCAACCATTGCGTTAACAAATGAGATTACATTTCTAATATTTTCTGGATGTCTATTTTTAAGTCGGGTAGGATTTCTTGAACAGTAGCCCATATCACCGTAAAATCTACATCTATATAGTCATGAATAAGTTTATCTCGCATGCCGGCCATTTTTTTCCATTCAATATGGGGGTACATTTCTTCGGAAATGCCGTGGGTATAATCTAGAATTTGATTTATAGATCGAAGAACATGAATAAGGTATACTTGATCCGACTTCCCCATGGCTATGCAATTTTTTTGAGGTCTGCCATTACAAATTCCTTAATCAGCGGGCTTAGCGCATTTTCGGTGACCAGGTCTACCTTAATGCCCAATTGCTCGGTTAGTTCCTGTTCCAGACCCACCAAATCAAATAAATTAAGCCGCTTTCCGAATCTAACCAGCAGGTCCAGATCGCTATTACCCTTCTGTTCACCCCGGGCATACGAGCCGAACACGCCTACGTATTCAGGAGAAAATGGCGCTAGTATCTGATTGATAATTGTTATCTGCTCAGTGGTGATCATATTGTTGAATGTTTAGGTACAAATATACCCAAATTTTATGAGTTTAAGAGTGCTCGTTCAGCGAGCCCATTATTACAGCTATATTCAAATTTTCACCCACTTCACCACATCTCTACGCCCGCCGACTTCAATTTCTACAAAATAAAAACCCGCCGGCAAATGCGCGAAATCGCTCAGCACAATCCGGTTTTCTCCCGACTGAATGGGCTGCTGAATTGCTGCCACCAACCCTGAAATCCCCGATACTCGCAAGCTGCCCTGCTCGCTCCGGTTGGCGACAAATGTCAGAACGGGAGCCCCACTGGAGGGGTTGGGTGAAAGGGTTAGCTTGCTTGGCAAGGCAGCGGCTTCTTGTGTGGCTACGGGGAAAGGCGAAACCTCTATCTGCATCAGCCGAAGGTCTGCTCGGTATATCACTACTTGCGGGATGACCGCCAGGTCGTCCTCTTGTACCGTTGTCGTGCCGCTTTGTAGAATTTCGTTGGTGAAGATATCCCTGGCTATCCAGTACAACTGGACGCCTGTGGGCGGGGTGAATACCTGCGGCCGGCGGATGGCGAGATCTGCCGTGAGGGAATCGTGCGGGCAAATATCGTTGGGGAACAGGGCATTTTCTTCGAGCCAGGCCGTGACTGACCACAAAAACGCCTCGTCGACGATGCTGCTCACTTCCCAGCGGTGCCAGCCGCCCCAGGCGCCCCAGTTGTCGCCGTCACCGTTGTTGATGCCGATGATACCGGTACCCGGGTCGTTGTTTTGCGGGTCGAGGCGGTGGTTGAAGAAGGCAGGGAAGGATTGGTTGGAGCGGTAGCGCGCTTCGGGGTAGGATACGTTATCCAGTACGGTTTGCTCGTCGGGAGGAATACCCATAATCCAGTGGTCGTTGTAGTCGGGACCGGTGTCCATGCCGTGGTTGCGTTCGCTCCACATGTGCTGTACACCGATGCCGAGGGAGTCGGCTTTGCGGAAGTTTTCGATCACGTAGGCATCCCAGCGCATGGTGCCGTTGTCGTCGTTTTTGCTGTGCCAGTGGCGGAAGAGCGGCAGATCGCGTTTCTCGGAGCAGTTGTCGATAAGGTTCCATACCTGGTTGAGGTAGACCGTCTCTCCGTTGCGGTTGATCAGGTTAGTAGGATACGCCGGCGCCGGCTCGCCGAATAAGGCGTTGACGCCGCTGGACTCGTGGGGCCCGAAGCCGTTGTTGAAGATGGTGGCAGAGGCGTAGTGCCCGGAATAACATTTGGCCAGTGCGGTGGCGCCCACAGAGCCCATGCTATGCCCGTGGATGTGAATGCGGCCGGGGTCGATGTTGTAGTTGCGAATCAGCCAGGAGTCGATCCACAGATAGCGCCGCTGGGTGTAGTTGACAATGGTATCCGGGGCGGTGGGCAGATTATCGGGGGTGAAGGGATCGTAGTTTTTCCGCCAGCCGAAGTGCCAGGTGGGCTGTTCGGGATTGGGCGGTACCTGGTCGCGCCAGCCCATCATATCGTCGTTGTGGGCCAGCAGGATGCCTTGTTCGGGTTTTATGTTGACTTCGGCCCGGCTGCCGGCCAGCGATTGCCGAGCCGTGCCACCCCCGCCGTGCAGCCAAACGGAAAGGGGAAAGGGCTGTGTGGTGTCAATATCGTTTGGAAAAGAAATAAAGAAAAACCCCGGCATGCCGTTTTTAGCGGCGTTGGCCATCACCGGGAAATCGGGGCGGTTTTCCCACTGGTTTTGCCTGCCGTCGGCCCACATCAGAAAAGCCATGCAGGTATAACCGGCGGCAAACGGCGAAGGGAACAACGCCTGCAAATGGCATTCTACCGGGTCATTGACCGGGTCGTAATCAAAGGGAACCGCAGCGGCAGTGATGTTTTGGCCGGCGTTTACGACGGTTTCGTCGTCGGCTACCACGGCAAAAAACAAGGCGCCGGGTTGGTGCGGGGTGAACACAAAAAGGGCTTCGTTTAGTTGTAGTTGATAAATGCCTACTCCTGTGGGGCTCGGAATGCGCGGGGTGGCCAAAGTGTCTACCTGTTCTTTTAGCGCAATGCAGCTGTATTCAAATTTGTGGAGTTTGCCGACACGAGTAGCTTCTGTTGTGCTCGTAAAAGCCGTCGGCTTGGCATATACTGAATACCAATCTGGCAAAGGGAACTCGGCTTCCCATACGATCCATACCTGCCCGTCGGCGTACCAGGCGCGCACGTTGGTTTGAGAAAAGAGCTGCGATGTAAATACTAACAAAAAGGGAAGAAGTAGTTTTTTTATCATGGCGACCGGGTTTTATTTTTTTTTCTTTTTATCAAATTTATCCTCATTTTCCAATACCCTGAATTCAACAATTTTTGAAATTAACTCATAAGGAATGGGTTGATTGAGTGGAAATTGTACAGAGCCTTTGCCTTGTTTATAAACAGCCAATTCTTTTTCAAAAGCAGCATGCCCCGTTGGCGTGGCATAAAAGCCGATATGGGTTTTGAAAGCGGCAAAATAGACCAACGGCCTGCCTTGTGTTTTGTAGGCAGGCATACCGTAACTGATGCTTTCGGCGGCGCCTGGGGCTTTTTCTTTGATGATCGCGCGGATTTGCATCAAAATGGCCTGTATGTCAGCCGGAAAGGATTGGATATATTCGTCTACGTTGGCGAAATCTTGCATGGGCATTTTTTTAAGCGGTAAAATACCTGGTCACAAAGCCTCAAACGCTTCTTTCACTACAATCCGCCCATTCTCCTGGCGGTGTACCGTGGCGGCGGCTACCACCGGGTCGTGTTCAAAAAAGAGTAGGTAGTGGTTATCGACGGCTTCAGCGAGCAGCTTGCGTTTTTCGTCGAGGGTAAGCAGGGGGCGCACATCGTAGGCCATCACATAGGGCATGCCGATGTGATGGGAAGAGGGTAGCAGGTCGGCGCAATATACAAGCGTTTGTCCGGGGCCGTTTTCGATAAAAAGGACCATCATGGCCTCGGTATGGCCGTAAACGTATCGGATGCGGATGCCCGGCAGCCACTGATAATCTTCGGTAGTCACGGGCAGCATATGGACCAGGCCCGCGTCGCGAAGCGGCACAAAATTTTCCTGGAGGAACGAAGCCAACTCGCGCTCGTTGGGATGCAGGGCCCATTGCCAGTGTACTTCGTTGCTCCAATAACGGGCCCTGGGAAAAGTGGGAACCAGCCGGCCACCGGCATCCCGGCTCAGGGCTCCGCCTACGTGGTCGAAATGCAGGTGCGTGAGGAATACATCGGTGATATCATCGGGCTGAAAGCCTTTGTTTTGGAGGGAAGACAACAGCGTTTCTTCGCCGTGGGGCTCGAAATGAGAACGAAATTTGGCGTCTTGCTTATCGCCCATCCCCGTGTCGATCAGGATCTTGCGATCGCCGCTCTCCAACAGCAGGCAGCGCATCGACCAGGAGCAAAGGTTGTTGTCGTCGGCAGGGTTGAGGCGGTTCCAAAGGCGTTTCGGCACGATACCGAACATAGCGCCGCCGTCGAGTTTTAAGTATCCAGTGGGAATGATGTGAATGTTCATTGTTGCGACTTTGCGACTTTGCGACTGTGCGACTGTGCGACTGTTTGAGAATCAGCCGTATCGTCTCACGCAGCCACAGTCCTTTCTTAGAATCCGATCTTCTTCTTATCGCCTTGCAGGCTTTTCTTCAGAGCGGCAATTCGGATGGCAGTCACGGCGGCTTCCACGCCTTTATTGCCGTGTATTCCGCCTGCTCGTTCTTTGGCCTGCTCTTCAGTATTAGGCGTGAGTACGCCGAAGATAAACGGTTTGCCGGTAGCGATACTCAGGTGGGTGAGGGCGGTGGCTACGGCGTTGTTGATATATTCGTTGTGTTTGGTATCTCCCTGGATCACACAGCCCAGGCAAATCACGGCATCGGGGTTGTGGTGGGTGGCCAGCATTTGCGCGCCGACGGGCAATTCGAACGAACCGGGCACCTGAGCGGTGAAGATCTTATCGACTTTGGCGCCGTGGCGTAGCAACGTATCGTAGCAGCCTTCATAGAGGGCATGCGTAATAGCAGCATTCCACTCAGCAACTACGATGCCGAACGTCATCTCAGCGGCATCGGGGATGCTCTTTTCGTCGTAGTCGGAGAGGTTTTTTAGTGCGCTGGCCATTTTTTGATGTGCTGATGTGCTGATGTGCTAATGTGCTAATGTGCTGGTAACTTATTTATTATCAGCACATCAGCAAATTAGCAAATCAGCAAATTAACTTTTTGCTCCTGCGCGGATAATATACTTCTCAATATCCGTGGCAATAGGCGAGTTGGGATATTCGCGTTTGATGCGCTCGTACGAAGCTTTTGCGTCGCTGAATTTGCCCTGTTTTTCCTGGAGCATGCCCAGTTTCTTCAGGTAATACGGCGTAATAGCTTCGTTGTCGGCAGCGCTAACCGCTTTAGCGTAGTAGCTCAGTGCCTGTTCGAAATCGTTTTTCTCGGAGTACGCATCGCCGAGGGCGCCGTTTTTCATAGCGGGCGTGACGTCGCCTTTGGCGTTATACGACTTCAGGTAGTCGATAGCGGCGTCGTATTGGCCGAGGTTGAGGTAGCAGATACCTGCGTAATAGCCCGCCAGGTTAGCGGCTTTAGTGCCTTTATAATTGTCGATAATATCCAGAAAACCCGAATAGCCGCCGCCGGGGTTGGTGAGGGCCATCGCAAAAGAATCGCGCTCGAACTGCACTTCTGCCTGGAACATCTGTTCTTCAGCTTCCCGCTGGCGTGGTTCGATGATAAAATGTTTGTAACCCCAATACCCGCCGACTACCACTAAGAAGGCGCCGGCTATTCCCAGGATATATTTCTGGTTTCTGTCAAAGAAATTTTGCGCCTGATCTTTTACGTCGATCAGGTTGATCAGCGTTTCGTCCGATTTCTGATTTTTAATTCTCCTCGCCATTTCGCAAGCAATTATGTGAATTTGCAGTTGTTGATAAGGTGCTTTTAGGGAAGCTCCCTCAAAAAGCGTGGCAAAAATAAGTAAAGTTTCGGTAGTAAGGCAGGATTTGGGAAAAAAAGGACTTTACGACTGTGCGACTGTGCGACTTTGCGACCAGTCGCCCCTTCGTAAAGTCATAAAGTCATACAGTCGTATAGTCGTACAGTCGTATAGTCCTACAGTCGCCCCATCAGTCCCGGATATACGGATAGTCCGCCTGGACGTAGTTATCCGTATACAGTTCGGAGGGATCGGGATAGGGGGATGCTTCTGCAAATGCTTCGGCCTCGTCGATTTCTTGTTTGATCATATCTTTGATAGCCTCGATCTCTTCTTTGGTGGCGATGTGATTTTTGAGAATGCGGGCTTCTTCCATCTTTACGGGGTCGCGTTCCTTGTAAGATTCGACTTCTGCTTTCGGGCGGTATTTGGCCGGGTCGGAAACCGAGTGGCCTTTATAGCGGTAGGTATTAATTTCGAGGTAAAAGGGGCCTTTGCCCGAGCGCACATGCTCGGCGGCTTTCATCATGGCTTCGTAGACTTTTTCTGGGCTCATGCCGTCAACCTGCATGCTGGGCATATCGTAGGCGAGGCCTAATTTGTGGAGGTGTAGTACGTTGCTGGTGCGCGCCACAGAAGTGCCCATGGCGTAGCCGTTATTTTCGCAAATATAAATTACGGGCAGCTTCCAGGTCATGGCCATGTTAAACGACTCGTGCAGTGCGCCCTGGCGGGCGGCGCCGTCGCCAAACATAGTCACGCAGAGATTGTCGGTGCCCCGGTATTTTTCGGCAAAAGCGATGCCGGTGCCGATGGGTATCTGGGCGCCTACTATGCCATTGCCGCCGAAGTATTTATGATCAGCAGAGAAAAAGTGCATCGATCCGCCTTTGCCTTTCACTACGCCGGTACTTTTACCGAATAGTTCGGCCATACATGCTTTGGTGGAGAGGCCCCGGCCAATTGCCGTGCCGTGCTGCCGGTAGGCGGTCACTATGCAATCTTCGCGACGAAGGACTGATTCTATGCCCGCCGCGACGGCTTCTTGTCCGATATATACGTGACAAAAACCGCGTACTTTTTGCTGGCCGTAAGCCACCAGTGCGCGCTCTTCAAAACGGCGGATGCGCAGCATCATCTCATACCAATACAGGTGAAGTTCTTTGCTGTATACGGCTTTCTCTTTTTTGCCGCCGCCTTTATTTTTATCTGCTACCATGATCAATAGCTTTTGCTGATTTGCGGATTATAAGATGTAACAACTTTTTGCGATAGGTGTTCAGGTATCGCCGGCGCAAATATACTCCCTGAAAAAGCGCCGTGCAAATTTCTGGTTGGGTTATTACCGATTCTATTCTTTAGCTTTGCGCAAAAGTAGTCATCGCCCGTGCATTTCGACCGCGTCATATTGACCGAATTTAAAAACTACCACTATCAGCAGATCAACTGCAACCCCAGGCTGAATTGCTTTGTGGGACTCAACGGCATGGGCAAGACCAACCTGCTCGACGCGATCTATTATTTGTGTATGGGCAAGAGCTATTTCGGGCTCAACGACCAATACATCGCTTATCACGAATCGCCGTTTTTCCGGCTGGAAGGGCACGGCGAGATCAACGGCCATCCCGAAAAAATCGTGGTAAAAGCGCCCCTGGGGCAGCGCAAAACGATGGAACGCAACGACCTGGCCTACGAACGCCTGGGCGACCACGTCGGCTTGATCCCGGTGGTGTTTGCCGCCCCCGACGATATCCAGCTTATCCATGAAGGCAGCGAGGCGCGCCGCCGACTGCTCGACAATACGCTGTCGCAACTCGACCAGCATTACCTGCAACAACTACTGCGCTACAACCACCTGCTCAAACAGCGCAACGCCGCCCTCAAGCAATTTGCCGATACGCATACGTTTAATCCAGCCCTTTTGGCTGTTTACGACGAACAACTCGTAGACCCCGCGCAGTACATTTATAAGCGGCGAAGCGATTTCATGGAGCGCTTCTTGCCATTGCTGAAAGCCAACCATTACACTATTTCCGGCAAACGCGAGGAGGCCGACTGCCGTTATGAATCACCCCTGCAACAGTCTTTAATGGCCGATTTGCTTCGCCAAAACCTGGATAAAGACCGCCTGCTCGGGCGCACCACCGGCGGCATCCATCGCGACGACCTCCAGTTTTTGCTCGAAGGCCAGCCTATCAAACGGTTTGCCTCACAAGGCCAGACCAAGTCGTTTCTGCTGGCGCTCAAACTCGCGCAATATGATTTGATGCGGGAAGAAAAAAATATGCTCCCTTTGTTATTGCTCGACGATATATTCGATAAATTGGACCAGGAAAGGGTGGAACACCTGATGCAACTATTATTGGAAGGCCCCTATGGTCAATTGTTTGTATCCGATACTCACCCCGACCGCATCGCGGCTATTGCAGCCCGCATGGGCGTCCCGTTTTTTAATTATTATATCGAAAAAGGCGTGGCCACTTTACAAAACGAATTCGAAATATGACGATCAAAGAGGCATTGCAGGATCTGATAGAGGCGTATAAACTCAAGCCCAAGCTGCATCAGACCAATATTCGCAGTACCTGGGCGGAGTTGATGGGGCCGGCTATTACCAAATATACCAGTGACGTAAAGATGGTGGGCAAAACGCTGCACATCACTATTGATTCGGCGCCCCTGCGACAGGAGTTGTCCTACAGCCGGGAGAAGATTAAAAATCTCCTCAACGAATCTCTTGGCGAGGAGTATATTCAGGAAGTGATTGTAAGGTAGAAAGTAGAAGGTAAAAGGCAGAAAATAAACCCATAAACCCATAAACGTTCACTCCAATGTCCTTATACTCAAAAAAAATGCTCATCACCGGCGGCGCCGGTTTCATCGGCTCGCACCTGGTGCGCCGTTTGGTCAATCGCTATCCCGATTATCTGGTTGTCAATTTCGACAAGCTGACTTATGCGGGAAACCTGGAAAACCTGCGCGATATCGAACAATCGCCCAATTATCGGTTTGTCAAAGGCGATATTACGGATTACGAGCAAGTGGCCGCGATATTCCGCGATATGGATTTTGACGGAGTGATCCACCTGGCGGCGGAGTCGCATGTGGACCGCTCCATCGAAAACCCGATGAGTTTTATTGAGACCAATATCATCGGCACTGTCAACCTGCTCAATGCAGCGCGTTTTTATTGGGAAAATAAGACGGGCAAATTGTTTTATCACATCTCTACCGACGAAGTATACGGCTCGCTGGGCGATACCGGTTTTTTTACTGAAAAAACAGCATATGATCCCCGCTCGCCGTATTCGGCCTCCAAAGCCAGTTCCGACCACCTGGTGAGGGCTTATTACCATACCTTCGGTTTGCCGGCGGTGGTGTCCAATTGTTCTAATAACTACGGGCCCTACCAATTTCCTGAAAAGCTCATCCCCTTGATGATCAACAACATCATCCATAATAAACCTTTGCCCGTGTACGGCGATGGGTTGTTTACGCGCGACTGGCTGTGGGTGGGCGACCATGCCGAGGCGATCGACCTCATTTTCCACAAGGGCATCGCCGGAGAGACCTACAATATCGGCGGCAACAACGAATGGAAGAACATCGACCTGGTGCACAAACTTTGCGATATCATGGACGAACAACTCGGCAGGCCCGCCGGCGCTTCCCGCCAATTGATCACTTTTGTGAAGGACCGCCCCGGCCACGACCGCCGCTACGCCATCGATGCCTCCAAACTCAAAAAAGAACTGGGCTGGCAACCCCAGATACAGGCCGAAGAAGGCCTGCGCCTCACGGCGACCTGGTATCTGGAGAACGCGGAGTGGTTGCAGCACGTCACTTCGGGAGTGTATATGCATTACTACGAAAAACAATACGGATAATTGAGGGGCGGGGGGGAATTACGAATGAGGAATTACGAATTACGAATGTTTATAATTGTTAAAAAATTGATATTTAGAAAATTATTCGTAATTCGAAATTTGTAATTCGTCATTCCTCATTCGCTCCCAGCGCAAAACGCCGTCGACTTTATCTGTTAATTCGAACCCGTTTTAATAATACTTTTTGAGAACCCCAGCCATCAAGTAGGGTATCGGCTACCACTTTTTGTGCAGCCGGATTTTCAAAAATCCATTGTACGAAGCGTTCAACCGCTTCGGTGGCGAATCCCATCCCTTCAAACTTTTTATCAATATAATAACCGGTCATGACCTGCCCGGAATCATCGGGCAGGCCCGATAAACCAATACCTCCTATGGTAAGCCGGAGATCGGCATGTACGATCAGCCAATGCGTATACCATTCGAAGTGATCCTCGTGAATTTGCACCTTGGGAATGCTGAAGTTGAGAAGGGCATCGTTTAATTCTGCTAAAAAATCATCGGGCGCGTTTAATTCAAATTGAGATAGCGCCAAATCCATATTTTTTTCCAGAATCTGTCTGCTTTTGGTTAACAAAACGAGTTGCTCGTACGTCAAGGGTATGAGCCGCAGACGCGAGGTGGTAAGTTGAAACATGAGAGTAGTCAGGTTTGAATAAAAAAATTATTTATCATAAAAACTCAAACCCGGAACCCTGTCAGGCATAGAAAAATGGGTAGTGATTAACAACGGCGTTATTTTTATGGAGGTAAATATAAAAAAAATGACAATTTTTATACCTGCAAAAGCCTTGGCACATGAAAAATCACCTGACACTCTTTTTGGTCTTAATGGCCGTTCACCCGTTATTCGCACAAAACGGAGGCGACAACCGGTCTGATTTCCAGCTACAAATCCGGCAAACTACGGAGGTTATTCAAATTGACGGCGACCCCGGCGAGCAATCCTGGCAAACGGCAGAATCAACAGATTCTTTTTGGCTCAATGCGCCCCGCGATGAGGTCAGAGCGGCGCGTTTGACGGCAGTAAAAATGCTGTACGACGATAAAAACCTGTATATCAGTGCCGTACTTTATGGCGAAAACGATTTCATTATTCAAACGCTCAAACGCGACGCCGACTTTGAATCGAGTGATGCTTTTGGCGTAATTATCGACCCGGTGGGGCAAAAGTCGGTCGGCTATGCTTTTGGCGTTAATGTGGGCGGCGCACAAGCCGATGCCCTGGTTTCGGCGGCACAAGGCGTATTTGTAGAAACCACAGACGGTTCCTGGGATGCACGATGGTATTCCGCGGTGCGCCAACGAGCGGATGGGTGGTCGCTGGAAATGGCTATACCCTTCAAGAGCCTGCGGTTTAAAGCCGGACAGACTACCTGGGGTATTAACTTCTGGCGTGTTGACCGTCAGCATAATGAAAGTCATGTTTGGGCTAAGGTGCCCGTGCAATTCGATCCGCTTGATTTGGGGTTTACCGGCACGCTGGTTTGGGCCCAGGCGCCGGATCGCGTAGGGGGAAATGTATCGATTACCCCTTACGCCCTGACTTCATTCACCAAGGATTATACCCGAAAAACCGATGATACCGATTTTGATTTCGGAGGAGAAGCAAAGGTGGGTCTCACGCCTACGCTCAACCTCGATTTGACCGTCAATCCCGATTTTTCGCACGTGGAAGTCGACCAACAGGTGACCAACCTGAGCCGGTTTAATATCTTTTTTCCCGAACGACGGCAGTTTTTTCTCGAAAACGCAGATATCTACACCAATTTCGCGGCCTTCCCCGATGCGCCGTTTTTCTCGCGCCGCATCGGCCTCGACCCGGCCGGACAAAAAGTCCCCATTTTGTACGGCGCCAGGGTGAGCGGTAATGTCGACCAGAACTGGCGAATGGGAGTGCTGAATATGCACACGATGGGCGATTCGCTGCGCCCCGCCCAGAATTATACGGCTGCAGCCATCCACAGGCGAGTGCTAAAGCGGTCTACTGTGCGAGCCCTGCTGCTCAACCGCCAGGCCTTCCACGACGGCGACCTGATCAGCGATGATTACGGCAGAAATGCTTCGCTGGAATTCGAATATTTGTCGGACGACGGGCGCTGGCGCGGAAAAGCGAGTTATAATCAATCGTTTAAATTCAGAGATTCGGGAGACGGCAGGTTTCTCATCGGCGCCTTCGGCTACAATGGACGCCGTTTTCAGACCAACTGGGAGTTCCAGAAGATGGGCGACGAATTCACCGCTGATATGGGGTTTATCAGCAGGCTTTATCACTTTGACCCCGACAATTTCCGGCTTGTGCCCGAAGGATATTCCTCTATTGCCAACCTGACGGATTATTCTATTTATCCCAAAAACAAAAAAATCGTACAACACTGGTTTGGCGCCGAAAATTACGGCTGGTGGGTGCGCGGCGGTTTACTCAACGAATGGTATACGAGGCTGCGCTATTTTATGTTTTTTAAAAATACCAGCCAGTTGCGCTTTCGATTTAATAATAATTACGTGCATCTCCTCTATCCCTTTTATCTCACTGAGGGCGCTCCGCTTCCAGCAACTGCGTATAATTTCAGCGAATTTAATATTCAATTAAATACAGACTTGCGGAAGAAAATCAATCTGGAGTTTTTTGGCGTGTACGGTTCATTTTATAATGGAAAAAAAGCAACGATTAGCGCATCTTTGAATTACAGGGCCCAACCCTGGGGCAATGTGGCGCTGAGTTTCGAGTATAATGACATCAAACTCCCCGACCCATACGGCTACGCTCAATTTTGGCTGGTTAATCCCAGGGTGGAAATTAATTTTTCAGAAAAAATATTCTGGACTACTTTTTTTCAATACAACACACAAGCCAATAATTTTAATATTAATAGCCGCCTGCAATGGCGCTATCGCCCTATGAGCGACTTGTTTTTGGTGTATACCGATAATTACCAGACGGAAGGTATGTTTGGGCCCAAAAACCGGGCAGTGGTGCTGAAGCTGAATTATTTTATGCAGTTGTGATGGAGAGGTGACAGGGTGACAGGGTGACAAGGTGACAAGGTGTGATATAACCCTGTCACCCTGTCACCTTGTCACCTTGTCACCTTGTCACCTCCTAAAGTCCCAGCCTCTTAGCGACCAGGTTACTACTCAGAAAACCGTAGATGACAATAGTTATCGAGCTGAGGGGCATCAGAATCGCTGCTACCAGCGGCGTAAAAACACCTTGTACAGCATAGCTAAGGCCGACTACGTTATAGACTAAAGCCAGGCTGTAAGCGCCGTACACCAGGTACACGCTGCGCTGGGCGAGTTTGAGCATTTGAGGTAGCAGGTAAAAACTTTCTGCCCGCAGGATGGCGTCGCAGGCGGGGGTGAAATTGTTGCTTTCTTCCGTTATTACGATGCCCGCGTTGCTTTGCTTGAGGGCGCCGGCGTCGTTGAGGCCGTCGCCGAGCATGAGGATGGTGCGGCCTTCCTGTTGCAGGCGGTTCACCATATCGAGTTTATCAAACGGGCTTTGGCGGAAGTGGAGTTCGGAGCCTTCCGGCAGGAGGCGTTCAAACTCATCTTTTTCGCGCTCGTTGTCGCCCGAAAGCAAGTAAATCGGGCCCATTTTACCGAGATAATCGAGCACTTTCGCCAACCCGCCACGAAGGCTGTTCTGGGCCTGAAAATACCCCTTCACCTTGCCGTCGATAGCCAGAAAAGTATTTCCCTCTTGTTCCTGACCCGTAATCCATAGGGCATGGCCGAGTTGCAGGCGTTGTTTGTCAAAAAGCGCTTCTACGCCTTGTCCGGGTATTTCCTTCCATTCGGTGGGCTGGGGCAGTTCGTCGGGTAGCCATTGGTAGTGGCGCTGGAGATATTGATACACCTGCACGCTTAGCGGATGGCTGGACGGCTTTGTCAGTGCAGCGACCAGGCGGGCCTCGGTTTCAGCGAGTTCGCCGTGGAAGGCCATGCCTGTTGATTTGCGGCTTGTCAGCGTGCCGGTTTTGTCCACCACCACGGCATCCACGGCTTCGATAGATTCGATGACGATGGTGTTGCGCAGGTAAAACTCGTGGCGACCCAGGATTCGCAGTACATTGCCGAAAATAAACGGAATGGCGAGCGCTACGGCGCATGGGCAGGCAATGATGAGCACAGCGGTAAAGGAGTTGATCGCGATGGTCGTATCGCGGGGCAGCCAATAAGCCAGTGTGCCAAATCCCACCAATAAAATAGCAAACGTAAAATACTTGCCCACGCGGTCGGCCAGCCGGCTGGCGGCCAGGTATTGGGGCTTGTTAAAAGCTTCGTTATTCCACAACTGGGTCAGGTAGCTCTGCGATACTTTGCGGTTCACCATCAGTTCAATGGCGCTGCCGGTCTGGCGGCCGCCGGCAAACACTTTTTCGCCCTTGGCGATGGCTACGGGTTCTGATTCGCCGGTGACAAAGCTATAATCGATCTGCGCTTCGCCGTCGAGCAACGTGGCATCGGCGGGGATAATCTCCTGGTTGCGCACAATGATCTGATCGCCGGGTTTGAGCCTGTCGAGCGACACGCTGGTGGTGCTATTGCCTTTTTTCAGTAGGGCGGCAATAGGGAAATAAGAGCGGTAATCGCGTTCAAAAGAAATATGGTAATACGTGCGCTGCTGAAACCACTTGCCAATGAGAAGGAAAAAAACGAGTCCGGCCAGACTATCCATGAACCCCGCCCCGGCGCCCGATAAAATTTCATAGGCACTGCGAATATAAAACGTGACGATGCCCAGCGAAATGGGAATATCCATATTGAGTTCGCGATGCCTGATGCCGCGCCAGGCGGAGAGCAGGTAGTCTTTGCCGCTATAGAGCAACACAGGCGTAGCCAGGATGATATTCAGGTAGCCGAAAAGGCGGGCAAAAGACGCTTCGGCGAGGGTTTCGAGGCCGAGGTATTCCGGGAAGCTAAGCAGCATGATATTGCCGAAGGCAAAACCCGCTACGCCGAGCTGGTAGTAAAACGTGCGGTTTACAATGGGGTGTTTGTCGGCGTTGAGGTTGCTGTAGTTGATGGCAGGTTCGTAGCCGAGGCTGGCCAGCAATTCCACCACTTTGCGAAGCGAAGTGACCTTTTCATCAAAACTGATAAACACTTCTTTTTTGGGAAAATGGACTTTGGAAGCGGTAATGCCATCAGAAAGGCGGTACAGGTTTTCGAGCAGCCAGATGCAGGAATTGCAGTGCATCGAAGGGGTGTAAAAAGTCACGTTGGTATGTGCGCCGTCGCTAAATTGCACCAGGTGGCCTTTTACTTCGGGGTCGTCGAGGTAGGCGTATTCGCCTTTTGATTTGCCTTTCAGACTGATGCCCGCGTTTTCGTCAAGGTCGTAGTATTTGCACAAGCCGTTGCTATTCAGGATGTCGTACACCATACGGCAGCCTTCGCAGCAAAACGGCTTATCGTCGAAGCGGATGGTATCTTCGGCGCATTCGCTGCCGCAGTGGTAGCAATTGTCGTGCTGCGGCGCTATGCGAAGCGTTGTCTTGTCTTGGCTTGCGACAGGCATTGTTATTGTTTTGGGGGTAAAAATAATTCATCTGCTCGCCCCGGCTTTGTGATTTGCATCAATATCTTAAATGACAAATGTCACCTTGTCACCTTGTCACCACCACAGTAGGTGAACGGTAAACGTTCACCCTACGCGGTCGTCACCTCTTCACCCGCCACGCCGACACCTTTACATTCGGTATATGCAGCTTTTCCGCTTCCTCGTTATTGAGCTTGGCGGCCAGTGCGGCGGCCACGTGGGCTTCCTCGCGATGTAGCTGGCGCAGCAAATCGGGAGTATAGTGTTTATTGACAAAATGCGTATCGAAATGGCCGGAGGTAAAGGCGTCGTGTTCGAATACAAAGCGGCCGAAGGGTAGGGTAGTGACCACCCCTTCTATTTCGTAATTGGCGATAGCTTCAAGCATGCGTTTGATCGCGGCGGTGCGGTTGATACCCCAGGTAGCCAGTTTGGCGATCATCGGGTCGTAGTAAATCGGGATGGCCATTCCTTCCTCGTAGCCGTCATCGACGCGGATATGTTCGCCTGTCGGGCGGCGGTAGGTGTGTAGGGTGCCTACGTTGGGCAGGAAATTGTCGTAGGGATTTTCTGCGTACACCCTCAGTTCGATGGCGTGTCCGTTGATTTTGAGGTCTTCCTGTTTGATCGACAGCCTTTCTCCGCGGGCGATGCGGATTTGCTGCTCTACCAGGTCGATGCCCGTGATCATCTCCGTCACGGGGTGCTCCACCTGCAGGCGGGTATTCATTTCGAGGAAATAGTAATTCAGGTTTTCGTCTACCAGAAACTCCACCGTGCCGGCGCCGAGGTATTGGCAGGCTTTGGCCACCATCACGGCGTCGCGGCCCATGTTGGCACGTATTTCGGGAGTGAGCACCGACGAGGGCGCTTCTTCGATCACCTTCTGGTGGCGGCGCTGGACGCTGCACTCGCGTTCAAACAAGTGGATGACATTGCCGTGCTGGTCGGCGAGCACCTGCATTTCGATATGGCGGGGCGAGCCGATATATTTTTCAATAAAAACGGAACCGTCGCCGAAAGCGGAAGTTGCTTCGCTGATGGCGCGGGTCATCTGTTCTTCTAGTTCGCTTTCCGATTCCACCACGCGCATGCCCTTGCCGCCGCCGCCTGCCGAGGCTTTGATCAGGATGGGATACCCCACGCGTTCGGCCACCTTTTTGGCCTCCTCCGGGTCGGAAATCGAGTGATCGACGCCGGGCACCATCGGGATATTGTATTGCTTCACGGCGTCTTTGGCGGCCAGTTTGCTGCCCATCACTTCGATGGCGTGGGGCGTGGGGCCGATAAAGATGATGCCGGCATCGGTGACGGCCTGGGCGAAAACGGCATTTTCACTCAAAAAACCATACCCCGGGTGAATGGCGTCGGCGCCGGTAGCCTTGGCGGCTTCGATGATCTTATCCATTTTGAGATAAGATTCGGATGAAGGCGAAGGGCCGATATACACGGCTTCGTCGGCAAATTGTACGTGGCGGGCGTTGCTATCCACTTCCGAATAGACGGCTACCGTAGCGATTCCCATTTTGCGCGCGGTGCGCATTACTCTGAGCGCGATTTCGCCTCTGTTGGCGACCAATATTTTTTTCATCGAAATTTCAATTTGGGCTGCTAAGATAATTATTTCCGGATGTAGTGTTTGGCATAATTCACCTTTAGTTCGTCCAATCTTGCAGCGTGGCCTTCGAGCCTGTTTTGGAAGTCGGCGAACTGCCGCATGTCCTGAGGAGTCCAGGTCATCTCTGCAATGGCGATGGCGCGGGGGTAAGCCATATACTCCGCTTGTTCGGGCGTTTTTATGTATTCCGTCCACACATTGCCTTGGGCGCCCAGGATGTGTTTGGCTTCCTCAGCGTTAAGTATGGCGGGTGTGGGGTTAAAGCTGTACACGCTGTCGAGCGGCAGGTATCCGCCGATGGCCAGGGGTTCGTCTTTCTGGTCATTGGACTGGTAATAATCCAGGTAGCAATAGGTAGTGGGCGTCATGATCACATCGTGGCGTTGTTTGGCGGCGGCGATACCGCCTTCGGTGCCCCGCCACGACATCACGGTAGCGTCTGGGGCCAGTCCGCCTTCCAGGATTTCATCCCAGCCGATGATCTTTTTGCCTTTTGAGTTGATGAATTTTTCCATGCGCCGGATGAAATAGCTCTGCAATTCGTGCTCGTCTTTGAGGCCTTCTTTTTTCATCAAATCCTGGCAAAAAGCGGATTCTTCCCAGCGTTTCTTCGGGCATTCGTCGCCGCCGATGTGGATGTATCTGCCGGGGAAGAGGGTGATGACTTCTGATATCACATTTTCCAAAAACTCAAAAGTCTGCGGCGTGGGGCAGAATACGTCGTCGAAAACGCCCCACTTTGTAGCCACTTCGTAAGGGTCCGGCTTGCAGGCCAGTTCGGGATAGGCAGCCAGCGCGGCCTGCGCGTGGCCCGGCATTTCGATTTCGGGCACGATTTCTACGAAGCGGCTTTGTGCGTACCAGACTACCTCTTTTATTTCATCCTGGGTATAATAGCCGCCGTAGCGCTGTCCGTCGAAGCGCTGGGGTTTTTCGCTGTTGTGGCCTATGATCGTTTCCTTGCGCCAGGCGGCCACCTCCTGTAGTTTGGGATACTTTTTGATTTCGATGCGCCAACCCTGGTCTTCGGTGAGGTGCCAATGGAAGCGGTTCATCTTGTGCATGGCCAGCAGGTCGATATAGCGCTTCACAAATTCAACGGGAAAAAAGTTGCGGCACACGTCGAGGTGCATGCCCCGGTAGCCAAATCGCGGGTAATCCTCGATTTCTACACAAGGCGCCGTCCACGCTAGGCCAGAGGTTATTTCCTTGCGTTCAATGGCTTCCGGCAGCAGTTGCCGCAGTGTCTGCACTGCGTAAAAAGCGCCGGCGGCCTCGCTAGCCTTGATGTCGATGCGCTCGGGGGTAATCACGAGTTTGTATCCCTCGGGGTTGGTCACAGACTCGTCGAGCGAAATAGCTATGGTATTATTGCCGGGGTCTTTTTTGTCGATAAGCAATTCAAAACCGGTAGCGGGTTTGATCAAATTGGCCAGATAGGCGGCTACCTGCTCGAAACGCTCGGTTTTTACTGTCAGCGAAAGGACCGTTTCTTTATTTATTACAAAATTGCCCGGTTTAGGAATGAGTGACACAGGTTTGGGCAGGACGGTGTATGCTTCGGGTTTGTTTTCTGTCAGGGTAGGTTTTTGTTGGCAACTAACTGACAAAGGCAGCAGCGCGAGGAATAGCCATTTTTTCATACCAGTTTCTTTTTCTTTCAAAAGTAGGAAGAAAAAATTACGAGTTGCTACATTACGGAGCCCATAGAAATTTTTTACCCACAGAGTTAAACGGAGTAAAACGGAGAGACGTTCGTTGATCTTTTTTATTTTTGGCTGTAGCCGAATACAGCGTAACGATCAACCTGTTTGTATGAATATCAAACTTTTCGCCCTTACCCTGGCTTTCTTCTGTTCTTTTTATTGGTTAAAAGCCGACGACGGATACCGCCTCTGGTTGCGCTACGATAAAATAGCGGACGCCGGCGTGCGGGAGAATTATAAAAAGCAGATACAATTCATCCAGGTAATAGGCGATTCACCCATACTGCAATCCGCCCGCAAAGAGTTGGAAAGCGGCCTTGCAGGTTTTTTGGGTATAAATATTTCAGAAAACAGCGCTGAAAATGGCATTGTGGCCGGAGTTGCAGAGTCTATGGGCGCGCTAGTCCCGCCTGAAAAGAAGTCTGAATTGCGCAGCGAAGGCTACGTCATTTTTAATAAAAACAATAAAATTGTCGTAGCCGGCTTTGGCGAAAAGGGCACGTTGTACGGCTGTTTTCACCTGCTGCGCCTGATGGGGCAACATGCCGATCTGAGCCGACTCGACATCCTCGAAAACCCGAAAGTCCAGATTCGCGTACTCAACCACTGGGACAACCTCGACCGCACCGTAGAGCGCGGTTATGCCGGTTTTTCCATCTGGAACTGGCACCAGTTGCCCCACTATATCGACCCGCGTTATACCGATTATGCCCGTGCCAACGCATCCATAGGTATAAACGGCGCAGTTGTTACCAATGTCAACGCCAACGCGCTGGTTTTTCGCCGCGACTACCTCGAAAAAGCCGCTGCGTTGGCAGACGTGTTCCGGCCTTATGGCATAAAAATCTATCTCACTGCCCGTTTCAGCTCGCCTATTGAATTGGGCGGATTAAAAACTGCCGACCCGCTTGACCCCATCGTGCAGCGCTGGTGGCAGAAAAAAGCCAAGGAAATTTACAGCCTCATCCCCAATTTCGGCGGTTTTTTAGTGAAGGCCAACTCCGAAGGACAGCCCGGCCCGCAAGACTACGGTCGCAGTCATGCCGAGGGCGCCAATATGCTGGCCCGGGCTTTGGCGCCCTACGGCGGCGTGGTGATGTGGCGCGCCTTTGTATACAGCCACGAAACGCCCGCTGACCGCTTCAAGCAAGCTTTCATGGAATTCAAGCCGCTCGACGGCCAATTTGACGACAACGTGCTTATCCAGGTAAAAAACGGCCCCATTGACTTTCAACCCCGCGAACCCGTTTCGCCGCTTTTTGGCGCCATGCCCCAAACGCCGGTGATAATGGAATTTCAAATCACCAAAGAATACCTCGGTCAGGGCACGCACCTGGTAGGGTTGGCATCTATGTACGAAGAAGTGCTGCGCACCGATACCTATGCCAAAGGTCCCGGCTCTACTGTGGCCAAAATAGTCGACGGCTCGCTTTTTAATCATAAAAAAACCGGCATGGCCGGCGTGGCCAATATCGGTACTGACCGCAACTGGACCGGGCATTTGTTCGGACAGGCAGATTGGTATGCTTTCGGGCGACTGGCCTGGGATCCGTATATGGCTGCTTCCGATATTTTTAAAGAATGGACGCAGCTTACATTCCCGGTTTCCGAAAAGGCGCAGCAAACGATTGTGGACATGCTGAAAAACTCGCACGAAGCTTGTGTCAATTATATGACCCCGCTGGGTTTGCACCATATTATGGCCGCCGATCACCACTACGGTCCCGGCCCCTGGGTGGACCAGATGCCGCGCGCCGACTGGACTTCGGTGTATTACCACAAGGCCGATTCGCTTGGTTTGGGATTCGACCGCACTACTACCGGCAGTGATGCGCTGGGGCAATATGCATCGGCATTTTGCAAGCAATACGTAAACCAGGAAACTTGTCCACCCGAATTTTTGCTATGGTTCCACCACGTACCCTGGTCGAAACAACTTGCAAATGGAAAAACACTTTGGGAAAACCTTTGCCGCGATTACTATAAAGGCATTGCGCAGGTGGCGCTAATGAAAAAACAATGGCAGAGCCTGGAATCTGAAATCGACCCTGAGCGCTTCCAATCGGTGTGGATGCACCTGACTATCCAGGAAAAGGAGGCCATCTGGTGGCGCGATGCGTGTGTGACGTATTTTCAGCAGTTTTCGAAAATGGCGATACCGGCTGATTTGGAGCAGCCGCTGCACGATTTGGAGTATTATGAAAAATTAAATTATCCGTATGCGCCGGGTATCCGGCCGAGGTGGTAGGTATATTATTTTTGAACTTATCGTACTGCAAGGTTTACGGGCCGTTATTTCTCAGCCTGGTAGGAAACACCGGATTCCTGTGCTATTTTCACTACTTCCTCTACTGACAAGCCGAGGAAATCGGCCACCTGCGGGGCTTTTATTCCGGCGAGCAGCATCTTGCGGGCAGATTCGCGTTTTTCAGCCTCAGCGTGGAGGCGCTCTTGTGCTTTTCCTACTTCAATACCTTTTTTTACCCCTTTCTCAATGCCTTTTTCTATACCCTTCTCCATACCCTTCTCCATACCCTTCTCCATACCCTTCTCCATACCCTTCTCCATACCCTTCTCCATACCCTTCTCCATACCCTTCTCCATACCCTTCTCTATACCCTTCTCTATACCTTGTTGGTACAAGTAATCCGTCTCAATATTATAGGTGATCGGCATGTCGTTGATGATTTTTGCTGTTAATACATCCAATTTACGCAATCTCGCCAAAATAAACAACTGGCTTAAGTATCTCGAGAGTTCGCTCGGGTTATGGCATACCAGTTTTAGCCGTTGTACAATATAACGCAGTATAACTTCGGTTTGTTTCTTGGGAAAGCGAGTCAGTATTGCCAGCAGCACTACTTCAGGGACCTGTGATGCCAACAGTTGGTTGACATCAAGTTTGTGAATGTTAATCAGGTTAAAGCCGGTGAAGACCTGAGCTACGGGTAATTGCGTCTGCATTCTGGGAGTACCTTTGCCCAGATATACCACGACGTGTTTGATCGGTATTCGCTTTCTGCGCAGCGCCATGCCGTGGTATTCCGCAGCCCTGTAAAGCATTTCTGCATCGCTTTTTGTTTGAAATTCTATGTGCAGAATCAACTGGTCGCCTTCCTGTGTTCGGACTTTGTAGAAAAAGTCCATATCGCGCTCCAGCGTAGTCTGCATTTTGGCGCGAAGTGGCAAAAATTCAGCGATACGGATGCCTAAAGCCTCTTCTATTAGTGGCAAAAAAATCCGCTCAGCGTTTTCCTTGAATATCTTGTCATAGAGATTGCCTTCCTTGGGCGTTTGTTCGTCCATGTTGTTTTCATTTGTGTGTTGTTTTTTGGCAGGCTTTCGATACAAAAATAAACAATTATTATAAACGCGCACATTCTACAATAAAATAAAAGTTTTAAAAATAAAAAGGGGCTATGCTCGCTAAATAAGAACGGCTATAGTTTGCGCCGACGAATTGCCTGTATTCGTCAATGCGCATCCCGATGAAGTGTATACCTTACAGTGGCATCCGATATATGGGTAGATATTAAAGCGTCCTTTGCGTTTCTCTTTGCACCTTTGCGTTAACAAACAATCCTGAAAAAGTAAAATATATACCGGCAAATGAAACGTAAATTTCTGTTTTGCGGCATTCTCTGGGCCATATTCGCCTTTTCTGCAGCGGCCGCCGTCCGCCTGCCCCGCCTCATCAGCGACGGCGTCATATTGCAACGCGACCAGCCACTGAAATTGTGGGGTTGGGCAGATCCCGGCGAGGCCGTGTCCCTGCGATTCAACAACAAACAATACAAAACGCTGGCCGACGGGGCGGGCAATTGGCAATTGCTGCTGCCCCCGCAAAAAGCAGGAGGGCCCTTTGATTTTACTATCATAGCAAGCAACGAGATCAGCGTCAGCGATATATATTTCGGTGACGTATGGCTCTGCTCCGGTCAATCGAATATGGAGTTGACCATGAGCCGGCTCATAGAAAAATACCCCGAAGAAATTCAGAACTGCCAAAATCATCTTATTCGCCAGTTTGAAGTACCGGACGTTTACGACTTTAACAACCCACGCGTTGACCTCGGCGCCGGCCAATGGCAATCGCTCGACCCACGAACTGCCCTGGATTTTTCAGGCATTGGGTTCTTTTTTGCGCAGGAAATATATGCCAAAACAGGCGTACCCATCGGTATCATCAATGCAGCCCTGGGCGGCTCGCCTATCGAATGCTGGATGAGCGAAGGCGCCCTGAAGCAATTCCCGGCAGCATATGCAGAGCTGCAACAATTCAAAAGCGACGATTATATCCGGCAGATCGAAACGGCGGATAAAAACCGCGAGAGGCAGTGGTATACCGAAATGAACGCCAAAGATGTGGGTTTGTCGGCCAATCTAGGCGACTGGCAGGTGATGACTGTACCGGGCTACTGGACAGAAACACAGTTGGGCGCTAAAAACGGCGTTATTTGGTTTAAAAAACAAATCAACGTGCCCAATAGTATGGTGGGTAAGCCTGCCAAACTCTGGCTTGGCGCCATCATCGACCAGGATTCCACTTTTGTCAACGGTAAATTGGTAGGCGAAACGACTTACAAATACCCGCCACGGATTTACTACCTGCCCGATGATATCCTTCATGAAGGCAATAACGAACTGACCATCAGGCTCATTAGCAAAATTGATGCAGGCGGCTTTATGCCCGATAAGCCCTATCTGCTGACGACCGAAACCGACACCATCCACTTGTCAGGCGACTGGAAATTCCGCCTGGGCGCAGCCATGCCGCCGCTTGAGCCGCCTACATTCATCCGCTGGAAAGCGGGCGGCTTGTTCAACGCCATGATACACCCCCTTATCAACTTTGGCATCAAAGGGGTGCTTTGGTACCAGGGCGAATCCAATACCGGCAGGCCGGCGGGTTACGCCGATGCCATGGGCGCCATGATAGCCGATTGGCGGCAGCACTGGGGGCAGGGCGATTTTCTTTTTTTGTACGTCCAGTTAGCCAACTTCCAGGAGTCAAAACCCATGCCGGGAGAGAGCAATTGGGCGGCGCTGCGCGAGGAGCAGTTGAGCAGCTTGCAATTTAATAATACCGGCATGGCCGTTGCCATCGACATCGGAGAATGGAACGATGTGCACCCCCTGGATAAAAAAACGCTGGGGCATAGGCTTGCTCTGCTTGCCCGCAAAAAGGTGTATGGAGAAAAAAAATTGCCAGCAGAAAGTCCGCAACCGCATAAAGCGGCTTTCAAAAAAGATAAGGTGGTCATCAAATTCAGGCATGCGCGGCAGGGCCTGGTCTCTAAAGACGGGCAACCCATCCGTCATTTTGCCTTATCCGCCGATGGCAACACCTTTCAATGGGCTGAAGTCTGGATCAAAAAGAACAAAGTTGTTGTGAAAAGGAAAGGATTATACAGACCGGTTGCTATAAGGTATGCCTGGGCGGATAATCCCGAACGCGTAAATTTTTATGGAAAAGACGGGCTGCCTGTTACCCCTTTTGAGTTTGAGGATTGATTGAATTATCTACTTCAGTCCACTGTTCACAGTTCACTGTTTTTTTTCCATTCATCCATAAAAATATTTACCTTTACATCCCGTAACGATCTGAACCGAATCTCCATTAGCGCTTCAGAGCTCCATCGCAAACACTTAACTACATTATGACAAAATACATCTTCGTTACGGGAGGCGTCACATCATCGCTGGGTAAAGGTATTATATCCGCCTCGTTGGCTAAACTGCTGCAAGCCAGAGGTTTTTCCGTCACCATCCAAAAGTTCGACCCCTATATCAACGTAGACCCCGGCACGCTCAACCCCTATGAGCACGGAGAATGCTACGTGACCGACGACGGCGCCGAAACCGACCTCGATCTGGGGCATTACGAGCGATTCCTCAATACGCCTACCTCGCAAGCCAATAATGTCACCACCGGACGCATTTACCAAACCGTCATCAACAAAGAACGCGCCGGTGATTACTTGGGCAAAACTGTGCAGGTGGTGCCCCATATCACCGACGAGATCAAAAACAGGGCGCAGTTGCTAGGTAGCACCAACCAATACGATATTATAATTACGGAATTGGGCGGTACTGTAGGTGATATCGAATCGCTGCCCTACCTGGAATCCCTACGCCAGTTACGTTGGGAGTTGGGGCGCGACAACTGTATGGTTATCCACCTTACGTTGATCCCCTACCTTAATGCGGCTAAAGAACTCAAAACGAAACCCACCCAACATTCCGTAAAGGAATTACTCACCGCGGGTATTCAGCCCGATATATTGGTTTGCCGTACAGAGCACCCGTTGAGTATGGACATCCGGCGCAAGCTCGCCCTGTTTTGCAACGTGGAGGTAGGTTCTGTAATCGAAGCTATCGACGCCGAAAGCATTTACGATGTACCCATCCTGATGCTCAAAGAAAACCTCGACGCCACGGTGATGAGCAAGTTGCGCCTGCCCGACCGCCGCGAGCCGGATATGCGCGCCTGGAAATCTTTTTTGACCAAGCTGAAAAACCCCAAACACGAGGTACGTATCGGGCTGATAGGCAAATACAACGAACTCCAGGACGCCTATAAGTCTATCCACGAGGCCTTTGTACACGCCGGCGCCGTCAACGAATGCCGGGTGATCGTAGAGCCTATCCACTCCGAAAAACTGGAAAACGACCCCGAAGGCCTGGTGCGCCGTATCAAAGACCTCGACGGGGTGTTGGTGGCCCCCGGCTTTGGAGAGAGGGGCATTACCGGCAAAATAAATGCGATCCGCTTTGTGCGTGAAAACCGCATCCCGTTTTTCGGCATTTGCCTGGGCATGCAATGCGCAGTGGTGGAATATGCCCAGCATGTGTTAGGTATCTCCGATGCAGCCTCTACTGAGGTGAACCCCCATACGCCCAACCCGGTGATAGATCTGATGCCCGATCAGAAAAAGATCACCAAAAAGGGCGGCACTATGCGCCTGGGCGCTTATCCCTGCGAATTGCGTAAAAAATCTAAAGCCCAGCAAGTCTACGGCATTGCTCGCATCAGCGAACGCCACCGCCACCGCTACGAGTTTAACAATACCTACCGCGACCAACTGGAACAGTCAGGCATGTTGTGCACAGGCATTAATCCCGATTCCGATCTGGTTGAAATTATCGAACTGAAAGACCACCCCTGGTTTATCGGTGTGCAATTCCACCCGGAGTTGAAAAGTACGGTCGAAAACCCACATCCGCTTTTTGCCGGGTTTATCAAAGCGAGTATGGAGTATCGGAGTAAGAGGGAGAGAGGGAGTGAGAGAGTGAGAGAGTGAGAGAATATTTATCCAAGCCGTCACCACCAGGGATGCTCCTGAGACGTCACTTTGTCACCACCGCGGGCGCCTCCCAGTCGTTACCTTACTAAGAACCAATTCATTACTCCGTTTTGCTTGGGAATATTTTTTTCACAATGCCTGTTTTTTGTATTTGAAATAAGCAAAAAGAGATGTGATATTTGTATCGTGAAGATGAGGAAATTACGGCAAAAAAAAAGCCGGCTCTGAAAGCCGGCCTCACTCATGTTCATGGGACTATTAGAAAGCACTAAAAAATATGCCGTAAAATTAAGACCTTTTTATGACGCCGGCAAGTGATAAAAGTCACTTTAGGTGTCATCGCAAATTTGGATATGTTCATGGGATTATAATTTACTGAACGTCGCGTCATCTGGCGCGACGTTTTTTTTTGCCGATAGGCTCCTTAAATTCGGTTCTTATTGATCATATCGAGCAGTTCATCGCGGTAATTTTTGCCGATGGGCAGGTGTTTGGCTTGGTTTTTTTCGAGCACCTCAATCATATTGCCTATAATGGCGTGTATTTTGTTGATATTGACGATATAAGAGCGGTGGATACGCTTGAACATAGCGACCGGCAGTTTGTCTTCGAGGCTTTTCATCGTTTGCAGTGTAATAACGCGGGAGCTTTCCATCCGGATGATCACGTAGTCTTTTAGCCCTTCGATATAAATGATATCGCCAAAGTTGACTTTAACGAGCTTTTTGTCGGCCTTGACGAAAATATAGTCGTCGTCGGGTTCTCCGAAAGGGATATGGCTACCCGCCGTTTCCTTTTGCTTGAGGTGTATCTGCTCGATCGCTTTATTGACGGCCTTCATAAAGCGGTCAATAGAGATGGGTTTGAGCAGATAATCGGTTGCATTTAGTTCAAAACCTTCCAATGCGTAATTGGGATAGGCAGTCGTAAAAATAACCAGTGGCGGATTGGAAAGGGTTTTCAGGAAATCGATGCCGGTGATCTGGGGCATTTGAATATCGAGAAACATCAAATCAATGGCATGGTTTTTCAGTGCATCATTGGCTTCGAAAGCATTACTGCATTTCTTTACCAGGTGGAGGTCAGGCATCTTCTCGATATAAGTTTCGAGGACATCCTGAGCCAGGGGTTCGTCGTCAACGATTATCACATTGATCATATGGCAGCATATATTTGGAAGCAAGATAGTCAATAGGGGGCGAATAATGAAATATGCGACTCATTTATCAGCCGTCCAGTTTTAGTTTCAGGGTGACGGCGTAAGTACGCGGGTTATCGTCGATGAGTAATTCATATTTATCGGGGTACAGCAAGTCGAGTCTGCGTTTTACATTGACCAGTCCGATACCTCCGCTGCGGCGGTGATCAGGCGGCGGAGGCGTATCGGGTTTGCTGTTTTCAATAAAAAAAATAATCTCGTCGGGTTGGGAGTAGAGTTCGATATTGACAAATCCCTTGGTAATGTTATTGTTAAGTCCGTGTTTGAAGCTATTCTCCAAAAAAGGAATAAACATCAGCGGGGCAATTTTTTGGGTACTCACATGGCCGCGGTGTTCAAATTTGATCTCTACATTTTTTCCCTGTCGTAGCCGCTCCAGATCGAGGTAATTCTGGATGTAATTCACCTCTTTGATCAAGGGCACCTGCTTTTCGTTGCATTCGTATAGCATATACCGCATGATATCGGAGAGTTTGATCACGATATCGGGGGCGGCGTCCGATTTTTTAAGGGTGAGGGCGTATAGGTTGTTGAGCGTATTAAACAAAAAATGGGGGTTAATCTGCGATTTGAGGAACCTCAATTCCGATTGCATGGTTTGGTTTTCGAGGTCTTGCTTTTCCGTAAGCTGCCTCGCCCAGTCGGTGATAATTTTAAAGACAGTAGAAGATCCGGCTATGAAAAAGGTGAGTAAAAAATACCAGTGTTGGTTCGTGACCAGGTGGTACTGTGAGGCAGGTATAGCCGAGAATTTGAAATAAAAAATAATCACTTTGATGGGGGTTATGATGATAGTGGCCAGCATGAGCAGGCCTATGTAGGTGAGAAACTTCTTCCTGTTGAGATAATTCGGCACCAGGTAGTATAAGTTGAAATACACGATGATCATGTAAAAGAGCAGGTTGATGAGTTCATTGCTGAGCAGAAACCCAAAATCCTGTTGGCGCTCTTCCAATAGCATGAGCAAACACAACAGCATGAGCCAGAACAGGCTATGGTATATCCACCTGTTGTGCAGGATATCATAGGACGCGATGTAGCTCGTTTTTTTTGTCGACATACCTTGCTGGTGCTGTAATCTCTTTCAACAAAGAAACATAACATCTGTGCGTGAATCTACATATTTTAGATCAAATGAACGATCTCAAAGACAGTTGTCAGGCAATAGTGGATATTACGATGGGCGTTTATTACTTTTGCGGGTCAAAATGGAAGCTACATGGTGTATCTGACCAGAAGAGAACGGTTTAATGCAGCGCACAAGCTCTGGGTGACGGCCTGGAGCGACGAGCAGAATTTGGCGGTTTTTGGCAAATGCGCCAACCGCAACTGGCATGGTCACAACTACGACCTATTTGTTACAGTGAAAGGTCAACCCGATCCCGTCACGGGTTTTATCATCGACGTCAAGGAGTTGAGCGATATTATCAAACGCGTGATTGTGGATAAAGTAGACCATAGCAACCTCAATCTCGACGTAGATTTTATCCCGGCAGGCATGCAACCCACCACCGAAAACCTGGTGATGCTGTTTTGGAAACAACTGGAACCGCACCTACAGGGCTGTCGCCTGCATGCTATCAAGCTATATGAGACCGAAAACATCTACGCGGAATATTTTGGAGAATAATGTTGCAACTCTGTCCGGCTTCTGCTGTTGTATTTATTTCGTAACCTCGAAATAATAGTTTCAATCGCATGAGTATGCAACACAAGAAAACGGAGCTTTACAACAAAACCGCGACGGATAGTTTGATTGAAAACTACCGCAATATTATCGTCGAAACCGGGGAAGACTTTGAAAGAGAAGGACTTATCAAGACCCCTGAGCGCGCCGCTAAAGCCATGCAGTTTCTTACGCAAGGGTACCACCAGGATCCCGAAAAGGTGCTGCGCTCAGCCATGTTTAAGGAAGATTACAGCGAAATGGTCATCGTAAAAGATATCGAGTTGTATTCGCTCTGCGAACACCATATTCTTCCCTTTTTCGGCAAGGCCCACGTGGCTTATATTCCCAATGGTTATATTGTGGGATTGAGTAAAATACCGCGTGTAATCGATATCTTTGCCAGACGATTGCAGGTGCAGGAGCGGCTGACCGATCAGATTTTGCACTGTATTGACAAAACGCTCAATCCGCTCGGCGTAGCAGTAGTCATCGAGGCTAGCCACATGTGCATGATGATGCGGGGGGTGCAAAAGCAAAATTCGCTCACCACGACTTCCGCATTTACGGGCGCTTTCCAGCGCGTAGAAACGCGCAACGAATTTCTGACGCTTATCGGCGCCAGGCTGCACTGACCGGCGACAAGCAGGATAAACGAAAACTGACTTATACTACTTATGAAAGCATTTGTTTTTCCGGGCCAGGCCGCTCAATTCGAGGGCATGGGCAAAGATATGTATGAATCTTCCGAATTGGCGCGCGACCTGTTTGAGCAAGCCAATGATATCCTGGGTTTTCGCCTTTCGGATGTGATGTTTGAAGGCAGCGCTGAAGATCTCAAACAAACTCGCATTACCCAACCCGCCGTTTTCCTGCATGCGATAGTGAAGGCGAAACTGGCCGGCGCCGATTTTGCACCCGATGTGGTGGCCGGCCACTCTTTGGGAGAGTTTTCGGCGCTGGTCGCGGCCGGCGCAATGAACTTTGAGGACGGCCTACGCCTCGTCTATCAACGCGCTATGGCCATGCAAAAAGCCTGCGACGCCGCGCCGGGTACGATGGCCGCCATCCTCGCCGTTGAAGATGATGTGGTAGAAGAAGTTTGCGCAGGCATCAAAGACGAGATTGTGGTGCCCGCCAATTATAATTGCCCGGGGCAGTTGGTGATTTCGGGCACGGTCAAAGGCGTTGAACTGGCAGTAGAAGCCTTGAATGCCCGCGGCGCAAAAACCATTATGCTGGCCGTAGGCGGCGCTTTTCACTCCCCCCTGATGCAACCCGCACAAGACGAGCTGAAAGCGGCCATCGAAGCAACGCCGATAGCTAAACCCTCCTGCCCTGTGTACCAAAATGTGAATGCACAACCCCAAACCGACCCCGCTCAAATTAAGCTCAACCTGGTAAAGCAACTGACGGCCCCCGTTTTGTGGACGCAAACGATGCGCCAAATGATTGCCGACGGCGTCTCCGAGTTTGTCGAAGTCGGCGGAAGCGGAAAAACCTTGCAAGGCCTGGTGAAGAAACTGGATAGGGGAATGGCGACGAGGGCGTTGTGAGTTGTAGGTTATAGGTTGCAGGTTCGGACTTACAACCTATAACTTACAACCTACAACAAAAAAATTGGGCGCCCTCCGTGACTTTTCCCCGGTCTAAAACGTTGTAAGTAGAAAGTATTTTTTTTCATGGTGAGAGAAGAAGTAAAAAACGGGAGTTTACTGATCGCCGAGCCGTTTATGTTGGATCCCAATTTTAAACGCGCGGCAGTTCTTCTGTGCGAACATTCGGCAGAGGGGAGCATCGGTTTTATACTCAATAAGCCGCTCGGCATGCGCATTGACGAGCTGATCGAAGATTTTCCTGAATTTGACTCTGAGGTGTTTTTTGGCGGACCGGTGCAGACAGATACGATCCATTATATCCATAGCGTGGGCGATTTGCTCGAAGAAAGCGTAAAACTCACCGACGGCGTTTACTGGGGGGGAGATTTTGAAAAATTAAAATTTCTCATTTCTTCTCAGTTGATCCTGCCACAGGATATCCGCTTTTTCCTGGGTTACTCCGGCTGGTCGGAAGGCCAACTGGCCGACGAAATTGTATACGGCTCCTGGGTATTGGCAGAGATGTACGCCAACTACGTATTTAAATCCCGCCCCGATCAACTCTGGCAACAGGCTATGTTTAATAAAGGCAACGCTTATACGGTGATCGCCCGTATGCCGGAAAATTATAGCGCGAATTAATTTGCTGATGGGTTAATTTGCTGATGTGCTGATAATTAGGTGATTAAAAATTAAAAATGAATAATCAATAATGTTTTGTAAATCAGCAAATCAGCAAATCAGCAAATCAGCAAATCAGCAAATCAACTTACATAGAATACCCTCCCTTCGCCCAATTCTTCAGCAAAGCGATTTCTTCGGCTGTGAGTGCCGGTTTTTTTAGTTTAAAAGGCATAAACTTGGGATCGTCCTGGGGTAATTCTACCCGGGCGAGGATATCCGTGATATTGTTTTTGGCGGCTTCGTAAGTGTCAAAAGGTTTTTTCTTTCCGTCCTGAGCAGGGTAATGGCAGGGAGCGCAGCTTTTCAATAGCAGGGCGCTAACTTCAGTGTCATAAGATACTTTGGGCACGGCTTTTGTCATATCCTGCTTGGCGGGCGCCGTCGTTTTGGGTGAGCAGGCAAAGACCAGGATGATCAATGCAAAAAGGAAATAAAGCTTTTTCATACCAGAAGATAATTAGTTAATAGTTGGTAAAATTTGAAACTTAGCGCGACAAAATAGGGAAAGCGCTTGAGTTTGCAAAATATGTTCTCTGTTATCCGTTGTCGGTTGTCTGTTTATCTGTTCCTTATCTTTGTTCGTTAAACTTAACAGAGAACAGAGAACGGACAACAATGAAAAACCCCGTATCAACCGCGGATGACGGCCAATACGGGGCAACAAGAAGGTTACTGTACTTTAATCGGTTGTGTATATTTTTTCTCCAAGCTTGGCATGTGCTGCTGCCAGGCGTGCGATAGGTACGCGGGGCGCCGAACACGATACGTAGTTGAGGCCGATATGGTGGCAGAACTTGATCGATTCGGGGTGTCCGCCGTGCTCGCCGCAAATGCCTATCTTGAGGTCAGGGCGGGTTTTGCGGCCCCATTCCACTGCTATCTTCATCAACTTGCCTACGCCGCGGGTATCCAGTACTTCAAACGGGTTGTCGTGCAGCAGGTTTAATTGCGTATACATAGGCAGAAACTTGTTTTCGGCGTCTTCGCGCGAGAACGAGAACGTGGCCTGCGTGAGGTCGTTGGTACCGAAGGAGAAGAAATCGGCTTCTTTGGCAAGCTGGTCGGCTTCCATGCAAGCGCGTACGACTTCAATCATCGAGCCAAACTTGAATTTCAGCTTGACGTTTCTCCTCTTCTCTATTTCCTGTTGCAGATAATCTACATGCGCTTTTACCTGCTGCAGTTCTTCGGCGGTACAAACCTGCGGCACCATGATCTCCGGATTTACCTCTATGCCCTCTTGCCTGCATTCTGCTTCGGCTTCGAGAATGGCTTGGATCTGCATGCGGTAGATCTCGGGGTAAGTGAGGCCCAATCGCACGCCGCGGTGACCCAGCATCGGGTTTACTTCGTACAACTCTTTCACTTTTTTCAGCATGCGTTCTTTTTTCTGAATAGCCTGGTTGACCAGGTCGCTGCCTTCCATATTAAATGGAGTGGGGGAGGCGGCGGCGATTTCAGGGTTGGCTTCCAGTAGTCGCAGACTGCTAAACAGGTTGTTTATGCCCAATACCGTAGTGCGAAGCTGGGTAAGGTGCTCCAGTTCGTCGCGCAATTCTTCTTCGCTGGGTAGGAACTCGTGGATAGGCGGGTCGAGCAGGCGAATGGTAACAGGTCGCGGCGCCATCACTTTGAAAATCTTTTTGAAATCTTCCCGTTGGATGGGCAGCAAGCGTTCGAGGGCTTTTTTGCGGTATTCCGTGTTGTTGGCCAGGATCATATCGATCACGATGGGCAGTCGCTCGGAAGCATTAAACATGCGCTCGGTACGGCAAAGCCCGATCCCCATAGCGCCGTATTCTACGGCTTTAAGCGCGGCATCGGGGGTATCCGCGTTAGCCATTACTTGTAGTCGGGCCACTTCGTCGGCCCATTTAAGCAGTGTTTCGAGTTCTTTAGAGAAAGTGGGTTCTACCGTAGGAATTTCGCCCTGGTAAACGAGGCCCGTACCGCCGTCGATGGTAATGTAATCGCCTTCGTGCAGTATTTTTTCGCCGATGACAGCCTGGCGCAGTTTGACGTCTACCGAGATACCTTCGGCGCCTGCTACGCAAGGTTTGCCCATGCCCCTGGCCACTACGGCTGCGTGGGAGGTTTTACCGCCACGGCTGGTGAGGATACCCTGAGAGGCAAAAAATCCGTGAATATCTTCGGGTTTCGTTTCCTCGCGCACGAGGATCACTTTTTGTCCGCCGCGGCCCAGCAATTCTGCACGGTCGGCGTCAAAAACGCAGTGGCCGGAAGCAGCGCCTGGAGATGCCGGCAAACCTTGTGCGAGCGGCGTTTTTTTATGGTTAGGATCGAGGCGTGGGTATAGCAATTGTTCGAGCATCTCGGGTTTGATGCGCAGCAGGGCCTGTTCTTTGTTGATGAGGCCTTCTCCGACCATTTCTACCGAGGTGCGCACCATGGCCGTGGCGTTCATCTTGCCATTGCGGGTCTGCAAACAGTATAGTACCTGCTTTTCGATAGTATATTCAAAGTCCTGGACTTCTTTGTAGTGGCTTTCCAGTTTGTTGCGGAGGTCTTCCAACTGGCGGTACATTTCCGGCATTTCTTCCGCCAGCATGTGAACGGGTTTTGGGGTGCGGATGCCGGCCACCACGTCTTCGCCTTGGGCATTAGTGAGATATTCGCCAAACATCACGTTTTCGCCCGTGCCGGGGTCGCGGGTAAAGCCTACGCCGGTGGCGCTGTCATTGCCCATGTTGCCGAATACCATCGCTACTACGTTGACGGCTGTGCCGTTGGCCATATCGGGGGTGATATTGAATTCGCGGCGATAATCGACGGCGCGTTTGCCCATCCAGGAGTTGAATACGGCTTTGATGGCTATTTCGAGTTGTTCGTATACATTTTCCGGGAACGGCCGGCCGGTGTGTTCTTTTACGACCAATAGGAACCGGTCGCTGATGTCTTTAAGGTCGGCGGCGCTCAGCCCAATATCGACCTTCACACCTGCGCGATGTTTCACTTCTTCAAAATGCGCGTCGAATTTTTCATCGGGTACGCCCAGCGCTACCTTGCCAAAAAGCTGGATAAAGCGGCGATAGGCGTCATAACAGAACCGTTCGTTGCCGGTCTGCCTGATCATACCCTGAAGGGTCTGCGAGTTGAGGCCCAGGTTCAGGATGGTATCCATCATACCCGGCATCGACATGGCGGAACCGGAGCGAACAGAGACCAGCAGAGGGTTTTGGGCGTCGCCAAAACGTTTGCCGGAAGCCCGCTCTACTTCAGCCATTTCGGCGTGTACTTCCGCCAACACGCCGTCGGGTAATTCTCTCTTGGAATCCGCCAGGTAAGCCAGGCAGGTAGCCGTTGTGATGACAAAGCCGGGAGGTACGTTCAACCCGATCTGGGTCATTTCGCACAAGTTGGCGCCTTTGCCGCCCAACAAGTGCTTGTTTTTTCCATCTCCCTCGCGAAAAGAATAGACGTATTTTGTTTTTACGGCATTTTCAGCCTTTTCCTGGATTACACTAGCTGTTTCGTCCATGACTGTCGTTTTTGTAAACTAATTGATTGTTCAATGTTAGGGCCGAAGGAATACAACTTATTGTCGATTCAACAATAAGCTTTGGTTGTCCCAAAATTAACCCCTATTGCAGGTTGGCACAGATGACTTAGCTCAAGGTTTTTACTAACAATTATCAATGTGAGTGTTTTTTACATCAATAAATGCAGGCTATGGCTTATATTAGGGGCTTATTTATTTAACAAATAACACACCTGACATGCACAAAAAACTTTGGCTGCTGGCACTTGTGGCGATGATCGCGGCAGCGCCTGCTTTTGCTCAAAAAAAAGGAGCGACGTCTACTTCCAAAAAAGAAGAAAAAAAACCGGAGAAAAAAGATCCCTTTAGCGCAGGTACCTTCACCGGGCTTTCTTTCCGCTCTATCGGCCCGGCCGTAACCTCCGGGCGCATTTCCGATTTTGCCGTTAATCCGCGCAATCACAACGAATACTACGTAGCTTCTTCTTCCGGCGGTGTTTGGAAAACAACCAACCGCGGCACTACTTATACGCCCATTTTTGACGGCGAAGGTTCGTATTCTATCGGCTGCGTATCGCTCGATCCCTCCAATCCCAATGTAGTGTGGGTAGGCACGGGCGAAAACAACAACCAGCGCTCCGTTGCCTACGGCGACGGCGTGTACCGCAGCATTGACGGTGGGAAAAGCTGGAAAAATATGGGACTGAAAAACTCGGAGCATATCGCCAGTATCGTCGTAGATCCCACCAATTCCAATACGATATGGGTGGGCGCCTACGGCCCCGTATGGAAAGAAGGCGGTGAACGTGGCGTCTATAAATCAACCGACGGCGGCGCCACTTGGAAAAATGTGAAAGCGGTTAGCGATTTTACAGGCTGCAACGACCTGCTCATGGACCCCCGCGACCCCAATGTACTCTATGCCGCTTTCCATCAGCGCATGCGCAAAGTATATACCTATATCGGCGGCGGCCCCGAATCGGCAGTATATAAAACTACTGACGGCGGCGCTACCTGGACCAAACTCGAAGGCGGTCTGCCCGGCGGCGACCTCGGCCGCATCGGCATTGCCCTGGCGCCTTCCAACCCCGATATCGTCTACGCCGTGGTGGAAGCACCCGAGGGAAAAGGCGGCATCTATAGCTCCAGCGACCGCGGCGCCAGCTGGGAGAAAAAAAGCGGCACCTATACCTCTGGTAACTATTATAACGAGGTCGTATGTGACCCACTCAACCCCAACCGCATTTTTATTACCGACACTTATTATAAGGTGAGCGACGACGGCGGAAAAACCGTGCGAAACCTGGGCGAATTAAACAAACACATCGACAACCACTGCATTTGGATAGATCCCAACGACACTAACCACCTGCTGGTGGGCTGCGACGGCGGCATCTACGAAACCTGGGATTTTGCGGCAAGCTGGGACTTTAAAACCAACCTGCCCGTTACCCAGTTTTACAAGGTTTCTACCGACAATGCTACGCCTTTTTACCACGTTCACGGCGGCACGCAGGACAACTTCAGCCTCGGCGGCCCCAGCCGCACGATCTCCGGCAACGGCATCGTCAACTCCGATTGGTACGTCACCTCTATCGGCGACGGCTTCGAAACACAGGTTGATCCCACTGATCCCAATATCATCTACGCCCAAAGCCAATACGGCGGCCTGTCGCGCTTCGACCGCCGCAGCGGCGAATATCTGTATATCCGCCCGGTGGAACGCGAAGGCGACGCGCCTTATCGCTGGAACTGGGATGCGCCCCTGCTTATCAGCCAACACAGCCACACCCGCGTTTACTTCGGCGCCAATCGCCTGTTTCGCACCGACGACCGCGGCAACTCCTGGGAAGTGATCAGCCCCGACCTTACGCGCCAGGTAGACCGCAACAAACTCGAACTGATGGGCAAAGTGTGGAGCGTAGACGCCATTGCTAAAAACGCGAGCACCGATATCTTCGGCCAGATGACTACCATTGCAGAGTCAAAATTCGACCCCAACGTATTGTGGGTGGGCACCGACGACGGACTCATACAGCGCACCACCGACGGCGGCCGCAACTGGACGGTCATTGACAAACTGCCCGGTGTGCCCGAGATGAGCTATGTGCACCAGATCATCGCTTCGCTGCACGATGCCAATACGGCATACGTTTGCTTCAACCACCACCGCTACGGCGACTTCAAGCCCTACGTGCTCAAAACCACCGATGGCGGCCGCACCTGGTCGTCGATTGCCTCCAACCTGCCCGAACGCGGCAGTGTGTATACGATCGCCGAAGACCATGTTGATCCCAATCTGTTGTTTGTGGGTACGGAATTTGGCTGTTTCTTCAGCAATGACGGCGGCAAACTGTGGGTACAACTTAAAGCCGGACTGCCCACTATTGCTGTTCGCGATATCGAGATACAACGCCGCGAAAACGACCTTGTGCTGGGTACATTTGGCCGCGGCTTTTTCATCCTCGACGACTATACACCGTTGCGGAACCTCAAAAAAGAAGACCTGGAGAAAAACGCGGTCTTGTTTGCCGAAAAAGAAGCCTGGATGTTCATCGAAAGCTTCCCACTGGGCGTGCGCGACAAAGGTCACCAGGGCTCCAGTTATTTCTCTACGCCCAATCCAGCGGTAGGCGCAGTTTTTACCTATTATTTAAAAGAAGACGTAAAAACCATCAAAGAAAAACGCCGCGAAGCCGAAAAGGCAAAATTGGATAAAGGCGAAAAAATTTACTACCCCAGTATAGACAGTCTGCGGATGGAAGACCTGCAGCCCTCGCCAGATCTACTCTTTACCGTCACCGACGCTCAGGGCAACGTAGTGCGCCACCTCAAAGAGCCTGCTAAGAAAGGGCTCAAGCGAATTGTGTGGGATTTCCGCTACGCTACGCCTGCGCCCACCAACCAGCGCTATACGCCCGAACCCGACCAGCTTTTCGGCAGTGGAGAAACCGGCCACCTGGCCATGCCGGGTACCTATTCGGTAACCATGCAGTTGTTTGAAAACGGGAATATCACTACATTGGCAGGCCCGGTGAGCTTTGAATGCAAGCCGCTCAATATCGCCACCCTGCCCGCTACCGATAAAAAAGACTACGACGAATTCTGCAAAAAAGTCACCGATTTGCGTAAGGCTGTTAGCGCCGCCGGCGATATACATGGCACCATGTCGTATAAATTGGGACAAATAAAAATTGCCATACAAGACATGCCCGCCCCTGTGCAATCCCTTGCACAGCAGGTATACAACCTCGAGATGCGTTTGGCAGCCGCCAATGTAAAACTCAACGGCGACGCCACCCGCGCCCGTCGTGAATTTGAAACGGCGCCTTCGATCAGCGACCGCGTAGGTATCGCCGAAGGCGGCATGTGGACGGTAACCTCGGCGCCCACCGCTACCTTCCGCGATGCTTACGAGGTGGCCAACAAGCAATTCGGTCCGGTGCTACAGGAACTCAAAGCTATCGATGCCGACTTGAAAAAGTTGGAAGAAGAGCTTGAGAAGAATAATGCGCCGTATACGCCAGGTAGATGGCCGAAGTGGTGATGTTGTGGGTTGTAGGTTGTAGGTTGTAGGTTGTGGGTTGTAAGTTTGAACCTACAACCTACAACCTACAACCTACAACCGCTTGTAGCGATTGCCCCTTTTTTGGTAGTAAAAGAGGGCTTTTTGTTAAAATATGCTTTCTGTTGACGCAAACGGCGTTTGTACTTCCAAAGATTGACAACGCCCAAACCCTTGCTGCATATTGCGTGGAAATTCATAAACCGACTCAAAACAATGCAGCCATGAAAAGAAATCAGCCAAACCGCCTGGCTATGCGATATTTACATGTATGCCTTCTCTGCTTACTTGCACTTCCTCAGTTAAGATCACAAATCTATGTGGGGGTTACGGTGCTCAGCGGTAATTCAACTACTACCTGCACCGACCCCTTTGATCCTGCCGATCCAGGTTGGAGTATCCGGGTAGAAAATGAGGAATGGGTACCATACTTCGGTATAGGCCCTTGTCCTTTTCCTGTATTGCCCAATTTGCAATACCAGGCAGCCTATGAATGGCAGGGTGTGGTTCCCGCTACGGTTAAGGTGTGTTTTGAAGCTTATGAACACGATCCCAACCTCATCATTGTTGTTTGCAGCAACCGGCAATGCATCGCCCAGACCTGCCTCGACCTGGCCATTCCGGCTCTGGGGCAGAGCTCCGACTACACGATAACCCTGCCAAGCGGATTGCCCTCGGCGGGCAGCGCTCAGATAAGAGTGGCCACCAGCGGGTCGCCAGTTGGGCCCAGTGTAGGTGTGTGTAGTTATACCCAAACATATGGGGTAGCAGGAACAGATATTAATCGGGGTTACAAAATACTCGAAACCGCAGGCGGTAATTTCGTTATCGCCGGCCAGTGGAACGGCGAGGCCTACCTGATGAAGACAGACAACCAGGGCAATCAATTGGCCTACCGGGCTTATGGCGCGGAAATCGGCGGCGATTCCAAATTTCTCGATATTGAATTCGCCCCGGACGGCGGATATGTTGTGGCCGGCGAATGTACCCATTGTATGGGCGCCGACACTACCATAAAAGTGGTTGTGATAAAAGTACATGCCGACTTTGAGCCCGATGCGGCAACGCCCATCCGCAAATTCGGCAAAGCTAATGGTGGCCCCTTCCCCACCAACGGGCAGCGCTACACCCCGGCTCTGGCTGCCGCCCCCGACGGCTACCTGCTGGCCAGTACTGCCGGCGTGGGCGGGGCGCTCAATGCGGAAGACCTCGTATTGACCAAACTTTCTTTTGCCCTCGACTCCCTTTGGTCGAAATTCCATCTGCTCGGCTTTTTCGAGCGGGCAAGCGACCTGGTATTCACAGACGACGGATACGCATTGACCATCAATCGGGCATTTTTAACTGATATGATTGTATTAAAAACAGATTTGGATGGAGAGGCCATTTGGTCAAAAATCGTAAATGCAAATTCGCTCCATTCAGTTGAATACATAATGGCCAACCAGCAATTAGTATTGGCCGGAAGCCGTGGCACAGCCTCCCAGCAAGCCGATGTGTTGCTCTATCGACTTGATGTGGCTTCGGGCGACCCGCTTGATTCTCTCATTTTTGGCGAAGCCCTCAACGATGCAGGTATTGATTTGCATCTGCTGGAAGACGATAACCTACTACTTGCCGCTCATTTTGCACAACCCAATGATTTCGGTATTTACCTCACTTCCCGCATCTACCGGATTCAAACCGATCCGCTCCAAGTATTAGATTACGATTTAATTCCCAATCCCGACGATATCACCAATATGGGCGTAGAAAGCGCCCTGCCGCTGAGTTGCAACGGAAAGCAATTTGCTGCCACAGGTATTCGGGGATTTAATAATCGCACATTTTTCCATTCGATCAGGTCCTGCGGCAGCGTGATAACGCCCCAAGCGACCACTTTTTGCGAAGGAGAAAGCGTAGTGCTAACGGCATTAGAACAAGGCACAAGCTATTTATGGTCCACCGGTGAAATTACCCAAAGTATCAGCGTTTCTGCCGGCGGAATTTATAGTGTAAGCGTCAATTACGGCTGCCTGGTAGAAACAGGTTCGGTAACTTTGACCCAAGTACCTGTGCAACATACTGACGTTTCAGCTTCTATTTGCGAAGGGGAAACGTATGTATTGCCTGATGGATCAATAGCCGGCGAAGCGGGCGTTTACCCGGTAACCCTGGCCGGACTAGCGGGTTGCGACAGCGTTATCACTACTACACTATCAGTTTTTCAAACCGATTATGTTGAAATCGACACCATACTCTGTTCCGGCCAAACCTACCAACTGCCCAACGGCGAGATAACCGGCGAAACCGGCATTTATACGTTTGTTTTTGCCAACCAGTCGGGATGCGATAGCACGGTAACCGTCGTGGTGGCGGTGACAGGCCCCGTCGTAATCACAAATGCAACCATTACCCCTGATAACGGCTCGGGCAACGGCGCCATTTCGGTATCAGTCACAGGAGGGGTGAATGTATACCAATACCAGTGGAGTAATGGTGCAAACAGCAGCAACATTACAGGACTAACAGCCGGTGATTACACGCTGACGGTTACAGAAGGATACGGCTGTTCCTGGGTGTTTTCCTTCGAAGTGCCGTTCATGACCAACGTAGACGAGGCGGGGCAGGCAAATCGACTTCGCGTCTATCCCAATCCCTTTACCGGACAAATAACGGTAGAAACGCTTGACCAGCTTATTGACGACAGCGCAGAAATCCGCTTGCACGATCTGACCGGCAAAGTTCTGCTCAGGCAAGCACTGACAAATCGGCGCCAGACACTGGAAACAGGCGACTTGCCTGCGGGTTACTATGGCCTCGAATATTGGTCCAACGGCAGCCGTGTCGCTGTTGAAAAATTGTTGAAAATGAAGTAACGCGAGCAGATCTGCTCATTTCTTGTTTTCTTTGCTTAATGCAACAGACAGATCAGGTCGTCCAACAGATGGTAACCCGTGCTCAAAACTGGGAAACAGCGGGCGACAAACGTTATATTTTCTTGCGCTGTTACAGCATGATGAGCGCTAACATGGCGGTGGCCATCCAGGAGGGGCGTTTTGCCCATTCGTCCTGGGTGGCCACGCTTATGTTGCGATTTGCCGATTACTATTTCGATGCGCTTGAGCTATACGACCAAAACCCGGATTATGCGCCGGCGGTGTGGCGACAAGTACATGATGTCGCACGGTTACCTGACATGCATGTCTTGCAAAACCTGCTGCTCGGCGTCAACGCGCATATCAATTACGACCTGCCGCTGGCTTTGTACGATTGCCTGCACGGCGAGTGGGCTGGATTGGACGAAACTACTAAGCGCTCGCGGCAAAATGACCACGAAACCGTCAACCAGATCATCGGAGATACCATCGATGCTGTGCAAGACACCGTAGTAGAACCCCTGTCGCCGACCATGGCTCTCGTCGACCGCCTCATGGGGCGTATGGACGAATGGCTGCTTTCCCAACTCATTACCGCCTGGCGCAGCGACGTGTGGAATGTTGCCCTGCAATTGCTCGCCGCATCTGACGAAAGCAGGCGCCAAACCATTCGACAAGAGCAGGAACTCAGCGTGATGGAACGGGCGGAGCGGTTGCTTGAAAACCTTTAGGATGAAGGAGGGAGCCCTGCCGTTATCTCTATGAAACCCGCCAGTCTCTTTCTCTAAGACGCCATCTCTACAAATGCACCTAATTTATGTGGTAAATCACCAAATAATCGTAAATTCGGTCGCAATAAAGGCCGTAAAAGGCCGGAATACCTATTCCCATCCACAATTTTAGGTGACAAGGTGACAAGGTGACTGGGTGACTGGGCAGTTACCAACCGGGTTCATCCGTTGTTGTAACCTCGTTACCACCCGGGACGGTCCCTGATCGTCACCAACATAGCCATTTCATTGGCAAAAAGATAGCCTACACAAGCTCGCGTTTTTACCCTATGATTCCTGGACAAGGTATTGTGGTATAACTAAATCAATGCAATGGGGCAAGGATCTTGTTTGGAAGCATTGGGTAGGGGTATGGTATTGGCCTTTGCAACGGTAGTACTCCCTTGGATAATCGTTTCCAGATATTGGTACGAAATCAACGACCTCATCGACGGCATGTCGAAAATGCCGGTGGTGCGCAAAATGTCTTCCGACTTCAAAACCGGCGCGGAAGCAGTAGGGGAGGTGTTTGCCCAAAAATTGGCCGCCTACTACTTACAGGACGATGCTTTAGCTTCATCCTTCCCGTCGTCGTCTCCCATAAGAAAACCCCGTCAGAAAGGCCCCTATTCCTGGGATCGGGCGGCCGTAGAAACCCGGCTGGCCGAACGTTTTAGTGCGGGAAAGCGCCGCAGCATGAAGGCATTTTTGGATTACATTGAGCAATACAGGCCCTTGGCTGAAGCGGAGATGCTGAAAGCCAAAATTCCCGCCAGCGTAACCCTGGCGCAAGGCATTCTGGAGACCGACGCCGGCCGCAGCCGCCTGGCTACCATCGCCAATAACCATTTTGGCATTAAGTGCATCAAAAAATCGGATTACCGCAAAGACGGCGTCATCGACGACAATGATTTCTATCCTCACCGCATTGCTTACGGGTGTCTGCAACAAAGTGACGACCACGACTATGACCGCTTCCAGATGTACGAATCGGCTGAAGATAGCTACCACCACCATAGTTTGCTGCTGGCGGGTAAGCGATACAATTGGATCAGCCAATACGAGGTTGGATCTATTTACCAAATTCCAAAAAAAATATACGGCAAGGATGTCGTGCCCTATTACGCGGCCTGGTCGGTGGGCCTGAAAATGTCGGGTTATGCCACTTCCAGGCGTTACGCCGAAAAACTCACACTGATCATAGAGACCTATCAGCTTTGGAAGATTGATTACGAAATTATTAACCAATAAAAATTTGCACTCATGAAATCATTTTTTACCCTCGTTGGATTTGTTGGCGTGTTGTTCGCCAGCGGCGCTCTCAGCTTTATCGGCATCGGCTATATCAACGACGCCGACAAAAAATTCGGGCAGGTTGAAGAAGACGTGATCGTAAACGGCGAAAAACTCGAAGGCGATATGGCTATCGGAAGCCTTAGTGAGAACGACTTCTCGGCGCCACCGGCAATCGCCAGCGTGGATACGCCTTCCAGGAAAAACCGCAAGGCAGCTTCCAGAAATGTCGAAGAATCTCCTGCCATCGAAACAGAATCGATTCAAACTCAACTCAAAAGATTGTATAACGAAGACCGGTTTGTGATGTCTACGGTGCGCAAATGGGAGGAAGACGTAAAAGATATGTCGGCCCAGTATACCCTCAAACCCGAAGTGCTCATGGCCGCGGTGATCATCGACGCCTATACCGGCGACTTCTCCAAATCGGAGCTAAGGTCTATAGCCCGCGACCACGCCGGCGAACGCGTGATGCCTATGAAGGAAGCCCTGCGCAATTACGACTACGGTTGGAGTATGAATAAACTGATCGACAAATTCGACCTGGACAAACGCTTTGTTTCGCGCAGCCGCTCTAAGGCGCCTGTGATCGAGTCGAGGAGCACTGCCGAAAAAGTAAGCGTAGTACAACGCGAACCCGCGAAAAAGTCAATAGACATAGCCGGTAAAAATACCTCCAGAGAGCGCGTATCTTCTGTGGAGCAGGAGTTCCGCAAGCAGGTGGCCAAGTCGATGAGCTTCCAAACCTGGGAAGGCCTTATGCAACTCGGCACCCCCGAACAACGCGACAAAGCCAAACGCGCCCTGAATATGCTGTTGATGACTTCCAAAGTTAAGTAGTTCTCGGTTGTCGGTTGTCAGTTATCAGTTAAAAAAAACCGACAACCGACAACCGACAACCGACAACCGACAACATATTTAGTTGTATCTTTGCCATTACCATGGCTCCACAATTAATCGACAACCACGGCAGAGTGGTCAACTACCTGCGGCTGGCCGTTACCGACCGCTGCAACCTGCGCTGCTTTTATTGCATGCCGGAGGAAGGTATTACCTATTTGCCCAAAGCGGAGTTGATGACCTATGAAGAAATGGTGCGTATCGTGCGCATCATGGCCGGACTGGGCGTCGATAAGGTGCGTATTACCGGCGGCGAGCCTTTTGTGCGCACCGATATCGTAGCTTTTATGTATCATCTGCGGGATATTCCCGGCATCAAACAATTGAACCTCACCACCAACGGTACGCTCACTTATCGATACATTGACGACCTGGTAAAACTCGGCGTAAAAACGGTAAATCTCAGCCTGGACACACTCGATAAAGACCGGTTTTTTCAGGTCACCCGCCGTGATGGATACGATAAGGTGATGCAAACCTTCCACACGCTGCTGGAGCGGGGTATTCAATTGAAAATCAATATGGTGGTGATGCAGGGTGTCAATACGGAAGATATTATCCCCATAGCCCAACTGGCGGCTCAATATCCTGTGGATGTGCGGTTTATCGAAGAAATGCCCTTTAACGGCGCCGGCGACCACCACCAGCAGTGGGAGTGGAATTTTATGAAGATTATCGACACGCTGCGTAGCGCCTACCCCGCACTCGAAAAACTACCCGATCCGCCCCATTCTACCTCGATGAATTACTCAGCGCCGGGCCTTCAGGGGCGACTGGGCATTATAGCCGCTTATACGCGCAGCTTTTGCGGCACTTGCAACCGCCTTCGCCTCACACCGCAAGGAGTGCTCAAAACCTGCCTGTACGACAACGGCGTTTTCAACATAAAAGACTTGCTTCGCAACGGCGCCACCGACGAACAGGTGCGCGACGCCATCGTAAATGCCGCCTCACACCGCAGCCGCGACGGCCACGAAGCCGAACAAAACCGCTTGGGCTTGCCTGTGAATGAAAGTATGTCAACAATAGGCGGATAAGGCAGTTGTAAGTTGTAGGTTTGGCTTACAACCTACAACCCACAACCTACAACCTACAACCAATAACAGCAATGAAAAACCTCACCCACCTCGACGACAAAGGCCGCCCCACTATGGTAAACGTGGGCGAAAAACCCGTGACGTTTCGCACTGCTATAGCCCAGGGCATCGTAGTGCTCAACGAAGAGATCATGGCGCTACTGGCCGGCGATGAACTACACACCAAAAAAGGTCCCGTATTCCAAACGGCTATTATTGCCGGCATCATGGCTGCCAAAAAAACGGGCGAGCTAATCCCGCTATGCCACCCGCTTGGGCTCGAAGACTGCAAAATCGATATCCGCGTGCAAAACCTGGAGGTGATCATAACCTGCAAAGCCAGCCTGCACGGCAAAACCGGAGTGGAAATGGAAGCCCTCACAGGGGCTACTATTGCCGCCCTCACCATTTACGATATGTGCAAGGCCCTATCCCACGACATAGTGATTAAAGAGGTGCGACTGCTGGAAAAAACCGGAGGCAGTAAATAATTATATCTCTCCCTCGCCAGCGGGTTCCAGATTAGTATTAATCGATGTCAATTCCCAACCGTCGACATAACGCGAGATCGTCGGTTTTTCGTTGCGCAAAATGTCGAGCACGTGGGGATAGTCTTCCCAGGTGTAATGAATAGAAACATAACCGCTAGCCCCTCGGCTGTCGGTATTAGGCATTGTATCCGGCTTGCGGTGGAAATAGGCGGCGCCGATCAGGCTGCCATCGTCGCGCCTTAACCCGATAATGGCGCGATAAGGGTAATTGTTGGCGTTTTTTCCGCCGCCGTAATACGCTACGTCGTATTTTTTGATTTCTTCGGTGTAGACTGGCATGGCTGTTTGTTTTTGGTTTATAAATAATCCTTCAACGCTTAATACTCAATCGCTTCTTATTATTACACTCTTTATTTAGAGTAGATATAAGACGCTAATTTTTTTTTCTGTAGCTGATAACTTTGAATATTTCTATTGATGGGTATTTTTATTTTAATACTGCCAATAGCGGCGCCGATAATCGAACCGGGAATGGCAAGGGCTATTCCAAACCCTACAGCTTTTTCTGAGGATTTAAAATCCTGACCGCCTTTACTTCCCACGGCAAAACCAATAATTGCGCCTGTTGACAGCCCACTTACCGCGCCGATAAGCACGCCTTTGCCGGGGCGGCCCTTTTTGCGAAATTTAAGGGTGCTTATTGTTGAAACGCTTATTTCGCTTGAAGTATTTAAAAGATCACTAATGGATTGTGCAATGAGTACTGATGTATCTGTAGTTTCAATAAGAAAGCCTTTTATACCTATCCTTGAAGGATATGTTTTCACCCATGTTTTATAAATTTTTTCGCGCTCACTTTTTTGGGAAAAAGCAATCGAAAAATTTAGCGTCAAAACAATTAATAGCATCCCAACTATAATCGATTTCATAATGGTAAAATTGACGTTTACCCCAAAATATCGACTATTTTTCCAGTGTAGTCAATGACATTTTTCAATGGAGAAACTAGGGATGCGCGGCCACCCATACCTCTCCGTCTTCAAAAACCTCTTTTTTCCATATCGGCACGGTTTGTTTGAGGGTATCGATGATAAACTGGCAAGCTTCGAAAGCAGCCTGTCGGTGGGGAGTGGCTACGGCGATCACTACGGCGATGCCGTTGATATCTACGCGACCGGTGCGGTGATGGATGGAGACTTTTAGCGCGCCCCAGCGTTGGTGAGCTTCTTCGGCCAGGCGGGTCATTTCGGAAACGGCCATGGGAGCGTAGGCTTCAAAATCGAGATATAATACTGCTTTGCCGGCGGTTTGGTTGCGTACGGTACCAATAAAAACTACGGTACCTCCCGCAGCGGCGTCTTCGCAGAAAGACGTGCAAATATCAGGATTCAATGGCAATTCGCTGAGTTGGATGTCAAACATTGTCCGCGGTTTTTACCCTCCGGCGACGGGCGGGATGAGGGCTATTTCGTCTCCCGGATACAAAGGCGTATCAGGGCCGGCATACGATTTATTGACGGCCAGCCGCAGAGATGCCAGCGTACGGAATGCAGGATATCGTTCCAATAGTTGGACTTGCAACTCGCCCACTGTTAAAGGCTTATCATAAGGCCATTCCAACACAGCAGACCCGGTAATATCTTTTGCAATACCAAAAGTGAGAATGGATAAACTCATGATTTAAAACAAAATTTGAAAACCAATATATGCGACCAGCACAGCCGTCACTTTTTTTACGGTCGAAGCCTTCCACCATACTGCGCCCAACTGAGAGCCAATCAGGCCGCCGAAAAACACGGCCCCCATTAAGAAAACCGTATAAGTCCAGTTTATGTTGGCCTGCGGACCTGTCAATTGCCCAAAGATGCCACTGATAGAATTTACTAAAATATAAAAACTGGCGGTAGCGGCAATCGTTTTTGGATTGTCCCAACGCAGTAGATGCAGCATAGGCGCCAGAAAAATGCCGCCGCCGATGCCCAGTAATCCCGATAAAAAACCGATGCCGCCGCCCAATACGGCATTATGCCAGGGCCGGTATGCAGTGGTACGGTTTTTATCCACTTCACGGGTTAATACCGATGCCTGCCACCACATTGCCAGTGCGGCAATTATCAACGATATGCCGAGCAGGGTAAAAAAAACTTCTTCTTTGAGCCGTAATGCGCCTCCGGCAAAGGCGGCAGGCACACTAAAAGCCACTATGGGCCAGCTTTTTCGCAGGTTGAGATGCCCATGGCGGTGAAAGGTGTAGGTGCCCCCGCTTACCACTACGATATTGCATAGCAAGCTGGTGAGCCGCACCTGGGCTACGGGAAATTCGTACCAGGCCAACATAGCCAGATAACTCGATCCCCCACCAAAACCCACCGAAGCATATAGCAAGGCAATGGCGAAAAAAAAGAGCAGTAGTTCCCAGTGTTCCATGTGGTAAAAATAATGGTTTTTAGCAATTAGCAGTCAGCATTCAGCAAAACCCTCATAAACCCTCATAAACCCTCATAAACCCTTATCTTTACCTCATGACCACACTAATCTTACTCGCAGCCGGCGCATCCAGCAGAATGGGGGCAGTAAATAAATTGCTGCTGCCTTTGGGAGATTCCACCGTATTACAACAAACGCTTGCCGCAGCCCTGGCATCGGAAGTGGATGAAGTGTGGGTTGTCACCGGACATGAATCCGAGCGGGTAGAAGCAGTCCTGCAGCCTTTGGGTGTGCATTTCGTATATAATCCGGCGTATGAAAAGGGCATGACCTCTTCTATTCAGGCGGGTGTGCGCGCTTCGGGGATAAATACCGGAGCTTATCTGATTTGCCCGGGAGATATGCCGTATTTAAAACCGGCGCACATCAATCTATTGATACAACAGTTTAACGCCTTGGATGGCCAACCAGGTATACTGGCGCCTGTTCATAATGGTAAAAGAGGACACCCGGTATTATTTTCAAAGCATTTTCGCGATGAAATCCTGGCGCATACCGATCCCGACGGATGCAAGGGTATCATTCAGCGTCATGCAGGGCAACTTATGCTGGTAGAAGTTGAAAATGAAGGCATATTGCACGACATAGATACCCCGGAAGCCTATACTTCGGCACGCAACAAAAAAGATCAACATGGCAGCTGAATGGACACAAGACGAATTATTGCGCTATAGCCGGCATTTTGCGCTGCCTGAATTCGGCAGCTCAGGCCAGGAGCGATTGCGCAACAGCGCGGTGTTGGTAGTAGGCGCCGGCGGACTGGGCTGCCCCTTGCTGATGTACCTCGCTGCCGCCGGGGTAGGCCGTATAGGCATCATCGACCCCGATGCGGTGAGCTTGTCAAACCTGCACCGACAAGTGTTGTATACTTCCGAGGATCTGGGGCGCCCCAAAGCGGAAGTCGCCGCCAAACGCCTTGCCGCGCTTAATCCACATGTTGAATTCGAAGTATTTGTTGAAGCATTATTACCCGGAAATGCCCTCGAACTGGTGAGTCGCTACGACGTAATTGCCGATGGCGCCGACAATTTTGCCACGCGCTACCTCGTCAATGACGCCTGCGTGCTCACAGGCAAAATTAACGCCTACGCCGCCTTATACCGCATGGAAGGACAAGTATCCGTATTCAATTACCCCCTGGAGGTAGATCGTCGCAGCGCTAATTACCGCGATTTGTATCCCGACCCGCCACCGCCCGAACTCGTGCCCAATTGCGAAGAAGGCGGCGTATTGGGCGTTTTGCCTGGCATTATCGGCGCCATCCAGGCTGCCGAAGTGATCAAAGTACTAAGCGGCGTGGGAGAACCCCTGGTTGACAAGTTATTATTGTGGGATGTGGCCACTCACAGGCAGCAATTAATTTCAATACCCAAACAACCCGGACTGGTCATCGAAAAATTAATTTTTTATGAGCAACTTTGCGCCTCATTGGTCACCAAACCTGCAACACAAACAATGGAGCACGAAATAAAGCCGGAGACCCTCAGAAGCTGGCTAAACGAAGGCAAGGACATACAACTCATCGACATACGCGAGCCCTACGAATTTGACGAACTTAATATCGGCGGCGAAAATATCCCCATGGCCGAATTGCCCTTTCAACTGGAACGCCTTCAAAGCGGTGGCCCCATAATTCTGGTTTGCAAAACCGGCTCCCGCAGCGAATTAGCCGTAAAACTCCTGGTAGATCAATACGAGTTAAAGGACGTTCACCGCCTGATAGGGGGCGTAGAAGGGTATTTAGTTGGTGAACAGTAAACGTATCTCAAACTAATAACATACACAGACAACTATGAGAAAACTCAGCTTCATCACTGCGATTGCGGCCTTATTAATCGTACACCAAACTACCCGGTCGCAGACCATGACCGCCAATGAAAAACAACTCGAGTCGGCGGTTAAAAAATACAATGAATTAAATACGTTTATCGATCAGTTTGGCGGGGAGAATAAAATGGCCCTCAGTGATCTGTATGCGATCGACGCGGATGTAGACAGAGGCGTTGCACTTCTCGACGACCTGATCAAAAAAGAAAGTGGGGAAATTGTCAGAACAGCTAACTATTTCCGAACAAATTTCTTGTATCAACAGGCGTTTGCTTATGGCATTCATGGCAATAATGTGGCGGCTTATACCAAATTTAAGGCCATCGCGAATGAAATAAATGCATTAACCAGCTCAAGTTTCCCTTTTCGATACAAATTTGAAGAGAAAAATTACATCATAAATTGGGAAAATTTTTCGCTCACTTTAGGCGAATTTTATGCCGCTATGGCCGAATTGGGCGGGATAAATAGTGACGACGAGGAATCGCTGAAATACGCCAGGCTATCGATCGATTTTCCTCAATCTACAGAATGGTATAAACTTGTGAGCTTGTCGCAGATTTTAAAAATAAAAGAAAATAAGCAACAATACGACCAGGAAATAGTGGATATATCGCTGCGGTATATGAACCATTTTGCCGGCCTCAGCGAAGAAAGCAAAGAAGCAGTCGATACCTATGACTTTCCGGATTATTCTTATGCCTGGAATTTGCTTGCTACCGCTGTTCAACGCAATCCGGCATTATCAAACAACGGATATTATTACGCACAGGCCACGTCTGTATTTAAAAAAATGGCGGATGACAGGTCACTGTCGGATGCCTATATGAAAGCCGTAAATGCGGGGTATAGCGACCGTGCTTTTTTGTTTGAAGCTGCCGATTACGCCGTGCCCAAAAAATTCAGGGCACTGGCCACACCGACCCTGAATAAATTATACCTCTCAAAAAACGAACAATCCTGCGCCGAACTTCAACGGCTTGCCGACCTGAATAACGCCTACGGCGAAAGCGCGCGCGCCCGCGAATTATCGGAAAGCGCTGCCGATTGCCTCAAAAAGCAGGCTCGCCTGGAGAAAAAAGCCGCTAAATCTTCCTCCTCATCAGGTTCTTCGCGTCCTTCCGGTACAGGAGGGTTTCACCTTTATCTGGGCACTTATCCCATCAAATTTTTTGGCCCCAATGATCGACGCGATTATGGAGGCGTATTGGGATTGCTTTTCAGAAAAGCTATGCTGGAGTTTTCCTATGTGAAGATCCAACAAAACCGGGATCACATGCAAGATCTGTATCTGAGGGGCATTGAAACCGATATAAGCGAAAACGGCATCGATTTTGAACCTCGCTGGGATGGGTACAATGCGCAGTTTGCCATCAAGTTTACCTCCAATAATTCGGCCGGAGAAAACTACCGCTTTTATGTCGGCCCTCAATTCGGATATTCTTATCGGCAGATTGATTCTATGAATGTGGTTGCGGTTACTAATAATGTCACAGGGACAACCACAAACGCCACTTTTGCGCCGGTCGATAAACACTACGAGGCAATCCTCACCTTCGGAAGCCTGGCTTACGGGAAGGTATTGGGACTCGATTTGGGCTTTGGAATCGGGGGTTATTACAGCCAGTTTGATATAGGAAATGACGCGATCAATAATACCGATTTTACGATTAATAACGTCATGTTGGCCAACCGCAAGAAATCGCATTTTGGGCCGCTTTTGCGTTTGTCCCTCACAATTGGGTTTATGTTGTAACTGCCGTTTATTGATGATTTAGTGCGATTGGTTGAACAGATTTGCGCAGCAGTTGCCTTGCCGTTTATTTTGTTGAAAAAATAATTCGGCATGAGATCTATCATTGAAAATATCGGTTACCAATTCGGCCCGGGCCTTGCCTGGCTATTGACTTCTGTTTTTATCTTTTTGCGCTATGCCATACCGGCTTCGCTTGTTTTTTTATTAATTTATAAATGGAAGCGCAAGGCCTGGCTGGAACGTAAGATTCAGCAGAAGTTTCCTAAAACTGCACAGTTGCGACACGAAATTGCATACTCAGCGCTGACCTCGTTTATTTTTGGAGGGATGGCTATTGGTATATTTATTCTTCGAAAATTGGGGTATGGCGAGCTATATTTCGAGATTGAAGAATACGGTTGGGGGTATTATATATTCACAGTCTTTTTTATGATAGCAGCGCACGACACTTATTTTTATTGGGTGCATCGGCTAATGCATCATCCCGGAATATTTCGCTATTTCCACTTGGTGCACCACCAATCTACCAATCCTACGCCATACACTTCTTTTTCTTTTCATCCGCTGGAATCAGTACTCGAATTTGCTATCATACCTATCCTCACACTGGTTTTACCGGTGCACGCTTCCGCTTTCTTTTTATTCACTTTGTGGAGTATATTATTTAATGTATTGGGCCATACGGGCTATGAGATTTCGCCTAGCGGATTTACCAGACACCGTTTTTTTAAATGGTTAAATACCCCTACGCATCACAATATGCATCACCGGTATTCACATTACAATTACAGCTTGTATTTTAATTTTTGGGACAGGGTGATGGGCACTAATCATCCCGAATACGACCGACAATTTGAGGAAGTGGTTAGACGCGTAAAAAGGGGCGCAAAAACCGGTGTGGCGGCTTGTATGATGCTCCTCAGCACGTGTTCCTTTGCTCAAATGTCGCTGAAGGATATACAAAACGGACAATACGGCTCGCCGGAATATCGCACGCATCAGATCGATTCAGCTATGCAGGTGGGACTTGCATTGCGAAAAGACCAAATAACCCCGGTACATACGATTAATTTGCGCTATTCAAAACGAGTAGAAGAAGAGGTCGTAAAACCAAAACTCAGCGATTGGTCGAAGTATCGAAGGTTGATGAAAATTCAAAAAGAAAAAGACAAAGAATTGCAATCGGTGCTCAGCTCTTCCCAATTTGAAAAATATAAAAATAAAAGAGACGCTATGTTTTGGGAAGGTATAAAGGCTTATTTTTATTAATAATACCACCCCCGCATACAGTCCTACATTCGTAAAGTCGTACAGTCCTGGACTTTGGACGGATAAAGCGGCTCCTGAAGCTGGTACAGGATAAAGGCGGGTCAAAGTTATGATAAAAGGGGTTGAAAGTCCACGATCTAAGGAGGAATAGGCACGCTTTGGGACTTTTTTTTG
>Ga0209573_1000284_pt1 | contig 119408 bp, 91 predicted proteins | sample TNRBio252014_DNA_FD_185870 | JGI IMG/M metagenome (GOLD analysis project Ga0209573, IMG submission 185870) | Wastewater treatment Type I Accumulibacter community from EBPR Bioreactor in Madison, WI, USA - TNR Reactor_6/25/2014_ DNA (SPAdes)... | ecosystem: Engineered > Bioreactor > EBPR >...
CAAAAAAATGAGCCAGCACATAATCGAGGTATTGACGGCTAAATTTGGCCCTTTGCCCGATGTATGGCATGAAGCCATCCAAAAGGCCACGTCCGACCAACTTCTTGATTTGTATGGAAAAGCCATGATGGCGAAGCGTTTGGAAGATGTGTCCTTATAAAATTGCCTTGTACCTACGTACTTTATCTCAAAGGACGATCCTTGGGCAATTTGAGTTTGCTTGATCGGTATTTCATCACCCAAAAATATGTGTATGACCGCAACTTTATGAGGATACCTCATTCGGCTGGATTTGAATTTGATCAAGGGCAGTACCAAAATGAAGGGGTAAACTTCCTTGCTGGTGTGGACGAGGCGGGACGTGGTTGTTTGGCTGGCCCTGTCGTGGCTGCTTCAGTAATCTTGCCTCCGAACCTTGCGCTTCCAGAAATCACGGACAGTAAAAAACTGACCCCCAAAAAACGAGAAACCGTCTTTAAGCAAATCTTAGAGAAAGCAATTTCTGTCGGCATTGGGATATGTTCTCCTGCCGAGGTTGACGAATTGAATATCTTGTGGGCATCTATGGAGGCAATGCGCCGTGCTGTAGAGCAACTAAATCCTTTGCCAGATTATTTGCTTATTGATGGGAACAGGATTATCCCGAATTGCCCCTTTCCCGCCGAGGCCATCGTAAAAGGTGACGCAAGGAGCCAGTGTATAGGTGCGGCCTCCATCATAGCTAAGGTAACACGCGATCTAATGATGCAAGCGTTACACACAAGTTACCCCGATTTTGGCTTCGATGAGCATAAAGGTTATCCGACACAAGCCCACTACGTCGCCATTGCACTTCATGGCCCCACTCCTGAACATCGTAGGACATTCCGGCTCTCACCAAAGAAAAACCCTCAAATGCAGCTACAATTAGACTATTTAGCCTAACAAATCCTCATAAACCAGCCATAGGGCATGCGTACCCAAGTGTGCATAGCCCATATCTGCTAAGCGTTGATATTGCTTTCGCGCCAATTGAAGCGCAGGCAGTTCCAAACCCAATTTTTGTGCCTCAAAAAGGGCAATGTCCATATCTTTTATGAAGTGTGCAACAAAGAAACCCGGATTTAAGTCATTGTTCAGCACACGGGGCATCAGGTTCTGGAGCGTCCATGAGGTAGCTGCACCTGAGCCAACGGATTTAAGCATTTTTTCGGGGTCTAAACCAGAAGCCTTTGCATAGACCAAGGCTTCCATCACACTCATCATCATTCCGGCAATGGTGATCTGGTTGCACATCTTCGCATCTTGACCAGCCCCTGCCGAACCGTGATGCAGAATGTTTTGGCCGAGAATCTTAAGTAAGGGCAATGCACGTTCGAGAGCCTCATCCGAGCCACCACACATAATGGAAAGTTTTGCTTCGCGTGCCCCAATATCACCGCCAGAAACCGGAGCATCTACAGCTAAAAGGCCCTTCTCTCTTGCTTTTTCGGCAATTTTACGAGCTAAATGAGGCGAGGAAGTAGTGAAATCAATCAACAACTGTCCTTGCTTTCCATTTATAAGAAGTCCTTCCTCCCCAAAATAGGTACGCTCTACATCAGCTGGGAAGCCCAGCATGGTAGCAATGACCTCGGTCTTATAGGATATTTCGGCGACTGAAGAGGCTTCTTTTGCCCCCATTTCGATAAGAGGGCGAAGTTTTTCTCTCGTCCGGTTATAGACCCAGACCTCATATCCGGCCTTGAGCCAGTGTCCGGCCATGCTTTTACCCATGACGCCTGTTCCGATGAATCCAAGTACTGGTTTCCGCATTTTTTATCTCGCGTTATGAAGAAGATTTGGTTAAGTAAATTATTCTTTCTAATGACCTGCATTCGGTGGCCTATTCGGATGATAGGTCGCTTAGAACAGAATATACACCTATTCGATACTAAAAATCGGGGTAAGTCATGAAGATTACCCCGATTGCCAAAGGAACATTTTGGGCAGGATCAGAAGCGGATGGTAGCACCAATAATATGCGTACTTCCCAGATCACCACGATCTGCAAAGGCATAATCCGCACCGATTTTTCCACCAAGCATCATGCCAAAGCCAAGGCGCATATTGCCTTGCCCCCGATTTGCATCGGGCAGAAAGAGATTACTCATTCCCGCACGTAAGAAAAACATCTCGCGGAAGGCATATTCCATCCCTGCATTAATGGATCTTTCATTATTGTTTGGATACAAGGCATTGGTGGTGATCATCAAACGGCTATTGGCGGTTTTTACAGCATCGTAATGTAGTCCGATCCGAAAAACAAGAGGTAAATCCCATGACTTAACGGCCAAGTTTCCCAACAGCCCGTCGTTATCCCCTGCACCGATGGGGTCAAGGTCTATACGGGTACTGGTATTGTCTCCATCCAACTTAAGTTGTCCACCAAAGTTAGAAATTGCAAAGCCGAGGTTTAGGTTTTTCAAGGGCGTTTGGTACTGCACTCCCAAGTCTAACGCCATCGTCTTAGCAGACATACGCCAAAGCCTCGAATTGATCAGTTTTGCCGTTCCCCCAATCGAGAAATTATCCGTTAGCGCACGGGCATAAGAAAGTCCAATGCTCAAATCTTGCACATTGAAGGTTTCTCCAGTTCCCTCCTCGTATTCTAGTGTCCTGACTTCCATTTCGCCAGAACCCATTGAATACATGCTTAGGCCAATCGCTCCGGCATTCCCCAAGTTAATTCCGCCGGCAGCAAATTGCAGTTGAGTTCCGGCAAACCAAGTGGTATGCTGAAATCCAACTTCTACGTTTTTCAGATTGGTCAATCCAGCAGGATTCCAATAAAGTGCTGTAATGTCATTGGCCGTAGAGACACTGGCTTCCCCCATGGCCATATTTCTTGCACCGACGCCGATTTCCAAAAACGGTGCGGAGGTTGTTCCAACCTTAGACTGTGCCATCGCCAAAATTGGCAGACACAAGGCCATCACAACAAGGCTAAAAAGCTTTTTCATGATTATATCCTTATTGTCGCATAAACATTACTGTTCACCGAGCACGTTAAAGGTTAGTTGACAATGGCAAATTTGCCCGTTTTCTCGCCGATTCCCTCTGCTTTGACCAAGTAAAAATAGAGGCCATAGGATACTTCAAGGCCATCCTTGGTTTGTAAATTCCACGTTGCGGTTCCATTAACGCCTTCTAATTCCCGGACAAATACCCCGCTTGCCGTGTAGATTCTTACGACAGACTTTGCCGGTAGATTCCGGAAAAACAACTTGCGTTCTCCTCGACCAGAGAGGAACGGGCGGGTTTCTGCGGTATTCCCGACGACATATGGGTTGGGAACCACATAAACCTTGTCTAAAAGCGATGCCTCTGGATTTTGGACTTGTTTTGAGGCCAAAGACCCAAATGCAAAGTTGTCTGTTTTACCAAAGGGCACTATTGATCGTAAGAAGAACTTATCTCCGGGCTGTGGTGTAACCGTAGCAGAAGCAGCAAGTGGTTTCCCATCGGCATCTGTTGGTTGGAGGAACCGAATCGTCCAAGCGCGGGTAAACCGCGTATCCATTGGTTTATCCTTAAAGACCAAGCCAATGGCCTCACCCACATCAATTCTTCCATTCGCCGTTTCTGTAGGTTCAGCAAAAATAAAGTCTAAGCCTTTTTTGGTTACGGCATCATAGACTTTAAAGTACGTATCAACCGTACGAGTAGCATTTACAGAAAACCAAGCGGTATCGGCTACGGCCTGCGTAACCTCAACGACGGCATTGATAGGCCAAATCGGTGCGGTAGGATAGGTTGTAGAGCCAGTTGCCTCCACCTCGGTTTTCAGGTTAGTCTTCACGGCATCGCCCCAAGCCGAGTTTTTTTTGGTGTCCGATTCTGTCGGGTAGTCATTTTCAAATTGCAATAAAATACCATCCGCCAAAAGCTCGTGCGTCCATGTTGTGCGGGCAATACCATCGGCAGTTGTTGGAACAGCGACCCGATCCGCCAACACACGGCCATCTGTGGATCGAACACTGAATGTGGCCGTCTGGTACTCTACCGAAGGTCTTCCCGAAACCGTTTTGGTATCGAAGGTGATGTTATACGTGGCATCTTTAAGGATTTCGCCAGAGAGGGCAACGGCCTTGACTGCCGCAGTGGAAGAACCATTGGTCTTTTTGACAAAATTACCAGTTTCGGTCTGGAGTTTTCCGATTTCAACATCGGAAGCGGGTTTGTTCGGTGTTACGGATACGGTATTTCGGTCGTATTTGGTAACAACACCATTGGTAAGTGTAATACTTGCTGGCGATTCTGACGGCGAAATGGGGAAGAGGTCTTCGATTTCCGAAATGCCACGGTTGTGGTAGTCGGTATTATATCCGGCATCATAAGCAACAACGGCATAATAATACGTGCGTCCATTCACAACATCCCGATCTACAAAAGCGTGCTGTAAGCCATTATCCTCTCCCATATGGTAATGGATGCCGTTTGGTAACCCAATTTCTTCGCCGAACTGTAAGGGGTGCGGCCCCACAAGTCCATTCACTTTGTCAAATTGTGCAATAGAACGTTTATACACCGCATTTCCGAAGGCATCGGTCACGTCTTTTGCATCTCGGAACTGTGGATCGGTGGACTTGATAATTCGGTATCCCTCAAAATCTCGACCATAAATAGGATCGCGAGAAAACTCCGAAAGGTCATCCCAGAGCAATGTCACCTGTTTATCTCCGGCAACGGCGCGCAATTCGGGCTGGCGTGGCGGCCGTGCAAAACGGTAATCGGCATCATAAATCCGTTGTGCCACTTGTGCGGTTCGGAAAAGTGCGTCCCGATTTGCCCCCCACAGAAAAGCCGTAGAAAAGCGTTCTGTACGGTTTATAGGCAGGGCAAACGGCCCCGACGCAAAAATCCAGATTTGGTTTACGGCTTGTTGTGGAACGTCAAAGAATCCGGGCTGCATACGCGGCCACATGGCTTCTTCGTCCTTGATATCCACCGTTCCGAAGAGCGGGGCAAAGAAGGAAGTCAGCCCGATTTGATCGGACTCGTCTTTGTCTAAGCGTCCGAAGTTTGGCTCGCCTTGGTCTGGTTTTCCATTTCCTTCTGTTCCGTCTGGATCTGGTCCCGGATAACCTTCTTCGCCAGGCCCAATACCATCCGAGCCTTTGTCGTCAATTTTGGCATTCCAGTCGCAGTCTTCATCCCCAGACCAATGTTCGCGTGGTTCGCCATAGACGCCGCAAGCGGAAACGACAAGGCTACCAGCGCCGTTGTCGCGGGATTCATCCACCAAGCCATCGTTGTCGTTGTCTATTTTATCGTTCGAGATCGAAGGACTTTCAAGGAATTTCCAGCCAATGTGTCCCGGGGGAATTTCACGGAACTGTGTCCACTTTCCTACCCCATCAAAAGACCAACCAAAGACCAAATTCCGTTGTTTTGAAAAAGCTGCGGCGTCATCGGTAGATCCAGCCCCAGAAGGATTGGTATCGGTATAGCCACCAAAGAAAAGGGGATTATTGTTTAACTCACTTGTGTAGTTGATATTCCCCACATTAGACACCTCGTATTGCATAAACAAGATGTCTTTTGCTAAGGCTTGCGACCATTGAAAGAGGCGCACATCCACCTGAAGCCCCAGCCCCCTACGATCGGCGTCGCTTTCCCCAAAAGGGAAGACCTGAAACTCTCGGTTTGTGAAGTCATCCATCACGTAATAAACTTCTTGGTCTGCATTAAATTGGTTTAGGCCAAAGAAGCCATTCCATTTGCCCTGCCATTGCGCATCCTTTCCGGGCCAAGTGGTGGGCCAACTATTGGGATTGAGCGAGTTGGCAATCTCTGGCCTTGTAATTGTTCGGTTTAAGTATCCGGGTTTGGGTTGGAACTTCCACTCCACTTTCCCATCCGTCTCGGCGAGTGGCCCTGTATTTCCGTCGGTATAGCCGTCCGAGATCACCACGGTCCGCTGTCCGGCTTTGTTGGGTAATCGCGAACCCACCCAGCCACTCATTTGGTGCATGTGTCCGTGACCGGTTCCCTTTGGCCAAACACCCGCTTGATTAATACTTTCGTTCCCCTTCCCAATCGTGCCGTAGTTGGTGATGATAGACTCGACCTGATTTCCCGTCAGGTTGATGTCTGTTCGCCAGTCTCGGACGCCGTTGTTCGGGTTGATGTAGGTTCCTGATTGGTTTACTTGTGCCCATATTAGGACTGGCAAAAACCACATCAGCATGTAAATAATTAATTTTATAGTACGCATTTCTATCCAGTTCTTAAGTTTTAGAAATGGGTCATCCAAGACCCTTACGTCTTAGAAGTCGAACATCATGCCAAGCCGCACCATTCTTGGTGAAGGCTGAACGGCTGGATTGGTTCGAAATGCTTTAAGGGTATTGATCATTTCTAATCCATTCGCACGATGAGCGTCTATCTCGGACTGAAATAGGCGCGGATACCGATCTGACCGGTAGGCATCTAAGAGATTATCTGCAAATAAGAAAAGTTGTGCCCGCACTTTACCCATATTAAAGTTTCGGCCAGCACGCAGGTCTAACCGAAATTCGGGTTGGTAACGGGCGCCATTTCGTTCTTCAACGATCGGATTCCGTTGGACGTCGGTGGGTGTAAACGGATAACCCGACTTGTATTCACCGATGATTCCGGCAGACCATCCGTCCATATTCCACGTAAGGTCTGCATTAAGACTGTGCTGCAAGTCCCAATCGAGTGGAATCAGCGAGCGGGCGGCTTCGTTGTTTCCTTGCGCATCATAGAATGCTTGTCTTGGATCGCTTGCATTGCCGCGTGCAGACTGGTAAGTATAATTTAGCCCACCCCGAATACCGGCCTCTGGGATCACCAGTTGTAACGAGGTGGTAAATCCACGCACCGCACCAAAGTCGGTATTTTCGTACCGCCCGTAGCTGTCCGAGCCGGTATAAGTCCGGTAAAGTTTTGCACCGATGAGGTTTCGCACGTCTCGATAATAGGCCGTGACGTCTATCGCAACAACTCGCCCCAACTGTTGTTGAAGCCCTAATTCATAAATTGTGGAGCGTTGCGGCTCTAAGTCTGCATTTCCCATAAACGTATTAAAATTCCCCAAAGTCACCTTAAAATCGGGGTTTTCATACATCCGTCCATACTCTGGAATTTGGAAAAAGTGGCCATAACTGGCATGAATTACCCCTGTTTCGGTGATCGGAAATGCAAATCCTAAACGTGGGCTAATCTGCATTTTGATGCTGGCATCACGGTATGCCTCTGCTTCGGGACGTGGCCGCAACCGATTTTGCGGATCTTGCATATCCGTTGGCACTTTGGCATTGGGATCAAAATAGTCGTACCGAAGGCCCACATTCACGATCAGGTCTTTGATTTCGATTTTGTCTTGTACGAAGAGTGCCGCTTCTACAGGGTTTCGGGTGTATTGGTTGTGGAGTGTAGAGCTAAGGTCTGGAATTTGTGGCTCTAATGTTCCAAATTGGCGTGGATCAACCAAAAGCTGAAATTCATCGTTAAACATGCGGTTATAACGGTACTCGACACCTGCCTTCATCAAATGGTTTTGTCCAACCTGACGGGTAATATCGAATCGTGCGGCATAGGTATCGCTGTCGCGATGGATGTGACCACGCTCTACACCGCCAGTATTAAACACGTTCGCTGGCTGGATTCCCCGACCATAGATGTATTGGTAACGTTCATCTTTGGGGTCTTCATAAACAAACTGGCTTAGCTCGGTAGTGTAGTAGGTTAGCCGAATGTTAAAAAAGGTTCTGGGGTTCAAGACTTGGTTCCACACCAACAAATGGTTGTAGCTCAGGCTACGGAGCGTCGGACGGGCATCGGGATTAAGCCGATAAAAATGGCTGTACGATTGACTCTTGTACCAATTCCGAGAAGCCGAGTAGGAGATTTTGATGTTTTTGGAGGCTTGGAACGTAAGCTTTAGCAGGTTTGTAAGACCACTTGACGGGTTCATCGGCACATAGGCCGAATCCCCAGAAGCCTGAATCCGCCACGTCTCTGGACGTCCAGAGAAATTAGACGAATCCGATGGTACAAAGACCCGTCGGCCTCCCAAGTAGTTTTGGTAATCGGTCCAACCCGTATTCAGGAAAAACGTTAGGTTTTTAACACCTGTAGGCCCAGATATCGAACCCTCGAAGCGTTTTTGCCCGATTGGGTTAGCCGAGCGAATATCTGGAAATACCGTTTCTCGTGTTGAGAAATAACCACCTCCACTAAGGTTAAACGAACCAGTAAAGGTATTACTACCAGATTTTGTAACGACGTTCACAATACCGGAGTTGGCTTGTCCATATTCCGCATTGAACGTCCCACTAATCACCTCTACTTCCTGAACCGCCGAGTTTTCTACGGGCGAAGCCATACTGTTGTTAAATGGGTTCGAGATGGCCACGCCGTCCACATAGTACTTCACCTCGGAAGAGCGCCCTCCCCGAATGTGAAGTTCGCCACCGGCTCCCTTGGTAACGCCTGCTTGAAGGCCGATCGTTTCGAGGAAACTATCTACCGGTAGCGATGAAATTTGCTCGCCCCCAATTTTTGCAGAAGAAGACGTTCTATCCACTTCTACTAAGGTTTTATTTGCCTGAATTACCACTTCCTGCGAGAGTGCATTGTCTTCCGCCATGGAAAAGTTGACCGTTGCCGTTCTATCTACCCCCACCCGCACGCCTTCTACCCTTTTGGTCTCATACCCAACAAAGGAGGCGATCACGGTATAAACACCGGGTTCGATGTTCAGGATGAAATAGTTCCCATCCAAATCGGAGGCGGCACCGCGCGGTGTTCCTAAAATCACAATATTTGCGCCGGGAATACCGACGCCGGTTGCGGCATCCACAACCCGTCCTGCAATTTTCCCGGTGGTTTGGGCTACTAAAAAAGAAGGCAGTAGGACAAAAACCAACACCAACAATCTTTTCATAATCTTATTTGGTAGGTTGCAAGAGATAAAAAAGGGGCATTTTCAGCCCCCTTTTGTGCTTATTTGACCAAAACCATCCGTTTTGTTACGGCATACGCAGGCGTATTTAAGCGATATAAATACGTACCACTTGGTAAATGGCCCGCTTCGAATGTAACGGTATAGGTTCCGGCAGCCTGTGTACCTGAAGCCAAAACCGCCACTTCTTGTCCCAGCAGGTTAAACACGCTTAACCTTACCGAAGCCGTCGCGGGAAGTCCATAGCGGATGGTTGTTGCAGGGTTAAACGGATTGGGGTAATTGGCCTCCAGTACAAATCCGGAAGGCACTTCTGTACTTTCATTTTTAACCCCAATGGAGGCGCCTTCTTGGGTGATAATGCCACGTAATCCCCAATTAGCGGGGTTTTTATCCGGCCCAGCCGCCGCACCAGCCCGCAGCACACGGGTTTTTGAGCCATCGGCGGTTTCGCCGTCTTCCAAGTCGGAAAGTTCCATGTCTAACGGTAGAAACATGCCCGCAGCCGGCTTAAAGGTAGGCCAATTAAATCCTGCAAAGTCTCCAGAACCCAGCGTTCCAGCAAGCGACGAGAACGGAATTTTCCACTCGATGGTATAGGTTTTATTATCTGAAGCAAGTACCGACGCGGCATCCCACGTTGAATTTGCACTATTCACCAAGCCGGCCACATATGCTGTTCCTTTGGCGCCAGCCGCATAGGGCAACGAACGGAGGACGAGGTTATGATCTGCACCCAGTGTGCTTCCGGTATTATCTGTGCCAGACCCAATGCGGTATGCACCACTTGCAGCTACCGTACCTCCTCCGGGTTTATTGAAGTTAAAAGAAGCTTCGGTATGTGGGCTACCCGCACGGTTTTTGATGTTATACAATCCCAAATACAAGCGGATGCTGTCAAAAAACTTAGCAGCAGCAGCATTGGCAGTGGTGGCCACCAAGCCATTCCCCTCGTCCCGCACACTGGCAGCAACATACAGATGGTTGTCGTCCATCTTAAGCCCTACATATCCACTAAGGTCAGCGGGGGACTTTGGCGCCACTGCACCTGCGAAGTTCAGTGCTTCTTGGCTAAACCCAAAAAACTTAGCGTCTTTCCATTCATCCAACTTGCCATCCAACGTAATCGTTTGGCTCGGCTTGTAATCTATCGGATAACGGCTTTCGGGGCTGTTGTTGGCATTTTTAGGATCGCTCATATCCACAATCCGGCCACGCATTTGGAAGCTTTTGGAGTCTCGCCAAAGCGCTGGCAGATTTCCGATGCGTAAATAGCGTGTAGCCCCTCCTGAATTCGATTCGCCCTCGTCGAGGTCGGTGACATCTGCATCAAAGACGATCACCATACCATCTTTTGGGGTAAAAAAGGGCCAGGAGAAGTTTTTGTACTCACGAGTCCCTTTGGCAATCTTTCCGGCGAGTGATGCAAACGGAACTTTCCACTCGAGGGTATATCCTTGTTCGTCTTTTGTCAATTTAGACCCCGCCTCTGTATTTACAATGGTCGTATCCACCATTGCACCACTATACGTCGAGACGGCGGTTCCTTTGGTTCCGGGGGCATAAGGCAACGCACGAAGCAAGAGCTGGAAGTCTGGCCCAAGTGTGGACTTGAGGTTATCGGTTCCTTGCCCAATTCGATACGTCCGGATACTGGACTTGATGGTATCTTTTTTTACTGGATCAATAAAGAATACTTGGCCAGCACCTTCGGTATGAGGGCTTCCGCCTAATTTTCCGATGTCATACAAGCCGAGATAAACCGAAAGGTGGTCATAAACAAACGCCAAATTGGGCGTTGACGGCGTTTCGATCATCGGCGTGCCTTCATCTTTTACTTTAATCGCAAAATAGACATTGTCTGCATCCATTTTCATGGCAAAGAAGCCACTAAAATCTGCGGGTGATTTAGGACGACCTTGGATAGGACGATTGGTTGGGTCTAAAAAATTGACTTTGTCTTGGCTTAGAAAAAGCCATTGTGCATCCGACCAATCCGCCAAGTCACCATCTAAGGTAATAGGCTTGCCTTTGAAGGTGATGTCGTATAACGTATTTGTTGTTGGAGCCGGTTGTGCCCATGCAACAGAGAATGCACAACAAGCCAACAACACGATGACCATTTTTCTCATATGCGATATCTGTTTTGATGATAAAAAAAGTACAAAATTGGCAATAGGAGGAGTATTCCAATAACTCCTCCCCTGCATTATTCAAGATTTATTTCAGCAAGGTCATACGACCTGTAGCCACATAGGATTGCTTATTGCCTTTTGCTTCTACGCGATACACATAGTTGCCTGAAGCAAGGTTTAGAGCATTTAATTGCACTTTTTGCGAAGCGCCTGCACCCAAGGTCATTTTGCCAGAGCGCATGACCTCGCGGCCTAACATGTCGGACACTACAACTTCTACCGTAGCGGCTTCAGGAAGGTCAAACGAAACGGTGGTTGTCGGGTTAAACGGATTAGGATAGTTCCCATTGATTGCAAAGGTCGTTGGTAAGCCATCTTCATTTTCGCGATCCACAAAGGTTCCGGCAATCGAGACATCGAACGAGGAAATGGGGCCGGCAATAAAGGCGGCGCCATCAAAGGTGTAGATGCGGTGGTAGAGCGTCATGCCGGTAGCGCGTTTTCCTTGCCAATACAAAATGTCGTAGAGGAAGTTTTGTTTGACGGAGGTGCTGGTGGCAGCGCCAACCTCAATATCCATCTGGCGATCGCTCATGTCTGGCTTCGTTGATAAATGCCAACGATAGGATAAGGCATCGCCATCAACATCGCTCACGGGCGTCCAAGAGATCGTTACGTTTTTGCTTCCTTGCCCGTCGAGAACCACCTTGCCTTTATCGGCAGGCGAGACCACGCTTGCGGCGGGCGGGGGCGTATTTACCTCGGACTTGCCCACCACCGAGTAGCTCACAACGGCATTATTCGTAGCCATTACAATCAGGGCATTACGCTTATAATCGAAGGCAGCAAAGCCCGTCGCATTTGCATTTGTAAGCGGGAAGTCAGGCGTAACACCTACCACCATTGCATTTGCGGGATCTGTTACGTCCACGACCGCAAATTCCCCCTTTCCGGCAAAGTTTGGCCCTGTGGCCACGTATTTCCGGAATCCATACTCAAAATAGGCCAAATCGCCAAATCCTTTTCCCACTTTATCTTCTGGAATGTCTGCTACAATTTTACCCGTTGCGAGATCAAAAAGGGCCATTTGGTTTTGTGGTTCGTTTACCCACATCAGGCTTGTTCCCGGAATAGGTGCCATGCCATAACGGGCACGTGCAATCCCTGTTTCGACCACATGATTTTTCACAAAGTTTAGTTTTGTCCCATCAAAAGCAAACTCCGCCACTTTGTCATTAGAAGAGCCATTCAGGAAAATGCGTACGTTGGCACCATCGCCAGCAATACCCAGCCCATCACCATACCGCGCCGCTTCTACTTTACCATCAAACACCAAGGCGGGTTTGGCTTCTTCATTCGCCCAATAGTAGATTTTAATATTGCTTGTGGTGCTATTGATCGTAAGGTTCGCGCCAAAAATTTGACCGCTTGGCGTGATCCCAATTTCGTTCAGGTGGAAGGTTCCACCATTCACCCCCGTCATATCCATATCTTTCAAGAACTTGCCATCAGCGGCATCCAGCACCGCAATCCGCGTAGGATTGGTACGGGTAACGACCAGAACATGATCCGTTGCACCATTGTATCCGCCACCGCGCTCGGTATTTCCCGTACCCATAAAAGGTGCTTTTCCGGCATCAATGCGCCAATTGACCTTGTTGATGAGTTTTGAAATGGGTGCTGGAACCAACTGCGCAAGCGGATAGCTCACCATTTGGTTGTTCGTTGTCAATAAAATCAAGTTACCGCGTTTGCTGTCATAGGCTGCAAATCCCGTTGCATTCAGGTTCGGACGTGCGGTATTGTCGGGAGAGACCGCAACGACTTTTGCCTCCGAAGGAACGGTTACGTCCACCAATGCCCATTCCATTTTACCAGCAAAATTAGGCCCTGTTGCTACATATTTGCGACCATTGGCCATAAAATAGGTTAGGTCTCCAAAGCCCTTTGCTACTTTGTCTTCGGGAACATTATAAACGGTTGCAGTTGCGGTGTCGTACAAGCCAAGCTCGGTTGTTGGCTCATTTACCCAAACCAAGGAAGTCCCCGGAACCGGCGCCATCCCATATCGGGCACGTGCGATCCCGGCTTCTACCACATGGTTTTTCACAAACGTAAGAGCCGTTCCGTCAAAAGCGAACTCCGCCATTTTGTCGTTCCCATTTCCATTTAGGAATACCTTAACATTTGTTCCCATACCACCAACGCCAATGCCATCACCATACCGCGCCGCCTCTACTTTGCCATCAAATACCTTCACGGGAACGGCGTCCTCGCTTGCCCAGTAATAGATTTTGATGCTACTTGTGGCGCTATTGGTCGTGAGGTTTGCCCCAAAAATTTGTCCATCTGCCGTAACACCAATCTCATTTAAATGAAACGTTCCTCCATTCACCCCCGTCATGTCCATGTCTTTCATAAACTTACCATCTGCGGCATTTACCACCGCAATGCGTGTTGGATTCGTCCGCGTAACCACCAAGACGTGGTCGGTTTTCGGATTGTACCCGCCGCCACGTTCCGTATTACCCGTTCCCATGAAAGGAACCGTTCCGGAATCAACCGACCAAGCCGGATTGCCCAAAACAGGAATGGGCGCTTGGGCGTGTGACAGGAGCGGCAAGAACGCAAGCGCTATCAGTTGCCATGTAAACCATTTCGTAAAGCGATATTTCATTTTTTATGCGTTTAGGTGAAAGAAAAAGGTGTATTTTACTTAACGATCTTAACCAATGCCTAATATGAACAAAAAGATAAGCCAAAAGAAGCCCTTCCATCACAATATATTCATGTTTTCATCCATGTACTTAACTTGGTTAATTTTTTTCATTCTATTCATAATACCAAATATATCTTTATCACAAACAATTAATTCAATCATTAACTGGAGAGATATAAGCGTATCCGAGTCAAATTTCAGAGAAGAATACAGCCTCTATATCACCCAGTCGCCAGACCGAGACACCCCACAAACACGAAGAGCCTATGCGTTCAGGATGTTGGAACGTGCCATCATTGGCGAATGGAGCAAAATATACGGCTTAGACCAAAGCAAGCGCGTACAAGCCTACCTTAACCGCAAAACGTCTTTTGCCTTGCGTCAGCGCTGGTTAGAAACGGCAATCCGAGATACCATTCCTATGCCAGATACGGCCATACTCCGAGATGCCTTTACCAAGTCCCGTACATTTTTACACCTACAACAAATCTTCGGGCGTAGTAAACACGAAATTGATTCGCTTTATGCATTATTACAGTCCGGTAGTGATTTTAATGCGCTTGCGCGCGCCTCCATGCGTAAATACGGCGTATCGGATCCCGAAACGGCTGGCAATATGGGTTGGATCAAATGGAATGATTTAGACATACTACCGGAAGCAATGGTCTATCGCCTCCGTCCGTTAGAAATTTCCACACCAGTGGCTTCCCTTAATGGCTGGCACATTTTCCGGCTGATTGAGCGGCGGGAGGAATTGGTTTTGGACGAAACGTCTTTTGAGCAAGCCCGCGAAAAACTGGCTTTTGATTGGCGAAATAGGCGCTATGCAGAAGCCGCATCCCAATACATCAAAAAGGTTTTGCTTGCGCATAAACTTGAGATTAACCTGAGAGAGTTGGATAAACTTTGGGGATTTTTGGCTCCCTATGCCGAGCGGCTAAAAACTCCAGAAGGCTTGGTCGTTGTTCAGCAAGAAGTGCCCATTTTGTCCTCCCCCAACTTAAACCCACGAACGATTTTGGCGACGGTTTCCGGCAAACCATTCCGAATTTCCGATTTTTTAGCCGCGCTACCCGATGTCCCTTCAAATTATTGGCAAAGAGACCTACGGCAGGCGTTGGAAATTGCCATACGAGATGCCATCCTCACAACGGAGGCAAAAAAACACCTTCCGCCCCAAGATCCCTACGTGCAAGCACAAAAGGACTATGCCCTCTATACAGCACGTTACTATGCAAGCCTCTCCGCAGTAAGCGACACATTACGTCTTTCGAGATATGAACGGGCTTTCTACGAACAATTCAAATCCACCTATTTCCGAGAAGTTGGCCTCACACAAGTCGAGGCTTGGGCATTTCCAGATAGCACGGCTGCTTGGAAGGCTCTGCGTCGAACCTTGTCGGAGAAATCGCTTGTCCCGCTTGCAGAAGTCCAAGCCCAAATCTTCTGGCTGCACGATCAGGAAATCCCCACGTGGCCACTGAACACCCTCCGCATTACCACCGATTGGACGGGCATCCAAGGCCCATACCCGCATAACGGGCAATTCTGGGTGATTCGTGCAATAAACCGAACCTCGCAGTTCCGCAAATTTGAGGAGGTTCAGCCGGAATTGCCCAGCCTGATGCAGGCCCAAAAGCGGCTTATTGCACATATGGCAGCCCTACCGAAAACCTATAACCCACAAAAAGCCCAACTCAATGAAGCCGCCCTTGACGCACTTTGGCCCTATACCCAATAACAAAAGCTCTTGAAGACGGGTCATTAGTGCGACTTTTCCTAAGATGGTAATAAAATCGAATTTGGAAACTAAAAACGTGACAAGAACGGCAAAAAAGCCTTTCTAATCCTTACCTTCCAGAAAACCAACGCGATTCACCTTCATTACAATATGGCTATGCCGACCAAAGTTGTTGCTGATTCTCTAACCGAAATGTCGCAAATTGTTCTTCCAAACCATACCAACACCTTGGGAAATATGATGGGAGGGCAACTGCTCTATTTGATGGATATGTGCGCAGGTGTGGTGGCCCAAAGGCACAGCAACCGAACAGTGGTAACGGCATCGGTGGATCATGTCGAGTTTTCCTCCCCGATAAAATTGGGAGACGTTGTTACCCTCAAAGGCTACATCAACCGCTCTTTCCGAACCTCGATGGAGGTGGAGATCAATGTTTGGGCCGAAAACCCCAGAACGGGGCGCAAAACGGCTTCTAACCGTGCATTTTATACGATGGTGGCTATAGACGAGGAACTCCGGCCGACCTCCATTCCAACGTTATCCCCAAGTACACCGGATGAACAAAACCGTTGGGAAGCCGCCGAGCGACGAAGACAATTACGCTTGGTCCTTGCTGGGCGGTTAAAAGTGGCCGATGCCCACGAGCTTACCCATTTTCTCTTGGAAAACATCCACAAGGCCCATGATTGAACTTCCAAAATACCGCCGTGTGCTGATTACGGGCGCCAATGGGCTATTGGGGCAAGCTTTGGTGGCTTTATTGTCTAAAGAACCACAGTATGACGTCTTAGCCACAGGACGTGACCTTGCGGGTAAGTTTCGTCAACAGTCTTGCGGATATGTTCCGATGGACATCACAGACGCCGAAGAACTCCGCCATACCTTTACTGATTTTGCTCCCGACGTCGTTATTAATACCGCTGCTATGACGATGGTGGACGATTGCGAAACCAAACGAGACCAATGTTGGCAACTGAATGTAACCGCCGTAGAGCAGATCGTCCGGCTGTGTAGAATCTTTGGCTCACGGCTTATCCACCTTTCCACCGATTTTATTTTTGATGGGGAAATGGGGCCGTATGCCGAGCATGCGAGACCAAACCCATTGTCCTACTATGGACGCTCCAAATTGGCCTCCGAGAATGCAATCCGATCCCTCCAGCCCAACCAATGGGCCATCGTTAGAACGGTTCTGGTTTATGGAACCGGACTAAATCTTACACGCCCGAACATCGCCACTTGGTTAATCCGCCAATTAAAAGACCAAAAACCCGTAAAATTGGTAACCGACCAATGGCGAACACCCACCTACGTCCATGACCTTGCCGATGGAATCGAGCGTCTTATCCGCTTCCGAAAATCAGGGGTGTGGAACCTCTCTGGTCGCGAAATGATGACGGTTTATGACTTCGGCAAAACCATTGCCAGAACGCTTGGGTACAACGAAGAATTAATCTCCCCTACCGATAGCACAGGGTTCACACAACCCGCAAAAAGACCCTTAAAAACTGGACTGTTGATTTTAAAAGCCGAATCGGAAATCGGATACAAACCCCACCCAATCCCCAAAAACATTTTGGATTTGGCGAGGCGGGAAGCCGTCCTACGTACCGAAACCGACGATGTATAGACAGGTTTATGCAGGGAGTGAAGCCAAAACACAAATTATCCGCCAAAACAACTACCGACTCAAAAAATTCCAACCAATAGACGTCATGTTAGACATTCAATTTATTCGCGAAAATCCAGAGCGCGTTAAAGAAGCCATCACCCTCAAAAATGCAGGATCACCCGAAGTGGTGGATAAATTACTCGTTCTTGACCAAGAATGGCGCGAGACTTTTACCAAGCTGCAAGAAGTGCAAGCAAGCCTAAATGTACGCTCTAAAAGCATTGGCGAGTTGATGCGCACGGGTAAAAAAGAAGAAGCAGAAGCCGCTCGGCAAGAGACCGTTACCTTAAAATCCCACATAAAAGAAATCGAAGATTGGGCGCGGTCTATGGAAACCGAAAGGCAACAACTTTTGCTCGAAATCCCCAATATCCCACATCCGGATGTGCCCATTGGCCGTGATGAAAGCGGCAACCAAGTGGTGTTTGAATGGGGAGAAAAACCAACTTTCAATTTCCCAGCCTTGTCTCATTGGGAATTGGCAGCAAAACACAACCTCATTGACTTTGAGCGCGGATCTAAAGTGACTGGCGCAGGATTCCCGTTTTACATCGGAAAAGGGGCAAGATTACAACGCGCCCTAATCAATTTTTTCCTTGACTTGGCGGTTAACGAAGGAGGCTATACCGAAATCCAACCCCCTTTGATGATTAACGAAGCAAGTGGCATTGGTACTGGACAATTGCCCGACAAAGAAGGACAAATGTACGAGGCCACCCTTGATCGGCTCTTTATGGTTCCCACCGCCGAGGTTCCCGTAACGAATTTCCTCCGCGACGAAATCTTGGATGAAACCCAACTCCCACTCCTGTATTGTGCTTATACCCCGTGCTTCAGACGCGAGGCCGGAAGTTATGGCAAGGACGTGCGCGGTCTAAATCGCCTCCACCAATTCGACAAGGTGGAGTTGGTACGCTTTGTTCATCCGGACAGCAGTTACGAACACTTAGAAGGCATCCGTCAAAATGCGGAGAATGCCTTGCAAAAACTAAGGTTACCCTATCACCGCTTGTTGATGTGTACGGGCGATCTCGGCTTTACCCAAACCAAAAAGTATGACCTCGAAGTTTGGAGCGGGGCACAAGAACGGTGGTTAGAGGTCTCTTCCATTTCCAACTTCGAGTCTTTCCAAGCCCGACGCGCCAACATCCGGTTCCGCTCGCAAGGCAGCAAAAAGCCGCAATTTGTGCATACACTGAATGGAAGTGGTCTTGCACTACCCCGTATTTTAGGTCCCTTGCTCGAAAATGGCCAGCAAGCCGATGGCTCCATCCTATTGCCCGAAGCTTTGATCCCATATGCAGGCTTCGACCGAATCGGTTAGTCTTCAAAAAAACCACCGCCTATGCAAGTGTACCTCGATTATGCGGCCACTACGCCCTTAGATCCCGTCGTTTTAAAGGCTATGATGCCTTATCTAACGACGGATTTTGGCAATGCGTCATCGGTACATCGGTTAGGGCGGGAAGTGCGTTATGCCATCGAAGAAGCTCGCCAACGGTTTGCCCAGCTCATTGGTGCAGAAGAAAATGAGGTCGTTTTTACCAGCGGCGCCACCGAGGCGAATAATTTGGTCTTGAAGGGCGTGCTGAAGCCGGGTGACCATTTTATAACGACTTTAGCTGAACACGAGGCGATTCTTGAACCAGCCAAAACCTTACAAAAACAAGGGGTTGAAGTCACCTTCCTAACGCCCTCTTCCACGGGATCCGTCACGCCCCAACAAGTACAAGAAGCCCTTAAGCACAATACCCGATTGGTCTCGGTAATGTATGTCAACAACGAGGTTGGAACCCTCTCACCCATACGGGAAATAGCAGCACTATGCCATAAAAATGGTGTATTATACCACAGTGATGCAGTTCAAGCAGCCCTTTTCCGACCACAAATGGAGGAATTGGGCATGGATTTTTGTTCATTTTCGGCCCATAAAGTCTATGGCCCAAAAGGAGCGGGCGCATTGTATGTACGTGCTGGAACCGATCTGCACGCACAGATAGAAGGTGGCGCACAGGAAAGAAAGCGGCGTGGTGGAACAGAAGCCATTGCTCAAATTATTGGACTCGTGACGGCATTTGAGCAGTTCTTCGCGGATGCAGAACTACACCTAAACCACCTTTATTCCCTTAAAACACAGTTAATCCAAACCCTTGTACAACACCTTGAACAGCGCTTTGTTTGGAATACGCCGCCAGAGGGCGCACCAACCTCGCCCCATATTCTGAACATTTCCTTTCCGCCCATTGGAGAGGAAGCCATTGATGGGGAAATGCTCTTGCTCAGTATGGATATGGCTGGATGTATGGTCTCCAGCGGATCTGCTTGTACCAGCGGAGCCGTAGAACCCAGTCATGTGCTAAACGCAATGGGTGTCCCCGACAAAACGGCTTCCGCAACCATTCGTTTTTCTATGGGGAAACACACTTCTTACAATGATATCGAAGTTGCAGTCGCTGCACTTGTACGGATCCTAAACCGCATAAGCCGAAAAGGGCGAGGATTTGTATCCGCTTGCCCTTGATGGGGATGCCGATTCACCAAATCACATTGATCGCATGTAATCACGCCCAAGAGCATCAGCGTTTCATTTTTCCCAGCACCACTACGCCTTCCGAAGGATATTTTTTTGGTCAATAAAACCGATACCCGTCGCATTGACGTATTTTATAGCCTTATTTTCTGTTTACAACTCAAACGTTCTGACATGTTCAAAACCATTCGTCTCCTCTTCTTGGTCGGGTTTTTTGCCGGAAATGTAATCGCGCAAAAACCCAACCATACCCAATTTGCCCCTTTACCCTTCCCGCCAGCCGACCGAATCAGAAGTGGTTCCGGTGCGCCCGGTGTAGATTATTGGCAAAATACGGCGTCTTATCAAATTAAGGTGAGTTTAACACCAGAAACCCACACCATTCGAGGCAAACAAACCATTACTTATACCAATAATTCGCCGGACGAATTGCCATTTTTGTGGATTCATATGGAGCAGAATCTCTTTAAACCAACCAGTGACGGCCAAATGAAGCAACCACCAAACTCGCGCTGGCGTGGGGGATTTGCAGATGGCGGCTTAGACCTGCCCGCACTTTCGGTTGTGATGAATGGAAAACGCTACACACCCAAAACCATGTTAAACGACACCCGCCTACGGGTTGATTTAGAAACCCCTTTAGCAGGAAAAGGCGGAACCATACAGTTGGATATGGAGTGGTCGTTCGTGATCCCAGAATATGGCGCAGACAGAATGGGGCGCTTCGAGGCCGAGCAAGGTATTGTTTACCAGTTGGCGCAATGGTATCCCCGCATGTGTGTTTATGACGCAACAGATGGCTGGAATACCATGCCATATCTGGGGCAAGGCGAATTTTATTTAAACTATGGCAATTATGACCTTGAAATAACCGCTCCTTCCAACATGATTGTGGTGGCTTCTGGTAGTTTGCTCAACCCTGAATCCGTGCTTACTCCCACCCAATTACAACGGTATAACCAAGCCAAAAACTCATCCTCCACCGTTGTCATTGTTCGACCGGAGGAGGTTGGCAAACCCCTAAGCCGTCCTCAAGGACGAAATTCCTTGGTCTGGAAGTTTAAATCCGAGAACGTCCGCGATGTCGCTTGGGCCGCCTCTACCTCTTTTATCTGGGATGCCGCAACTGTTGATGGTGTTTGGCTCGCCTCTGCCTATCCCAAAGAAGGGTTGGGAGGCAAGGAGAATCCGGGTTGGGAAGAATCTACACAAATGATGGCTCACTCCCTCAAAGAATACTCCACAAAATGGTTGAAGTACCCATACCCCTCGATGACAAACGTGGCTGGTGTCGTTGGTGGGATGGAATACCCTATGATTATTTTCTGTGCCGTTGGCGATCGTGGCGAAAGTCTTTTTGGCGTTACCGATCACGAATTGGGCCATTCTTGGTATCCGATGATTGTTGGCTCGGATGAGCGCCGTCATGCATGGATGGATGAAGGCTTTAATACATTCATCAATTTCTATGCAACCCTAACGTATTACAAAAAAGAACCAAAAGCCTTCTGGCAAGAAACCGCAGAACAGATAACCTTTTATAGCCAAATGAGTTATTGGGATCAACCCCTAACCACCATGCCGGATCATACCGTCCCAGAGGCGCTTGGATTATTGGCGTATTATAAACCAGCATACGGACTTGTTCTGCTACGAGAATACATCTTAGGGCCGGCTTCATTTGATGCCGCCTTCCGTACCTATACAGACCGATGGAAGTATAAACACCCACAACCACAAGACTTTTTCCGAACCATTGAAGACGTCTCCGGCGAAGACCTGTCATGGTTCTGGCGAACGTGGTTTTACGGGACAGATCGCTATGATGTTGGTGTTCAAAATGTGGAAACTGGTAGCGGCGAAATCACCATAACACTCAAGAAGGTAAAACCTATGAACATGCCACAGGTACTCGAAATAACCTATCAAAACAACACCAAAGAGCGTGTAAACCTACCAGAAGCTATTTGGCATATGGGTGATACTTTTACCAAGACCTTGCCCGTTAAAGGTAAAGTGCTCAAAGTGCAATTGGATCCCGATAAAATATTGCCCGACCAAAACCGGACGAACGATGCTTGGAAAAGCAAGAACTAAAAGGGATTTAGTTAACTAAAAAAAGCCCCAGAGGTCATTTCTGGGGCTTTGTTGTTTTTAGCTCAAAGAATAGTGCTTATTTTTGTTTGGGTTCTGGGACGAGTACACGATCAATCAAGCCATATGCTTGTGCCTCTTTTCCAGAAAGCCAATAATCACGATCGGCATCTACCTCTAATTGCTCAAGTGTTTTGCCCGTATGCTGGCTAAGAATTTCATAGAGCGATGTTTTGATTTTGGCAATTTCGCGGGCGGTTATTTCTATGTCAGATGCTTGGCCTTGAGCGCCTCCCAACGGCTGATGGATCATGATACGTGAATGTGGTAAGGCGGCCCTCTTTCCAGATTCGCCAGCAGCCAATAATACAGCGCCCATCGAGGCCGCCAAGCCGACACAAATGGTGGCCACTTGGGGCGTTATAAATTGCATGGTGTCGTAAATGGCCAATCCACTATCCACACTCCCACCCGGAGAATTGATATAAATGCTAATGTCTCTGTCCGGGTCATCACTTGCCAAAAAAAGCAACTGCGCGATCGCCAAATTGGCCGTCCAATCATCAATGGGTGTTCCAATCATGACGATGCGCTCTTTGAGCAGGCGGCTAAAAATATCGTAACGAATAGAACCACGCGATGTAACCTCCTCGACCGTTGGAATGACGGCCTGAATGGGGGCATTATTAAAAGGTTTGCTATAAATACCTTCGGGAAGAGACGTTAAACTACGGCTAAACGTAAAGAAATCTTGCACCATTGGGCTTTGGGAATAAAGACATATGGATAAAAAACATCCAATATATCTGGTGAAACACGATTATTTTCTAAAGAGGATTGGCCTCCTTCAAAAAAAGGGCTGGCCTGAGCACTGCAAACCAACCCTTTTACAACTGGTTCCCAAATCGGGATTTATTCGGGCTTTGTCTCGGAAGGCTCTTCCAACTCAGCACGCTCCTGATTGAGTTCTGTCATCTGGGCGCGGATATTATCCAAGTCCTCTACCAATACCGAAATTACGCCTTCATCTGCGTTTTCGGCTTCCATTTCTGCCAATTTAGAGGATATTTCGGTTTCTGCGCTTTTCAGAAGGTCTAAATCTTCATCAATGATCTGCCTATCAAAGTCCGCACGTGATTTTTCTACGATGCGAACTTGGCTGGTGAGAAAGTCAATTACTTTTCCAGACAATATTTTACTGTTGGCCTCCTCACGATAAGAACCTTCTTGGTTGTTTTCAAAAATTCCACGAAGCGTTGGGCCATCTATGAAGCCAAAACTTTTTGCCATTTCATCATAGTAGGCAACATAATCTTCTTCGGTAATTTCAAGATCTTGGACTTCAATGATCTTATCCCGAAGGGCAAACCACTTTGTGGATTCATAAGCTATTTTGTATTGGGAAGACCGATAATGCGCTTCATCAAAGGACTGTAAGACATCTGGAGCGGTTCGTTTTTTCTCCTTTTTATAGGCTTCAACCATGTTATCCAGCATATTTTCAACGAAAATTGACGGCACTTCAAAATCGTTTAATTCTAAAGCTTTGCTCACCAATTTATTTTCAAACATGTCATTCGAGCGTTTTTCGCGCTCCGCAATTATTTCTTGCTCAACCATGCTTTCTAATTCCTGCAACGTCTCCACTCTGCCATTACTAAATTCTTTTGCCAAATCATCATTTAATTCTGGGTAGATACGTTCCTGAATTTTTTTAAGGACCAACTGCCATGTAAGGGTTTGTTTATGGGTATGGTCACCATGTGGAACTTCCCGCGAGACCACCACCACAACAACATCACCCACATTTTTACCCATCAGCTCCGTCTTAAACTCAGGCAACAAGTTGGGATCATTCAGAATGATGGTCGCATCTTTTTCATGTTTCCCTCCGTCCACCACTTCTTTTGTTTCGTTATCCAACTCCGCCATATCCACTATGACGATGGACTTTTCGCCGACGGGTGCATCTGAGTCTTGTAGCATGGACTTACGAAGCAATAGGTAATCTAAACGCCCTTTCACGTCTTCTGGTGTAACAGGGTTAACCAACCGCGAGATTTCAACTCCTTCTAAGGAGGTTAGCTCAAATTCCGGCCTAACACCAAACTGAATAACCGCTCGGAGGTCTTTCCCGTCCTCATAATCAAACGTGGTGATTTTAGGTGTGCCAAGCAGATCGTATTCAGGGTTCGCCAAAACCTCGTCCTCAAATGTGTCTTTCACCAATTTATCCACAACCTCGAATGCGGCAGCCTCGCCATAGATTTTTTTAACAAGTTGTTTGGGCATTTTCCCCGGACGAAAGCCGGGCATACTGGCTTTTTTACCAACTTGACGAAGTTTATTCTCGATGTAAGGCGTCAACTCGGAGGCTGGGATTTCGAGTACAAATTCGAATTCTACGGAGTTAATAGGTGAGATTGTGGTATTCATAAAACGCTAAACGGTTTGACAAAGAAGCACATTAAAGGCTTTGTCATGAAAGGTGCATAAAACAATTAAGTCTATCAAATTAATGATGGATTGACAATTTCACAATCATAAAACAATAAAGATTCTGGAAATAATGTGCTACGATGCTCCAAGTTCATCCTTTGGAAAGGTATGAGCCATCTGCAACATAAAGACACCCGCCAACAACCAGAAACCTGCCGCTACCGAAAACGCCAATGTGCGCCCCCACCAAACGACCATCAGGGAAATCACCACAGGACCAAATCCCCTTCCCAGATCATCCGCAAGGTTATACAGCGCAAAAACCGACCCTCTTGTATGTGGATTGTTCACGTTGATCAGCATGGCACGGATGTTTGGGCTTGCGATAATGACCAAAAATCCCGAAAGTGCCGCTAACAACAAGGGCCATAGCATCACCCGCTCCGTCACGCCAATTTGTGGCGGATAATTGAGTAAAAGTAGAACAGGAAAAACGCCGGCCAAAGTTGTCCAACCCGCGAGTTGTGGTAGTTTTTTAGGCGCTTGGTTGTAGAGACGATTGCCCCAGAGACCTCCTACATAAGCCCCAAGAATACTCGCTATACCCGCTCCCATCACAATGAGCGTCGCTTCCTCGACCGAGAAGCCCTTGTCTTGTGCATAGAAATCGTTCAAAAATGTAAAAAACACGCCCCAAGGCACGGTTGCAAGGATGCTTTGGGCAAAGATTAAGCGGTTGGTTGGTATTTGAAACAGTGATTTCACCGCCTTAAAGTTTAGTTTCTCTGGCAGATGCCCCTCGGAACCCTCGCCCTCTACGGCGCCACGTTTTGGTTCTTTTACCCAGACGGCAAAGAGGACAACAAGAAAAATATTCGGGAAAGCAAGGAGGATAAACGGCATTCGCCATCCATACGTTGGCCCTAAAAATCCGGCCAAAAGTTGTCCAAAGGCAACCCCAAGCCCCATTGCCAAAGCAATCACCCCAGCCGCCTTCGCCCTTTGACGGGGTGGATACAAGTCTCCCAAGAGTGAATACACCAAGGGCAAGGCCCCGCCAATGCCAATGCCTGTGAGCGCTCGAAGCCAGAATAATTGTGTGTAATTTTGAGCAAAACCCGTGAGGAGACACGGAATGGCTCCCATCAACACTACTGCAATAAAAAGAGGCTTTCGTGCGATGCGATCGGTCCAATGCCCAATAAAAAGGGTAACAATACCGCCCAGCATCCAGAAAATGAGTGAGATATCACCACCCAACTTCACATCACGCTCCGCTTCCGTAAAGCCAAATTCTTGTGCAATTTGTGTAAGGTTCGGCGCCATGAGGTTTTGGTCTGCATACAAAAATGCCGACATAAGGGCAACGAGCCAGACTGTCCGAGATTGCGTTTCTGTTTTCATGGATATAAAAAAAGGGGCAAGTAGAAACCAGCCCCTAAAATACAGTTTTTTTGACACAAACAAACTCTGCTTATCGCACACCCTCCCTTCGGGTATTGAGCATCAAGAAATTTGCCGCTATAGACGTAGAAGTTCCCAATGGTAGTACCCCTTGCCCTACATACAGAATTGGATCCGCACCCCAAGCAAAGGAACGTGCCATTCCAACAAAAGCACCCGGATAGAGCGTAGAAACTTGGCCATTACTCACGATCATCAATGGATCCGGATTACGGTTAGTCGCAACAAATATATCGCCATTCTTAGCCAGATCAAGTGCAAAGGCCTCGTTGGTTCCCAAGTTTAGGTCCGCCACTTTTATTGGTGACCCCAAATCGCTATTGGCGTCTATGGGGAAGCGGAAGACACTAAATTGGTTGTCCTTTTTGGCCAATACAAACAAATTGGAACCAGAGACCCGTACCGAGCGCACATCTGCCACAAATGCATAGTTTTTGGTGGTTTTATCTGACTTTATGCGATACAAGTTTGCATTGTTCCCCCCTACCCATAGGTTTTTGTTGCCGTCAAAGTCTAACGTCACCAAGCGGGCAGACTCCAACGTTGTAGGGATGGCAACATAGGTTTCTTGGTTGCTGTTTTTCTTGAACCGGAAGATGGCCCGTAAACCACGAACAGCATACAGATATGCCTCGTCATCGCGGTATTGCATGTCATCAAACTTCTGGCTTTGGACATTGGCCGCTGAAAGAAATGGCGTGCGGGTTCCATCAGGCGCAAAAGTGAAGACACCCGCCGCACTGCCGCTTACAAAAAGCGAAACATATATATTGTTGTTTTTGTCGTTGGTCATCCCATAAGGTTCGTCCGTCTTTGCGTCGAACGTCGTCACTGGCTCAAAGGAAGGAGCGAGTAGCACTTTCGTAATGGCAGAAAAATGCTCTGCACCCAACGCAGCAACACGGATATCCACTTCTTCCAAAGGACGGGTTTTCGGGTCTTTTGCATCGAATGTGGGGCGTAACGGCGCTTGGACGGTGAGTTGCGTTGGTGAAGCCGTAAGAACCGTTGCGCGGATTGCGTCACGTACTTTTCCCCTATTCGGCTTACCTCCTGTCATCACAATATTTCCGGCGGCATCCACCGCTGGCAAATAGAACGTCACATATACCAAGTTCTTTGCGGGATCGGCAGAGAAGTTGCTGCCTTTAATGGTAAGGACATCAATACCGGCAAAGGGTGGCGCCTCAGCACTGGTAATGCTGGTTACAACCGGATCCGCATCCGATGTTAAGTTTTCTTCGTTAAACAGCGAGTTGTCGCCGCTGAAGTCGCATCCAGCCCAAAGGAGTGCCAAGAGTGCGAAAAGGTAAAAATTTCGTTGTATGTACTTCATGTCTTTATAGGCTTGATAGCGCTCCGGCATCACATGGATGGCCGTAAACAGCCGTTAGAGTCCAATTTTAATACCGATCCGCTGAACGGCGTTGAATACCCCAAATTGGGTGTACGAGTAATCTGCCTGAACTTTCCGCTCGCCGCGTTTCACCTGAATTCCACCACCAAAGGTGAGGCCCTGTTGATCGGACGGGAACGCATAACCGGCACGTAAAGAAAGTAAGTTCCGGAAGGAGTATTCCGTTCCTAATTTGATGACTTCGGCAAAATCGCGCGGGTGCTCGGCATCTACCGAGAGCAAGAGGTTGTGGTCTTTGCCGATCGAGGAAAAGTCCATCAAATCCATCGAAAGCCCCATACGCATGGTTAAGGGCAACTGGAAGGTTTCTTCCTCGTACTTAATTTCCTTTGCAAAATTACGCGCATTAAAGGCAAATTGCAGGCTTTTGAATCCCGTTTTATACAAAACCCCAAAGTCATAGGCCATTACGGTTTGTTTATAAGATTCATAAACATAATCACTTATACTTTTATCGTAGGTGGTTGCAGCACTTCCAAGGTCTTGCATCACCCGCTTCACGCTCCCCCCGATCGCGAACCGGTCGGACAAAGCGCGTGCATAGCTTACCCCTACCGCCATCGCTACGGGGTGAATGCTATTGGGCAAGTCCACATATCCCCGTTCGTTGTCTGCCCGAACGGTTGCTTGTATTTCGCCATAATCCACACTCATCACATTCACCCCGAAAGTACCCATATTTCCGGCCTTGAAAGCTGCGCCGGCCAAGTTGTACTTGATGTCGGCAATCCAAGCCATTTGCCCAAACGAGACGCTAAATTTGCCGTCCATGTTCGCCATACCAGCGGGGTTATAAAACATCATCTCTGCGCCGCCTTCCAGCGCCGTCATGGCATCCCCCAAACCAGCTGCACGAGGATCGGGCGAGGCAGCCAAAAACTTCATACCGGTTTGGGCTAATTTTTGTTGATTGTCTTTCTGCGCCACTAAGATTATAGGCATCCAGAGCAACAGAAGGGCAGAAATTTTAATCATTTTCATGGTATTCCCCAAAACATGGCCGCTCCGAACGTACCATTTGGGTGCATCAGTTGTCTTCATGTCTTTCCTCTGATGTTTAAATGGTTATCGGATAACGACGAATTTCATGATTTTGCGCTCACCTTTTCGGAACTCTATCGCGCCCGTTGTCTTGTTGGTCTGGTCTTCATTTGCTGTAATGACGGCAATATAGATTCCGGACACCACCAATTGTCGGGAAGATGTGGTATGATCCCAATAGGCATCTCCGGAGCCATCGGTGTGTTCAAATTTATCCACCAACTCGCCCAACTCAGTATAGATTTCGATGCTACAAATACCTGGGACATCAAAGAATCCCAATTTATCCCGTTGCGAAAAGCGCAGGTCTGTTCCGGCAGCAATGGTATAGGGGTTTGGCACAATCCTTACCCCATCCCACGCACTTCCGGCAGGCCGTTTAAGACGAGCAGGGGCATAGGACTGAGCGAAGTACCGGCTACTCCTAAGAACGCGGTTAGCAGGCGTTCCCGGCCCTCCGGTATTTTTAGACTTATCCACATATCCCTGCACATAATAATAATAGTCCAAACCACGGATAGGGGTGGTGTCATCAAAACTCGTTTCATTCGGGCCCAAACGTTTAATCATGGTGTAGGTAGAATCGTAGCTGTTTTTGGCACGATATACCTCCCATCCATCTACCGAAGCGCCGGCAAAAGGCGTCCAAGAGACTTGAATACGATCACCACCAGACTTTACCTCCAACTGTTTAGGTGGTAAAGGTGCTTTAGGTGCTTTATAACCACTTTTATAATTTTCGATGGCACGCCGGAAGGTTTGGAACAACGAATCGCGGCCTTGGAAAACAATGTCATTTTTTTGTGCAACGCTGATCTGTCCACGCTGTAATAAGCGACCCACTCGGATATTTTCCTCTCGGCTAAGCCCTGCAGCGGCATCGGCCAAAACGATTTTTATACTTTCTCCGGGTTTTAAGGTATAAGGCCCAAAGCCCATCCCGTTGCTATATCCGCCAGAGGTTCCCAAAGCCGGGTCTCCGGTTGGCGCTTTGAATCCGGGATCTCCGGTTGGTTCTACAATGTAGGCATGTCTTGGTCTTTTGCCTTGGGTCATCAGGCGATACTCGGTCTCCATCTGTGCAACGTTAAACGCATCGTTCCGAGACTGGTAGTTATCGTCCGAGCCAATATAGTTCATGGTAAACGGCTGGTTCGTGTCATCCGTTTTGTCCGAAGCAGATTTATCCGCATGTAGTACGACGATTCCGGCAAACTGAGACGCCCCCAAGCGGCCTAAGGTATCAGCGGAAGCAATCTGAAGCGCAGGTAAAGCAGACTTCAGGATGGGGCCACCAATGTTGTCATATCGTGTAAAGGCCGGAAATTTGCCATGCCAAACAAATTGAGCACGGAAGTTCTGGCCGGGAGGGTCTGGGCGCAAACCATCCCCACGAGCATCAATCATGGTATTCATCCCCCAACCAGAGCCATTCCCCACCACATATCGGGTCTCTTTTGCCACCGCCATGCGGTTTTGGAAATACACCATAACATCTGTTAAGGTTTGGTTCGGGAGTTCAATATCCGCATCGCCATCTGTATTACCGGTATTCGTGAAGGTGTATTCCTGAACATGGTAATTGTCATTAAATTCTTGCGAGAACTGCAAAATCCGACGTTTCATGGTCAGGCCGAGCAGGTTATTCACCTCGTTTTCGATGGCAAAATCGGCATCTAAGTTTGGATTCACTTCATCAACAATCATTGCCGCCTCTGGCTCGGACGGGTCTCCATCCACGAAGACGGAGGGGAGTTCGAAACGGCTAACCAATTTAAAGGAAACCGGAAAGAACTCGTTTGCACCACTAACACGCGGCCCAATATGTACGACTCGGGTATCGAACTTTGTGCCTTTGTCGTCGGTCACATTTTTGGCCCCAATCCACATGCCCCTTGCGGCCTGCATGTCGGTAAAGCGGTAAATTCCGGGCCAGCGCCACCCATCTTGCTGTGTTTTAACAAATCCGGCAGATTCAACTTGGCTCCCTACCTCGGAATACCAGTTGTGGAAACTGCCCGCAGAAAGCCATTTATTGGTGAACTGAGCTTTTGTTATCTGGAAAGCCCCTGCCGCCAGCAAGCATAAAGGCAGGAGTTTAAAATACTTACGCATAAAAATTTTCGCCTAAAGATGAATCAATCAATTCCTATTCTACCAAAGTAGAAAGGCATAAGGGTCTCACAACTTTATCCGCAGCCCAAACCAAAAGTCTCGCGGATCCAGGAAGTTTAGGAACGCTTGGTTTGGCATATCTATGTAGCGCTTTTCCTTAAGAACGGTATCCACAAACGTCTTATCCGCATCTACCCATTGTCCATTTTGATATTGGATATAGGACTTTGTGTCAAACTCATAATACAAGACGTCGCTTGCGGGTGTAATGCCCGTGCGGTTTTGAATACCTGTTGTGGGTTGGTACGGAACATCTGGCTTGCGGTAGGTTCCAAATTTATCGCTACCGGGGATGTTTGGATAGTCCGGCGATTCGGGAAGGTGTAAAGATAAACGGTATTTGTTGATATCTACACCATCAAAATAACCAGAAGAAGACAAACGCTTTGTATTAAGCACATTGTAAACATCGGCGAAGAACTCTACACCCCGTTTTCCGATAAAGAAAGACTTGGCAAAACGCAGGTTCATGTTCCAGAAATCCACCACATCCACATTTCGTTCTACCCCGGGTTTAGAACCACCCCCTACCCAAGTTGCTTTTCCGCCATCTTGCCAAGAGACAATAACGCTGGTTTTCCAACCACCCAATGGATGCATTTTACCAACGGCTGGCCCCCATTCATCCGGCGCGAGGAGGTCAATATTTAAGCGGCCATAGGGATAAGGCTGTGGTTTTGATTGCGCGGCACGGCGGACAGCATCGTCATTCACGTAGTTCCGCATCGCTTGTGGGTTCTGATAAACCGTTCCGTAGCCAAAATACCCAGAAGAGTTCACCATGTAGGTAAAGTTTACGAAGCCTTGGATCCAACCTCGATTCCGCGATAGCGTCACCTCAAAGCCACGAATATCTTCATAGAGGCTTGCTTCAGATGTGGTGTAATTAACCGTATTGTTTTTAGAAACATAGTTCACCAAATACGGTTGGAGCGATACGTCTTTATAATATCCAGCAATCCGGATAAGGAACTGCTCGGCCACCGATTGTTCGTAGCCCAATTCATATGCAACGGTTTTGGGGAGCGGATTGTTCGGGTTCGCGATCCGTGTAATTTGCCCCGTAGTGGTGGCATAGCGCACCAAGAACAAGTTCTCTGGCGCTGGCATCGAACGGAAATGGCCGTAGTTGAAATACAACTTAGAGAGCGTTGTCATGGGAAAGGCAACCCCAATACGTGGGCTAAATTCGAGAATTTTCTTGGTCGCAGCTTTTTCCTCTTGTTCCAAATTGGCAGACCCCTTTGCGGATAAGGCATTCGAGAAGGGATCCAAGACGTACCAATCACCACCTGCATGGAAGTAATCTGCCCGTATGCCTAAGTTGGCCACCATGCCATTAAATTCCAACTTCGTTTGGGCATAAACAGCCCCTCGGTTGGGCGAACGATCCCACTTAGACTGTGAATTACCGGAAGGCAAATAGGAGTCAAAGTTCCCATAATTCACTTTGGTATTGCTTCTATTAAATTCAAATCCTGTACGGAATTGCAAGAAGCGGTTTAGTTGATTGGTGTAATTCCCTTTGAGGTTAAACACCCCAACAAAACTGGAGTCGCGGGAGTTGGACATCCCCACGCCCATCCGCATTCCGTCCACCCCGTTTGATGGATTAGGCATAAAGCCATAAGGACCTTCGTCAAAACCAACACCGCCAAAGGTTTGCAAGATTGTCATATCTCGGCCTTCGCCGGGGACGGTATCGTATTTGGTGGTTAAATAAGCCGCTTGCAGTTCGTAATAGCTTTTTCCATTTAGTGCGTGGTTAAACGTTGCACCAAACATTTTGCTGTTCACCTCGCTCGGATTCCAATAGTCTTGCGAAAATATCCGAGAGTCAATAAAGCTCACATTGGTTAAGTTGCCCGCAATACCAGAAGCTGACCTAAAGAATCCCGGCCCACCGGAACGGCTGGCAGTGGTTCCGCTCTGACGCCCCACCATCCCTTCCAACGAGAACTTCATGCCTTTTGCAACATCGGAGGTAATCTTGACGTGGCCGTTATAGTCCCGATAACGATCGGTGTTCAACGGAATCATGTACATGTCTTGGTTTTGGATAAAGGATGCGTAAAAACGGGTACTTCCGAGTTTATTCAAGCCCGGAACCGGTCCACCAAATCCAAAATCCACGTTATAATCTGGACGGTTGATCTGCATGTTTTTCCGATGTTGCCACAGAAATGCTTTTTGGAGGGCTTCAGGCGTCATGTCGTTTGTAGGGTCATCGTCTTTTAAGCGTTTTTCGGCAACGGCAATCCAGCCCTCGAATGTGCCATATTGGTCTCGTGTGGCCTGATCCCAAGAACTTGTTCCGGTCATGGCTACCGTAGGATCAACAAAACGACGAATCCAGTACGAATTTAAATCGTTCGCCGCTGGCCCAATGTTTTTCTGGGCGGGTGGGCTATACCGGATATTGATACTGGCTTCGTAGCGATTCCGATTGCCTTCCTTGGTAATGACGTTTACCACCCCAGAGCGCACATTGCCATACTCGGCATTAAAGCCCCCTGTTTGTACCTGAATTTCCTCGACCGATGAAAGCGGGATATTGGTCATTGGGGAATTATCCCGTTCGTCGCGTAGTGTAAGCCCGTTTACGTTGAAGGACAATTCATCGGAGCCAGAACCCCGAAAAGACAGCCCTTGGATACCCGCCTGCAATCCCACCGCACCGCTTACCGAGGCTACAGGAAGCCTTGAGACTTCCTGCGCACTAATATTGGCGGTAGAGTTGGAAAGATCCTTCTGGACAACGGGGCGTTCAGCAATTACAGTAACTTCTGTTAGCGCACTTTCTTCTTTTAGTTGCACATTGAGCGGTGTTGTAAGGTTTGTACTTACCCGCACATCGTTCATATTGACGGTCTCGTATCCAACAAAGGAGACGCGCACCGTATAAATTCCGGGCCGGATATTGATAATGGAGAAATAGCCCTCCACGTCCGACACATTGCCTTGTGTGGTTCCGAGTACCTGCAACGTTACACCGGGCAAGCCCAGTCCTGATGCGGCATCCGTAACCCGTCCGGCAATTTTTCCGCTTTGTGCCCAAGCCGTACTAATGTACAGCATAAGCAAAAGCAGGATACTCCAGCATTTGCGTTTCATGTTTGATCGGGTTTTATCGGGAGAAGAGAAAAAGTTCATAACCAAAATGACTTTTTGCGAAAAGCACCACTGCTTTGGTGAATAGTACCAATTTTAACCCCTTACCGCAAGCGCTTTTTTCATGTACGAAGGCTATGTTGTTTTTTTCATGTTGCGGACTTTACGCCCTTCTCTAAAAGGTGTTGTCAGAATAGCCTTACAGAAATATTTATTTTTATTAGACTTGCATTATTTGGTTTAATTATTTTTTTATCTATGTGGGTTCAATATGATTTTGGCAATACTCATATTTTTTTGGTAATCAAATTAACTTTTCAAAAAAAGGGGGCATTTACCCTTGCCCCCCAAACTTATACCAATCAGGAATTCAGCACATGGCTTATCCATCAACGCTTTCCCCTTTGGGTGTTAGGTTGAAAACGAGTAATAATATAAACAGTAATTTTCCTTAATTGGTACTTACACGTAATTGCCTTGCATCTTTATTGGCTTTTTAAGGCATTTCGTAGGTTGTCACATACGCCTCGGCAGCATAAAACTCAGGCAAGCCCAGTGCATCCATCTCGCGAGCAAGGCCCATGTTCCGGTCTCGTGCACGCTCCCAAAACTCACGCGCATCCGATCCCGGGAAAAGCGCTCGATCTTTTTGGCTTTCATGCTTATAAATGGCGTCAATTTTTTGGTTAAGGTCGGCCTTAGACATGGGCATAAAAATATCCGCCTTTTCGATTTCCCATTCTTGCCAAGCCCCTCTATACAGCCAAACCAATGGTTTTTTAGCCCCTTCTTGTAGGTTGTACTTTTCCAAAGCCCGTTTAATCGCCGTATAACACATGCGGTGAGTGCCATGTGGGTCGGACAAGTCTCCAGCGACATAAATATGATCCGGCTTTAACTCGTTAAATAAGTCTAAGACAATTTGTACATCATCATCCCCGATGGGTGCTTTTTTCACTTCGCCCGTTTTATAGAACGGCATATCAAGGAATCGGGCATCTTTTTCCTGCAGGCCCATCACTTCGATCCCTGCAATAGCTTCGGTATAACGGATATAGGCTTTAAGCTGCTGAATTTCGGCAGTATCAATCTGTCCGGGCTTTTTTCGCGTGATGAAGTCAAAGATGGGGCGAGTAAATGCTTTGATTTTTTCTTCACCCTCCGTCCCTCCATGTAATTTGGCCGACATTTCGAGGAAACGCAAGTGGCGTTCCACATCCATATCAAACACAGCCACCGAGCCATTGGTCATATAGGCCACGGCAACATCGTTTTTATTTTGTGCCAATTTGCCCAACATCCCTCCCATCGAAATGACATCGTCGTCTGGGTGTGGACTAAAGCAAATACAAGATTTTTTCTTGGGTAGCTCTGGCTGGTACTTAATCCGATTTCGGAACTCCATAAAGACTTTGTAGGTCAATTCATCAACCGTGCCATGCGCATTCACGAGATCGTGCATGTGGTGATGGTGGAAATCGGCGGTTTCTAAGTGTAAGATGGGTTTTTTCACCTTTTTAGCCAACCAGACCACCGCTTTACGGGCCATATCATTGTCCCAAGAGACATCTCCCACAATCCAAGGTGTTTTTTCGCGGGTCAGTTCACTTGCCGATGCCCGATCCACGTAGAAAGCACAATTGGTATGTTCTTGCAGGAAGGAGGCGGTAACACTGGTATTTGGCGCTTCCTCCACAGCTTTTCGGATGATCTGGGCTTTGTGCTCGCCCGTGGCCATGAGGATGATTTCACGACATTCGAGAATTGATCCTACGCCCATGGTGATGGCTTCACGCGGGACGTTTTTTTCTTCAAAGAAATCGCCAGCAGCATCACGACGGGTCACTTCATCCAAAACCACCATCCGCGTCCGGTCATCTCGTCGAGAACCCGGCTCATTAAACCCAATGTGCCCGCTACGCCCAATGCCCAGCAACATGAGGTCTATTCCGCCCGATTTCTTAATTTGCCACTCATATTCATCACAGTGGGTATCTACTTCCTCACGCGCAATATCTCCTCGTGGGATATGGATCTGTTCCCGCGGAATATTCACATGTTTGAACAAATTCTCCTCCATGAACCGATGATAACTTTGGAGGGCATCGGGCTTCATCGGGAAATATTCGTCGAGATTGAAAGTAATCACATTCGAGAAATCAAGCCCTTCCTCTTGGTGCATCCGTACCAATTCCCGATACACGCCAATAGGCGTAGAACCAGTCGGCAGTCCAAGTACCGCCATTCTTCCTGTAACAGCGCGATCTTGGATTAAGTTTGCTACTTTACGCGCCACCTGTCGGGCCATTTGTGCAGGGTCGTCAAAAATAAGTACTGGAAGGCGTTCCAAACGCATGGCATGGCTGGAACGTACTTGCTTTTTTTGGGTCAGTGACATCTGGTAAACTGTTATTTATGGGGACAAAATGCGCATCGGGTAATGGATTCGTGTTCTTTCACATGGTGTATCCACATGAACCCAAAGGCATATTAAAATAGGGCATAAGCCCACTACTTGTCTATCCTAACCCATGAGGTTCCGGTAAATAAACCGCTCAAAACAACAAAACCCCACTCGACACGAGCAGGGTTTTACAACTTCTTCGAGAATCAAAGCATTAGCGGCGTTTCCGTTGATAATCATCTAAGATGGAGCGTGCAATACGATCGCCGGCAAATTCGGCCAAATTCCTAAACCCTACCTCCATTTCTTTAGAGGTGAGTTTTGCGAGGTCTGTTGCCGTAAAGATATTACCCACACCGCCACCAAGACCAAACCAATGCCGTGAAACACGGTCTCGGACACTTACCCCACGTTTCCAAATGGGCTTATTGGTCTGGTTATCGTAAATCAAGACATCACCTTCCACAAAGAGGTACGTTGCACCTTTCCAAGAATCTGCACGGATACCGTACTGCCGCACTCGTAGATCTAGGATAAAGTCCGCCTCTTTCACCTTACTCACGGGAATATACCCAATGGCTTCCGAGGCCGTAAGTAAGGTTTTCCGCGCCATAATTTCGGAAACATCCACATTTTGGAGGGCGCTATCCAAGCGTGCTTCGGCTTTGTCTATCTGAATATACTTAGCAACAGCAGTCCCAACGCGGAGGATGGAATGGAGCGGATTACGGGAATGGGAATGGGTATCATACCAAAAGTCCGAATAAATCTTGGGCGAAGGTGGGATTGCAGCCAGAACGGCCATCTTTTGTTCCTTCAAATTGTATTCCGGTAGTTTGTTTAGGGAGCATCCCGCTGCTCCAAAGGTCATAAGGATCAAAAACGATCCCCAAAAAAATCTTTTCATGGGATTATAAGGTTTTAAGTGGGAGACATATATGGTGGGAAACATCTTTCAACCTTTTATAATTATAAGGCAATTAGGTTATTGGCTTAACGTACAAACACAATGCCCGTCAATCGAAGATAATCCAATCTTAACAAACAAGCCCTGAACTTTATGTCCGTACCATGTACCCATTTCGACGGACAAGTAGCCACATCTGTCCATTTTATTGTGGATATATTTTGCACAAATCCTTGTTTTTAATGCAAACATTAAGAAAAAAACACCTATAAGGATTATCCTCGACCATTTTGTTAATTGGGGTGTATGACCTTAATTTTTATTTCCAAGCCGTACCTTCTCATGGTATAGTATCATAAACACCTATGTCCACTTTGAGCGGCATGGTTGGGGAAGGCTCATTCGCATTCACATCACTTTTAAATCTCATTTTGTTTTTGAAGTTTAACCATGCAGCGTCTTTTTAAAAAAATATTGCGCAGGTTATTGGTTCCCCTCATGCGCGGAAAACGATATGTGTGCCCCATTTGTGAAGGCTCTTTCCGGTGGTTTCTCCCCGGGGGCGCAAACAAACGACCACATGCCCAATGTCCTTCTTGTGGTTCATTGGAAAGACATCGTGCCTTCTGGTTGTTTTTAAGAGAAAGCCCATTAAAATCCAAAACCTTAGAGGTACTTCATTTTGCGCCTGAATCTTGCTTTGAACCCATCTTCCGATCATGGAAAAACTGGACATATCAGACCGCTGACCTGTATGATCAACCCGTAGATCTTATCCTAAATCTCGAAAACATTAAACTTCCCGATAGGTGTATGGATCTTGTGATTTGCCACCATGTCTTACCCGAAATCCAGAACGACCAACAAGCGCTTGCAGAAATCTTCCGTATTTTGACTCCTCAAGGAACCTTATTGATGCAAAACCCCTACCACCCAATGCAACAAAAAACCTTACAGGCAAAAGAAATGCTTCCCGAAGAAAGACAGCAAAAATGGGGGAAATATGCAGGACTCTATCAACACGAATATGGCGCCGACTTCCGACAAGTACTTGAAAATACAGGATTTATAACCGATATTTTACAACCCGAAGATTTTTGCACAAAGGAAGATATAAACCGCTACCGCCTTGGTGGAACGCTTTTTGTGTGTACAAAGTCCTAATACCAATTAGTTATTAAGCACATGCTTGTAGTTATTAAGCACATGCTTGCTCCATCAACGCTTACAACCCCTTTGGGTGTTGAAAGGTTGGTGCTACTTCGTCTGTTCGATTTGTTCTGGCAACACCTAAAAGGTTGAACAACGAGTCATCTATAAACAGTAATAGTCCATAATTGGTATTAGCTGACACACGGCTTAAACTTCCACCCCCAGCACCTCTAAAAAGTCCGAAATCTTTTGTTCAATCTCCGCCCATTCATCTTCTGGGGTTGATCCCAGCACAATACCCGCACCGGAATACAGAAAAAGGGTATCTTTATAAATCAATCCACTCCGTATTCCGACCGCAAACTCGGCGGCTTTTGCCCCAATCCACCCAATTGGGCCAGCATACCACCCACGGTCAAAAGGTTCTAAGGCTGCTATTGTAGAAACGGCTTGTGGCGTCGGGAACCCACCCACGGCGGGCGTTGGATGCAGCACCCGCAGCAGGTCGGCATCACGAATGCCCGTTTTCAGCGTCCCTTCTACCCGCGCATACAGGTGCATCCGACGTGTTAGCGTCATCAAAGAGGCATTTTCATCAGTTTTCAACGTATCGCAAAGCCCAACCAAAGCATCTCTGATGAAGGTATGTACATAATTATGTTCTCGAAGATCTTTTTCGGAGTGTAATAGTTCTTGGGCAACGGCCATATCGTGCAATGGCGAGCTACCGCGAGGGCGCGTACCAGCAACCGCCTCACTCATGATGTGCTGTCCTTCTCGGCAATACAAACGCTCCGGCGTAGCGGCAATAAAAGCCGTACCCTGATCTGGCTGAAAGAAAAAGTGGAAACAATCGGGCTTGGACTCGTACAGTTTTTTGAGGAGTAAAACCGGATTAAGGGCAACGGGAAAGCGAAATGCCGCCCTTCGCGCCAGTACCACCTTGTGTATTTCCTCTTTGGAAAATGCCTCCAGAAGCCAGCGTATTTTTTTCTGCCATCCCCGCTCTTTGGGGTCATTTTCTCGGCTGATGGCCAAGGGAAACGTACCTACGAGGGGTTCTTCTGGTAAAACCAATGCCCTTAGTTCTGACCTGATTTTTTCAATTTCCTGTTCATCGGTTGGAAAGACAAGGTTACAAACCAATTTCTGGGCGTCACCTTCTCGTACCATCTCGAAACGCGGCAAAAAAAAGCTAAACTGACCAAACGACTCCCATTCGTCGTCCGGAACCGTATGTTCAAACCGTAGCCCGCCATAAAAACGAGCAGCCGGCTCCGTGTGCAACAAACGCTGGGCTTCTGCCATACGGCGAAATGGAAAGCCAGACGTCTCCGAGACAATGGCATGTGCCACCCCGACCGCCGCCACCATACTGGTTCGGCTACGATCGCCCCAAAAAAGTTTTTGGCGGTGTGGTTGAAGAGATAACCAAGAAAACAAATCCACACCCTGCGCCGGACTTTCCAAGCGCACTAACCGATGTGTTTGGTTTTCGGAAGAGAAATTGTCTAACAATTGCAAAAGTTGACGATCTATTTCCGTAGCTGCAGACAAAACTTCCGGCTGATATGGCAAAACGGGTGGCCTCAAATCTGGTTCTTTAACGTTTGTATAAATCACTGCCTTAACGAGCAGACCTGTTTTCGGTTTCGGTAAATCCGTTTAAAAACGAATAAGATACGATGCATGGCCCATTTTCTTATCGTGTACCTTAAACCTACGCACAAATTTACACTAAGCACCACGCCCTAAACCACATAATACCAATTAGGAATTAAGTACATGCCTTATCCATCAACGCTGTGTTGAAAGGTTGGTGCTACTTCGTCGTTCGCTTTGCTCTTGTCAGCACCTAAAAGGTTGAAAACGAGTAATCTATAAACAGTAATCTTCCCTAATTCGTATTAAGATATGCTTTTGCTCTTCAGATGAAAGTAGCCCAGCGAAAACTTAGTAGCGACGAATCAGGCAGACCACCCGCCCAACCACATAAGCATCTGTTGCTGCCATATTGAACACCTCTTCGGTATAGCGCTTTTCCGATGGGCGCAACTGTACTTGCCAACGTGTTGCAAATATTTGGCGTACAATTGAGCGCTGTCGAACTACTGCCAATACGAGCTCCCCACTTCCTAAAGTTGCCAACGGAACCGCCTCCACAACCACCCAATCTCCGGCTCGGATTCCTTCGCGTGCCATACCGTCATCGCCCACAGGAACCACAACACAATCTCGTTCGCGTGCATTCCGCAACAAATTGGCATCTATTCCCATTGTTCGAGATCGAAGTGCGGCCCATTCCGCGCGATCCCTCGGCGGTCGAGAGAGGATCGGAAGCATGGGAACATCAGACGAATGGGCTTCAACAGAAGAATCCACCAACCGGATGCCGCGAGAGGCACGCGCCTCCCTCACGATATACCCCTTCTCCACCAATGTCGCTAAAACCTTGTGTACCGCATTTGTGGATTGAATGCCCATTAAGCCTGCCAATTCCTTCAGCGTAGGCGGCTTCTGGTATTCCCGCATATAATCACGAACAAATCCAAGCACCTGAAGCTGCCGCTCCGTTAATCGTTTATCTACCATAAAATGGGGGATACATTTTGATCTTTTATCGAAAAATAATGTGCAAATCCTTTTTAATAAAAATTTTTAGGTGAATTTAAAAAACATAATTATCTTATACAGGTGAACACAATATCACCTATATACAAAAGTTAAGATGTGGACAATATGTATAAGAAGCACATATGTGGATAAGCGCCTTTGTCATGTTGAAAACATGTCGTGCATTTCCTTTTGAAAGTTAATAGTTTGTGCTTGTGGGGAAATGTGGGAGATATTCCCAAAAAATGGGGAGATGGGCCAAAACAAATTCGAGATAATCTTTACATGGCAGGTTTTAAAGGACAAGCAGACTATTCCGTGGATGCCAAGGGGCGTGTAGCCCTTCCGGCCAAAATGCGTCGTGTCCTGAGTCCAGCCGCCAATGATACATTTGTCATCACACGTGGTATTGAACAATGTATCTATTTGTATCCCTTAGATGTTTGGGATAAAAAAGAAGCAGAAGAATTTGAACGCCTGAACCAATACGAGACCGAAACACGGGCCATGCTGCGGTCTATGTACCGCTGGGCAGATGAAGAAACCTTGGATGCACAAGGGCGCGTGAGTATCTCTAAACGGCTGATTGAGTTTGCAGGAATCACCGACAAAGTGACCATCCTCGGTGCTTTAGATCGTATTGAGATTTGGAATCCAGAAATTTTATCTGCCGAATTGACAGAAGAAGATGCACAATATGGTGTGCGCATACAGACGGTAATGGGTAAAAGAGAACCTACATGAAGCGCAACCGAAAGGTGAACACTATGGGCACGGACGACGGAGCACCACAACCGTATGCAACCACGTATCATGCCCCTGTTCTTTGTAAAGAAGTCTGTACGAACCTGATTACGGATCCCAATGGGGTATATGTGGATGGGACACTGGGTGGTGGCGGTCATAGCGCAGCCTTATTAGATTTTTTAGGCCCACAAGCGCAGGTGATCGGAATTGACCAAGATGCGGAAGCCCTCCGAGAAGCCCAAGGGAGATTAGGCCATGATGCACGCTTTTTTGCCTTATATGGCAACTTTGGTGACACCAAGGAATTGCTAGAAGAAAGGCTTATCCCAAAAGTAACGGGCATTTTATTAGACCTTGGGGTTTCATCGCATCAGTTGGACGATCGGTCACGGGGCTTTAGTTTTCAAGGAAGTGGCCCATTAGATATGCGCATGGATCCAAACATCGGTTCTCCGGCTTCGGAATGGATTAACCATCTTGACGAGCAAGCCCTACGACGGATTATTTGGAACTACGGAGAAGAAAAAAGAGCAGTGACGATTGTGCGGAACATCCTAAAACGTCGCCCTTTTGAAACCACCGAAGCATTTGCCAACTGCATACGGGAGGTTTCTAAAGGCCCCGAACAGCACAAAACCTTGGCACGGGTTTTCCAAGCCTTCCGGATCGCTGTAAACCGAGAATTAGAAGTTTTAGAGGCCGCATTATCCGCAACACCGGATATTCTTAAGCCCAACGGTAGGCTTGCAGTCATTACATACCACTCATTGGAAGACCGACCAGTGAAACGATTTATGAAATTTGGAAACTTTGAGGGAGTAGCACATAAAGATTTCTTTGGAAACCTGATAACGCCTTGGCAACCGGTTTTACCGAAAGCCATTGTCGCAACCGAAAGCGAAGTTCATACCAACCCACGTGCCCGAAGTGCAAAATTGCGCATTGTGGCGCGAACAGAACCACCAACACCATGACCAAACGGTTCAAAAAAAAGACTGACAAAAGTAAATTCATGGGTGCTTTGGCCGATGAAGAGCGGAGTTGGGGTATTGGACCGGATGGCATCGTTGTTGGCCCCAAAATTGTGTCGGGACCGTTGCCCACTTGGGGAGACCTCACCAACCGTGGGAGCAAGGCCATTCCGGATGCGGTCATCGAGGCAGAAACCCAAAAAGCAGGCAACTTCCGCAGTATGTCTCTTTTCTTGTTTATGTTGCTCTTCGGCTTGATCGGGACGCTGTATGTCCGACATGTTTATGACACACAGCGTATTCTGAGCCATGTACAACAACTAAGAAAAGAAAACATCCGCCTGCACTTAGAACGGAACCGGTTAAATGGCGAGTACGACCAAATAACCGACCCGCAAAGATTGATTGGAGCCGCAACACGACTTGGTTTGGTTGAAGGTTACCAATATGCCGATGACATCTTTATTCCGCAAGTGGGAACAAACCCATAAACTCCTTCTGGTTTCATGCCCTAAAGGTATGCCTGAAATCACTGAAACCACAGCCGTCTAACCACCTATGGCTGATATAAGAAACCAAATCTTCAACCGCTTGACGGTTACGCTTGCCTTGTTGAGCATCTTGCCAATCCTTATTCTTGGGCAAATGGTTCGTCTTGTCTGGTTTAAAGGGGACGAGTTACGTGCCCGTGGCCGTGAGCAAGCCAATGCCTTGGAGGTCATTCCTGCCATGCGTGGTGCTATTTTGGATAGAGATGGCCGAACCCTTGCCGTTAATGAAGCACGATATGACCTTTATGCGGATGTCACCACGTCTATCAAACTGCCACAAAACAAACAGATATTAAGTTTCGACAAAGAACGGGTGCGCTTTATACGCTACCTTTCTGCCTTAACAGGTCGCCCAGAAGCCCACTATGCCTTGCGTATCCGAAATGCCGAAAACAAGCGTAATATCCTGATTGCCCAACGGCTTACCGAGGAACAAAGGCGTAAGATTGAATGGTGGGGCGTACCCGGCCTTATGTTCCGACAAACCATGTCGCGACACTATAACAATGGCGTCCTTGCCAGCAATGTGCTCGGATATGTCGCAAATGGCACGGGAAAAATTGGCTTGGAATTGCTGTATAACACCCTCTTGGCCGGCGAGGATGGTAAAAGACCCCTTCAAAAAAGCCGCCCGATTGCACTACCCAATGGCGCTTATACCATTCGACAACAAGCCATTTCGGACGGCCCTGTAATCGAACCCCGGCATGGAGAGTCGCTCCTCCTTACTTTAGACTTAGGATGGCAAACCATTTTGGAAGAGGAACTCCTGAAAGGTGTAGAAAGTGTAGGCGCAACTTGGGGAACCGCCATTGCTGTTGATCCCAAAACAGGCGGAATTTTGGCAATGGCCAATGTCCCTACCTTTGATCCGAACCTGCCTTCACGGGTCATCAACCCCAACTGGGATCCGAATAGTGCCCAAGTCAACCATGCTGTCCAATCTCAGATTGAACCCGGATCAACCTTTAAACTTATGCCGGCCTTGGCGGCTTTGGCGCTAAACAAGGTTTCCTACCGAGATTCTTTTGCAACAGGCGGCGGGCGGTGGAACTTTCACGGCAACATCGTCCGAGATGACCACCCGCGTGGCAAGTTAAGTTTCGCCGATGTCTTGGTTCATTCCTCCAATATTGGTATTGGGCAAGTGGCCGAAAAGATTAAAGATGGCGATTTTTACCAGTTCCTTCGGTTTATGGGATTTGGTCAGACCACTTTGGTGGATCTTCCCGGAGAAGCTAATGGGGCACTAATTCGTCCGGGAAAATGGAACCGGATTACCAAAAACTCGATGAGCCGAGGGTACAATGTAAATGTTTCGCCTTTGCAAATGGTCATGGCTTATGCCGCTTTGGCCAATGATTGCAAATTAATGCGGCCTTTTTTAGTTAAAGAACGACGGCTCCAAGATGGCCGCACGACCTGGAAAGCCGCTCCACAAATGGTTCGCCAATTTTGTAGCCCACAAGTAGCAAAGAGCCTTCGGGAAAATGCCTTCGAACGTGCCGTAGAATTGCCCTCCGGTACGGGAAATCCCGCCTATGTGCAAGGCTTGAGGATTGGCGGAAAAACAGGTACTGCCCGGAAAACCATCAACGGAATTTACACCGATGGCCATTATCGTGCTTCTTTCGCAGGATTCTTCCCCGCAGACCAACCAGAAGCGGTGATTATGATCGTTTTGGATGAACCAAAAACCAATATCTACGGCGGCGAAACAGCAGCACCTATTTTCAGAAATATTGCAAAAAGACTTGTTCCCTTGCTTCCCAATGTGAGCAGGCGGCTTAGCCCAATGCAAAACAGCCCCAAACGCGCCGAAGCACCTGTTCCCAATGTGATGGGCGTTCCGGCAACGGTTGCCATTACCCGCCTCATGGCCTCCGGCTTCCAAGTTGCACCCGCCTCAAACCCTTGGGCAACCGTAGAGCGCCAAGAACCCAAGGCAGGAAACATCCAAAAATTAGGAACCATCGTCACCCTAACCCTAAACGAGGAAGCACCCAAGCCCCTGACCGAAATGCCCGACGTCCGAGGCATGGATGCACGCCAAGCAATGAATTGGCTGACCGCCCGTGGCATTAAGGTGGTCTTAAAAGGCGGTGGAAGGGTGCTCACGCAAAGCCCCAACCCGGGCGCTGCTGTACCCCAAACTGCAACCATTTTTGGCTACGAATGAACAGAAGTGATACACATATGGCCCCATTTCTGACTTGGCAAACGGCTTTGGACGTGCTTAGGGAGCATGGCTTATTGCTTGCCTCTACCTGTGGTACAAATTCGGAGTTGGACATTACCCAAGTCTCGGAGGATAGCCGCGAAGTTGGGCCAAATCACCTTTTTGTTGCCGTTCGAGGAAGTGAAGCCGATGGACATCTGTTCATTCCCAAAGCCATCTCGAATGGTGCTTCAGGCATTGTTTGCGAAACCTTGCCGGCGGAGGAATCCACAGGGGTTCATATGGCCCTCGTTTCGGATAGCCGACGAGCATTGGCGGCCTTATCCGCCGCACTATGGCACCATCCGGCCTCCTCTTTAACCCTTATCGGAGTGACAGGAACCAATGGAAAAACCACGACCACATGGCTGCTCCACCATTTGTTACAAGGCTTAGGACATAAAACGGGGTTGATCGGGACGATCTCCTACCGCATTGGGGACGAGGTCATCGAATCCACCCATACCACGCCATCGGCGGTGAAGCTGAATGCGCTCCTCCGAGAGATGGTTTCCGCGGGATGCAAATATGCCGTAATGGAAGTCTCGTCCCACGCCTTAGACCAATATCGGGTTGTTGGACAAGATTTTGATGTGGCGGTTTTCTCTAATCTAACGCACGACCATTTAGACTATCATAAAACGGTAGAAGCATACCGAGCGGCCAAGAAAAAACTCTTTGATGACTTGCCCGAAAAGGCAACCGCACTCACCAACTCGGACGACCCCGAAGGGCTGCTCATGATCCGAGATACCGCAGCACGAACCGTCACTTATGGCGCACAAAAGGAGCGCCAAATCCGATTTGAAATCCTCGCTGACACCGTTTCTGGCTTATCTTTGCGCCTCGACGATCACGTGTGCAAATTCCGTTTGGTAGGCCGCTTTAATGCGTATAACCTGACGGCGGCTTACGGCGTGGGCTTAGCGCTTGGCTTTACCCCATCCGAGGTTCTGGGTGTGCTACAAAACGCACCACCAGTTCCGGGGAGATTTGAGCAACAGGTCTTTAACAACAATATCACGGCCATTGTGGACTATGCCCATACACCAGATGCCTTAGAAAATGTGTTAGAAACCATTCATGCAGTAAAGCCCAAAGAAGGAAAAATTTGGTGTGTATTTGGATGTGGCGGAGACCGAGACCCTCAAAAAAGACCTGTAATGGGGCAAGTTGCAGAACAATACGCCGATTTTCAGGTGGTGACCAGCGATAACCCGCGCACAGAAGACCCTGAAAAGATTATAAACGACATCAGACGCGGCTTCCAAAATCCACAACAAGCCATTTGGCGAACGGACAGACGAGAAGCCATCCGATATGCGGTTCATCATGCCCAACCAAACGATGTGGTTTTGGTTGCAGGCAAAGGGCATGAACCCTACCAGATACTTGGCACCACCAAGCATCATTTTGACGACCGAGAAGAAGTTTATGATGCTTTCCAAATTAAACAAACCTCTTAACACACCCGGAAAACCAAGCTCAACCGCATGTTGTACTACTTTTTAATTTGGCTGGAGCAAACCTATCAACCACCCGGATTCCAGATGTTTCACTTCATCACGGTTCGGGTAGCCTTGGCGGCTGTAACAGCACTCCTGATTTCTTTGTTGTTTGGCAGAAGAATGATTGGCTGGTTGCAGCATAGGCAATTTGGCGAAACCGTCCGCAGTGGGGTAGATGCGGGTGCGGTAGATCATTCGCACAAACGTGGGACACCCTCCATGGGCGGTATCATCATTTTGGCCTCCGTTTTAGGGGCTACATTGCTATGGGGCGCCATTGCCGAAATGGCGATTATTTTGGCCATGCTTGCTACCCTTTGGATGGGCGGATTTGGCTTTGCGGATGACTACATCAAGATTGTGAAGAAAAACAAAGCGGGTCTTGCCGGACGTACCAAGCTGGCAGGACAATTTAGCATCGGCTTGGTGGTGGGATATGTTTTGTACTTTCACAACCCATTCGACAAGTCGAACGACAATGTCCAAACGATTACCAACCTACCTTTTGTAAAAGACCGTGTTTTTGATTATTTCCCCGACACCTTGGCGGCGACTTTGGGGTTTGATTTAGGATGGTTGGTCTATCTCGGCATCGTGGTCTTCATCATGATGGCCGTCTCCAATGCAGTAAACCTGACCGACGGCTTGGATGGTTTGGCCGGTGGGGTGAGTGCTTTTGTTGCAGCCGGCTTGGTGGTCTTTTGTTATGTTGCCGGTAATGCCAAATATGCTAACTTTCTGGGCATTCTGCATCTGCCGGGGGCTGGTGAACTCACCGTATTTGCGGCAGCTTTGGCGGCAGCTTGTATGGGCTTCCTGTGGTACAATAGCCATCCTGCACAAGTTTTTATGGGCGATACCGGCTCTCTTGCCCTCGGAGCAGCCATTGCAACCTTGGCCTTGATGGTTAAAACCGAGCTTTTGCTGCCGCTATTGTGTAGTGTTTTCTTTATGGAAACCATTTCGGTTATTCTACAAACCTCTTATTTCAAATACACCAAAAAGCGGTATGGCGAAGGTCGGCGCATTTTCAAAATGGCTCCTTTACACCATCATTTTGAAGCATTAGGACTTAAAGAAACCAAGATCGTCACCCGTTTTTGGATCATTACGGCCATCTCGGTCATCATGAGTTTACTCACCCTACGCATCCGTTAACCACCGAAACCCAACGAGATGAATGTTGCCCATAAAAATATTACCGTTATAGGAGCTGCACGAAGTGGGCTTTCGGTTGCTAGATTGTTGGCACGACATGACGCCCACGTCTTTGTGACCGATCGCAGTCCCGATACCCAAGGTCTGACACAATCTTTGGCAGCTGTGGGTATCGCTTCCGAGTTCGGCGGACATTCTGAACGGGCACTTGCCGCCGACTGGGTAGTGATCAGCCCCGGCGTTCCTACGACAGCCCCGCTGGTCCAAAAGGCATTGGAAAAAGGACTCGCTGTTTACTCCGAGATCGAGGTGGCTTCGTGGTTTTGTAAAGCCCCCATCGTTGCGATCACCGGAACCAATGGTAAAACCACCACCACAACGCTTACGGGTTATGTGTTTGATAAGGCTGGTAGGCGCCCCTTTGTCGGGGGAAATATAGGTGTTCCTTTTTCGGATATGGCCGATCAATTAGCCGAAGCTCAAACGGTTATTTTGGAAGTTTCCAGTTTCCAATTGGATCATATTCATTGGTTCAGGCCAAAAGTCAGTGTATTGCTCAACATTACACCCGATCACTTAGATCGCTACCAATACCAATTTGAGCGATATGCACACAGCAAGTACCGTATTCACCAAAACCAAGAAGTTGGAGACTATGCGGTTTATAATGCCGACGACCCGCTTCTAAGCGCCCATTTCGAGCAATTAGACCCAAAGGCCAGCTTCACACCACTTGCGTTCAGCATTACAAACGAAGTGTCCGAAGGTGCTTTTTTACGAGACAACAACCTTATTCTCCGCATCGAAGGCCAAGAGGAGGTGCTTATGCAACCGGAAGAAATCTCCATCAGAGGGAGCCATAACCTCTATAATTCGCTTGCGGCAGCCGTTGCAGCGCGGGTTATGGAAATCCGTTCAGACGTCATACGCGAGAGCCTCTCCACCTTCGAGGGGGTTGCCCACCGTCTTGAATTTGTGCGGGAAGTAAATGGCATAAAGTACTACAACGACTCGAAAGCGACCAATGTTAATGCGGTTTGGTATGCCTTAGAGAGTTTCACAGAACCCATTATCCTTTTAGCGGGTGGGCGTGACAAAGGCAACGATTACACGCCTCTACATCAATTGGTGCAAGAAAAAGTACGGGTAGTAATTGGTGTTGGGGAAGAAAGCGGCCATAAAGTGGTCAATGAATTGGGATGCGTAGCGCCGGAAGCACACTTTGCAACCAATATGCAAGAGGCCGTCTCCCTTGCACACCAAATGGCCAAAGCCGGCGAGGTCGTACTCCTAAGCCCAGCTTGTGCCTCTTTCGACTTGTTCAAAGATTACGAACACCGTGGAGACGTTTACAAAGAAGCGGTTCAAAAACTTTAAAAACGCATGGCCATTACCAGCCGAGACATCTTGACCGACCTTAAAAGCCGTTTGCCCAATCTCATGACTTGGCCCACGGTTACATGGCATCCAACCAGAATGGATAGGGCCATTTTGGGGGCTGTTTTGGCACTCAGTTTAGTCGGAATTGTAGCCGTATATAGTGCCACCGCTTATCTGGCTGCCTCCAGCGAAACCACAACCGAAGGCTTGTTATTCGAGCATGTTATCCGGCTTGCATTGGCTTTAGGGGCGATGATGGTCTTCAGTCAGTTAGACTATCACGTAGTTGCACGCCTGAGCAAGTTGGGCATTATCACTTCGGTGATTTTGTTGATCTGGGTTTTGGTGCAAGGAAATTGGCAAGGTGGCGCAAAGAGGGCAATCTTCGGATTTCGTCCCTCAGATATAGCCCGTTTTGCCTTGATCGTCCATGTCGCCGTTTTACTGACCCGTAAACAACTGTACATCCATCACTTTGCAAGAGGCTTTATGCCCGTCATGCTTTGGGGCGTTGTCATTACCATTCTGATTGGTGCGCAAAACGTTTCTACGGCATTGGTTCTTTTGTTGACCATACTCGTGATGGGATTTGTAGGTAGAATGAAATTGGTTCATTTGGGCGGATTATTGGGGCTTGGGCTAAGCCTTGCCTTGGTTATGTTACTCCTATTTCCAGCACGCGCCGAAAGGGTGGAGAGCTATCTGGGCATACACCTATTTACCCATACAGACGAACGGGCAGTCTTTGACGAAAGAGGCGAACTTTTCCAAATTATGCAGGCGCAAATTGCCGTTGCAAATGGTGGGCTTACAGGAAAAGGCACGGGCAAAAGCACCCAAAAGGACTGGATTCCATCGGCATATAGCGACTTTATTTTTGTCATTGTCGCAGAGGAATACGGCATGTTGGGCGCGTTGTTTATTCTCACCATGCTGGGCATCATTCTATATCGTGGATTTATGCACATTGCCCGAAACGCTCCCGACCCCTTGGGCTTTTTCTTGGCAATGGGGATCACCCTTTCCATCGGGCTTTATGGCTTGGTACATGTTTGTGTAAATATTGGATTAATGCCTGTTACGGGCCTGCCCTTCCCCTTTGTTTCTTGGGGTGGGACTTCACTCATCATTACCGGTATGATGCTTGGGGTGCTGTTAAACATCTCCGGACAACGATTTGCGCCCAGTATGCGTGCGCCCAAAACCAAAACCACATGAGCAGACCCATACGAGTTTTATTGGCGGGCGGTGGAACGGGCGGCCATGTCTATCCCGCAATCGCCATCGCAGATGCCCTCAAGGACTTAGCACCAGATGCCGTGATTGCCTTTGCCGGAACCAAAGACCGAATAGAGTGGGAGGCTGTCCCGAAAGCCGGATACGACATCCACCCCATTACCGTCTCTGGGCTTCAGCGGTCTTTGAGTTTAGAAAGCCTGAAGCGGAATCTGAAATTCCCGTTTAAACTTGCGACAGGCTTGGTTCAGAGTTGGCGGCTCATCAAAGGCTTTGACCCCGATGTGGTGGTCGGGACAGGAGGATATGTCTCTGGACCGGTGCTCCGTATGGCCACTTTACAAGGCAAGCCCATTGTACTTCAAGAGCAAAATGCGTATGCGGGCGTTACCAATAAACTATTGGGGCAAAAGGCAAAACGCATTCATGTGGCCTTCGAGGAAGCAAAAAATTATTTCCCTGCCGATAAATGTGTGCTAAGTGGGAACCCGACCAGAAAAATCCTTCAAAATCCAGATCGAGCCACCGCCCGAAAACATTGGAATTTGCCCGAAAATGCAACGGTTTTGTTGATGTTTGGCGGCTCACTCGGCAGTCCAGTTTTAAATAAAGCCATGCAAAGGGCCTACGACGCCTTATTGAAAGATGAAAATCTTTACCTTATCTGGCAAACGGGAAAACAATGGTATGATCGGCTCCTGGCCGAGGTGCCCGCACACCCAAGACTCCGCTTGCTAAAATACTTAGACCGGATGGAGCTTGCCTATGCTGCTTCGGATTTGGTCGTCTGCCGAGCAGGTGCCATTTCTTGTAGCGAACTGATGGTCACCGGAAGTCCGGCATTGTTGATCCCGTCTCCGCATGTGGCCGAAGATCACCAGACAAAAAATGCCCGCGCTATGGAAAAAGCAGGTGCAGCTCAGGTGTTGTCCGAAGCCGACCTTCAAACCGAATATGGCTTTTTAGCCACCATCCAACACTTGCTCGAAACACCAGCGGAACGCAACCAAATGCGCTTGGCAGCCCTCCAATTGGCCAAGCCCAACGCCGCAAGAGACATCGCAAAAGACATTATAAACCTCATTCCTTGAATAGAGAACCCATTCAGAAAAACAATCCTTAACCTAACGCAAACCATGCCAAGACCCAGACGCAAACAAAAACCATTAGGCCGTATCAAACGAATCCACATGATTGGAATTGGTGGGATCGGAATGAGTTCCATCGCCGAAGTTTTGATTTCGCGTGGGTTCGAGGTATCAGGCTCCGATCTCTCGTCTTCGGAAACCACAAAACGTTTAGAAAAACGCGGGGCTAAGATTTTTGAAGGCCATTTTGCCGAAAATGTGGTGGGGGCGGATGTCGTGGTCTTTTCTTCGGCCGTAAAAGTAAAAGAAAACCCCGAAACCCAAGAAGCTATTCGCCTAAGAATCCCCTTGATTGGTCGCCCAGAAATGTTGGGAGAACTGATGCGGATGAAATACGGCATTGGCATCGCCGGAACGCATGGAAAAACAACCACCACGTCCCTAACTGGCTTGGTCATCTCGGAAGGAGACTTTGACCCGACCATTATTGTGGGTGGAAAGGTCTCGGTTTTTGGGTCTAATGCCGTCTCTGGAGAGGGTGACATTATTATCATTGAAGCGGACGAATATGACCGGACGTTCTTGCGCCTGACGCCCATTATTGCCGTAATTACCAATATTGAGGCGGAGCACTTGGATATTTATGCCGATCTGGACGACATCAAAGATGCCTTTACACAATACGCCAATAAAGTCCCCTTCTTTGGACGGGTCATTGTGTGTTTGGACGATGCAAATGTTCAAGATATTTTGGGCAATATAGACCGTCCCGTTGTTACCTATGGAACAGCGCGGCAAGCCAATATCCGTGCAGACGAAATCCGTAAAGAAGGTATGGAGCAACATTTTGGTGTTTGGCACAACGACAACTTCTTGGGCGAGATCAACCTACACGTTCCCGGCATACACAACGTCCGAAACGCCCTTGCTGCGATTGCCGTAGGTCTGGAAATGGAAATGCCCTTCGAGACCATTGCAGCGGGCTTAGACAAGTTCACCGGCGTACAGCGCAGGTTCCAGTTAAAAGGAATTGCAAACGGTATCCACGTTATTGATGACTATGCACACCACCCTACCGAGGTAAAAGCGACATTAAAAGCTGCAAACGAGGGATGGCGAACCAAACGGATTGTTGCCGTTTTTCAACCCCATTTGTATTCCAGAACCGAGGACTTTAAAGAAGAATTTGCACGTGCGTTCTTCAATGCAGACCTCTTGGTCGTCACCGATGTCTTCCCCTCGCGCGAAGCACCGAGGCCCGGTATAACAGGCGAGCTTATTGCAGACTTGGCAAAGCACTATGGCCATCGTCATGTACATTATGTAGAAGACAAAAAAGAACTGCCCCAATACCTGAAAACACTAACGCAGCCCGACGACGTGGTCATCACGATGGGCGCCGGCGATATTTGGCGATATGGCGAAGCCTTCTTGCAACTGATTTCAAACGGAGAACCCAATGGCACAGGATCCGTTTGAGGCATTTAGGCCACGTCCTGCCCATTTAGGCAATCGCCGTATCACGCCACCAGACAATACGGTTACGGAAGAATTGCCACCCAAGCGCTTTAACGTGCGAGACTGGCTTCGGAGTCGCACGATCTGGATCACGGGCGGTGTTCTCGCCCTGTTCTTTCTTATACTGCTCTTTTTTTGGCAAAACGTCGTCACCCTCCGTGGCTTGGAGTTTACCCATACAAAACATGCAGACCTAACAGAACTGCGGAAATTGATTCCATATGCCGATGGACAAATTAAGCTCTCGGAAGTCGCTTCGGATTCGGTTGCACGTTGGGCAAAAAGCCATCCTTGGGTCAAAGAAGCTTCCGTATCGAAAGGTTTGGACGGAAGGGTTGAGGTCAAAATCACCGAAAAACAACCCGTTCTCTTGGTCTTAAACCGCGATGGTGTGCCACAATATTATATGGACGAGCTTGGATATCCGATGAATTGGAAGCGTGGGGCAAGTTTTGATGTCTTACCTGTTGCTGGAGCCACGCCTCCCTATAAACCGGGCATCAAGGTTCCAAATGGAACATTACTGGCCTTGGCCGATGCATTAGCAAAACTGCCTCCCAAAGTTACGGCCCTCGTTGCTTCGTTAACCCTACGTCCAGATGGAAGAATCGTGGGCAGAACCGCTTCTATCAACGAGCGCATTCCGGCTAAAATAGAACTTGGCAAAAGTAATTTTGCAGAAAGATTGCATACGCTAAAAGCCTTTTGGGATCAATCGGTCTTGCCCTATCCGCAAAAGGAAATCCGTGAAATAGACCTGCGGTGGGAAGGGCAAGTGGTGACGAAAGAACAAAATGAGCAGAAATAACAGTTTAGTACTATAATGTTTTATATTACCTGATGCCATCATCACACAAAAAAATGCAAACCATGCAAGAGCGAATAGTCGTTGGCTTAGACATCGGAACCACCAAAGTTTGCGCTGTGGTAGCCGCTCCAGATGAAATGGGCCGTGTAAATATTTTAGGCTTAGGCGAGGCCCCCTCCGAAGGGCTAAATCGCGGCGTTGTGGTTAATATTGATAAAACCGTTCAAGCCATACGAAAAGCCGTGAACGATGCCGCTCATGCCGCCGGCGTACAAGTAGAAAGCGTGGTGGTGGGCATTGCAGGAGACCATATCCAAAGCTTCCAAAGCCGAGGCGTAGTGACGATCTCCAACAAAAATGGCATCATTAGCCCAAAAGATGTCGCCCGATTATTGGAAGACACCACACATGTGGCCCTCCCTGCAGATCGCCGCATCTTGCACGTGGTTCCACAAGAATTTATTGTGGATGGCCAAGACGGCGTGTTAGACCCTGTGGGCATGAGTGGTGTACGGCTGGAAGCCAATGTCCATATCATTTCTGGTTTGGTAACGGCTGCACGAAACATCTTTACGTGTGTAGAGCGTGCCGGGTACCAAGTTGCGGATATTGTTCTTGAACCATTAGCATCTGCCCATGCCGTACTCTATCCGGAGGAAAAAGAAATCGGTGTCGTTTTGGTGGATATAGGTGGTGGTACGACGGATGTGGCCATCTTCGAGGACAATACCATCCGCCATACCGCCGTCATTGGGGTGGCGGGCAATAAAGTGACCGATGACGTCCGGAAAGGACTTGGCGTTATGCGGGAACATGCGGAGCAACTTAAGCGGCAATTTGGCCAAGCGATTGCAGAATATATAGACGAAGAGGTGGAAATCGTTATCCCCGGCGTGGGAGAATACACCGAAAAACGCATCCGCCAAAGTACACTGGCCCAAATTATCCAACCTCGGCTTGAAGAAATCCTTGAGTTTGTTCAAATCGAAATCAAACGAAGTGGCCATGGCCGGCACATGGCCGGCATTGTACTCACGGGAGGCGGCTCTCAAATACCTGCAACAGCAGAACTTGCTATGGAAGTACTGGGTATGAATACCGCACGTATTGGCCGGCCTATTGGGCTGGGTGGTGGACTGGTGGACGAGGTGCAAAATCCAAAATATGCAACTGCCGTTGGCCTTACATTGTATGGCCTAAAACCAGAAACCATCGGCGGGGTAGCATTTTCTTCGCGTGGGTTGGAGGCCACTGAGGAGAGTGACAACCAGGAAGAAAGCCAAACACAAAAAATCTGGGATCGCATGAAACTTTGGTTTCGTGAGTTCTAAACAAAAGAACAACAACCTAAACTACTTAAAAACACTTGAGAATTAGCTGATACTTCAGCAAAATATATTGTTTCTTTGGAGGGAGTATGAATACCAATAACACACGCTCAACGGGGGAAGAGCGTCCGAACAACCCGATTAGCAGCATGTTCTCCTATGTGGGGGACGAAATGAACAAAGACGCCGTCATTCGGGTCATCGGTGTGGGCGGCGGCGGCGGAAATGCCTTGAACAACATGGCCAAACAAGGGATCAAAGGGATCGAATTTGTGGCCATCAATACCGATGCCCAAGACCTGATGGCCAACAAGTCCCATGTAAAAATTCAGGCTGGCCGCTCATTGACCAAAGGTCTCGGTGCTGGCGCCCGCCCAGACATCGGCGCACAAGCCGTCGAAGAAGCCCGTCAGGAGGTCGAGCAAGCCCTCAAAGGCTGCGACATGGTTTTTATCACGGCAGGAATGGGTGGCGGAACCGGAACAGGAGGCGCTCCGGCGGTAGCCCAAATTGCCCGAAAAATGGACATCCTCACGGTGGCCATCGTAACCCGTCCCTTCGCTTTTGAAGGGCGCAAGAGAATGCAATTTGCCATGCAGGGCATCGAAGCGTTAAAGCAATACGTTGATGCGCTGATCGTCATTCCGAACGATCGGGTCGTGGATGTTATCGAGACCAATACACCAGTCGAGGTTGCCTTGGCCAAAGTGGACGAGGTTCTCTATAATTCTACGCGCGGCATTAGCGACCTTATCACCACACACGGTCTCATCAACTTAGACTTTGCCGACGTTAAGACCATTATGAAAGATGGCGGTATGGCCTTGATTGGTTCCGCCGTCGCATCTGGTGAAAACCGCGCCGAAAAAGCGGCTGTATCGGCCATCAGAAGTCCATTACTGGATGGTCTTTCTATCCGAAATGCCAAAAGCGTGCTCGTCAACATCACCGCAGGCCGGTCACTGACCATCAAAGAAGCAACCCTCGCCACCGAAATCATCAAAAAAGAAGTGGGAGACGATATCGGAGAAGACGAAATCATCTTTGGTATGGTGGTCTCGGAAGAAATGGGGGATGATTTGCGCGTGACCGTAGTCGCAACCCGCTTCGAGGAAGTGCAGGTAGAATCCGCTCGGCCACAAGTACCCACCGCAGAGGTAGCTCCGCCCGTTATACCAACCCAACAGCCAACCGTACAACAACAAATACAAGAGCCGCCCACCTCTGGACAACATGTGCCACGAACCGAGACCTTGCCTCGCAGGGAGTTCTACCATACCGTTCCAGCATATAAAGGGGAACAGGCCCTCAAAGATTTGGACGTGCCAGCCTACCAACGCAGAATGGGAACCAATCCGGCAGAACCAAAGGCCGAAACCCCTTCTGGCGCAACTTCCGATGAACGCAGCCCGGCAATGAAAATCCTACGCCTAAGCGCCGAAGACCGCCCTGTTAAAAAAACGCAACCAAGGCGCGATGACGACAATCCGTCCTTTCTTCGGAATATGATGGATTAAGGAAGGGATAACACCCAATAAGACCTTAACCTCCCTTTAAGGATCCTCCAAAGAGAAGCCCTGCTCTACCCTCCAAGAGCGGGGCTTTTTGGACTGAACGAAAAAGCCGCCGGACGTTTTTGCGGTTCCGACGGCTTTTCTCACCCAAACACCAAAAGGAAGTAGTATTTTCGTTTATGCGGCCATACCCATCATGCTTCGTCGCCATTCATTGCGGTCGGAAGGCAATTTCTTTTCCGACAATGCTTTATTCACCGAAGTGACCAAGGCATCGCGTTCTTGCTTGGATAGTCGTTCAGAATCCATAAAGCCCATCAACTTGTTCCAAGCGGATTCCGATATCTCGCCAGCCAAGTAGCGTGCAAAGAGGAGGGTCATGGCGGAGCCTGCGAAGGCATCCAACGAAGCAGAATAGGAAGTGGTCATGGTCGTAGTGGTTTACAGTTTTCAGTGATTTATCTGTTTCTTTCTCAACATCCTTGCCAATTTTTCATCGCCTACGGTTAAACTAAAGCACGGGTTACAAAAACGCTATTTAAACAACTTGAAAGCCCTTTTTTTTTCGACAAGAACCATTTTATTAAAGACCAAAGGTGTTTATAACCGAAAACCCTGTACAATATGATGGTCAACAGTGTCCACAAAGTCGTATCTTCACCTGCCAGACCTAACACAAAAAATCACTCCGACATGACAAAAAAAGTAATGGCCATCCTTGCTGGATTATTGTCTGCCATCATCATCGTTTCGCTTGGCGATGCGCTCGCTGGCTACTTAGCCCCACCATCCGCCAATCATAACCGGACAGACCCCGCCGCCTTAAAGTCCTATGTTGCAGGTTTGCCGGCGTATGTCCTCGTGATAATGTTGTGTTTTTGGTTACTCTCCTCTTTGGCGGCTGGGTATATCTCCGGACGCATATGCCCATCCTCTGGTCGAACATTGGGGCTTATTTGTGGTGGCGTTTTGCTTGGAGGCGCATTGCTCAATATGACCATGCTCCCACATCCCGTCTGGCTGATGTTATCCGCCATCGTTGGCTACTTACCTTCGGCCATGTTCGGCACAAAATTGGCAATGTCTAAAACCAAAACGTAAAACCTTGGTGTGTTATGGATGAATACCAATTAGGAATTAAGCACATGCTTTATCCATCAACGCTTTCCCCCTTTGGGTGTTGAAAGGTTGAAAACGAGTAACCTATAAACAGTAATTTCCCCTAATTGGTATAAGGTAACGTGTAGTGATGCACCGATTGGCGATCATAACGCACATTCAATTTCCAACAATCATGTTTATCAGCTTTGAAGGAATAGACGGCTCTGGCAAAACAACATTGGCTCATGCCTTATCGGAAAGACTCCGAGCGGAAGGCCAAGAGGTATTGATGCTCCGTGAGCCGGGCGGAACCGAAGTATCCGAAAAAATCCGGTCTATCTTATTGGAATCCACTTCACAGATTGTACCCTTTGCCGAGATGCTTCTTTTCTCTGCTGCTCGACGACAATTGTGCGAAATGGTCATCTCACCCGCATTACAAGCCGGAAAAGTGGTCATTTGTGATCGTTTTTTCGACTCTACCATTGCTTATCAGGGCTTTGGGCGTCGCCTCGCCGATCCTAAATGGGTGCAAGACTTCCAACACGCCGTCACGAATGGCTTGATCCCGACGCGCACGTATTGGGTGGACGTACCGCTTGAATTGGCCGCATCACGACGCGGAACCCGTGCCGAAGACCGTATAGAGCAAGCCGGCAACGATTTTTTTACACGGGTACACCATGCCTATGCAACCTTGGCTGCTCAGGAACCAAAACGCTTTTTAAAAATTGATGGGCGAGCGCCTTTGGCCGAGTTAAACGAGACAATTTGGCAAGATGTTCAAGTTCTCTTTGGAACGTAAGACAAACTTGGCCGTTTAGGTATTTCGTATGCTAATACGAGCTTTTGAGTTAAACATTCGCCAACGCACTTTCTTTTCGCTATGACGCTGCCGGAAAACCCATCTCAAAACCCACAAGAAGCCCGAATGCTGAATATTCGTGAGCACTTCCGAGCATTTTTAAAAGAGCGGAACCAACGACAAACCCCCGAACGCTTCACGATTCTGGAAGAAATTTACAAACTGAATGATCATTTTGATGCCGATGAACTGTATGTACACCTCAAGGGGAAAGGGGTGAACATCAGTAGAGCAACGGTGTATAATACCCTCGAACTTTTGCTCGCCTCTAATCTGGTGGTTAAACACCAATTTGGCCAAAACCAAGCCAAATATGAAGGTGCATACCGTTATCGCCAACACGACCATTTGATTTGTTTAGACTGCAATCATGTTTTGGAGTATTGCGATCCGCGCATTCACGCCATTCAAGAAATGGTGGCACAAATCCTCAACTTCGAGATCACACACCATGCCCTGCACATGTACGGACATTGTAAACGCGAAAACTGCGAGTTCCGTTCTCGGAAAGGCTTGGTTTCAAATTGAGGTATGTGAGAAGCGCTTGCATTATGTAACCTATGTGTCGTAATTTACCGTCCGAAATGAAAAAACACTTCTTGATCATATTATTTCTGAGCACATTGGGTAGTGGATTCTCCGTTTTCGGCGTTTCATTAACCCGATTCGAAGGGCGATTCCAGAATGAGGAAGTCACCATACTGTGGCAAGTCTCGGATGACCAGCCGATTCGAGAATATATTTTAGAACGGAAATCTCGTTTTGAAAATGGCTTTCGGGAAATTAAGCGCCTTACCGCTGATGGTTCCCGATCCTATCAATACCGAGACACAGACTTGTATAAAGACACCACCCAATCATCCGAACAAGTACAATATCGGCTACGTATTATCGAAAAAGATGGCACAACGACGACCAGTTCTATTCTAAACGTCAATTACTTCCCCACGGCCATCCGGCGTACATGGGGCAGTATTAAGGCGATGTTCCAATAAGGCAGCGGTTAAAGAAGATTCCACCTTACGACATACGCCCTTAAAAATCTAAATTGCCTAACAATCATCGCAGATTTTCCGTCTTTTGGGCGTTTCTTCTGTTGTAGTTTATTGGAAATATTCCTACCAACAGAAAAAGATAAACGTGTCTAAAAACCTGCTTATCCCCGCCTCCATCGTTCAACGCATGATTGCCCGCATGGCGCATGAAGTTGTGGAGCGCAATCGTGGAACCGAGAATTTGCTTCTTGTAGGTATTATACCGCGTGGTTTGGTGGTGGCACATCGTTTTGCAACAGCCATCCATGAAATTACGGGCGTTAAGCCTGAAGTTCGGGCTTTGGAGGTCAACCCTTACCGCTACCAACCTTTGTCCGTACAAATAGAAGCGCCCCCTTTTCTCCCACCAACCGAAGGGAAAGACCTTTTATTGGTGGATGATGTGTTATTTTCCGGCCTCACCATTCGGGCAGCCCTCGAAGCCATTAAGCCAAATGGCAGGCCAAATTCAGTGCAATTGGCCATTCTGATAGACCGAGGGCACCGGAAATGGCCCCTCCAACCGGATTATTGTGGGCGATACATCCCCACCAAACACCAAGAACAAATTTTGGTGGATGAAGCAGAAGACCTTGCCGTTTTCCTAGAAGAATAATGTGGGATATAGGTTAATTAATAAAAGCCCGTTGTAGAAACCTCTAAGCAATAACGTTTTCGGGGCAATGTCTTGCACCGCTATTGGATGACGGGCATAGAAGCCTTAATTTCGTCCTTTAGATGAATTACGCCCATATGATGAACAAGCCCAATTCTATTGACGACTATATCCGCCAATTCCCCGAAAGTACCCAAGTCCTTTTGCAGGAATTACGGACGTTTATCCATAACATTGTGCCTGAAGTCAAAGAAGCCATTTCTTACGGTATCCCAACCTTTGTATTGAATGGGAATCTGGTACATTTTGCCGGATATGCGCACCATATTGGGTTTTATCCTGCACCCTCCGGCCTAAAAGCATTCGAGGAAGACTTGGCCATATATAAAAGGGGGAAAGGTTCTGTCCAGTTTCCCTTAGACCGTCCTCTGCCTTGGGATTTGATCGAACGGATGGTGAGATGGCGGTTAGACGAACAATTGGCTAAGAAAACCAAGAAAAAGCCACTAAAGCCCTAAAACATGATAGACCCAAAAATTGTTCAACGAGAAGCCTTTCTTCTGGCTGGCAATTTCCGGCAGATGAGTTTCCTTGAAGACGAAACCCCAATACTTTGGCGTAGCTTTATGCCGAAACGCAACCAGATTCCACATCGTACCGATGCGCTTTTGTATTCCCTTCAGCAATATGCACCAAATTGGTCGTATGCCAACCTAAACCCCAAGGCCATCTTCACAAAATGGGCCGCCGTCGAGGTCTCAAAGGAAGGTACACTTCCGCTCGATCTATCGTTTTTGCGCCTCTCCGGTGGCCTTTATGCCGTTTTCCGACACATAGGCCCTGCACATACCTTTCCCAAAACCGCACATCACATTTTTATGGAATGGATGCCCCAATCCGGCTATACCACCGACGACCGCCCCCACTTCGAAGTGCTTCAGGAGGGTTACAATCCGCAAGACCCCTTGGCAGAAGAAGACATTTGGATTCCCATTCGCCCTCTTGTTTAGTGGAGATAACTTAAAAAGGCCTGCCCAATGAACAGACTTTATTGAGTCAGCCTTTAACTTAAAAGGATTTTAATGCTTTCAAGTGCGTTATGGGTTCGTCAAGTCGAAGCCTGCGAGGGCAGACAGGCCTGCTAACTGAGCGCATACAAGCCTGCCGGCGGATTTTTCTAAGGGCCGCCCTGCCATTCTTGAACAACGCAATTATGCTATAAGATAGAGGCGATCTCAATAATATTTATACATTAGTCATTTCATCATTCCAATATATTACTTACCCATATTTATAATACAAAAAATACTTTATTACATTTTAACGTAACTATATATTTTTTTGTCCAAGACTTTGTACAAAGTTCCTTTAACCTATTGGAACCTGTTTCTATACTTTTCGTTTGGGCTGTAAAAGTTTCTCCAATGATCCAAAAATCCGAGGCCATTGTCCTCCGCCGTATGAATTATGGCGAAACCAGCCAAATCATCACCCTTTTTACCCGAAAGAGGGGCAAGATTGCGGTTTTGGCCAAAGGCGCAAGGACGATTAAAAGCCGCTTCGGTGCAAATTTAGAGCCATTGTCCTATATACAGGCCGTTTATTACCACAAACCCACCCGCGATTTACAAACCCTGAGCGAGACCACTCGACTTTTGCCGCTGCCAGACCTGCTCCGCCAACCCGAAAAGACAGGGATTGCCTTCCAGATGGTAGAACTCGTCGAGGCCATCTCTGAGGTAGAAGCCGTAAATATGCCGCTTTTCAACCTTTTATTGGAAGCACTTGCTACCCTCAACGATGCCACACAACATACCCATAACATCTTGTTTTATTTTGAGTTAAAAATTGCAGTTCTCTTTGGATTTTCTCCACACATCAAAAAACAAGAAGTTGAAGACATTACCAACGATGGCGGCTGGTTTTTATTGGAAAGCGGTGCAATTCTCCCCGCAGACGCCCCCATACAAGGAACTGCAAAGCGTGCCGGAAGAACGGCCTTACGTGCCCTCGCCACCCTAACCTTGGCCCCTTTAGAAACCCTTTTACACCTATCACTCGAACCAAGTACCCAGAACGAGGTGCGCCAACTCATAGACGCCTACCTTACACACCACTTCGAAGGGCTTCACCGATCCCGAACCCGTCATGTCTTGGCGCAGATGAACCCATAGCCACACTGACTTTAATATTTTACATATGTGTGCCCTGTCAAAACACTTGACAAAACTGTTTTAATAATGTATTATATATGTAAGACACAAGTAAAAGCATTGTCAGATTAAACCGCCATGATCAATCGCAACCCCCTCACCCCTAAACAAATGGCTTTTCTGCAATTTTTGCGGGATTACGTCCGTGAGACGGGCTTGTGGCCAACCTATAATGATATTGCAGACCGTTTTGATTTTCGCTCCCCCAATAGCGTCACCCAAAACCTCCAAGCCCTCCAAAAGAAAGGATACATCAGGAAAGACAATAACGGATACCAATTAACCACGCCTGAAGAAGAGCGCCAACGCCGTAAAATCCGAATTCGTGGCATCATTACCGCAGGTTGTTTACAAGAGGCTGTGGAAGAAAACCTAGGAACAATAACCATAGATATGGTGCATCGGCGCAAGTACAACCGCATGTTTGCGCTTCGGGTTAAGGGGCAGTCTATGATCCAAGAAGGAATTCAGGATGGGGATTTGGTCTTGCTAATAGACGAAGACATCCCAAACGGGGGGATTGGGGCGGTTTTATACAATGGTCAAACCACTTTAAAACGCATTTATACCGACGAACAGGGCCTCCACTTGGTTCCGGCAAACGACGAGTTCCCCAACGTAAAAATCCATCCCGCCCTTTTTGAAGAAGTGCGGGTCTTGGGAAGATACGTAGGGCGCGTAAACCATGCGAATAAAACCATAATGGCTACTGCTGCATAAACGATAAACCTTTTTTTACGATGATTAACAGAAAACAACTGACACCCAAACAACAGGAAGTACTGCATTATATAAAAAGCTACGTTCGTTCCAGTTCTTCTTGGCCGTCGTATGGGGATCTTGTGGATGAATTTGGGTTCCGATCCCCCAATAGTGTTACCCAGAACCTTCAGGCATTGGTCAAAAAGGGGTACTTGGTACGAGACGGAAATGGTTACCACTTCCCAGACCAAGAAGTGGAAATGCCACTTATACCACGTGGAATTCCGGTTTCTGGGGTTATTACCGCCGGAGCTTTGCAAGAAGCCGTAGGGGAAGACCTTGGCGACCTAACACTCGAAGACCTCTTTCCAAAGTTAGCGCGGATGTTCGCACTACGGGTCAAGGGCAATTCCATGATCGAAGCCGGTATTTTGGATGGGGATTATGTCCTCCTTTCGCAAGAAACCGAATTACCGAACGGAACTATTGGGGCTGTGATGATAGATGGCGAGACCACGCTCAAACGGGTGTACCGCGAGGCACAGGGCCTGCGTTTGGCACCTGCAAATCACGAACTTGAGGACATTGTTGTGGATAAACAGCGCTTTGAGTTCCAAGACGTACAAATTATTGGTCGTTATATTGGCCGTATTGGGAAAGACGGGGCCATGATGACCATTGGTGGTTAGAAAAGCAACTTTGGGAAGGAATCTAATGACCACCACAACAGCCGAGCTATCCAAAAATAGTTCGGCTTCTTTTTTTACCCAATGGCTCAAAAAACATCGAAACGCTTTATATTGATCTTTAGAACGTTACCCCATCAACGCCTTCTTTATCGTCTATGAAAGCCATGATTTTTGCCGCTGGACTGGGCACGCGCCTGCGTCCATTAACGGAATCTGTCCCCAAAGCCTTGGTCGAAGTAAATGGTACGCCTTTGCTTGGCCTGATTATTTTGCGCCTGAAACGCTTTGGATTCCGCGACTTGATTGTTAACGTGCATCACTTTCCAGATAAGATTATATCATATTTGGCCGAAAACGAAAACTTTGGCGTCCATATTACCATCTCGGATGAGCGTGATGTACTTCTTGAAACCGGTGGCGGCCTGCAGAAAGCCTCATGGTTTTTTGATGACGGAGAACCATTCTTGGTGCATAATGTGGACATTCTTTCTGACCTCGACTTGCGAGAACTTTACGAAGACCATAAAAAAAGCGATGCACTTGCTACCTTGGCTGTAAGTGGCCGGAAAACATCACGGGTACTTTTGTTTGACCCTCATGGCAATCTGTGTGGCTGGCGCAACATGAAAACCGGCGAAGAAAAATGGGCGCGCCCTACCGATTCACCGCTTCGGGCACTTTCGTTCAGTGGGATTCATGTGATAAGTCCAAAAATATTTCAAGAGATAACACAAACGGGACGGTTTTCCATCATAGACACCTATTTGGAATTGGGAAGCCGCTACGACATTAAAGCACATTATCACGACGAATCGCATTGGATGGACGTAGGTAAACCCGAAACCCTACAACAAGCGGTAGGGCTGTTGGCAAAACTTGAGGCGATAGGATAAGATAATGATGGTTGGTTAGCGTTGTGCTTGTCGCTTTAACGTCCAAATAACTCCTTGTTTTAACATCGGTAAGGGATTATCCCCTGCGGATTTTGTTAGGCGTAAGGTAAACGCCTCCTCACCCCAAGAGGTAATGGCCGTTTCAAAAGACATTAGACGGCCATCCGGCATGGTGAGGTTCCAAAGGCTAAGGCGTAGATCATCATCGCCCCAATAACCACCGCCAAATGCCGAAAAGATTAACGGTTCCGCTCCTTCAGAAAAAAGCCGTAGTCGCCCGCCCGTCAAGTCTTTGTACACCTCCAACGTCCCCCAATGGCTCGCAGTGCCGTTGATGGTTTTGATGTCCCAAATTCCGGCAATCTCACATTCAAAACCCGTACAAGGCAGGGTCGGATCACAGGCAGATACCCGTAAACTTACCACTAACAAGACCAGAATGCCTGTAATGTTTTTCATTGTTTTCGCATGGTCAAGGTCAGTTTATCGGTATAGGCTTCGCTTGGACCAACTTTATAGAAAGACCAAACCTGCTCCTTCGCAGTATTCTTCTCCACCGTCCACGCGCGATCACAACCAATGAGGCTATTACATTCCGAGAGGATAAAAATTACCCGCTTTTCGGTGGCATCCACGCTAAACGAGCCACGTTTAGGCATTGGGACGGCACGAGTGGGGCCGGAAATGGGGCCATCGTAGGTAAAATCATTGCAATAGGTGAGAGCGCCCCCAAGCGCTTCTCCACAAACAGGCCCTTTAAAGGCCACGAATTTCCCTGCATGTTCCATTTTGAGCAAGGTTTGTGTGGTTCCATCTTGGAGAATCGAAATGTGGTTCAGTTCTACAATGTCCCAAGTCCCGAGCATTTTTGAAATATAGCGCTCCTTCGGTGAATCCAGCATATCGCATCCCGAAATAAGGAGCAGCATAACTAAGGCAAGTAGGCCCAATAAGGTACGCATAATTTATCTTGATAAGGTTTTAAAAATCATTTGGTTAGCTGAATTTCAAGACCCACCGAAATCCGCACACCCCTAAAGTCACCTTGTGTAAGGGCATTCTCTTGATCCACCCCCCAACGGTCTTTCACCCAGAAGTCAAACTCGCGTGGAAAGTCGTTAGAACGATAACGGCTTGTATCGTAATCGGTCATATTAATGGTATCGCCACCGGGTAACCAAACGGGAAAAACCACCTGAATGGGTATGATTACCCGCTTTCCAAGTCGGAGGCCAGCAGAAACACCCGCCATAATTTCGGGCGTAGAGACCTCGTAATACCCATTAATATCAAACTCGTACCCGATGCTACGTGAGCCATCCTGATAGACCGTATAATAGGTAATGGTACTGTTACGGAATTGGCCTTGCATCAACGCATTGATAAACCCACGTTTCCCCCCTACCCCAAACTCGATCAAAACATCACGATTCACCACATCCAAGTTCATCTCATTTTTGAGGCCAGAACCCAAGAGGGCCGTACGCGGTACATGGTGTTTTCCAGACTGGTACTGAAGCGCAATAGCCATTTTACTGCCCGCCAAGCCCGAACCTCGATAGCCAACACGGTACATAGGTCCGGACAAAACGACGGGAAAATCTTCGTATTTGGCTTTGATATAGGTTGAATAATAGGTGTTAAAAGAAGCAACAAAAGCATTCAGGTTGGCATTATCCATGCGGTCAGCGCCATAAAAGGCCCCAACGGTAAGCCCGCCAAAAGAGGTTTGCGCAAGCACAGAGGCCGGAAAAAGGAGGAACAACAAAAGAAGAAATGTTGATCTCATCGTGGTGAAGGTTCAGTGAACGGATTAGAAGCGGCTTAGAGAATACTCTTTTTTAAAGGAAATGTCAAGAGACAACAGATTTGAGGCTTGCGGGCCCAGGCTTTATCCTAATTTTGCAAGGTTACCGACATTTTGCCGCTTTAAATTGCCTATTTACAGAAAAAGCGTTAAAAGACTTGACACAATGGGTATAGCCTTCCTATCATAACTCCAATATAAACGCAATTTCAAAACCAAAGCCTTTTTTCAAATGCCATACGTTGTAACCGAAGCCTGTATCAATTGTAAATACACAGATTGTGTAGAAGTTTGTCCTGTGGACTGCTTCTATGAAGGGCCGAATTTCCTTGTTATCAATCCGGATGAATGTATTGATTGTAATGCCTGCGTTCCAGCCTGCCCTACCGAAGCCATCTATGCGGATGATGAGCTACCACCTCATTTGGCAGATTATGCAGCATTGAACCGTGTCTATGCAGAACAGTGGAGTCAGTACAACATTACCGAGAAAAAGGAACCCATGCCAAATGCAGAGACCGCAAAAGATGCCGTGAAATCTTCTTCGGACATTTTATCATGGGAATAAAAAAACGACTTAGGTAAAACGCCCTACCAGTAGGATAGATGCGTAACATTTAAGGATGAAAAGCCTCTTGTTTTTGCAAGGGGCTTTTTCAATAAAAGACAAATTTTAGCCTATGGGGCCGACAACTCATAAAAACCCGTCTTCTGGCCCTTCTTAGTCACACGAAACAGAACACGTTGGTCTTTCTGGGCCAAAATTGAAAGCAAGCGTTTGAGTTGTTCTGGCGATTGGACACGTGCATCTTCCAAATGGGTTAAGGCGGCTTCTACTGGAAGCCCCGCTTTGGCTGCGGGGGAATTGGGAAGGACTGAAGTGATCATAACACCGTGAGGCACCCCGAATTGCTGTAGCTCGGCATTTGTGAGTGGTCTAACACGCACGCCCCATTTTATCAGATCGGCAGGTGGCGGACTCGGCGGGGGCGCTGGCTGTGTCCCAAAGAGGTTATCAAAAGCACCAAAATTGCTCTCTTTAAGCCCGAGCAGCGTCACGGGCACAACCGACTCGGTTCCATTCCGAGAGACCAATACCGATACTTGTTCTCCCGGACGATTCATCGCGATGGTTCTTTGAAGTTGGTTAACCTCATTGACCTCTTTACCGTTAATGCGCAACACCACGTCTCCGGTTTGTAAGCCCGAAGAGGCCGCGGCACTATTAGGCGCAATTCGTGTAATGAGTACACCCTCGATGCGTGGCAAGTTGAGGCGGCGGGCAAGGTCGGAGGTGATAGGCGCAATGGTGATGCCCAAGAAGCCTCGTTGTATGCGTTGATAACGGATTAAGTCTTCGATCACCCTTGCGGCCAAACCAATTGGGACGGCAAAGCCATACCCTTCATAGCTACCCTTTTCCGTTGCAATGGCCGTATTGATGCCCACCAATTCACCACGCAGATTGACCAAAGCGCCCCCAGAGTTACCGGGATTGATCGCCGCATCGGTTTGGATAAAGTCCTCAATTGGCATTTTATTTTCGTCAATAATCCCAATTTGTCTCCCAACGGCACTCACGATACCGGCGGTAACGGTTTGTGTTAGCCGAAAGGGACTCCCAATGGCCAGCACCCATTCTCCTACGGCGAGTTGCGTATCATCCCCAAAAGGTGCTACCGGCAAATTACTTGCACCCACCACACGAATAACGGCAATGTCGGTACTGGGATCAGAGCCGATGAGCCGCGCTTCGAACTCGCGTTTGTCATCCAACAAGACCGTGATCCGTTCGCCACCCTCAATCACATGGTTATTGGTAACGATATACCCATCTTTACTAATAATAACCCCACTACCAGCACTGCTTTCACGCCTACGAAGCCCCGGAATCGCGTCCTCGAAGCGGTGCATCTCGTCGTTTGGCATTTCAACAGACTTGCCCTCGACCATAATATACACTACACTGGGCTTGACCCGTTGTGATACCTCGCGAAACACACGGTTCATCTCGCTTAGATTGGCGGGCGCAACAGGCTGGTAATCTCTCCGGCCAAGCACCACCGTTTGCGGGCCAGAGCCTCCCAGCCAGTTTGGAAAGCCAAAATTTCCGACCCATAAAGCCCCTAAGAGCGTCCCAAAAACAAGCAAGACAATTCCCGTTAACGTTTTCTGCATGGCCAAGAAGGATAATGAAAGTGGTCTATCATAAGATATTGAGGGCGCTACTTAATAAGTGGATGCCGCTCGATGATGGTTTGGGGTACTTTAACTTTTGACTGGTTAATGGGATCCAAAATAAGCAGGTTTTCGGGAAAGGCTGCAAAATCCGCCCAATTTCCCTGGTGATGCTCCCGTTTGTGCCATCAAAACGAGAAACATCAAGGTTCGGAACGTTGATATAAAAGCGGATTCATCTCCGAAACGGCAACCTCACCCACCTTGGTTCCGGGCAAGAAATTGGCATGGTCATTCTCATGTTCGTACCGCTTAAACGGCGCGACCTTGCAACCGTCTTCAAAATAGATCATGGTCATCACCCGACGGGGCAGATTGCTGTTGTTGGGGCCAGCACGATGATACGTCCAACCATAGTGGAAACTCACTTCACCCAATTCAAAGGGTGCAACATCATAAGCATAATTTTCCATCATCTCGGCAATGAGGCGCTCGCTATCATCACTAATGCCCATGTCTCGGCCATCGGTCACCGCATGGCTGGCCACCGCAAAGGCCAGCGGCCCCATCTCCAACGGTGTTTCTTGAAACGGAATCCAAGCCGTACAGGTATTGGGCGATGCCAGCGGCCAATAATATTGATCGGCGTGCCAAGGCGTAAATCCGCCCGAAGGCTCTTTGTAAAGGGCTTGATCGTGATAGAGCCGCACGCCGTTACTGCCCATCAAGTCGCCTACAATTTGCGCCAACCGCTTGCTAAAGACAAATTCGCGTGCCGTTTCATCTTCCCGCCATAGGTTAATAACCTGAATAAATGCCTTTTGGTAGGTATTGCGTTCTTCCATCGGCACGTCTTTTAGTGGATTTTGATCCAAAACAAACTTGGTAATGGCCGCACCATAATGTGCCAAGACTTCTGGCTCAAGCACGTTTTTCAGGCGAATGTAGCCGTTTTGCCGAAAGAAAGATTGTTGTTCGCTTGTGATCGGATAAGGAGTATGGAGACTTTCGAACATGTTCGGAAATAATTAAGGGCGAAGATTGGTTTGCGATAAACGTGCAATATAACACGGATTGACAAACAATCAAACCGCACGCCAAACTCACCTCTTGACCTTCTCAAGCCAAGACCTTATTCTTTAAAAAACGTATGCTCTGCCCAATTCGCAATGATGAGCGATAAAGACCAATTTATTCTCCATGAAAAAGTATATTTTTTTAATCAAGTTCTCCGCTTTTTATTCGCTTTAGCGCCAACTCTGCATGACAACAAGCCGACCGTCGGTGGTGCAAAAACGAGGCCGACGGCTCGCGGGTATATTTCACCAGAACTTTTTTGCAAGATCGGCAAAGAACCTTGTAGCGATGCAGGTGGCTACGGTCAAGTGTATGGCATCGTTCGGCATCAGGATAGCCCAATACAGCCATGATTTTCCGCCATTCTGCTCCGTGATCGCTTTTGCCCCGCAGTTTTATATCAATGTAATGCGCAGCTTCGTGTATGGCCGTTTCGATACAAAACGCCTCCTCCGCAGATCGCAATAACGGAACCGAGAACTTAAGACCTTTTTTAGAGGCCAGCCCAGCAGCACGGGTCATACGGTTAGACCATCCGATGGAAGGCATGGGTACACGAAATTTTGCACAAGATTGCTCAATAGATTGAACCATTCTCTCGTGCAAAGACAGCATTTCTTCGTAGGTACGGGGTTGGATTTTAGACATAAGCGAATGAACGAGGCTAAACAATTGGATAAAATATAGGAAAGGCATCCATACGGTTTCGTGAAAAATCCCGTTGATGAAATCGGCAAGACGCTGTAACTTGAACACCTCAGCAGAAACCCAAAACCATGTTTTTACCCGAATCGTCTTTATCGGACACACAGCGTGCGCAATTGGCACAATACCAAGCCTTGCTCCTCGAAACTAATGCGAAGGTGAACCTGATTTCGCGCCAAATGCCCGCAGCCGACTGCTACGAGCGGCATTTGCTACATTGCCTAAGCCTTACCGAGCGTCCATTTCCAGATGGTTGTCATGTGGTAGATTTTGGTACAGGTGGTGGGCTACCGGGTCTTGTTTTGGCCATTTGCTTCCCCCGTGTGAACTTCCATTTGATAGACAGTACCAATAAAAAAATCCGCTCCGTGCAAGAAATGGCCAAAGAATTGGGCTTAGACAATGTGTCGGCCTATGCAATTCGTGCCGAAACTTGGGACGGGAAAGCCCACTATGCCGTTTCGAGGGCAACGGCCCCCCTCCGCGATTTGTGGTTTTGGTTTAATAGGGTGCGCGTTCCCTTTAATCCTCCACCCGAAGCATGGCCAGCCGGCCTCATTTGCTTAAAAGGAGGCGACCTTACCGACGAAATGGCGCAACTTAAACGCCGCTTCCCACAGGTTCTTATCCAACAAAAGCCCTTATTTCCACTTTTAGGGCGTCCGTACTTTCAAGAAAAGGTACTCATGACGGTAACGGCAAAACCTTGATGGAACTGCGTTTTTATTTTGATGGTCGGCCAGATGATCGGCCATTTTTGCTGTTTTTACATGGCTTTATGGGCAGTGCCAAAGATTGGAACTGGGTGGCCAAGGCATTCGAGGCAGACTTTCGGTGTGTTTTAGCCGATCTCCCCGGCCATTCCTCTACCGAATTTGAACTTCCAACAGGCTGGAAAAGGGCAACAATCCCTTTGTCATCAGGGACAATGGAAGACCTTTCGGCGGCAATAGAGGACTTCCGAACACAAGTCTTAAAAACGCCTTGGTCGGTTGCGGGCTATTCGATGGGTGGACGTGTGGCCTTGCATTTGGCGTGCCAAAATCCCCATACGGTTCAGAAATTAGCCTTAATCTCGGCCTCTCCGGGTCTTAAAACCCCTGAAGAGCGTAAACAGCGGATCAAGAACGATGCCGCGTTATCGGTTGTTTTGACGGAAATGGCGGATTTACCCCAAAACGTACAACACCACATACGACGCTCCTTTTTAAAGGATTGGTATGCAAATCCCATTTGGAATCCAATTCAGATGCACACTTCAGTTTTAGAAGCCATGATTCATACCAAAATGAACGGTGATTTGCATGGCTGGGCGGCGTCCTTACAAACCATTGGAACGGGAACACAACCTTCTTTATGGCCGGAATTACCAAACCTCTCCCTCCCAGTCTGCCTAATCACCGGCGGCGAAGACCATAAATTCACGAAGATCAACCAAGAGATGGCTTTGGTGCTCCCTCAAGCCCAGCACAAGGTGATTTCCGGAGTTGGTCACGCACTGCCCTTTGAGTCCCCCGTTCAGCTTACCGAAGAACTTCGCCAGTTTTTAATTTGAGGACAAAACCCAATAGCTTTATAACCATTCGTCGCACTTGTCTGGCACTTAAACGATTCTCATTCGTTGTTTGGCAACGGAATCGCTATTCTGGGTGTAGAAGAGCCGTATTAATTCATGAACATCCATTCTAAAATGAAAAAAATATTTCTACTCCTGACATTTTGTCTTCCTTCCTTGGCCTTTGCACAAACGGGAATTGTACGTGGGAGTGTAACCGACGCCATGACCAAGCAAGGGATTCCGGGGGCTACTGTTCAGGTTGTGGGAACAGCCTTTGGCGCCGTAACCGACTTAGACGGAAACTTTCAGATTGCCAATATTCCGGTTGGCGTTGTAACAATTCGCGCCTCTTTTATCGGTTATGCCCCAATCACCAAAACCGATGTTGTGGTACAAAACAGCCGTCCCACAATACTTCAGCTCGAACTTTCTGAATTGGTGAACGAGGCTGCAAGCGTAACCATTCAAGCCACCGTTTTCGAGACCAAATCCGATGCGCCCGTATCCATTCGCAGTATCTCGGCGGAGGAAATTCGACGCACCCCCGGCGGACAAGGCGATATTTCGCGCTCGCTGTTGTCTTTACCGGGCGTAACAACGGGCGCAGATAACCGCAACGACTTGTTGGTACGCGGAGGCGGACCGGGAGAAAACGCTTATTTTTTAGACGGTATAGAAATCCCGCAAATCAACCATTTTGCCACACAAGGCGCAACAGGCGGGCCATTGGGAATGATTAATGTGGATTTTATCGCCAATAGCGACTTCTATTCCGGTGGCTTTCCTGCGCGGTACGGTGATGCACTTTCCTCGTTGTTGATTATCGAAAACCGTCCGGGTTCGCCAGATCGCTTGGCTGGAGATTTTACGGTTTCTGCAACCGATGCCGGACTCAACCTTGACGGCCCAATTGGGAGCAAGGGCAATTGGTTTTTCTCGGCAAGACGCTCCTACATCCAATTTTTATTCGAGGTTATCGGTCTTCCCATCCTGCCTTCTTATTGGGATTTCCAAACCAAATTGGAATACAACCTAAACAAAAACAACCGCTTAACCTTTGTGGGCTTGGGGGCAATAGACGATTTTGAGTTTAACATTCCTGAAGACCCCACCTTCGAGCAACAAGAAATTGCGGATCGCATCTTTGACAACGACCAATGGAGCTATACCAATGGCCTTGTGTGGCGACACCTCTTTAAAGACGGCTTTATGAATGTTGCCCTGAGCCGCTCCATGAACGAATTTCGATTTGCAGACGTAAACCGCACCACCGATGAAGAAGTTTTCACAAACACCTCCCAAGAGTCCGAGAACCGCCTTCGGATTGACGTGGACAAAAAAGTGACCAAAACCCTTGCGGTGGGGTATGGCGGTGGCGCGACAAATGCACGTATCGCCAGCGACTTCTTTCAAAAAGCAACTCCGGCAGTTCCATTTGACCTAAGTTTCCAAAACACCCTTTTGCTCTGGAAGTTTTTTGCTTATGGACAAGCAGTTCTTAAAAATGCAAATGGGAAGTTTACCTCAACCATCGGACTCCGATATGATGGAAACTCCTTCTTAGGCAAGCATTATATTGCACCACGCCTTTCGGCCTCGTATGCCCTTTCACAAAACGTCTCGCTCAATGCCTCCTACGGCGTCTTCAACCAATCCCCAGAATACCTGACGATGGCCATCCGGCAAAACAATGCTTATGTGAACCAAGACTTGCCGTACATCCACACGTCGCACTACATCGGTGGTGTGGCATGGCAGACCCGCCCAAGTTTGCGTTTATCGTTAGAAGGCTTCTACAAAGGCTACCAAAACTACCCTGTTTCCGAAAAAAGTGGAATTTCTTTGGCCAATCTGGGTGGCGATTTTGGCTTTGTGGGGGCAGAAAAAGTTCAAGGCATTGGAAAAGGACGTGCGTATGGCCTCGAATTGTTTGCACAAAAGAAAATGGTGGAGCGGCTTTATGGCCTTGCATCTTATGCCTTGGTTTGGAGCGAATTTAGCGGGAAAGATGGCATTTTCCGCCCCAGCAGTTGGGATGTTCGTCACGCGGTTTCACTCACCTCCGGCTATCGGATCGGTCAAAAATGGGAGTTTGGCGTGAAGTGGCGCTTTACCTCTGGCAACCCATTTACACCGTATGACCTCGCTAAATCGGCGGAGGAATACCAAATTACAGGTAGAGGTGTTCAGGACTTTGCCAAACTGAACAGCCTAAGAATGCCCGCCTACCACCGTTTAGATTTCCGGGTGGATCGTCGTTTCTTTTTCAATAAGTTGAATGGTGTCGCCTATATAGATATCCAAAACCTCTATAACCGCGACAATATCTTCACCTACACCTATACCCAAGACCCCCAGTATGCAAACAACCTCCGGCCTTCTTCGCAGGTTTCCTTCCTCCCGAACATTGGTTTTTCGATCGAGTGGTGATGGAATAAAATAAGACCAAGCCCTAAGCCGTTGTTTTTTCATAATCAGCGGCTTTTTTATTTACCGCTCACCGAACCAAGTAGCCGCTTAAACGTTTTATGGATATTGCTGCAAAGCACCTCACTTGATCCTAAGTGCTATGTACAAGTTTACTTTTGGGTTTTTGGCCCTTTCGTCCTCCATCACCTTTTTTATGGGGAATGGTATTTTTGTGTTTTGGCCATTTGTGTCGCTTTCGTCCTTTGTTTTTATTGCATTTCCCATAGGCTGCTTGGTTCTTGGCGTGGTCTTCAAGTGGGTCATTGGTAGCCGAAACCTCTTCGAGGATATTGGGAGTACACTCACGGCCTTTGTCTATGTTCTTGTAGGGATTGGTACGGGTTTAGGGCTTTTCTGGAGCTGGAAAAACAATCATACACACCTGTATATTGACAACGGCAGCCTAAACCCTGTTACCATACAAATTGACGATTGGGAAACGATCCAAGTGCCAAGCCGGATGCTTATGGCCGTTTCCGTACCTCTTCAAACCATCTCTTTACGGCACGATACCACGATCACGCACATTCCCATTCCCAAACGCGCACGCATTTTCTACAATCCGGGGCGCTACAACAATTACCTAAAATACCATGCCGTCTATGGCCAGACGTTGGATCATGAGGTTTTCCCGGAAGAGGTCTTAAGTCGCCCACTTTGGTTTGTCTCCGACGCCGATTTTTTGTTCGAACAGCCCGATGAAGACATTGAGGTCTGGGGCATTCGGCCTCAAAAGGTCGTCCGAACGGTATTGACCCGCGTATCGGATGCTTATGTTGCCCTCCACCGCGAAAACGAGAAGCAGAAGCGGATTAATTAAACATGCGTTAATTAGCCTCGTCGGGGTGTCATCATAATAGCCCCGTCGGCGTGTCATCTTGACAGAATCCGATGCCCAACCTAAAAGTCGGCATTGCTGTATGGGTTTGCTTGCTGTCTCCGCGCTGATGATTGACGTTGCCACTTTCGGCTTTAGTCATGAGCAATTGGGACTTGGCTCTATTGGAGCGATATATCCCTTCTTCAATCCGATTCATCATTCCGAAAACGAGGATTATCACAAAACAACCACTCCTTGGCCAGCGCATACAGCAAGTGTTTGGTATGGCCATGATGATTTAACCGGAACTTGGCGAGAAAGGGCAGCTAAAATCCGTATTTTTTTACGTTTTGGATCCAATTAATCTCCAGTCTTAACATTCGGAAAGTCTCTCGTGAAGAAGTTCCGATGTTTTTTTTATCGTTATGATCAGCACCAACAATCTTTCTTTGCGTTTCGGAAAGCGCATTTTGTTTGAGGACGTGAACCTCAAATTCACCGAAGGCAATTGCTACGGCATCATCGGCGCAAATGGCTCCGGAAAATCCACCTTTCTCAAGATTTTGTCAGGCGAGATTGCACCTACCACTGGCTCGGTGGACATTACGAAAGGGCAACGAATGGCCGTTTTGAAACAAAATCACTTCGAATTTAACGAATTTCAGGTTCTTGAAACGGTGATTATGGGGCATAAACCGCTCTACGACATCATGAAGGAAAAAGACGCCCTGTATGCCAAGCCGGATTTTAGTGACGAAGACGGAATGCGGGCGGGCGATTTGGAAGCGCTCTTCGGAGAAATGGACGGCTGGAACGCTGAAAGCGATGCCGCAACCTTGCTTTCTAACCTTGGCGTGCCGGAAGAAAACCACTACCGACGTATGGACGAGCTGGACGGTAACCAAAAGGTACGGGTGTTGTTGGCGCAAGCCCTCTTCGGGAATCCAGACATCCTGCTTTTGGACGAACCGACAAACGAAATTGACCTCGATGCCACCATGTGGTTAGAAGACTTCTTGGCCGATTATCCGAATGTGGTCTTGGTGGTGAGCCACGACCGACACTTCTTGGACGCTGTTTGTACGCATGTGGTGGATATTGATTATGGCAAGATGACGCCCTATACCGGGAATTACACGTTCTGGTACGAGTCTTCCCAGTTGGCACTCAAACTCCGGACAGAGCAAAACAAACGCGCCGAGGAGAAAATCAAGGAACTACAAGAGTTTATCCGCCGCTTCTCGGCTAATGCGTCTAAATCTAAGCAAGCCACCAGTCGTAAGAAGTTGTTAGACAAGATCAAGGTGGAGGACATTCGCCCGTCTTCGCGCAAATATCCGGCCATTTTGCTCAACAATATGGTACGAGAATTGGGCGACCGCGTCTTAAAAACGGAACACTTGGGCGCGGTACAAAATGGCGAAGTCCTGTTTAATGATGTCACCATCGAGGTGCAAAAAGGCGAAAAAATTGCCCTCCTTTCCCGAAATAGCCTTGCAACTACGGCGTTTTACGAGATTCTAACCGGCAACAACACGCAATATACAGGTGAATACCAATTTGGCGTAACCGTTACCACCGCTTATGTGCCGATAGACAATGCGCCCTACTTTGAAGGCGTGGACATGAGTTTAGTGGATTGGCTCCGGCAATACTCCGAAGACAAAGACGAGACCTTTGTTCGCGGTTTCTTGGGGCGTATGCTTTTCTCTGGCGACGAAGCCCTAAAACAAGCCAAGGTACTTTCCGGAGGCGAAAAAATGCGCTGTATGTTCTCGCGGATGCAACTTCAGCGGGGCAATGTGTTGTTATTTGATGAGCCAACGAACCACTTAGACTTGGAGTCCATTACCTCGCTAAACAATGCACTTCAAGAATTTCCAAGCACCATTATCATGACCTCCAAAGACCATACCTTGGTGCAAACCGTCGTCAATCGAATTATTGAACTTACGCCAAATGGTGTAATTGACAAATGGATGCCCTTCGATGAATACATCTCCGATCCGGCCATTAAAGCCCTACGAGACGAAATGTATGAAACGACAACCGTTTAGAATCATCCCCAAAAGGGTTGACACCAAGCCGGAGGAAATTTCTTCCGGCTTTTTTTTGCTAAATGCCTTTTTTGAACGAAATCCAATTACAACGCTCCCGTTTCAAGGCTTAAATGCCTATCTTGTTGGTTTATCCCAAGACCCAAAAGTAGCCTAAGCTGTGAAGCCATACACCCTTTTCTCGGAAAACAATTCGGTTCAGGAACCAAACAATGACACTGCTCAGATCATTTTAGGTGGACTGAACGCAAGCCAACAACAAGCCGTAACCGCCTCGGATGGCCCTGTCATGATTATCGCCGGCGCGGGATCAGGCAAAACACGCACCCTTATGCACCGGATTGCCTACATTTTGGCACTTCGTAAGGCATGGCCGAGCCAAATTTTGGCGCTTACCTTTACCAATAAAGCCGCACGGGAAATGCGAGAACGAATCGGGAAATTGGTAGGTGAGGACAAGGCGAAGGAACTCTGGATGGGCACCTTCCACTCCGTTTTTTCCCGCATTCTTAGGCGCGAAGCGGATAAAATCGGGTATAGCCAAGACTTTTCCATTTATGACACCGACGATGCGCAAGGTGTTATAAAAGGCTTGATGACCGCAATGGCCATTGATGCCAAAACCGTCTCGCCGCGTGCTATTTTGCACAAAATTTCGTCCGCAAAAAACCAACTCATCCGCCCTTCGGATTATGGCCGCTATGTTAATGGTATTGTGGATGAGGCTGCGGCTCGGTTATACCAACCCTACCAAGACCAACTGCGGCGCAACAATGCAATGGACTTTGACGACTTGCTCATCAAACCCATCGAATTGTTCCAGCAGTTCCCAGATATTTTGACACGGTATCAAGAACGATGGAGATATTTGCACATTGATGAATACCAAGACACCAATCATGCGCAATATGTGATTACCCGAATGTTGGCCGCACAGCATAAAAACATTTGTGTGGTAGGGGACGACGCCCAATCTATCTATGCCTTTCGTGGGGCCGACATAACCAATATCCTTGACTTCCAAAAGGATTACCCCGAAGCCACCATCGTCCGTCTGGAACAAAATTACCGCTCTACCAAAAAAATCCTGCAATTGGCGGATTCTATCATCAAGAAAAACAAAGATCAGATAGACAAAACCCTTTGGACGGACAACACGCACGGCGATGACATCACCCTGCTTGAAGCCCTTTCCGAGAAAGACGAGGCCACAAAAGTAGAGCAAAACATCCGCCACATCCATCTGAATTATGGCCTACCATACCGCTCCTTCGCGGTTTTGTACCGGACCAATGCGCAATCGCGCTCATTGGAGGATGCCTTACGGCGCGGTGGACTTCCTTATAAAATTTATGGCGGGATTAATTTCTACCAACGCAAAGAAATAAAAGACGCCGTGGCCTATCTACGCCTCGTGGTCAATCCTTCCGACAACGAAAGCCTCAAGCGGGTCATTAATTACCCCACACGCGGGATTGGGGGCAAGACGATGGAGCGCGTGGCGGAAATTGCCCATAAAGAAGGTTTGGCTTTTTGGCAGGTCTTAGAAAAACTGGGGCAATTAGGCTTCCCGCCAGCAGCACATCAGGCATTGGACAAATTCCGGTTTATGATCGGGAAATATGCCGCTAAGCTGAATAGTGCGCCCGCTGCCGAGCTTGCGCGTGAACTCTTGGCCGAGGCAGGATTGATGCAGGAGTTGCGCCAAGAAAATACCGTAGAAGCCTTGGCAAGATGGGAAAACGTCCAGGAACTCTTGAATGCTATCGCAGAATATGAACAGGAATTTACCGATGATGGCAATGGAAACATTGTACTAAGCCGGTTTTTGCAAGAGGTCTCGCTCTTGACGGACGCCGATAACGACGAGGGAAACGACAATAAAGTGACCTTGATGACACTACACGCTTCTAAAGGGCTGGAGTTTCCGGTGGTTTTCTTGGCCGGAATGGAAGAAAACCTGTTTCCGCTACCACAAGCCGCCGCCGATCCGAAGCAATTGGAAGAAGAACGTCGCTTGTTTTATGTAGGCATCACACGGGCGCAGGAAAAACTATTCTTGGCCTTTGCCCGAACACGCTTTAAATATGGCAAATGGGAAGACGCTTTACGCAGCCGGTTTTTAGACGAATTAGACGCCTCCGTACTAAAAACGGAAGGTGGGGGCCGATGGAGTCCCAAAAAAGCGACGGGCATCCGTGCAACAGCCACAGAAGCCGGACGTTGGCGAGGTGGGCCAACTCAAGGAAGTAGTTACCGCACACCTTCGGCACAAATCCCACCACAACCCGGTCGCCGTGACGCACCGGCCAAGCCCGCACCAAAACCACCTGAAGGCCGACGTGTGGTCTATGACGATGATTATTCCGCAGGACGCCCCATCGTTCCCGGGCAAAAAGTGTATCACGAGTCTTTTGGAACCGGCAAAGTCATCGCCATTGAAGGCGTGGGCGACCAAGCCAAAGCGACGGTCTTTTTCCGCGATGTAGGTCAAAAAAAATTAGTCCTCCGCTTTGCAAAGCTGCAGGTGGTCGAATAAACCCAAATTCATTCCCCTATGAATCCTTTCCGCAGGGTCATAAAAAACGATTTTGGCCACTGGATGGGGTTTTTGTGTGTTTTTTGGTGGATGTGGGCTGTTTCTGGTTGCAAAACCATTCACGAAGCACCCTTAATACCAGAAACACATGCCGCGATTTACAAGGCCGACTGGGAAGCGGCGCAAGAAAACCTTAAACGTTTGGAAAAGGGCGGAAATACAACGCCTGAAGTTTGGTTAATGCGGGCCATTTTTGAGCGTTTAAAACCACCTAAACCTAATTGGATGCGGGCAAGCAATGCGGTCTTGAATGGCCTGATGCTTGATCCCAGAAACCTTCCGCTAAGACGCGAACGACTACAGCAATTACGCTCTGGTGATCCATTTTTTGGCGCTGCTTATGCGGTTGATTTCGCCTTGGTTAGTGCCGCAAAAGCTGTTTTGCAATTAGACAGTACCGATGTTTTTGCCCGCGAAGGGCTTGCAATTGGGCTTTGGCGGCAATTCCGAGATGCAGGGCACATCCTCTTCCCCGAAAAGAAGGTGCAAGAACAAGCCCTTGAAACCAGAAAAGCCCTCGAAGATGCCTTTATCGCCCACCCAACCAGCCCCGAACTCATCGCCGCATTAACCCGTTTTTATGCCCAAAGACCACTTAAAACACCCCTTCTTGACACTTTAATCACAACATTAGCCAAGCAAAATCAAGTATTTACGGCAAATGCGCTATCACTCATTATTTTGGTGAAACAAGGTAAGTTTGAAGAAGCCACAACACCTTTCAAGGCGATAGAAGGCAACATGCCGCCCCACCTGAAGCGAGCTTTTTACGAAATCACACCACTTTTAACCGCAGCAGAAAAACGGGCTTTTAAGGCAGATAGTGCCGCTTTTAGCAAGCAATTTTGGAAAGAACGCGATCCACGCAACCTCACAACCTTGTCCGAGCGGCAGCTTGAACACGCCATGCGGGTGGTTTATGCCGACCTTTTTGGGTGGATTGGTACGGAAAAAGGAGAAATCGTCATACGTTATGGCCTCCCACTAACCCAAAAACGAATGGAGGAACCCGACAAAGAAGGCTGGGACATTGGCCGAACTGCCGGTTTTGAAATTTGGCACTATGATGCGTTTTCTTTTGGTTTTTTGGCACTCGTCCGGCAAATGCAAAACCTGACCACACTCTCGGAAGATCACCGCCCTTCTAAAGGCGAGCAAGAAAAACACCGCGAACAAACCCAAGCCGGAAGTCAGGGTGAATTGGCGAGCGATCTCCGGTATTTTAAAGATGATACTGGAAAGACGGAGGCCATTTATAGTTTGGGCTTGCCTGTTTTACAAGCGGGAAAACCCGATAAAACGCTAAAATCCGCTGTCTTTTGGCGGCAAAACAACCAAAATATTTTTTCTGAAGCCCTTACGATTCCCACAGATTCCACCCAAAATCCATTTGTCCGTCTTCAGAACCAAACCCTTTTTGTGGTTGCAAAGACCCTGAATCCCCCCAAAGGCCAATTTGAGGTTATCGGAGAAGCCCTCCAGCAAGCATTTTTTGGACAATCCTCCACAATAACGGATGTTTCAACCTTCTCTGAAACCGTTTTTTCGCTTAGCGACCTCCTTTTGGCGTACCAACTGCAAGAAACGGGAGCAGATACCTTATTCATCCAGCGTGGCGGCTATACGTTCCAACCAGCACCCAAACCCACATTTCGCAAACCCAACCCCGTTTATTTTTACCTTGAGGCGTATCATTTACCAGTGGACATGAACGACAAAAGGGCATACACGGTAGAAGCCCGTTTGATTCCAGATAAACGTTCAGTGGCAAAGGAAGACTTGGTGGAAATCCTTGGTGCAGCATTTGCAAAACAACCGTCAGGAAGTGCTGTCCGGTTTTCCGGCTTGGCACATTCAGCCACGGAGGTCATCGCTTTAGGATTGGAAACAAAGGACTTAGCAAGTGGAACTTACCTCCTAACCGTCCGCGTGGAAGCCAATGGCAAGGAAAGATTACAAACCAGAAAAGTGATTTTGGAATGACACCAAACCCCAACTCCGATGTATTGGCCGCGTTTTTATCGCACTACGACGATCTTCCGAAAGCCGTCCTTTTTACCGACGTCCTTACCTGTACGCTCTACGCCTCCGATGCAAGCATGTACCAGATTCAGCCATTAGCGGTCTTGATTCCACAGAACATGGAGCAGGTTTACCAAGCGGTTCGGGCAGCAATCAAGGTAAAAATGCCGATTATTGGGCGCGGAAGTGGGACTTCTTTGGCGGGTCAGGCTATTGGGCGTGGCTTGGTGATAGATTTCTCCAAACACTTAGACCGGATTTTGCATTTCGATCCAGCAAAACGGCAAATAACCGTAGAACCGGGATTGGTTTTGGACGACCTGAACCGTTTTTTATCGCCTCATGGACTTCTTTTTGGCCCTGATCCGGCCTCCGCCAGTCGGGCTACGTTGGGCGGCATGTTGGCCACCAATGCTACTGGAACACACTCGATTGCGTATGGGTCGGTGGTGGATCATCTGGTAGCGGCGAAGTTGATCTTACAGGATGGATCGGTGATCACCCTTCAGGAATTAGGACAAGATCAATTACAAGACAAACAAAAACAAGGAGATACCGAGGGAAAACTTTATCAACAAATCCTCGACATCCTACGCAATCAAGAAGCCATTATCCGCCGAGATACCCCAAAACACTGGCGGCGGCAAGGTGGTTATCGGGTAGAAAGGCTTTTGGAGCAGCCGTTTAATCTGGCAAAACTCTTGTGCGGTGCTGAGGGCACGTTGGGTATCGTCACCGAAATTACCCTGTCGTTGGTTGAAAAACCACCACATACCGCCATGGCCATTGTCCATTTTGACGACCGCATGAAGGCGCTTCAAGCAAGTCCGGCCTTATTGGAAATCCAACCCTATGCCATCGAAATGCTGGATCATCACGCCTTGGAACGTTGCCGCGACGTTTCGGATTATGCCCATCGCCTCTCGTTTGTGGTGGGTAAACCTGCGGCCTTGCTTATGGTAGAAGTGATTGGAGATGATGCTCAAAATTGTACAGATAAGTTAAATAAAATTAATGCTATTGCACACAATTTAGCGGGTTGTTTTGCCATTACTTTTGCCCAAACGTCCTCCGAATTAACCAATGTTCGTGAAGTACGCAAAGCTGGACTTGGCTTGGTGATGGGCGTAAAAGGCGATCTTAAACCGTTGCCCTTTATCGAAGATGCCGCCGTTCCAGTCCAATACTTGGCGGCATATATCGAGCGATTGGAGGGCGTTTTACGGGAAACACAAACCGAAGCCACCATTTACGGCCATGCTTCGGCGGGATGCCTGCACGTTAGACCATACGTCAATCCACAAACGCCGGAAGGATTGGCGCGGATGAAGCGCTTGGCGCTGGCCTCTGCCATGTTTGCAAAAGAATACCAAGGGGTTATTTCTTCGGAACATGGCGATGGTTTGGTACGTGGCTGGCTCGCAGAATCGTTTTATGGCCCAGAACTTTATGCGGTGTATCGTGCCCTTAAACTCGCTTTTGATCCTAAGAACCTGTTTAATCCGGGCAAAAAAACAGATTCTCCCCCATTTACCGAAAACCTTAGCGTTTTTTCTAACTCAAAACCGATTCACGTTCCTTTGGCTTTTCCGGAAGAAGGCCGGATGGAGGCCGCTACCGAGCTTTGTAATGGCGCAGCTGTTTGCCGGAAATTGCGTGTCGGAGCCATGTGCCCATCTTTTCGTGCCACCCGCGACGAATTACACAGTACACGCGGGCGGGCAAATGCCTTGCGTGCCGCCTTTTCAGGGAACTTGCCGATGGACGGCCCAGAACTAAAAATGGCCATGGATCTTTGTATTTCATGCAAAGCCTGTAAAGCGGAATGCCCCTCATCGGTGGATATGGCAAAGTTAAAACTCGCTTGGCAAACCTTGTATTACCAAACCCACAAAATACCTTTTCGGGAGCGGATGTTGGCCGCTGTACCCCGTTTTGCACCGTATCTAAGTGGCTGGTTGGCACCCGTAGCAAACTATTTAGCGCAAAACAAGCTTATACGCCAAGGATTATTTCATCTTGCGGGAATTGCATCGGATACACCTTTGCCCTCTTTTTCTACCAAGCCTTTTCGAGCAAAAAAAATACTGAATCAGCCCGATTTGATCCTTTTTGCAGATACATTCAACACTTACTTCTCGCCCGAAGTAACACGAGATGCCCTTTGGTTGTTCGAGAAAATGGGCTTACGCACAAAAATCATTACCCGCCAATGTTGTGGCCGAACCCATTTATCCAAAGGACTCATCGAGCCAATATTAAAAAAGGGAAAGCATTTATTAGACCAACTCTCGCCATTTGCAGCGCAAAACCTACCTATCGTTGGTCTTGAACCAAGTTGTATCTTAACCTTAAAAGATGATTACCCTGCACTTTTCCCCAATCATCCGGCCATTAAATTCGTCTCCCACCAATCTATGACGTTAGACAGGTTTTTATCTCAACCCACTATTCTTAAACGACTTATGGAACTTGACTGGCCTCAAAATCCGCCTCCTTTATGGATTCATGGTCATTGCCATCAAAAAGCCCTTGAGGGAAGTTCGTCTGTAAAACAACTCTTCCAAGCTCTTCCCCATGTGGAAGCAACCATCGCCGATACTGGATGTTGCGGTATGGCCGGTGCTTTTGGATACGAGACGGAACACATAAATCTTTCGCTAAAGATCGCTGAAGAGGGCCTTTTACCCGAAATCAGGAAGGCTCATTCCGCCACATTGGTCGCTTGCGGCACTTCTTGCCAACACCAAATTAGCAGAACAACCGGAAAACAAGCCCTACATACGGCCCAGATCCTTTCGCAGTGGCTACGAGGTGAAAAATGATGTAAAATCGCTTATCTTTACTCCATTCATACAAAATATCCTTCATCCATAACCAAATGAAACGTCTTTTTTTCTTCATTTTTGGGGCTTTGTTTTTTTCTACCACCACCGCATTTGCCCAACCCAAATCCATTATGGTGACGGGCAAACTCGTAAAAAAAACATGGGCAAAAACCCTTGAAAGTTATTGTACACAAACAAGTGATTATTATGTCTTGTCCCGCCCAAAGAAAAAAGAGATGATCTTATCCTTAGATGCCGATGCAGATGCGCCAATGTTCGATAGGTGGGTAAACAAAAAAGTACAAATACAAGGTGAGTGGATAAGCCGCACCATCATCCCAAATCCCCAAAGCCAACACCCCGTTACACCGAAATTTCCGAATGCCGAAAACGAAAACGTAACCCAGTGCAAGATTTTTCATGTGACCAATATCCGATTAGCGAAGCAAAAATAAACCACGTTCCAATTCCCAAGCATCTTTTACGCCAAAAGCAGGGGTAAAGAACACTGAATGCTAGGTCACACCTCTTTTCGCACCGACGAATCGCTGTGCATAACGTGAGGCTTGTGCTCAAACTTTTAAAACATACCGATTGGCTTCATGTCAACTTCAATAAAGCTTGGCATGATTTTACAATATTACTATTGGGTAATATAATTAAAAAAAATCTCCCTTTCTTTGCCACTTTTCAGGTTTCTGGTTTGCAAAAGCCAGGGGAATGCCATAGTTTTTCATCAGTGAAAGCGTTTGCAGTTGGCCAAAGTCCCACAACCTACATTTATTGCCAACAGCATTGAATAAGTTACATTGCCAAATGGTAATATAAGGAGATAAAAATGGCAGAAGAAATGGTGTTCAGCCCCGAAGCGGCCTATAGCGAACAAGCCCACGTCCCGTCTATGGGGTCTTATGAGGCACTTTACCAACAATCCGTTTCCGATCCGGAAGCATTTTGGGGAGGCATTGCAGCACGATTAGACTGGATTGCGCCGTGGACAAAGGTCAAGAATACCTCCTTTGAAGGAGATGTTCAAATCCGTTGGTATGAAGATGCAAAATTGAATGTATCGTACAACTGCTTAGATCGCCACTTGGCGGAAAGAGGGGATCAGGTGGCCTTTATCTATGAGCCAGATAGCCCAGAAGAGCAGGCACAACACATCACGTACCGGCAGGCACATGAGCAGGTAAGTAAATTGGCGAATGTACTAAAATCTTTGGGTGTTAAAAAAGGTGATCGCGTGACGATCTACATGCCTATGATCCCAGAAGCCGCATATGCCATGCTGGCATGTGCCCGGATTGGTGCGGTTCATTCGGTGGTTTTTGGAGGCTTTGCACCAGACTCGATTGCTGGGCGGATTCAGGACTGCGATAGCTCGGTGGTTATTACCGCCAACGAGGGTTTACGTGGTGCAAAAGTGGTTCCCTTGAAAAAAAATGTGGATGCCGCATTAGAAAAATGTCCTTCGGTGGAAAAGGTCTTGGTTTTCAAGCGGACAGAAGGCCAAGTACATATGGAAGCAGGCCGTGACCTTTGGTGGCACGATGAAATGGCAAAAGCCTCCGCAACTTGTGCGCCAGAGGTCATGGACGCCGAAGACCCCTTGTTTATCCTTTATACTTCTGGTTCTACCGGAAAGCCAAAAGGCGTTCTTCATACGTCGGGCGGATATTTAACCTATGCCGCCTATACCCACGAAATGGTGTTTGATTATAAAGATGGCGACATTTATTGGTGTACCGCTGATGTCGGCTGGATCACGGGACATTCTTACATTGTGTATGGTCCCTTGGCCAATGGCGCAACTTCCCTAATTTTTGAAGGGATTCCTAATTATCCAGATGCGTCTCGTTTTTGGGAAGTGATAGACAAGCACCAAGTAACCATCTTCTATACCGCACCTACTGCCATCCGTGCATTAATGCGCTTGGGCGATGGACCCGTGAAGAAAACGAATCGCGAAAGTCTCAGGCTATTAGGATCTGTTGGTGAGCCGATTAACCCCGAAGCATGGTTGTGGTATTATCGCACGGTAGGCGACGAAAGATGCCCGATCGTAGATACATGGTGGCAAACAGAGACCGGTGGCATTTTGATCTCCCCACTTTCTGGAGCCACCCCACTCAAGCCCGGTTCCGCTACGCGCCCACTTCCCGGCGTTCGTCCGGCCTTGGTGGATGAAAAAGGGACGATCTTAGAAGGCGCAACCTCCGGAAATTTGGTGCTTTTAGACAGTTGGCCCGGCCAAATGCGTACCGTCTATAAAGACCACGAGCGCTTCATCCAAACCTACTTCTCCATGTATCCGGGCATGTATTTTACAGGCGACGGATGCCGCCGCGACGAAGATGGATATTATTGGATTACCGGACGCGTGGACGATGTCTTGAATGTATCTGGGCACCGCATCGGAACGGCAGAGTTAGAAAGCGCATTGGTGGCACACCCAATGGTGGCAGAAGCGGCTGTGGTGGGTTATCCGCACGACATTAAGGGGCAGGGAATTTATGCGTATGTGACCTTAAATGCGGATATTGACCCCTCGGATGCACTCAAAAAAGAATTGGTGGGCTGGGTTCGGAAGGAAATTGGACCAATCGCAACCATAGACCTCCTGCAATGGGCGCCAAGCCTTCCCAAAACACGTTCCGGAAAAATTATGCGTAGAATCCTTCGGAAAGTGGCTGAAAATGAATTTTCTAACTTGGGAGATACTTCAACGCTCGCCGATCCAAGTGTGGTCGAAGACCTCATTGAGAACCGTGCGAATAAATAATGGTGCGAATAAATAATGGTGATGTGTAGCGAAGCCCGTTTATCGTGGTAAATGAGCGGGCTTTGTTCATCCATAAACATAAAAAAACGACTTGCATGGAAAAAGTGTGGCAACGAAACCATGCAAGCCGCCCTTTCAACAATAACGATACACCAAAAGTCCGCTCGTAATGTGGCAGGAGCGTTCCCCTTTTGCTGTATCCTCAAAACACAATGAGGACTTGTCATGTTCCCAAAGCTATTTGTCCAAAAGAGGCTTCTTTCATTATTCATGTTGGTTTGGCTTTCTATGCCCGCCTTATTTGCTCAACAATCGGGCGTTACTTTAGGCGGTTTTGTCAAGTTTGATGGCATCTTGGACAGCAGGCAAGTGGCATCTGCACGTGAAGGCCATTTGCTGTTATACCCCTTAGCGAAAAGCATGAGTAACAACGAAGACCAGAATGCCAACCCAAATCTCTTGTTTGCGACCTTCCAAACCCGCTTATTTGGCAAGATTGCTGCCCCAGATGCAATGGGTGCAAAGGTCTCCGGATATTTTGAGGGCGACTTTTTTGGTGCAACTGATGCAACAATAAGCCATTATGTATTGCGTCATGCGTGGGCTAAAATGGAATGGAAAACCAAAGAAGTATTAATTGGTCAAGCATGGTCTCCGCTTTTTGGGAGTGTTTTCCCCGGAACGGTGAACTTCAATACGGGTGCACCTATGCAACCGTTCTCGCGCAATCCCCAAATTCAACTCACCCTTAAGCCAAGTGCCAATTTCAAGGTCATGGGCACATTGATGCAACACAGAGATGCTTTTGAAACGGTTGGATTGGGGCGAAAAGCAGAGCAAAGAGCTGCAATTCCTACGGCCATAGCAGGTCTGCAAGCTAAATCAGGCAACCTGACCATCGGGGCTGATGTAATGTACAAAACGCTTCGTCCGGCAAATTTGGCGGACAATATCACCACAGGGGCAGGGGATGTCTATCTAAAATTAGACAACAAGAATGTAACCTTTATGGCCAAAGGCGCATATGGCGGCGATATGAGCGACCACCTTTCGGTTGGTGGCTGGGTGAAAGAAACGTTAAACAACGCTGTCACCTATACCGCGCTGAATACCACAACCGCTTGGGTGGATGTTCAAACCAAAAAAGCCACTTCCGTAGGATTATTTGCGGGTTATTTGGTCAATGGTGGCGCTTCCGAGGACTTGGCAAGTGCTTCTACCAAAGACTATTCCAATGCACGCGGTAGCAATATCCTAAATGTTTGGCGTGTTTCCCCACGGGTTGTTCATAATGCCGGTAAACTTCGTCTTGCGCTTGAAGCAGATTTTACAAGTGCGGAATATGGCTCTGGGCGCGATGCAAAGGGCGCACCAACCGTGGTAACCAGCAATGCGAATGACGGCGCAGTCCTGAACATGCGCCTCTTGGCCGCAGCATATGTTTTCTTCTAATACCAATTAGGAATTAAATGGCTGTTTGCTCTGAACGCTTTCACACCTTTTGGGTGTTGAAAGGTTGAAAACGAGTAACCTATAAACAGTAATTTTCCCTAATTGGTATAAGACACAAATTGCTCACTCCTCAAAATCCAATACATCGAACATACTGTTCACCCTAAACCCATAAATCTATGTCCTCTAATCCACAAAGCCGTCAAGGCATTGCAACCGTGATCGGGGCTTCCTCCGTAGGAACCTTGATCGAATGGTATGACTTCTACATTTTTGGCTCGCTCGCAGCCATTATTTCCACGCAGTTTTTCCCAAAAGGGAACCCAACTGCCGCGCTACTTTCCGCACTTGCTGTATTTGCAGCGGGTTTCGTTGTCCGTCCTTTTGGTGCATTGGTATTTGGCCGGCTTGGCGATATCGTTGGTCGTAAATATACGTTCCTTGTCACCTTGGTCTTGATGGGTGGCTCAACCTTTCTAATCGGTTTGGTTCCGGGATATGAAACTATTGGGATGGCCGCTCCTATCATCGTTTTGGTTCTCCGCCTTCTCCAAGGCTTGGCGCTTGGTGGGGAGTATGGTGGGGCTGCTACTTATGTGGCCGAACACGCTCCAGTCGGTAAAAGAGGGTATTACACGTCATGGATTCAAACAACGGCTACCTTGGGGCTTTTCCTCTCTTTGGGGGTGATCCTAACCTGCCGGACGACCTTGGGAATTGAAGCTTTTGAGGATTGGGGATGGCGTATTCCTTTCTGGATTTCGATCTTGTTGGTAGGGGTTTCTATCTATATCCGTCTGAAAATGGCCGAGTCGCCAGCATTTACAAAAATTAAGGCCGAAGGAAAAATCTCGACCAATCCATTAAAGGAGTCCTTCACCAAAAAGGATAACATGAAAATGGTCTTGTTGGCACTTCTGGGTGCGGTTATGGGGCAGGGTGTTGTTTGGTACACAGGTCAGTTTTATGCACTCTCCTTCATGCAAAACACGATGGCCTTAGACCAAGGACAAGCCTCTTGGATCTTGATTTATGCCTTAGCATTGGGTACGGGGTTCTTTATCTTGTTTGGCTGGTTGTCGGACAAAATTGGGCGCAAGTGGATTATGATGGCAGGTATGCTTCTGGCAGTCTTGACCTATCGTCCGATCTATACCATGATGTATGACACTGGAGACCTTACCAAAAAGACGGTGGTTGAAGGCAGCGAAAAAACGGATGTCACGAATACAACTGCCGATAATGGCAATAAGGTGGAGAAAAAAGTGGTTAGCCGTGCCTATACCGATGGGACGAAATTCAAAGAAACAACCACAACAATCACTCCGGCTGGAAGCACCACCGCCGAGAAGCCCGTCGTGAAAAAAGCAACCACGTTGCCAGATGGACCGATGTGGACGCTCGTGTTCTTGATCCTCATTCAGGTTATTTATGTAACAATGGTTTATGGCCCAATCGCGGCCTTCCTTGTTGAACTGTTCCCGACCCGCATCCGCTACACCTCCATGTCGTTGCCATATCACGTAGGAAACGGGATTTTTGGTGGATTGATGCCCTTCATCGGAACAGCTCTCGTAACCCAAGCAAAAGCGGCTGGAACAGCCATGCCGTACTTGGCCGGTCTTTGGTATCCCATCATCATTGCAAGTGTGTGTTTGGTTATTGGGGTACTTTATTTGTCAAACAAAGCAGTTGATGAGGACTGATCTGCGATCAGATACCTTTCTCTTTACCTCTTAAAAACGGAGAAAAACCATGGATATCATTAAAAAACTCCTCGGCGTTGTCTGGATCGCATTGGGCCTGTATGCCGGATACGACCGTGTAATTGATAGCTTTAAACGAATTGGGGGCGAGACGATGGATGATGTAATCTTTGGCTGGATCATTCTTCTTGTACTTACCCCGATTATCGTAGGAAGTTTGGTCTTGTTCGGATATTACTCCCTTACGGGCGAGTACAACTCGGAGGGTTGATCCTTAAAATCCTATCAGTTTTGCGGTGGTTTGCGCTGCCGCAAAGCTCAAATTCAATGCAGGGGACGATGGTGGTGAGTGCTTAGGGATGCCCATAAAGTCCTTTCCACCATCGGTTTTTAGCCTTGAAACAAAATCATAGAAATTCAATGCAGGGGAAAGGCGGTTGTAAGAGCCGTTCAGACTGTTTCTTTAACCGCCATTTTTTTGCAAAACAGATATATCAATGCAGGGGAGAGGCCGCACACAATACCCCAAGGTGCGCAACCTCGGTAGGCGGCCTCTTTATGTGTTAATTAGTTGATGTTATGAGGTATCAAGAAATCTACGACCGTTCCATCAACGATCCGGAAGGATTTTGGGGCGATGCAGCAACAGAAATTCATTGGTATAAAAAGTGGGATCGTGTTTTGAACCGGATGAACCCACCTTTCTACAAATGGTTCGAAGGTGGGGAAACCAATACCTGTTACAACGCCCTTGATCGCCATGTAGAAAATGGACGTGGCGAACAGGCAGCGCTCATCTATGATAGCCCCGTCACGAACAGCACCAAGACCTATTCCTACCGCGCCTTAAGAGATCGGGTTGCCCAATTAGCAGGCGCACTTTCTGCCTTGGATGTTCAAAAAGGGGATCGCGTACTGATTTATATGCCGATGGTTCCAGAAGCTGTCATGGCCATGTTGGCATGCGCACGCATCGGCGCCATTCATTCGGTGGTTTTTGGTGGTTTTGCGGCAAATGAATTGGCCACAAGGATTGATGACGCCAAACCCAAAGTGATTATTTCCGCCAGTTGTGGCATTGAGGTACAACGTGTTATCGCCTATAAGCCTTTATTGGATGAAGCCATTCATACTTCCGCCCACAAACCAAGTGCATGTCTAATCCTGCAACGCCCCCAATTGCAGGCAGAGATGCACGAAGGACGGGATGTTGACTTTGAGGATGCGCTTGCAAAAGCAACGCCAGCAGATTGTGTGCCCGTTGCCGCTACGGATCCGCTCTACATTCTTTATACCAGTGGCACTACGGGGATTCCCAAAGGGATTGTACGGGATAATGGTGGCCATATGGTTGCCTTACAATGGAGCATGAAGCACATCTATAATGTAAAACCCGGAGAAGTGTTCTGGGCAGCGTCTGATGTTGGCTGGGTGGTTGGGCACTCCTATATTGTCTATGGGCCGTTACTCAATGGAAGCACCACGGTTGTTTATGAAGGAAAACCAGTTGGTACGCCAGATCCGGGGGCTTTTTGGCGCGTAATTGCCGAGCATAATATCTCGGTTTTGTTTACGGCTCCAACAGCCATTCGCGCCATTAAACGAGAAGACCCCGAAGCTACACATCTCGCAAAATACGACCTTAACCACTTCCGTACCCTGTTTCTTGCCGGTGAGCGCTGCGATCCAGATACCTTAATTTGGTCTATGGACAAGCTAAAGGTTCCGGTGATTGACCATTGGTGGCAAACGGAAACAGGCTGGCCTATCTCGGCAAACTGCTTGGGGATCGAACAATTTGAAATCCGACCCGGCTCTGCCACTAAACCCGTTCCCGGATACGATGTGCAGGTCTTGGACATCTCCGGCAACCAAAAAGAGGCTAATGATATTGGCAACGTGGTGGTAAAACTGCCAATGCCGCCCGGATGTCTGCCTACCCTATGGAACAATGATGCCCGCTTCGTTAATTCTTATATGACAATGTACGATGGGTATTACCTCACGGGTGATGCCGGATATATTGATGACGACGGCTATCTGTGGATCATGAGCCGGATAGACGATATCATCAATGTGGCGGGGCACCGCCTTTCCACTGGCGCTATGGAGGAAGTACTTGCCGCCCACCCAGATGTGGCAGAATGTGCCGTTTTTGGGGTGAAAGACGACCTGAAAGGTGAAGTGCCGATGGGCATGGTCGTGCTAAAAGCCGGTGTCATGAGGCCGGCAGAAGTAATCGTGCCGGAATTGGTGAAGTTGGTACGGGAAAAAATTGGCCCCGTTGCAGCTTTTAAATTAGCAACCGTCGTAAAACGTTTACCCAAAACCCGCTCCGGAAAAATCCTACGCGGAACCATCAAAAAAATTGCGGATGGCGATGACTATAAAGTACCCGCAACCATTGATGATCCGGCCATTCTGGAGGAAATTACGGAAAGTTTAACCCAAATGGGATTTGCACATCCCCATGAATAAGTAACCGATCAATTAGCCATACCCGGTTAAGCAACGGGTATCCAGACTCAAGGCCGACGGGGTGACGGCCCAAAACTGGGTACTCGTTGCTTTATTTTATTACAGGCTAATGGCAGTCCCACGCCTATCAAAACTTCAAGGTCTAATACCAATTACTGTATATGACGAGGGATAGCAGGCTGAACGTAGCCGAAGCCCAGTGGCTGAGCGTAGCCGAAGTCATCCTTAGCTCCGGCGGATTTTTCTAAGGGCCGCCTTGCCATTCAAGAATCATGGAGAAACTCACGGAATTGCATAAATGCTGGTTTTTCAAGGGTTTGTTCTGCTTTACAAAACGCCCAGCCCAGCCCAGCCCCGCAGGGAGGATATCTTAATAGAAATCCGGTTCCAAATGTACGGCAAAGCCCCGTATGGGTGACATCTATATATGACGAGGAATGACTGGTTTAACGTAGCCGAAGCCCGATGGCTGAAGCCGCCCTGCCATTATAGAACAATACATCTTGCTATAAGATACAGGCGGTGCAATATAAACTCAAAAAGGCGGCCCCATCTCTGAGGCCACCTCCTTAAAAGTAATGACTACCGAAGTCTCAAGCCAAATCAAATCGGTCTAAATTCATGACCTTGTTCCATACAGCCACAAAATCACGGACAAATTTCTCTTGTGCATCTGCACTTGCATAGACCTCGGCGATAGCGCGGAGTTCGGTATTCGAGCCAAAGATAAGGTCGGCACGGGTTCCCGTCCACTTTAAAGCACCCGTAGCGCGATCTCGACCTTCAAAAACCGTGTGGTGGTCATCCGTAGCCTTCCATGCAGTACGCACATCTAAGATATGCACAAAGAAGTCGTTGGTGAGTGCGCCCGGACGATCGGTTAGCACACCCGTTGCCGATCCATCGGTATTGATATTGATGGCCCGCAATCCTCCAAGTAACACCGTCATTTCGGGCGGGGTTAAGGTTAATAATTGGGCTTTATCCACAAGCATTTCCTCTGCAATCGCCGCGAAGGCTGGTTTTGCAAAATTTCGGAAGGCATCTGCTTGGGGTTCCATCACCACGAAAGAAGCGACGTCGGTTTGGTCTTGGGTGGCATCGGTTCTTCCGGCGGTAAAAGGCACTTCAACCGTCATTCCGGCATTGGCTGCGGCTTTTTCGATAGCTGCACAACCACCCAGAACAATCACATCAGCTAAAGAGACCTTTTTACCATCTGTTTGGGCTTCATTAAAGGCGTTTTGGAGGTTTTCTAACGTGCCCAGCACCTTTTCGAGTTGTGCCGGATTGTTCACCTCCCATGAATTTTGAGGCGATAGACGGATTCTTGCGCCATTTGCGCCCCCGCGTTTATCCGAGCCACGGAACGTTGAAGCAGAAGCCCACGCCGTTGCCACCAACTCGGACACGGAGAGACCGGAAGTTAAAATCTGTGACTTGAGCGCTGCCACGTCCGCTTCGTTCACCAATGGATGATCTACTGCCGGAATGGGGTCTTGCCAAATGAGGTCTTCTTGTGGTACTTCTGGGCCGAGGTAACGGGATTTCGGCCCCATGTCACGATGGGTGAGCTTGAACCAAGCGCGGGCAAAGGCCGTTTCAAATTCATCTGGGTGTTCAAAAAAGCGGCGGGATATTTTCTCGTACGCTGGATCAAACCGAAGCGAAAGGTCAGTTGTTAGCATGATGGGTGCATGTCTTTTACCCGAAATATGGGCATCTGGAACGGTGTCTGCGCCTTGGCCATGCTTCGGAATCCATTGTTGTGCGCCTGCCGGACTTTTGGTAAGCTCCCATTCGTATCCAAACAGGTTCCAGAAAAAGTTGTTGCTCCAGCGGGTAGGCGTGGTAGTCCATGCCCCTTCAAGACCACTGGTAATGGTATCTTCGGCGTTTCCTTTTCCGAAAGTATTGGCCCAACCTAAGCTTTGTTCTTCGATACTGGCGGCAGCTGGCTCTCGCCCTACGTATTGGCCCGGATCAGCAGCGCCGTGCGTTTTCCCAAAAGTATGTCCCCCCGCGATGAGGGCTACGGTTTCTTCATCGTTCATCGCCATACGGGCAAAGGTCTCGCGGATGTCGCGGGCTGCTGCGATGGGGTCTGGATTTCCATTAGGACCTTCGGGATTTACATAGATCAAGCCCATTTGCACGGCTGCAAGCGGGTTTTCAAGGTCACGGTCTCCGGAGTAGCGCTTATCGCCAAGCCATTCCGCTTCCGCTCCCCAGTAAATATCTTCTTCGGGTTCCCAAACATCCTCGCGTCCTCCCGCAAAGCCAAAGGTCTTGAAGCCCATAGACTCCAATGCACAGTTTCCGGCCAAGATCATAAGGTCTGCCCAAGACAGGCTATGGCCATATTTTTGTTTAATAGGCCAGAGCAAGAGGCGGGCTTTATCTAAGTTGGCATTGTCCGGCCAACTATTTAATGGGGCAAAGCGCTGTGTACCGGATCCAGCACCACCACGACCATCACCAACACGGTACGTTCCGGCACTATGCCATGCCATTCGGATAAAGAAAGGGCCATAATGCCCATAATCCGCAGGCCACCAATCCTGAGAATGGGTCATTAGGTCAACGATATCTTGCTTCACGGCAGCCAAGTCAAGGCTACTAAACGCTTTTGCATAATCAAAATCCGGATCCATCGGGTTTGATGCCACTGCATGTTGACGCAAAATGTTCAGCTTAAGTTGGTTCGGCCACCAATCTCGGTTACTGGTTCCAGTCATCCGCACTTTTGGGGTACCATTGTGTGCCACCGGACATTTTCCAGTTTCTTGGGTTGTATTTTCCATAAGGGGTGCGTTTTTAGTTTTAGGTTACACAAATAAGGTACAAAAAACGGTTTCATTCTGCTTGGTGTTGGCCTTACAATGCGAGGAAATTTGATATAAGAAATGACTGCGAAGCGGTTGTTCATGTATTTGGCGGAAAAGGTCTTCTCTTACGTGCTTACCCTCGCGGGGCCAATCAAAATCGGGCTTCGCTATTGCATGGGCTTAAATTCAAGTCAGAAAATGCGGTAGTACAGATTATTGATACAAGTAGGAGGTAAGCAACATAAACAAAAATACAAAGCGGTCTCACAAACGCAAGACCGCCTTCGATGAATGGTACTTATTTAATCAGAGCGCATCACATACTGCAAAATCAGAGCGATCCAATACCCTAAGATCAAAGGGTGATTGGATGGTCATTTTATCTTGCGGCTTGCTGTTTCGGTAAAGATTCAGCTCGAAATGTCCCTTCACGCGCTTATTCAAAGAATCCGCTTCTGTTATCACCACTTTATTGGTTAAGGTGGTATCTACCACAGAGCGGCGGTCTTCTCCACCTAACCTATCCCCATACCGTGAGCCTTCCTCATAATAGGCAAAGGCTTTTAGATTATACCTTGATGAATAGGGGACATCATATTCGGTATAAAATGACATTTGGAAAGTACCCTTTGTCCATTGGTAATGATTAACTGAAATGCCTAAATTCTCAACCCAGCGCTTTGTTGGGCTTCCTATTAAAGAGTTTGCACCTAACACCAATTGATCAATCACCTCACCAGAAGATCCCTTTGGCTGAAATGCAGCAACTAATTTAGCATTAGCCCATGTCTTACTATTCTTTAAGAGGGTAAAAGCGTCTTGTTTTAAGATCTTTTCCTCTACAGAATTGTAACACTTAGCCCGTCTTTCGGCTTGTTTCAATGCGCTTGTCTGTGCTGAATCGCACCCTGAAAAGAGGACGATACTTACCAAGAAAAAACCGACTACTATTTTTTTTCATAGCCTTTCTCCAATATAAGGTGATCTTGAGGTTTCAAGTTCGCCTTCGATGAAATGGTACTTATTTGACCAATAAGAGTGATTTGGTGAATTGTTGTTGTGCCGTTGTCAATCGGTAGAAGTACAAGCCGCTCGGCAAATCGCCTGCGTTAAATTGAATTTGGTGATCGCCTGATGTAAGTACACCGTCTTGCAAAATTGCCACTTGCTTGCCTAAAATATCGAAGACCGTTATTTTAGTTTTAATTTAAAAGCAAATACATTGGAAAGCTAATTCGACATTTCTATATACAAACATAACGTTTAAACAACCTCATGTCAACAGGTGTGTATTATTTTATGATTGATTCTTAGTCTAAACCTTTAGTTCTTAGACATTTAACAAAGATAATAACGTGCCATTGATTCTAATTGATTACGTCCGCATGAAGGATCAAGGCAGATAAAAATCTACAAATCCCGTTTGTTTATCCACGCTATACCAGCCTTGGGTAGCCGTATGTCCCACTCCGCTATCGTTCACAATTTCATAACAGCGAATGACATATTTCCCGTCTTCGGAATGATTGACCTCGATAAAGGCTTTTGCACCTTTCTCTTTCAGCAGGCGTAGCCAGTCTTTCACTTCTGGAATCAGCCGGACGCGGTCCAGCGCTTGCTTTTCGGACACCGGCCCAGTAACGGGCGGGAAATAGGCTTGGCTTAGGGGTACTGGCGAATCCGGCACTTCATAAGCCGTTGGGTCCACCAATCGCTCATCTGGTGCGCCATCCCCAGCCGATACACGCTTACACTTAATGATGACTGGTTCGGTGGCGATATCGGGTATTTCGGTCACTTTCAAGTCTGTTTTATCCGCACTCAATTCCAACTTTAAGCGATATTTGGTTCCGGGAGATGCTTTTTCCCATGTTTCACAGGTTATTTGGCGTCCTTTCAGTGTCCCGCACGTTGTTTCCAAGTCCGTGCCTCCGGCTTTATTGGATCGTGGATACATCTTTAGGTCGTTTCCGCGCACCTCTATAAAGAGGTCATCATCTGGATTTCCAATGCTGATTTCCTGTTCTTGGGAACTATTGGCCCAGTAGGAACGCCAAACCCCATCAAAATCTGTCAAATTTATACCCGCAGAACCTGTAACGGGCAAAACGGATTGAGGGTTTTCAGGAATGTTTGTTGGGGTTTGGGTAATGTTTTTTGGCGTTTTGTTTTTCCACCAATACCAACCACCCGCTCCAGCAAGTAATACCACCAAGCCCACAATCAAGAATTTTGGGAAAGCAGAGGTTTTATTTGGATGAACCAATGTTGGCTGAGGAGCCACCTCTTCTTCCATAGGCTCGATTTGCAAAGGCTGGGTCGGCGGAACGGTTGCAAAATCACGGTCTGCCAAAGGCGCTATTTTCATCTCGGCTTCTGGTGCTATAGGCCGCGTGCGCTGCGAGGGCGCATCATATAGGTTTGCAACTGGCTGTGGCGTTTCCACTGCAAGGCGAGACCCACAAGAAGGGCAAAAGGCATCGCCCTGTTGTAATTTTGTGCCGCATTGGGGGCAAAAGTTAAGGCTCGACATCGCCGTCCTCCATGGGTTGGGTTGAAAACCGTTGATTGTATCGTTTCATCACAAAGCGTGCTGCCGGAAGGTTAATATCGGGAACCGGAACCAAAAAAGCATCATCTGCCGATACCGTTGGGCCGGACATATACGTGTAGGGAAAAATAAGCAGGTTAGGTTTTTGATCTGTTTCCAAAAAAACCTGCCCTCGTGCCACCGTGATAAGATCCCAAAACACAAATCTACCTCCGGCATAAGCCCCTTTTTCCCCAAGAAGCACCATTCTGTTCTGGCGTTGTTGATGCCGATACCAGATTGGGGCTAAAAAAGCCGGAATAATTGCAATAAGGGCTATCCCCAACCCAATCAACAAAAAGAGTGGGTCGGAAGAAATCACGGCCAGAAAAACCACAATTACCAGTGTAATCACCAAAATCAAGCGTAAGACCATCATATTCCGGGCTTTTTGGGCTTGATAGCTTAGGGTCAAGTACTGCTCCCATTCTTCCGGCGCAACCTCCCATTTCGCCCAGATTCCATCATCGTTCAAGAGCTTATCCAACTCCTTTGCCTGACGGGTGTAGAAATAGGCGGTGATGAGCATTGTAATCAGTGCAAAGAAGCACAAAAACCCCACACCAAAACCCCAATCCATCATGTCCGCACCCAGTTGAGCCGGTAAGACCATGCCCAAAAGAAAGAGTAAGGCAAAGAAATAAGCCCCTTTCACCACATTCCAGTTGCGATTTTTCATGGTTTGATCCTCCATGTTGGGTGATTAATGCGTGGCGAGGTGTTTTGGCAAATTCAATCGCCGGATCAAGTCATTGGCATTGTTTACGCCATGCGACTTAAGCAATTCCAATGCCGCATGAGGGTCTTTTTGTGAGGCGACCTTCATCACCAGATTATACGTTGCAGTATCCACCTGATGACCATCTTTAATCGCCCTTGCGCCATATTTCACCATTTGGTTTAGGTTGTTTTGTTTGGCCGCATCCATCACATGCCCCAATTGGCTCTTAACCGAGGCCGCTTTTTCGGCAGTACTCAAAATGGTTGGGCGTCCCATTTGCTGATGCACCGGAAGCACACTTTTCCCTTGTGCGGTTACGTGGTCGCCAATAACCACACGGCCATCACGGGTAACATGTACTTGGTGATAACCGGACCGCCCCGGCTCCCGTTGCAGGCTACGCACCAACCACGATTCACTATTGGGTGCTGGGCCTTTGGCATCCATCAATTTACCCGGGCGGGGTGTATAGATATTGGTATCCAATGTTTTTTGGCTAAATCCTAAGTTTTTACACTCTTCCTGTAGGATTTGGTTCATTCGTGTTGCACGGACATGCTTCATGCCCAAAACCGTTTGATCGAGATCGCACGCCGCATTGGAGCCCTTAATTGCGACGCGGCTACCTTCGGTGGAGTTTGCTGTAAAGAAGCGTTTGGGAATGGGGAGTCCCTTTTGTTGTAAAGCGGCCACTTCCTCGGTAAGCGCACGCTTCACCGCATTGTTGATGGCCTGCTCTTGAAGTTGCAGTTTACGCGCCGTGATCAGCGTGTGGGCGTCTTTACTCATCACACCATTTAGCCGCAAGTTGTACAAAGCGCCTCCGCCACCATCTGCTTTAATCGCCGCATCAATGGCGTCTCTAAGTCCGGTATTTTTGTTTAAATAGCCTTGAGCGGCCTTAAAATTGGAGGTTGCCGTTGAAGGCGCTCCGGCATGAGCCACCAAGTTTTCCACCTGCTGAACGGCTTTTCCGGCATTGGCCATCGTTTGGGTTTGTTCAATGGCCTTTTTAGTTTGGGCAATCATGTCCTTAAGCCCCCCTTTTGCCGCTGCGCTTGTGCCTTGTTTTGCGGCAGCCGCTTCCATTCCGGTCAAGTTCTTCTGTAATTGTGTAACCCGAACCGCCGCCGCCTCAGCCGTTTTGGCCGCTGCCAAGCCCGGATTGGCACTTTTGATGAAGGTTGTACCTTGACCTAAGCCCGGAACTGGCGTTTTAGCGTATTTTGTTGGTAGTAAGAGACTGGCAATTTTTACTGCTGCGGCGGGAACTGCCCATAATTTTTCTTCCAAGCTGGCATTTTTATCAAATAGGGACTTGACTTCTTCGTAGGGCAACATTTCTTTAACAATGCCCACAAGCCCCTTACCCATTCCCATGATGGCCGAGCCAAAAAGTTTACCTTCTGTTACCAAAATGGTTTTTACGGCATCCAAGTACCGCCCTTCCTTTAGGGCATCCACAAATTGTTTAGGGGCTTCCGGTGCATTGGTTCGTATCCAATTTTTGAACGACTCATTCACCCCTTTTACGAAATAGCCCGGATTTAGCACGGCATCACCAATGGCCTTAAACCCTTTTCCAGCAGCCACTACGCCATCTTTTATCCCAATACCGATATTTTTCACCGCTCCCCCTACTTCCGAAGCGACATCTTTTACCGTTTTCCCAATGGCCTTCATGGTTTCGGAGGCAATCCCCGAAGAACCCGATTCTGGCCCGGGATTAACGGCATTTTTCAAGGCTTCTTTCGCGGCATTCCATTTGTCTGGAATCACCTTACCTTCGGGCGTGAAGCAACTTTCTTTGGCCGCCTTCACCAAGTCCTTGATTTTGGGATCCTTCATCAGATTTGGCCTTCCTTCCACATACTTCAGCGTGTTTTGTGCCGACTCGGTGGCCGGATCATTTGGCGGCTTAGGCTTGTCTGGCTTCTTATCCTTTGTTTTTTCTGGCGGTTTATTTTTGTCTGGGTTCGTTGGTTTTTCTTGGGTTGTTTTTTTCTTTGGATCCGGTTTTTGTAACGGATTTTTGGGTTTATTTTTTGGATCAAGCGGTTTTGGTGGCACTACGGGTGGTTTCCCCCCTGTAGGAGGAGTTTGCGGAGGCACACGACCACCCCCTAAAATGCCGCTAAGCCACCCACCGAGAATCCCCAACACCCCCGGCCCAATGACGCCCAAAACGCCTTGCACCAAATCCTTCGGTCCCGGAATATTGCCCACCGGCCCCAAACCGGGCGAGACAGGAACACTTGCCCCAATCTGCGTATTTCCATCTGCTCCTGTTGTGGTATTGCGTATAAATTGACCCGACGGGCTTAACGTGACATTTTGTTCTGCACTTTTTTCATCTGCATTATCGAATACAATCCGAAAGGTATTTTCTACGCCCTTAAAGAACTCGCATGAAGCCATAAATCGCCCATTCGCAAATTGCAGATGACCCTGAATGGCTGGCCCACCCATTGCCCTAAAAATAGTTGCCGAGGTAATAGTCGATTTGCTTTTGTACGTGCCCGTTATCCGAACGACATTTGCAGTGGTATCCAACACCGCATTGGTTATGGCAATCATCACCCGTTCAGGATTATCCCCACCTTTTATCTTAAATTGCAGGTTCATTAACACCCGCTCCATGACTCCACAATGAGACGGCACACACATCCCATACACCAAAACTGTTGTATTTTCTATACTTAGCGCCATCGCTCTTTTGTGACTAGGTGAGGACGAGTTCTCGTGATCCCCCATTCGTATCAACCAACCGTTGTACCCGTCCACCGTCACCGATGAGGTACTTTGATAATAAGACCGCTCATAAACCACATTCCACGGGATTTCATCTGGGGCAACCAAAGGGTCTTCTGCTTCTTTTTCGTCCACACCATCCTTTCGCTGTAAGTGTCGCATAAACAACGCCACTTTCCCATCATCGCTTACTTGCTCAAAGTAGTAGCGTCGGAATGCCTCCTCGTTCTCAAACAGTTGCTCCACAAACTGAACTGTTGCAGAAGCATACGTTTTGGAAAAACTTCCTTCTTGCTCGATGGTATGACTGGCATAGCCTTCATTTGCTTTTTTCCACCCATCAGGCAGATCAGGCCAAACCACCTCTACCTTCACCACTTGCCCCGAAGCCAAAGGCAGTATGAATAAGGACATGAGGAAAATAACGAAGAGGCGCTTCATGGTCGTTTGGTTTTTGTAAAATGACTATTGGACAGCCATGCCACACGTTGTACAGAACCGGACACCTTCGCGTAAGGTGGTTCCACAGGCCGGACAGGTAGGAACGGCCACTGCTACTTGTTGGACTGCCATGCCACAGTGGGCACAGAATCGGGCACCGGGCGCAAGCGGATGTCCACAAGTCGAACAAGATTGTTCCACAACAGGTGGATGATCGGAAACAGAAACCTGCACCTCGCTAAAGGCAGGATTTACTGGAATGGTTATGACTGGAGTCGGGTTTATGGCTTTTCTTGTCTCCATAAGCGCCCGTGCCAAAACATCAGGGTGATACCGCTGGTCGGGGGTATAGGGCTGCACATTTGTCGTTAGGGAATCGGTAACGATCAATGCTTCTAAAGCAGTATGTACAAAGTGTGGCCCAACAAGCATCAAATCTACATTCCCTGAAGCAAACTCGGCAAAATCTGCCAACCAAATCCCGGAACTGCTCCGCCAGCCGCCCAGAACACTATACGCCACTTGTTCTGGTTGTTGTATCGTTTGAACGACCAAACCAAACAGCATGGCAGCGGGCACAAGGGTTTGGAAAAAGACCTCCAAAGCCTCGTCAAAGACATAAATTGGCTCGTCTTCAATCCCGTCTTCTGGATTCAAAACGCTTAACAAACCCGCCTCCGATAATTCGGCCAATGCTTCCGGTAATACGGCCTCAAAATTCGGCGGAATATCGTCTGGCAATAAACTTGCATACATGGTCACTGCCCAGCCGAGGTCTTTTTGTGAACAACCCAAAACCCAAGCCTCCTCTAACAAACGCAGAGAAACACCTTTTGGGAAGCCACCTTTCCGCAAAAGCCTGTTTTTAAGGAGCGCCATCCGATAGGCATCCAACAACGTCATCACCGTCCAAAAGGCCCGCTTGGAGAGTTGAATACGGATTGGCTCGGTTTCTGGCATTCCGGAGAGGTGCAAGGTTTCTAAAAGCCCCATCAAAACCATCTCCGGCGAAATTGGGCCTTCAACAGCGATGTGTTCTGGCTCGATGCCCACCCGAATGCCCGGCATCAGTCCATACGGGTCTTCCCATAGATATTGCCCTAGAACAGCGGTGTCGGTATCGCCCATTAGAAGCGTTATAGAACGATGAGGATTCATCAGTGCGGGCATCGCCCACGTCCAAACCTCATGCTCGTGCTGCCATGTTCGGAGTAGTGCCGCCGGATCGTCCCGCTCGGCTTTTGGCGCCAAGTGGGCTAAAGGAGAAAGCGGACTGACCACCAGATGCGGAATTCGGCGTAGGGCTTGAAGTGCCGGACGGCTCATGAAACCTTCTTGGCGTGCCTCGTAGGCGCCTTCTAACGTAAGGATATCATTTGCTTCCATTGTATTTCTCCTGTTGTAATGCTCATACAAAAAGCACTGAACCATTGATTAAAAAGCAGCAGCAAGGAGCATCCAAATGGCCGAACAGCCTAAAGCCCAAACCATTGGAACCACAAAACCACCCACTTTTGAAGCCCCTTGTTGCATTAAATATGCCCCACAAGAGGCGCCCAAAGCCGAGACTCCCGCCGAGAAAAAAGCCTGTGCCGCGTGCCATTCAAAAAAACCATCGGCCACTATTGCCAAAACAACAAAAGGCACAAAAAAGGCCAATCCTTGTTTGATCGCCAAGTACCCCGTTTCAGGATTCGCCTTTACCACTTCATTAAAACGTGTCAAGAGCGATTGTAAGACAGCAATGCCAAAAGCACCCAATCCCACAGCTACCAACACCAATAGCCACCCGTTTTCGTGATCTAAAGCAGCCAAAAAACCAAAAACACTAAAAAGCAGTGTTGCACCAACCGTGATTTGCTGTTTCATAAAACACCTCCTAAAAATGCCCAACCGACCAACATCAGCAGTCCGCAAATGGTGGTTAGGACAACCGCAGGCACGGTTTTGTCGTCACAATAATGCCGAATCGTGGCCGATATGGGGTTGAGTGCCCACAGCAAACCCGTTACGCCAAAAGCCACAGCCGTATTCCACTCCAAAACCACATTAAAGATCAGCCCACAAACAGCATAGACCAACGTGGGGCTATAGGCCAAACCAAATGCCCGTAAAATTTCTTGCATATTGTGCGTTTTACCAAAACCTTGAATACCCGCCCAAGCAAAAACGCCAACCATCATTACGCCCAATGTGCCATAAAGCAAGCCCAACCCCGACAATAAGACCACTTCTTCGGTATCCATTTTTCCGGCACGCATCATATCTAATCCGGTTTGCAAGAAGAACAAGAGAAACGCCACCCCAGAAACGCCATACGCCACCGCCCAAGAGACGTTAGAAAGCGATTTTTGGAGCAGTTGCCCCGGTGCAGCCATCATGCCAAAGACCAAACCAAAAACCGAGGTCTTTTTTTGTGTACCCGTTGTGATGTTGGAGGATGAATTCATGGTCGTTTGGTTTTCACTACTCAAAAAACAGCCTTGCGGCATCGGTTGCACGCGCGTCTTGTGCCTGACTTTGCAAAGTGGACGAACGGTATGAAGAACGGATTTCCTCGTGAGGAAACTTCGTTTCGTCTGCAATCAACGACAAAAGCCGCTCATAATCCGGCAAATAAACCACCCTAAGACGCACCCACGATCCGCCAGCATCAGGTTGGCCTATGCCTTTTTTGACGTTAATGCGCCATGTCTTTTTTTCTTGTTCAGAGAGCACGGCAATCGTGCTATCGGTGGGCGACGTTACCACCAAATCATCGGAAGATTCAAAAAATACCGACACCGCTCTTAGTGTCCCCGCCCGACTTTCTATACTGCCTTCTAAAACAGTAGGTGCATGAACAGGGCGCTTTCCATCAGGAGGATCAAGATTAACCGCAATGCTTTGTGGATAAGGGAAATGCCGGAACGGATCGCCACCGTTGGGAATGAATGGGCAGCCAAACAGCCCGAAGAGTAATATGAACAGCAAGAGGCGATACATCTTGGTCAACTTTTCGCTCGCTATAAGGTCGGACTTTATTATTTGCACATAGCATGAATTTTTTTGAACCCTGTGTAAGTGTGAACCGTTTCTATTTGTACTACAATCCATGAAACGGATTATACCACTTCAAACTATTTTTATGTGTTTTTGCATCCTTTTGACTGTAGCATAACAGCGGTTGTTTTTGTGATAGGTTGTTGCTGGGTGTCAATGCTAATACTCATTAGGGAAAACTGCTGTTTATAAGTTGATCATTCTAAACTTATTAGGTGTTTGATCATCAACCTTTCAACACCCAAAAGGTGTGAAAGCGTTCAGGGAAAACAGTCATTTAATTCCTAATGGGTATAAGGCGGGGCAAAAAAAACGCCGGAAGATTTCCTCCACCGGCGTTTTATAGCTAAACTAATTATTAGCTGAACAAAAGTGTTTATTTCACTTCTGTAAAGTTGGCATCTTCCATACCTGCATCTTTAGAGGCCATTTCTGGTTCGTCGGGCTTGCCTTGGGCATTCGCCGCTTCCTCGGACTGTGCCTTGTAGAGTTCTTCACTGGCAGCGCTCCATGCCTCGTTCAGGGCATTCACCGCCGTATCCAACTCTGCCCCATTCCGGGCTGCATGAACTTCTTTCAATTTGGCAAGCGCTGCTTCGATGACCGACTTCTTATCCCCCGAAATTTTATCGCCGTAGTCTTTCAGGTTTTTCTCTGAAGAGAAGATGAGCGTATCCGCCGCATTGAACTTTTCGACTTCTTCGCGCCGCTTTTTGTCTTCTTCGGCGTGTTGAGAAGCCGCATCCCGCATTTTTTGGATTTCTTGCTCCGAAAGTCCAGAGGTAGATTCGATACGGATATTTTTCTCTTTACCCGTCGCTTGGTCTTTTGCCGTGACGGATAGAATACCGTTTGCATCAATGTCAAAAATCACTTCGATGGCAGGAATACCACGCGGTGCGGGTGGGATGCCCTCTAAGTAAAACTTACCCAAAGACTTATTGTCTATCGCCATCGCACGGTCTCCTTGCAGAACATGGATTTCAACAGAAGGCTGGTTATCGGCTGCGGTGGAGAAACGCTCCGATTTTTTCGTTGGGATGGTGGTATTGGCCGGAATCATCACCGTGGCCACACCGCCTAAAGTTTCGATGCTCAGGTTGAGCGGGGTAACGTCTAAGAGGAGAATATCGGTAATATCACCAGAGAGAACCCCCCCTTGGACGGAAGCACCAATGGCCACTACCTCGTCTGGGTTCACCGAACGGTCTGGCTTTTTACCAAAGAAGTTCTCCACCACTTCCTGAACCTTTGGAATACGGGTAGAACCACCCACCAAGATCACTTCATCCACCTCCGAGGCATTCAGCTTGGCATCAGCAAGTGCTTTTTTCATCGGCGCCAAGGTACGTTGCACCAAATGATCCACCAATTGTTCAAACTTGCCTCGGCTCATTTCCATGTTCAGGTGTTTTGGGCCGTCAGCCGTAGCCGTGATAAAGGGCAAGTTAATGGATGTAGAAGTTGCAGAAGACAATTCAATTTTGGCTTTTTCCGCCGCTTCTTTAAGGCGTTGCAAGGCCATTGGGTCTTTCCGTAGGTCAACCCCTTCCTCCTTTTTGAAGGTATCTGCCAAATAGTCAATCAGTACTTGGTCAAAGTTATCACCACCAAGATGCGTATCGCCATTTGTGGAGAGCACTTCAAAAACGCCATCGCCCAATTCAAGAATGGAGATGTCGTAAGTTCCACCACCCAAGTCATAAACGGCCACCTTCATATGGCTTTTTTTCTTATCCAAGCCATACGCCAACGCCGCTGCGGTTGGCTCATTAATGATGCGCTTCACCGTAAGTCCAGCAATTTCACCGGCTTCTTTTGTTGCTTTACGTTGTGCATCATTGAAGTATGCCGGAACGGTAATCACTGCTTCCGTCACTTTTTCACCCAAGTAATCCTCCGCAGTTTGCTTCAATTTTTGCAAAATCATTGCAGAGACTTCTTGTGGCGTATAGATTTTATCTTCGATTTTCACCCGTGCGGTTCCGCCATCACCACGTACTACTTGGTAGGGTACTTGTTTAAGTTCTTCACCCACTTCGTCATAGCCCCGTCCCATAAAACGTTTTACAGAAAAAACCGTATTTTGGGGATTTGTGATCGCCTGACGTTTTGCGGGTGCACCCACCAATCGTTCACCGTCCTTTTTGAAACCTACAACCGAAGGCGTGGTGCGCCCACCTTCTGCATTTGCGATAACAACCGGTTCATTGCCTTCCATAACGGCTACAACCGAGTTTGTGGTTCCAAGGTCAATTCCAATAATCTTTCCCATTGTCTTTAGCGTGTCTATATATGTTGGATGTTCAGAATTTTTGCTTTGCACATATTCATTACCAAGCAGCGTGCCGTTTGTATTATTCATGCCAGAATGTCACACTTTTTTGACGATCAATACATTATTCTTTACAACTCCGCAACTTGACCAGTCAAAAAAGTGTTAGCTTTGCCTTCTAATCGTTGTACATCAACATAGGCATATGATTTGCTGTCATAGTAGCATAAAGACCTCAAAACCGAACTGCCCAAACCAGTGCCCCGAAAAATACTCCCTAACTTCTTAAGCATCAGCCGGATTGTCCTGACCCCCTTGTTTATTTGGCTGATCCTTACACCCACCTTAGAGAAACGGATGCTGGGAGGCTTGGTTTTTATTGTTGCGGGCTTATCGGACTATTGGGATGGGAAATTAGCCCGTCAGTGGAAGGCAAAGTCACGCTTTGGTCAATTTTTAGACCCCTTGGCAGATAAGATTTTTGTTCTGGGAACCTTCATCATCCTCCCTTTCTTAGTTCCAGAAATCCCTTGGTGGTTTGTTATCCTTATTGGCATCAGAGACCTTGGCGTAACCATGCTCCGTACTTGGGCCGAATCCAGAAACACCTCTATTCCCACCCTCTACAGTGCAAAGGTAAAGACCACCATACAATTTGTGTTTTTGGGCTGGGTTCTCGTCTGGCTCATTTGCACCCACCTCCCGCCAATTGCAGCAATAAGCCGCTTTTTACTGACCCAGTGGCCAATGCTCCTCTTGATGTGGCTTACCTTGATCTCTACCCTAATAACAGGTTTACAATATGCCCGTTATGCCCTCGCACCTCCACCAGAATCCAACCAAACTCCTGAATAAGTCCAACACTTAGCGGTATAAATGTGCTTAAGGTATTTTCGGCCAAGTTTTATGTATTACGGGATGGATTCCGGCGGGGTGATGCCGTATATTTCCATCACCTTTGCGACGCCGGATTTCCGCCTGTCAGTATTCCATCCACCATATCTCTCTTGAAGTCATGGATAGCCTATTTGAAGATGTAACTCCTCGAAGCGATCAGGCCCTCCCCCTAAATACCCTGTTAAACGGTGAATACAAGGTTGGAAGGGTACTAAGGCAAAGTGGTAATGGTTTCACCTACTTGGCACAAGACCCCGATAATCAGGTGGTGGTGATTCAAGAATTATTCCCCAAGCACCTTGTTTCGAGAAATTTGGGCGAGACCGAGATCAAGCCCATGACCACCCAAGCCGTTTTTGACCTCGCGGGCGGAATCGAAATGATGCTGCGCGAGGGCGATGCTTTGCGCCAAATAAGCCATCCCAATGTCGCTAAGATATTCGAGGCATTTGCGTCTAATTCTACGGCCTACGTCGTGAGTGCATACTATGAAGGCTTTACCCTCTCGGACCTCATCATGAAGCATGGAGGAAGGCTTTCCGAACGTATGGCCTTGGAAAATGCGTTGTTAGCGCTCACAGGATTAAAAGCCATCCATGACCGGAAAGTGGTACATAAAGGCATTAAACCAGAACAAATTTACATGCCTTCTTCGGGCAAAATAATTCTGGTGAATGACGGGCTGTATGACCCCGTTCTGCCCCACCCTTATGCCAGTACTGGATATGATGCTCCCGAACTTTTCCACAAAGGATTGGAACAAGGCCCTTGGACGGATTTGTACAGCTTTGGTGGCGTCTTGTACACCGCACTAACCGGCCAACAACCAGCGCCAGCTTCGGAACGGATACCGATTGATGGCCTTACCCCGCCTCGCACCCTAAATCCAGACATCTCCGAAGCCTTAGAAATGGTGATTGTAAAACTGCTTTCACCAGAGCCGAACGATCGTTTTGCCTCGGTTGGGGAGTTTGCAAAAGTCTTACAACCTATCTACAAAGCCGTTATTCAAGGCCAAATCCCGCCAAAACCCACTTTTTTGGGCGTCTCAAGTCCTGTCGTTTTATTGCCGTTCCCACAACCAAAGCCTTCAGGAGCAGCCGATACACAGGCCGCAATGCCCGCATTTCGGGAGGATTGGAAAGACAAGGCGCAGACGCCACTCCCCGCCATGGATGCGCCCATGCCACCCGTCATTCTAACCGCTCAACAAATCCCTGCATTTACAGAACCACCCCCCACCGATTGGGACGAGGCGCCAGCGCCAAAAACGTCCGCAAATTGGGAACAACCATCGGCAACGTGGTCAACGCCGACACACAACACACCGCAACCCTCCAACGATTGGAAGACCGAGAAATCAACGTCCGGCCTTACCTCCGAAGATTTGGGCGGACGACTTTTCCCCGCGGATACCGTCGAGGCGAAACCCATTCCAGAACCCACACCCGTACCAATAACAACCTCGAAAAAGAAAAAAAACCTATTGCCCATTTTCTTGATCTTGCTTTTGGGCATCGGCGGCATAACGGCGGGTGGCTGGTGGTATCTAAACCACAACAATAAAACCCAAGTACAGTTCACCACCAACCCCGTTACAGGCGCAAAATTAAACATTCGATCCGTAGAAACTGGAGAAACGTTTAGCACACAATCTCCGACTAGTCTTATGTTAGCCCCCGGCAAATACCAAGTCTCTGTCTTTAAAGATGGGTTTGATGACCTAAACTGGTTGCTCGTTGTGAATGAAGGACAAGGCAGCACACCACAAAAGGTTGCACTTGAGATGTCACCTATTTTGCCCAATGAAATTACCGTTCAAGTTAATTCCAATCCAATAGGTGCGAGTATCACCTTAGATGGAACAGATACTGGAATGGTGACACCAACCCAACTTACCGTTTCCGCCCGCACCCACACCCTCATCTATACCCTAAACGGTTATGAAGCCCTCACGCGGGAGTTTGATGCGCAAACCACCCGATCGCTATCGGACACATTGGTTAAAACAAAAAAACCAACCGCTATTGTTCCACCCGTTACCAAGCCATCCGCCACAACTACAAACAAGGTCATTCCTACGACACCCAAAAACAATACAACACAACGCCTAAAGCCTACCACAAACCCTACCCCTACTAAGCCAGCACCCATACAGGCTTCAAAACCGGTGCAGCAAAAACCAACTGCTAGCCCAACACCAGCACCAAAACCACAACCCACACAACCGACAACAGAACCAACACAAACGGAGCAGCCCAAGCCCAAAAAATCCGTTATAGAACGGTTGCGCGACCGAATTAGGGGCAGCAAATCCGACGGTAGCCAACCAAAGCCCGACGGAAACCAACCAAAATCCGACGGAAACCACTCGCCCTAAAATTCAATCTCGCCCTTGCAATTTAATGCCAGTTGTGTCTTAACTTCTGGCATTGTTTTTACCATAAATAGATACAGATATGCAAGACATCAGTCAATCCCTCGCCGAGTCTTTGGTCAATATTAAGGCCGTTTCCTTCTCCATGGATCATCCCTTTACATGGACTTCGGGCATCAAAGCACCCATCTATTGTGACAACCGCCTTACGATGGGGTATCCAAAGATTCGTACCCAAATCGCAGATTCTTTTGCAGAAATGGCCCGCGCTTTCGAGCAATTAGACCTGATCGTAGGCACGGCAACTGCTGGTATTCCACATGCCGCATGGTTGGCCGATAGGCTTTCGCTGCCAATGGCTTATGTCCGTACCACTGCCAAAGAACATGGCAAAAACAACCAAATAGAAGGTGTTATAAAACAAGGGCAAAAGGCTATTGTGATAGAAGACCTCATCTCTACCGGTGGGTCTGCCTTGCAAAGTATTCAAGTACTTCAGGATGCAGGTGTAGAGGTTTTGGCCGTATTTGCCGTTTTTTCCTATCAACTCCCCGTTGCAGAAGAAAAATTTGAAGCACTCAACATTCCGGTTTATACCTTAACAGACCTTGATGCCCTATTAGACTATGCAGACCTCATGGGGACATTGCGCTACTCCGAGGAGCAAGAAGTGCGAGACTGGCAAAACGATCCATTCAACTGGCAACCCTCTGGTTTATAACCACCACCACCACAAACCCGAACCCATGAAGGCGCACTTGGTCACCGTTGGAGATGAAATTCTCATTGGTCAAATCATGAATACCAATGTGGCTTGGATGGCCACACAACTTAACCTCCTTGGCATCGAGGTTGCTCGGATGGTTACAGTGGGAGACACACCGCAGGCCATCCATAATGTCCTAAAAACCGCATTTAGTGAAGCAGATTTGGTGCTCATGACAGGCGGATTAGGCCCAACACACGATGATCTCACAAAAGATGCCGTTGCCACTTTCTTCCGGAAGGAATTGGTGTACCAACAGGCTATTTTTGACCATATCCGACAGTTACTTGAAAGCCGAGGCCGAAAAGTCTCCGACCTAAACCGTGTCCAAGCCCTTGTTCCTGAAGGATTTGAAGTCATTCCAAATCCAATTGGTACTGCACCCGGCTTATGGAATACGTTTGAAGAGCATGGACGAAAAAAGTATCTGGGTATGATGCCCGGCGTCCCATTCGAGATGAAGGCCATTATGGAGACCCACCTCCTTCCACGCCTTACTACACTTTCCGACACCATCATCCTACACCAAACCCTGCTCACGGTGGGAATCGGTGAATCTAACCTGGCTGAATTAATTGGCGATGTTACAAAATTCCTCGGCGATGGTACAACCTTAGCCTTTCTTCCCGGCCCCAAAACAGGCGTAAGGCTCCGGTTATCCGTTCGGGCAACCTCAAAAGAAGCGGCAGAACAAAGCCTTCAAAAAGGAATCACGCATTTATGGAATCGCGCAGGTAAGTACATTTATGGAGAAGGCGATACCCTGCCGGAAATTGTGCTGGGCGAACTACTGAAAAAACACGGCAAAACCATTGCAACCGCCGAAAGTTGCACCGGTGGGCACGTCGCAGATCGGCTTTCCGATATTCCGGGATCCTCTGCCTATCTATTGGGGGGGATTGTGGCCTACTGTAATTCCGTTAAAAAGAATCTTTTGGGCGTTTCAGAGGGCAATTTATTAACGCATGGCGCAGTCTCGGAACCAGTGGTTCGGCAAATGGCAGAAGGCATACGAGAAAAGACCGGAGCCGATTTTGGGATTGCCACTTCCGGCGTTGCTGGCCCAGATGGCGGTACGCCAGATAAGCCCGTCGGAACGATTTGGGTTGCTTTGGCAGATAAAGATGGTACGGAAGCACATTGTTTGCAACTTTTCAAAGATCGAATTTTGAATAAGGAATACACCACAACCCTGACGATAGACCTCGTCCGTAAACGGCTATTGGCAAACACGGCGTAACCCTACCGCCCTCAAATCGTCATTAAACAAAGAACCCACTCTTTTTACAGACCAAACCCATCTTTTTACAGACCAAGATGAAAATACGCTACAACCTGCTGCTAATGGTCGTTAGCATTTTGGCTTTGAGTGGCAACACGTTCATCAAACGCCACGACGTCCATGCCAGTTATGCCAAAATGGCATTCGAAGACAAAAAAGCATACTTAAGCATTCGCGTCTTTAGCGATGACATTACTTTGGCCTTACAACAATTCCACAAAAACCCCTCGTTTGTCCTAAAATATGACGAACAGACCATGCAGTCTTTCCAGAAATACCTAAACTGGAAGTTCATCATTAAAAAAAATGACAAACAAATTTCTGGAAAGATCGTCGAGGTCTATGAACAAGACATCATGACCGTCTTTGTGGCCGAGTACACCGCCAGCCAACCCTTCTCCCGATTTGATCTTCAGTACATTGTCCTAATGGAAATCTTCGACGATCAACGAAATGTCATTAAGTTGGTAAAACTCCCCGGAGACATCGAGCAATCTCTTTTTTATGGTGCAGGTGTGCACCATCAAACGGTTATTTTATAGCCATTTACGCAAACTGACTAAAAAAGTAGGACGCAAATCGTTTACAGTTCTTAAAAATAGCATTTTGCGTCGAAGGGTTTATACATTAATTTAGCTGTATGGAACAAGTATCGCGACATGGTATTAAACACGTCGTCGAATACCCGACCTAAGCAACTTGGTTGCTTAACACATGCCCGAGACTCATAAGAACCTTACAATTTTGATTCTCGTGGGTGCCATCCTTCGGATTCCAACTACAGGCCGCAGTTTGCTTGTCAAATTTCCGCCTTAGGCGTGAGCCGCGGAAGAAGGCGGGATACGAGGCGTACCCCTTGTGTTTATGAAGCAAGGTTCTTCATAGCGCAGGGTGTGTGTAACCGTTTTAAAGTACCCTGGTTTGTCTTTTATAGCAACTGGGGTATTTTGAAACGGCGGACAGGTCAGTTGATCTGTTTCGTTACAACTATTATTCGCCATTTGGCTATAGATAGATCTCCGCTCTTTTCCGCTTTGAGCCGAAGGCTATCTTAGCCGCTTTCACAACTTTTATATAAATATGGTAATTGCGATCCTTGCAACAGCGTTGATCGCGGCTATCCTCGGATTTTCTATTGGAAGATTTCTGAAAATTAAGATTGGAAACCAGCGCTTCGCAGATGCAAGCATGGAAGCCGATAAACTTTTGGCCGCAGCGCGTAAAGAGGCTGCACAACTTAATGCCAAAACCGTTCAGGAACTACAAACGGAGTTTAATGCCAAGCGTAAACAATTTGAAATAGAAATATCGGAGGCCAAGACCGCCCTCAAACGCAACAAGGAACGGCTAGAAATTAGCCAATCCAAGATCAATAACCGCGTTCTTCGTGTAAATGAGCGCGAAGCCGTCCTACAAAAAGCATCCGAAGCCGTCGAAGCGCTTAGACGACAAACGGAAAAGCAACAACGGGAAACCGAAAAATTGGTGCAGAACGCCCAAACACTGTTTGAAGAGGGTAAAAAACAATTGGTTAACCTCGAAAAACAAGAAGCCGATTGGGTCAATAAAAAAGCCTCCTTAGCGCAAAACGAAGCCGAACTGCAAAACCTCATCCAGCAAAATCTCCAGAAATTGGAAGAACTATCTGGAATGACCCGCGCAGAAGCCCGTAAAATGCTCATTGACGAAATGGTGGGTGAAGCTCGGTTAGAATCAGCCGCAATGGTGAAAGAAGTCCGGGACGAGGCCAAATTGCAGGCCAGCAGGCAAGCACGGAAAATTGTACTGACCACCATCCAAAGAACCGCCGCCAGCCACGCCATCGAAAATACGGTCTCCGTCGTGGACATCAAGTCCGACGAAATGAAGGGACGCATCATTGGACGGGAAGGGCGAAACATCCGCGCTTTTGAAGCCGCAACTGGTGTAGAAGTTATTGTGGACGATACGCCCGAAGCCGTAATCCTTTCTGGATTCGACCCCGTGAGAAGAGAAATCGCACGCATTTCCCTGCTAAAGTTGATCCAAGACGGACGGATCCATCCGGCACGTATCGAAGAAGTTGTTGAAAAGGTAACCAAGGAAATCGAAGACGAAATCATCGAAACCGGTGAGCAAACGGCCATTGACTTAGGGCTACAAGGCCTCCATCCGGAGTTGATTCGCTTGGTTGGTCGGATGCGCTACCGGAGCAGTTATGGGCAAAATCTGCTTTCCCACTCCATTGAGGTCGCCAAAATATCCTCCATTATGGCCTCCGAATTGGGGCTTGATGCCAAAAAGGCTCGTAGAGCTGGACTTTTGCACGATATTGGGAAAGTGGTGGAGGGTGACCTCGAAAGCCCACACGCCATTGTCGGGATGGAATTGGCCAAAAAGTACAAAGAACATCCCGAAGTTTGTAATGCAATAGGTGCGCACCACGACGAAATCGAGATGACCAGCGCCATTTCACCCATTGTTCAATCTGCCGATGCGATTTCTGGCGCACGCCCGGGTGCACGGCGGGAAGCCTTAGAAAGCTACATCAAGCGATTGGAGAAATTGGAAGAATTGGCAGGTGGTTTCAAAGGTGTTGAGCGTGTTTATGCCATACAAGCAGGCCGCGAAATACGTGTTATTGTGAACCACCATTTGGTCAATGATGCAATCGCAGAACAATTGGCTTCCGATATCTCAAAGAAGATCGAGAACGAAATGCAATATCCGGGCCAAATTAAAGTGACGGTTATCCGCGAAATTCGAGCGGTTGCTTTTGCAAAATAACCAAGACATATGCTTTAAAACGGCTGCCTTCCGAGGGAGCCGTTTTTTTGTTATAACACCGACATTTTGAAAGCCTCCGTGAAGAGGGAACCGAGAAGCAACCTCCGGCTTATTTGAGTTCTTCTATTCACCCAACAAACCTCATTATGACCATTGGAACGATTGGCTATTTGTTGCTAACCATAGCCTTTGTTGCCGGTTTACTCTCCGCGGTTTCCTACTTTAACGCTGCACGCAACCAAAACGACCCAAATTGGCGCCTATTGGGCCGGTGGGCATGGTTCGCCATGACGGCTGCCCTTATCGTTTCCACAGGATTCTTGCTGTATTTATTGGCCACACACCAATTCCAATACAGCTATGTGTTTCGATATTCTTCTAAAGACCTCAATCTGAATTACCTGCTATCAGCACTTTGGGCGGGTCAAGAAGGTTCGTTCATGATTTGGCTTTTATGGACAAGTATCCTGGGGCTTGTTTTGGTCAGAACCTCCAAAGACTACGAACCCTATATCATGAGCATTATCGGGCTGTGCCAAATTTTCCTCTTGGCTATGGTTACAGGTCTTAAGTTCGGAACATTTCAGATTGGCGCTTCGCCCTTTATCACGACTGCCGACGCCTTTCCCGAAGCGCCAGTTTTACAAACGCCGGGCTTCATCCCAAGTGACGGGCAAGGGCTAAATGATCTCCTCCAGAACTATTGGATGATGATCCATCCGCCAACGCTCTTTGTTGGTTTTACACTGATGATTGTCCCCTTTGCTTATGCCATCGCTGGTCTTTGGCGGCGGGAATACACACAATGGGTAAAGCCCGCCCTACCATGGACCATCTTAGCCAATCTGATTCTCATGGTTGGGATTGCGATGGGCGGATATTGGGCTTATGTCACCTTGTCTTTTGGGGGCTATTGGGCTTGGGATCCCGTCGAAAATGCGTCTTTGGTTCCTTGGCTGATCGGTGTCGCTGGTTTACATACCATGATTGCCCAAAAACGAAGTGCCAGTAGCCAAAAAGCCTCCATTTTTTTGAATATTCTCGCCTTTATTTTGGTGGTTTATTCCACCTTTCTCACCCGAAGCGGCATTTTAGGCGAAATTTCAGTACACTCCTTCGTGGATTTGGGGCTATACAATCAGTTGCTGGTTTGGATTCTTAGCATGATGATCTTGGGATTTGGCATGATGGCCTATCGTTGGAAGGAACTCCCTCGCCCCAAACAAGAATCGGAGGTTTTGTCTCGCGAATTTATGATCTTCTCTGGTGCAATGGTACTCACTGCACTTGCAGCCGTCATTATCTTAGGAACATCTGCACCCATTACCGGACGCATTTTCCGAGACAGTCCATCCGCCGTCCCTATCGAGTTCTATGATGCGTGGTCTTTGCCGCTCGCCATTCTATTGGCCTTCTTAGCAGGCATTGGGCAACTTTTCTGGTGGAATAAAATGAAGGTTGAAAGCCTAAATCGGGTGCTTTTGGCCCCCATGCTTCTGGCGCTGGTGGCAACCTCGGCAGTTTTATTGTTCACACCTTTTGTTCAGGAGACCATTCGGCCCGTTCAAAATGCTGCCCAGTCGGTTGCGCAGGCTGGTTTCTTGAGCAATTTGGGCTTGATGTGGGATCAATACGGACAAAGTTTACTGCTCATGCTGCTCGTCTTTACCTCTTTCTTTGCACTTTTTGGTAATGGGATGGTGATGTGGCGCATTGGGCGCGGCAATACAAGGTTAGTAGGTGGCGCTGTAACCCATATTGGACTAGCCCTGATGTTGCTTGGCATTATTACCTCCTCCAGTTTTAACAATACCATTGCTGGAGACGAAAACAATAGTGTACCCGTAGAAGGCTCCTCGCAACGGAGTAATTTTGTGGTCAGCAGAAACCAAACCGTGAATGTAGAAGGCTACAAGGTGCGATATATTAAAAACTTCCCCAATAGCGAAGGTCATACGACCTACCAATTGGACATAACGGATGCACACGGAAGACAGTTTACTGTATATCCAGTAGCCTATAAGAGCCGGAAAAACCAATGGATTCTGCATCCAGACATAAAGCCATTCTTTGAAAAAGACCTCTACGTGGCCGTCACCCCAAGCCAAAGCGTGATGGAAAATCAACAAAAAGACACCAATACGGCAGGTGAACTCAAACTGACCATGGGAGACGCTAAAACCATAGATAATGGAAAATACGTTATTCGATTCCAGCGTTTTGACCTACAACCAGACCCTAAAATGATTGGTAATCTCAAAACGCAAATTGCTGTTGCCTCTGTTTTGAGCGTCACCAATACGCAAACCAAAGAAACACGAGAGCTTAAACCCATTTATATCATTCTGGATGATGGCAAAAACACCCAACAATATATCCAAAACCGTGTGGCGGACTGGGGCGTTACCTTTACCTTTGCGGGAATGGAACTCTCTAAGGATGGCAAAAATGGCCAAATCCGTTTGGTGGTAGAAGGTGCAGATGTTTCTTCTGCCGAGGATTGGCTTATTGTTCAAGCATACGAAAAGCCCTTTATTAACCTCTTGTGGTTTGGCTGCTTGGTGCTATTTACAGGTTTTGGAATTGCGTATTATCGCCGTTGGCAAGAACAAGCCGAACGTAAAAAAATGGGCAGAATAGCGTAATCGTTTTCTCGTACCAAGCACATTTCTATAAAAAAACCGGGTATGGCGTACTTTGCTATACCCTTTTTTATGATGCTATTTTGGATTTCAAGCGTTTCTACATCATGCTCCCGCCGTCCTGCCATTATTGAACAACACTTTATGCCATATTGAGCCAGCCTTTAACTTGTATCCATTTACCATATGTTTTGGATTAATCGAATCGAAGCCTGCTAACTGAGCGCATGCAAGTGCCTGCCGGTCGCAGACGAGCCTGCCGCCTTGCCACGCGAGAATCATGGAGGAACTCACCGAATTGCGTAAATGCTGGTTTTACAAGGGGTTGCTCCACCCTTGAATGAATGGCAAAGCCCCGTAGGGGCGACATCTTAGTAGAAATCGGTTTCCAAATTTACAGAAAGCCCCGTAGGGGTGGCATCTATATATGACGAGGGGTAGCGGGCTGAACGTAGCCTAAGCCCGGTGGCTGAACTATTCGGCGGATTTTTCTAAGGGCCGCCCTGCCATGCGAGAATCATGGAGGAACTCACCGAATTGCGTAAATGCTGGTTTTACAAGGGGTTGCTCACCCTTGAATGAATGGCAAAGCCCCGTAGGGGCGACATCTTAGTAGAAATCGGTTTCCAAATTTACAGAAAGCCCCGTAGGGGTGGCATCTATACTCACGGTCATCAAGTTTTGTGAAAACCATTTTTGAAAATATATGTTTTTTCTGTTACGCCATTGCAAGAAGAGGAAAATCGCCGTTAATTAGATGGTGAACTAAACCTCTAAATACGATGAT